>Ga0208628_1000019_pt1 | contig 151453 bp, 99 predicted proteins | sample LakWasMet16_LOW5_2_FD_183864 | JGI IMG/M metagenome (GOLD analysis project Ga0208628, IMG submission 183864) | Freshwater sediment methanotrophic microbial communities from Lake Washington under simulated oxygen tension - Sediment Metagenome... | ecosystem: Environmental > Aquatic > Freshwater... | reverse complement strand
TGCCCGCCGCCACACCCAGATCCGACGGGCAGGCCGCCGCGCTGCCCGTGCAGCTCTCCGCAACGTCGCAGCCGCCGCCGTTGTTCGCGCGGCACACCGTCGTCGACGGCAGGAACACATCCGCCGGGCACGCGCTGCTGGTGCCATTGCACAGCTCCGCGACATCGCACACGCCTGCCGAGGGCCGACACGTCGTGCCGCCCGACGATCCCGCGTACGTGATGACCACGCGCCCGGCGCCGACCTGCACGCCCGCCGTGTTGGTCTGCGCGGAGCCCGAGTTGTACGAGCCGCCACCGCCACCGTAGGTCGAATAGCTCGACCAGCTCGCGGCCGACCCGCCGCCCGAGTAGCCACCGCCGGCGCCAGGACCACCGAGCTGCCCGCCGCCGCCGCCGCCGTACCCGCCGTAGTTGGTCGTGTTGTAGCAGGTGTTGCCCGCCCCTCCGGTGCCGCCGGCCAGGTAGCTCAGGCCGCCGTACGCCAGCGAGCAGTGGGTGCCACCGTTGGCGCCGTTGCTCGTGAAGCCGCCGCCGCCGCCGCCCTGATAGCTGCCCGCCGCGCCGCCGCCGCCGCCGCCGGTACCGCCCGCCGCGGCCGACGAGCAGCTGACGCCCACGCCCGATGTGCCGGCCTGACCCGACGCGCTGGACGCCGTCCGCGAGCAGGCCGTCCCGTAGGCGCTAGACGGGGCGCCGCCGCCGCCGCCAGCGATCACCAGGGGAACATTGCCCGTGCGCTGCACCACGAAGGAGCCGCCGCCGCCACCGTTCTCGTTGCCGTGCGGGCCGCCGCTGGAGCCGCCCGCCTGGCCCACCAGGATGTCGATGACGCTACCCGGCGTGACCGACACGGTACCGCGCACGTACGCCCCGCGGCCGCCCTCGCCCACGCTGGTGCCGTAGATCGTGCCGCTGCCACCCTGCGCGCCCCAGGCTTCGACCGTGATGCTCGTCACGCCCGCAGGAACGGTCCAGCTCTGACGGGTTCCCGTCGGGCCAGTACTCGTCGCGTTGAACACCGCCACGACCGGCGTCGGGGCTGCGACGAACCCGTCGGTCGGACACGCCGCGCTCGACCCGTTGCACGCCTCGGCCACGTCGCACACGCCCGCCGAGGCGCGACACACCGTGCCAGCCGCCGTGAAGGCGTTGCCAGGACACGCCGCCGCGCTGCCCGTGCAGGTCTCCTGAGGATCGCAGACGCCCGCCGAAGCGCGGCACACCGTCGTCGAAGGCAGGAACCCATCCGCAGGACACGCCGCCGCGCTACCCGTGCAGCTCTCGGCCGTGTCGCAGATGCCCGCCGATGCGCGACACACCGTCGTCGACGGAACGAACACATCCGCCGGACACAGCGCCCCTGAGCCCGTGCAGCTCTCGGCCGTGTCGCAGATGCCCGCCGATGCGCGACACACCGTCGTCGACGGAACGAACACATCCGCAGGACAAGCCGCCGCGCTGCCCGTGCAGCTCTCGGCCACGTCACAGATGCCCGCCGAAGCGCGACACACCGTCGTCGACGGCAGGAACACATCCGTCGGACACAGCGCGCCCGAGCCCGTGCAGCTCTCGGCCGTGTCGCAGATGCCCGCCGAAGCGCGGCACACCGTCGTCGACGGAACGAACACATCCGCCGGGCAGCCCACCGCCGAACCCGTGCAGGTCTCCGCCACGTCGCAGATACCCGCCGAAGCGCGACACACCGTACCCGCCGCCGTGAGCGTGTTCGTCGGGCAGGGCGCGCTCGTGCCGCCGCAGGTCTCCTGCGGATCGCACACACCCGCCGAAGCGCGACACACCGTACCCGCCGCCAGGGCGCCGTCCGCCGGGCAGGCCGCCGCGCTGCCCGTGCAGCTCTCGGCCACGTCGCAGCCGCCGCCGTTGTTCGCGCGGCACACCGTCGTCGACGGCAGGAACACATCGCCCGGACACGCCGCCGCGCTGCCCGTGCAGCTCTCGGCCACGTCGCAGACGCCCGCCGACCCGCGACACACCGTCGTCGACGGCAGGAAGCCATCCGCAGGACAAGCCGCGCCCGAACCCGTGCAGGTCTCCGCCGTATCGCAGACGCCCGCCACCGCGCGGCACACCGTCGTCGACGGCAGGAACACATCCGCAGGACAAGCCGCGCCCGAACCCGTGCAGGTCTCCGCCGTGTCGCACACACCCGCCGAAGCGCGGCACACCGTCGTCGACGGAACGAACACATCCGACGGGCAGCCCACCGCCGAACCCGTGCAACTCTCCGCCGTGTCGCAGATGCCCGCCGAGGCGCGGCACACCGTGCCCGCAGGAGTGAGCGCGTTCGACGGGCAGGCCGCGCTCGTACCGCCGCAGGTCTCCTGAGGATCGCAGACGCCCGCCGAGGCGCGGCACACCGTGCCCGCCGCCACACCCAGATCCGACGGGCAGGCCGCCGCGCTGCCCGTGCAGCTCTCCGCAACGTCGCAGCCGCCGCCGTTGTTCGCGCGGCACACCGTCGTCGACGGCAGGAACACATCCGCCGGACAAGCCGTCGCGCTGCCCGTGCAGGTCTCGGCCACGTCGCAGATACCCGCCGAAGCGCGGCACACCGTGCCCGCCGCCGAGAGCGTGTCCGTCGGGCACACCGCGCTCGAGCCCGTGCAGGTCTCCTGCGGATCGCACGCACCCAACGACGCACGACACACCGTGCTCGACGGCAGGAACGCGTTCGCCGGACACGCCGAGCCGGTGCCGTTGCAGGTCTCCGCCACGTCGCAGCCGCCCGCAGCCGCCGCACGGCACACGGTGCCCGCCGCCACGTTGCCCCAGGCCGTCGGCCCCGACACCGTGGTCGTCGGCGCAACGCAGGCCTGGCAGTTGTTCGCCGGGTTCAGGTCGCCGTTGTTGAAGCAGACGCCACCGATGCGGCAGAAGCCCTCGTCGACGAGGCCATCGCAGTCATTGTCGATCCCGTCGCAGAACTCCGCCGGGAACGAGCCCGCCGGCGCCGCGCAGCCGGGCATCCCGCAGGTGCAGCGGGAGATCGACAGGGTGTAGTTCGCGCACATGCCGCCGGTGCCATCGGGGCGATACACCCGGATCAGCACCGTCTGCGGCCAGGTCACGTTGCGCGTCGAGAACGCCCCCGTCGGAGAGCCGCCGCCCGGCGACACGTTGTCGGTGAACTGCCAGCTCTGGAGGTTCATCCCGCAGGAGGCCGCGGCCAGGCAGTTGGAGGTGGCTGTCCCGTTCGTCAGGACCTGCATCCGCAGGAGGCCGCTCGCCACGCCCGGGCCCGTGAGGTTGATCGTGGGCGTCCCGACGCCGTGCTGGTTGTAGTCGTAGTTCGGCGGGAACGAGACGACGAACCACTGCTCCTGCCCTGCGATCGAGGGCATGTAGGTCGTCTGCGTCAGCGAGCCGCCGTTGAGCACGGGCCCGAGATTCGTCGCCGTACCGCAGGTCGTCGCCGTGCCGTCGTCGACGACGCCATCGCAGTTGTTGTCGACGGAGTCGCAGACCTCGGTGGTCGGCGCGCGCGTTACGGTGTTGGACGGGCAGAAGCCGCTCGCGCCCGTGCAGACCTCCTGCGGATCGCAGTAGGGCTGGTTGATCGACGGACGGCAGACCGTGCCGACGGGACGCACCACATCCGCCGGGCAGGCCGCGGCGCTACCCGTGCAGCTCTCCGAGACGTCGCAGGTCGTGTCCACGGCCGCGCGACACACCGTGCTCGACGGACGGAACACGTCCGTCGGACACGCGGTCCCGGTGCCCGTGCAGTTCTCCGCCGTGTCGCAGACGCCCGCCGCGGCGCGGCACACCGTGCTCGACGGACGGAACCCGTTGGCCGGACACGCCGCCGCTGCTCCCGTGCAGCTCTCCGCCGCGTCGCACACATCGACCGCGGCGCGGCACACCGTGCTCGACGGCTGGAAGGTGTCCGTCGGACACGGCGCGCTCGTACTGGTGCAGGTCTCCGCGACATCGCAGGGCCCAGCGACCGGACGACACACCGTGCCCGCCCCGATGCCCATGTCCGGCGGACACACCGGACCCGTGCCCGTGCAGACCTCCTGCACGTCGCAGCCGCCGCCGTTGGTCACGCGGCACACGAAGGTGGAGGGCTGGAAGGCGTCCGTCGGGCACGCCGCCGTCGAACCCGTGCAGCTCTCCGCCACGTCGCAGCCACCCGCCGCAGCCGCGCGACACACCGTGGTCGACGGAACGAACACATCGGCAGGGCACGCCGCCGTCGAACCCGTGCAGGTCTCCTGCGTATCGCAGATACCCGCCGAAGCGCGGCACACGGTGGTCGAGGGAGAGAACGCGTTGACAGCGCACGCAGCGCTCGTCCCGCCGCAGAGCTCGGCCGGGTCGCAGACGCCCGCCGAAGCGCGGCACACGGTGCCCGCAGCCACACCCACGTCGGCAGGGCACGCCGCCGCCGAGCCCGTGCAGGTCTCCGTCACGTCGCAGCCGCCGCCGTTGTTGTTGCGGCAGACCGTCGTCGACGGCAGGAACACGTCCGTCGGGCAGGCAGCGCTCGAACCCGTGCAGCTCTCCGCCGTGTCGCAGATGCCCGCGGACGCACGACACACCGTCGTCGACGGGACGAACGCGTTCGAGGGACACACACCGTTCGTGCCCGTGCACGCCTCGGGCAGGTCACACACGCCACCCGACGCGCGGCACAGCGTGCCCGCGGGACGCACCACATCGCTCGGACACGCCGCCGCGCTGCCCGTGCAGGCCTCCGCGATGTCGCAGGTCGGATCCACCGCGGCGCGACACACCGTCCCGGCCGCGACGCCGATGTCCGGCGGGCAGCTGTTGGTCCCGGTGCAGACCTCAGCCGCGTCGCAGCCATTCGACACCGCCGCGCGGCACACCGTCCCGGGCGTGACCACCGTGTCTGCCGGGCAGGCCGCCGCGGTCCCGTCGCAGATCTCCTGAAGGTCGCAGCCACCCGACACCGCAGCGCGGCACACGGTGCCCGCCGGGCGACCGATGTCCGCCGGGCAGGTGTTGGTCCCGTTGCAGACCTCGGCCGCGTCGCAGCCATTCGACACCGCAGCGCGGCACGTCGTCCCGGCCGCAACCACCACATCGGACGGGCACAGCGCGCCGGTGCCCGTGCAGCTCTCCGCCAGGTCGCAGCCACCCGCCACCGCCGCGCGGCACACCGTCGTCGACGGACGGAACGTGTCCGCCGGGCAGGCCGCCATCGCTCCCGTGCAGACCTCCTGCGTGTCGCAGATGCCCGCCACCGCACGGCACACCGTGTTGACCGGGACGAAGGCATTGCCCGGGCAGGCCGCCGCAGATCCAGTGCAGGTCTCGGCCACGTCGCAGACGCCCGCCGCCACGCGACACACCGAGCTCGAAGGCAGGAACACATCCGTCGGACACAGCGCGCCGGTGCCCGTGCAGCTCTCGGCCGCATCGCAGACGCCCGCCGAGGCGCGGCACACCGTCGTCGACGGAACGAACACATCCGTCGGGCACGCCGCGCTCGAACCCGTGCAGCTCTCGGCCGTGTCGCAGACACCCGCCGAGGCGCGGCACACCGTCGTCGACGGAACGAACACATCCGCCGGGCACGCTGCGCTCGAACCCGTGCAGGTCTCCTGCGTGTCGCAGACACCCGCCGAGGCGCGGCACACCGTCGTCGACGGCAGGAAGCCATCCGCCGGGCAGGCGTTGCCGGAGCCAGTGCAGACCTCGGCCGTATCGCAGATGCCCGCCGAAGCGCGGCACACGGTCCCGGCCACGCCCACCACGTCCGCCGGACACGCCGCCGCGCTGCCCGTGCAACTCTCGGCCACGTCGCATCCGCCTGCCACCGCAGGACGGCACGTGGTGCCCGACGACACGAAGGTGTCCGTCGGGCAGGCCGCACTCGAACCCGTGCAGCTCTCGGCCGTGTCGCAGACGCCCGCCGAGGCGCGGCACACCGTCGTCGACGGACGGAAGGAGTCGGCCGGACACGCAGCGCTCGAACCCGTGCAGGTCTCCGCCGTATCGCAGACGCCCGCAGACGCACGGCACACCGTGGTCGACGGCACGAAGACGTCGGCCGGACACGCCGCGCCCGTGCCGTTGCAGGTCTCGGCCGTGTCGCAGACGCCCGCCGAGGCGCGGCACACGGTGCCCGCCACGACGTTGCTCCAGGTGGTCGGCCCGGACACCGTCGACGACGGCACCGTGCACACCTGGCAGTTGTTCGTCGGGTTCAGCGTCCCATTGCTGAAGCAGACCCCACCGATGCGGCAGAAGCCCTCGTCGACCAGACCGTTGCAGTCGTTGTCGATCCCGTCGCAGACCTCCGCAGTCGGCGCGCCCGGCATCACCGAGCAGGTCGAACTGGGACCCGTTCCGCAGATCACGGTGCCCATGCGCAGGCAGGCTCCGACGCCCACCGTGCAGGGCCCGCCCGTCGGCAGACACGTTCCGCTGCAGCTCGCCTGACCCGCCGGGCACCCGCAGGCAAAGCCCGAGCACGTGCCGTTGAAGGGCGGGTTGCACGCAGAGCCGGCCGTGAGCGGAGAGTCACCCGGACACGCAGCGCTCGAACCCGTGCAGCTCTCCGTCGCGTCGCAGACGCCCGCCGAAGCGCGGCACACCGTGCTCGAAGGCCGGAAGGTGTTCGCCGGGCACGCCGCCCCGGTGCCGTTGCAAGTCTCGGCCACGTCGCAGACGCCCGCCGAGGCGCGGCACAGCGTGCCCGCCGCCACGTTGCTCCAGGTCGACGGACCGGCCACCGCCGACGACGGCACCGTGCACACCTGGCAGTTGTTCGCCGGGTTCAGGTCACCGTTGTTGAAGCAGACCCCACCGATCCGGCAGAAGCCCTCGTCGATCAGGCCGTTGCAGTCGTTGTCGATCCCGTCGCAGGCTTCCGCCGGGAACGAACCCGCCGGCGCCGTGCAGCCCGGCATCCCGCAGGTGCAGCGCGAGACCGACAGGGTGTACAGCCCGCAGCCGATGCCGACGCCACCCGGCCGATAGACCCGCACCAGCACCGTCTGCGGCCACGGCACATTGCGCGTCGAGAACGCCCCGGTCGGAGTGCCGCCACCCGCCGAGAGGTTGTCGGTGAACTGCCAGCTCTGGAGGTTCAGCCCGCAGGAGGCCGCGGCGCTGCAGTCGGCCGACAGCGTGCTGCTCGTCAGCACCTGCATCCGCAGGAGGCCGCTCGCCACCTCGGTGCCCGTGAGGTTGATCGTGGGCGTCCCGACGCCGTGCTGGTTGTAGTCGTAGTTCGGCGGGAAGGTGACCCGGTACCACTGCTCGCCCGTGCCGCCGGGCATGAAGGTCGTCTGCGTGACCGAGCCACCGAGGGCCACGATGCCCAGGTCGCTCGCCGTGGCGCAGGTGTTGACGATGCCGTCGTCGGTCTGACCGTCGCAGTCGTCGTCGACGCCGTTGCAGGTCTCGGTGCCCGGCAGCGTCTGCCCCGTGCACACGCCCCAGGCGCCCGCGCTGCACGCCTGCGAACCGGGTCGGCAGACGCCGACGCCGCTGGTGCCCGCCGGGCCCGTGTAGCAGCTCCGCGCGACGCCGTTGTCGATCAGGCCGTTGCAGTCGTCGTCGAGGTTGTTGCAGAGCTCGGCCGCGGGGCGGATCTCGCCCGTGCACATGCCCCAGGCGCCCGCGGCGCAGGTCTGCGTACCGGCGCGGCACAGGCCGACGCCCGCAGAGCCCGGCGGACCGCCGTAGCAGCCCTGGGTCAGCCCCTCGTCGACCATGCCGTCGCAGTCGTCGTCGATGTTGTTGCAGACCTCGGCACCGGGCACGCCCGGGGCCGCGCTGCACTGCGACGCCAACCCGTCAGCGCGGCAGACGACGGTCCCCATTCGGGTGCAGGCCCCAGCGCCCACGGAGCAGGCGTTGCCCAGGGTCGGGAAGTCCTCGTCGACCGTGCCGTCGCAATCGTCGTCGAGCCCGTTGCAGCGCTCCGCCGTCGGAACCACCTGACCCGCGCAGGAGCCCCAGGCGCCCGCGCTGCATGTGGACGTTCCGCCGCGGCAGACCCCGACGCCGTTGGTGCCGGCCGGGCCCGTGTAGCAGGCCAGGGTCAGGCCCTCGTCGACCATGCCGTCGCAGTCGTCGTCGAGGTTGTTGCAGGTCTCGGTGCCGCTGCCGCCGGGGACGCACACCTGCGGGACGCCGCCCACGCAGTTGTTCACCGTGCGCGCGCAGAGGCCGGCGCCGCAGGTCGTGGTGCCGAGGCCCTCGTCGGTCATCCCGTCGCAGTCGTCGTCGAGGCCGTTGCAGACCTCGACCAGCGGAACCTGCTCGCCCGGGCAGAGCACGCCGAACACGCCGCCCGAGCAGGTGCGAGACCCGTTGCGGCAGATGCCCACGCCGCTGGTGCCGGCCGGGCCCGTGTAGCAGCTCTGCGCGATGCCATCGTCGACCATGCCGTCGCAGTCGTCGTCGATGTTGTTGCAGGTCTCGACCGCCGGAAGCGTCTGCCCCGTGCACGCGCCCCACGCGCCGGTGGCGCAGGCCTGCAGACCATCGCGGCAGCGCCCGACCATCTGGGTGCCCGCCGGGCCCGTGTAGCAGCTCCGAGCGACGCCGTTGTCGATGGCGCCGTTGCAGTCGTCGTCGAGGTTGTTGCATGTCTCCGTCACCGGAGTCACCTGGCTGGTGCACACGCCCCAGGCGCCCATGGAGCAGGCCTGCGAACCGGCGCGGCAGAGCCCGACGCCGCTGGTGCCCGCGGGGCCCGTGTAGCAGCCCTGCGAGACCCCATCGTCGATGGCGCCGTTGCAGTTGTCGTCGAGGTTGTTGCAGGTCTCGGTGCCCGGCAGCGTCTGCCCCGTGCACGCGCCCCAGGCGCCCGCGCTGCAGGCCTGGGTGCCGGGCCGGCAGACGCCGACGCCGCCGGTGCCCGCGGCGCCCGTGTAGCAGCCCTGGGTCACGCCCTCGTCGATGGCGCCGTCGCAGTCGTCGTCGAGGTTGTTGCAGGTCTCGGTCGCCGGAACCACCTGGCCCACGCACGCGCTCCAGGCGCCTGCCGTGCAGACCTGGGTGCCGGCCCGGCAGACGCCGACGCCGCTGGTGCCCGAGGCGCCCGTGTAGCAGCCCTGGGTCACGCCCTCGTCGATGGCGCCGTCGCAGTCATCGTCGACGCCGTTGCAGGTCTCGGCCGCAGGCGGCCTCGTCCCGGCGTTGGTGCACACCGGCGACCCGGTGGAGCAGTCGAGCACGCCGATGACGCAGACACCCGGCAGCGAGCAGGGAGCGCCGTTGGCGCAAGGCACGCAGTCCGCCGAGGCGTTGCAGACGCTCGACGAGCCCGGCAGCCACCGGATCGAGCTGCCCGCCGAGGCGATGCCCGCGGTGTTGAAGCCGACCAGGTCGAACGACGAGCCCGTATCTCGCTGGATGCCGATGGTGGCGTCACCGCCGGTGGCCCGGTCCCCCTGACCCTCCATGCGGCTGTAGAGCACGTCGATGGCGTTGGAGCCCTCGGAGAGGCTGATCTCGAAGGTGATGTGCTCGCTCGCGTTGGACGAGCCCGGCGGATAGAAGAAGTTGTCCTCCCACTCCGCGATGTACCGGCGCAGCGGGGCCGTGCCGACCGTGGCCGTGCAGATGCCGTTGCGCTGGTAGATGTCGTCCCAGAAGCCGAAGATCGTGTTCTCGACGGCCGTCGTCGGCAGCGTGCTGTTCACCCACGCATACGTGGGCATCACGAACGAGAACATGCCGTTCGAGGAGATGCCGACGTAGTTGTACGGGCTGTTGTAGAAGCGGAACGTGAACGGCAGGGTCTCCCCCGTCGTTCCGTCATCGGAGTTCGCCAGGAAGGTCTGGTGCCCGGCGAGGGAGCAGACGTCGACCCACGCCATCGGCGACGGACGGGTGCGGGTGTAGACCTCCGCGGTCCCGCCGCAGATGGTCCCCACCGGGAGCTGCGAGGCGATGGCGCAGGTCGGAGCGCCCGTCGCGCAGGAGATCCGACCCGTGCTGCAAGCCTGACCCGTGCTGCAGGCCGCGCCCTCGGTGCAGGGGACGCACACGCCCGAGGCGTTGCAGACCGAGCCCACGCCGCAGACCGTTCCGGGGGGCAGCGCGCCCGCGTCCACGCAGGTCTCCACCGGCCGGCCGCCGGCGGAGTTGATGCAGTTGATCACGCCTCGACGGCAGGGGTCCGAGGCGATGAAGCACTGCGCCCCCATGCGGCAGATGACCTCCTCCGGCGGCGCGCAGGTGAACTGCACCTCGGTGGAGATCAGCGTCGGCGCCAGCGTCCTGTCAGGCGACGGGATCAGCCTGGCTTCGAGCTCGAGGAAGGGGAAGTGGTCCGCGCCCACGGCCGTGGGCATCGCCGCGCGGATCGCCGCCCCGACATCGAGGGTCGAGGGCATCGTCGGGGTGCCGTTGGGGGCGTTGGGCAGCCGGGTCCAGGTGGCGCTCGTGAGGCCCGCGGAGGTCTGCGCTACGCGCACCCGGAACTCGATGCTCGTCCCCTGCGGGACGATCGAGGAGAAGTTGAACTGGCCCCAGTACGGCGCATCGATGCCGTCGCAGGTCGTCCCCTCGTAGATGCGACGGTAGGTGCCCGTGTTGCAGACGGTGGATCCGGTCGCCGGGGTCCAACGGATGGTGCGCCCGGCCGGGGCGACACCCGCAGAGTTGTTGCCCACCAGGTCGAAGGACGAGCCCGTCCCCTGCTGGATGCCGATGGTGGCGCTGTTGCCGGTGGCCCGGTCCCCTTGGCCCTCCATCTGGTTGTAGAGGACGTCGATGGTGTTGGTCGTCTCGGCCAGCACGACCTGGTAGGTCATGTGCTCGGTCGTGTTGCCCGCACCATCCGGCGGATAGAAGTACTGGTCGCTCCACTGGACGACGTACTCGCGGTTGGGCGAGCTGCCGTAGACCGCGATGCACTCGCCGTTGCCGCGGTTGTAGACGTCGTCCCAGAACGCGAAGATCGTGTTGGCGACGTCCGCCGTCGGCAGCGTGCTGTTGGTCCACTGATACGTCGGGTCGACGAACGAGATCATCCCGTTCGAGGCGATGCCCGCCGTGACGTAGGGCGCCCCGTAGAAGCGGAAGGTGAACGGCAGCGGCAGCTGGGTGGTGCCGTCGTCGGAGTTCATCAGCACCGTCTGGCGGCCCGGCGCCGCGCAGGCGTCGCGCCAGGACAGCGGCGAGGTCCCTCGGGTGTAGTTGCCCCCGGAGGTGCTGGTGCAGGCCGAGGTGAGGCCGCCTCGAAGGCCCGCGCCGCCCGGGCAGAAGACCGCGTGCGCGGCGTTGGCCGCGACGATGTCCGTCGACCCGGCCGGGATCGCGTCGGCCGCCTCGGGGCAGATCACCTGGTGGCGGCACTGCGGCGAGCAGTTGCCCGGGCACTGCGACACCACGCCGATGAAGCGGGTCGGCGTGGGGTAGTCCGGGCGCCAGCGGCGGCACTCGGACCACCGCCCCGTCTCAGGGCTCCCGGGAACCGGGTCGCAGGTGCGCTGACCGACGTTGCAGGTCTCGGTAGCGCTGTAGGTGCGGTCGTTGTCGACGTCGCAGGGCCTCGGCTGGTCGCCGAGGCGGCACTCGCAGCCCGCCCGGGTGTTGGGGAGGCGGCCGCAGTAGCACTGGTCGGTGACGCTGGCGTTGTCGTCGTCGCAGTCGACGTTGATGCAGCCCAGGCCGAAGCCGTAGCGGTCCCCGTCGCGGTCGACGCAGCTGGTCACCGGGCCGTCGGTCTCCTCGGAGGTCTCGACCAGGTCCGAGGCGCCGTCGCGGGTGCCCAGGTCGCTGGCGTCCATGCCCGTCGGCGCGTCGAAGGCGATGGTGACCGACGCGTCCTCGAACCCAACGAGCGAGCCGCCGCCACCACAGCCCACGAGGGCCAGCAGTGCTGCAACCAGGATCGCTGTTGGTGTCCACCGGACCTTCATCAAACTCCCCGCTCCTCCAACGTAAATGTCGCGAGGATACCGGTGGATGCGCTCGTCGTTCGCCTGATGGATCTCACCGCAGAGTTCTCGACCTTGAGCTGAGATCCACCCTTAGGGGCCAGCAACCTGCATACCGACGATCGCCGGTCTGATCTGGAGGCTATAACAAATCCACGGCGGACAATCTCAAGAAACCGTCGACATACCTAGTCATAAGTCATCGTAATCATACATGTATTCTCTATCTCAAGCCTTCCGAAAGAGTCTCCGCCTTGCATGGTTTTCGACCGCTTCTTTCTCCATTATTTCGTTTTTTCAGTCGTACTTTTGAAAATAACAAACTTTTGCTGATTTGCCCTGTGGATGTTCGGCCCTGCCAGCGGACTTTCTTGCAGACCTACGCAACGGTTGCGGACTCGACCCCGACGGTCGCTCGACAGCGGATCCCCCTCCGCTGGAGGCCGCCTTGTCGCCCCTCCGGGAGGGCGCGAATTGGCGGCTCTGGAATGGGAGTTGTTACGGTCCGCCTGCATCAGGAAGGCAACGCGACGGCATGACTGAGATCTCTCGGAGCGCACAGCCGCTCGCCGACCTGCAGGCCGAGCGCGCCGTGCTCGCGGCTGCGCTGCTCGACGGCGAAGGGCAGGAGCGGATCATCCCGCGGATCGCGACGATCCTGCGATCGGGGGACTTCTACGATCCGCGCCACGCGCTGCTCTGGGAGGTGCTGCTCGCGCTCCACACGCGGGGCGAGCCGGTGGACGTGCTCACCGTGGTCGCGGAGCTGCGCGCCCGGGACCGGCTGAACACCGTCGGCGGGGCGCAGTACGTCGGCGAGCTGACCGACGAGATCCCGACGCTCTCGCACTGCGAGTCGCACGCGCGGATCGTCTCGGACCTGGCAGAGCGCCGGCGCGCGTTGGAGGCGTACCAGTCCGCGACGCAGCGGCTGCTGAGCGGGGAGGCGCTGCCCGCGGTGCGCGTCGCCCTCGACCGCTCGCTGGGGACGATGCAGGACCAGCAGAGCGCCAACCGCGTCGGCCAGGACGTCGAGGGGCTGCTCGAGACGATGTGGGCGCGCAGGACGGGGCAGGAGACCGCCCTGGGCACCCCGTGGGCCCCGGTGGACAACCTCCTCGGGGGCGGGCTCTGGCCGGGGATGTATGTGCTCGTCGGGGGGACCGGCTCGGGCAAGACCCAGTGGGCCGTGCAGGTCGCCGTGGAGGCCGCGCGACGCGGTCAGGTGGTTCTCTACCTCGCGCTGGAGCTGTCGCGGCAGGACCTCGCCGCGCGCGTGATGGGCACCCTCTCGGGGGTGGCCTGGAGCCGGATCCTGCGCGGCACCCTCGACGACGTCGAGGTCGCCCATGTGATGGAGGCCGCGCGCTCGGCCGAGCACATCCCGTTTCACACCGAGTGCGGCCCGCCCTTCGGGTACGGCGCCGAGACCCTGGCCGCGCGGGCGTGGGCGTTGAAGCCGTCGCTGATCGTGATCGACTACCTGCAGCTCTGCGCAGGGCGCTATGGAGAGGAGCCCCGCACCGCCGTCGGGCGCGTCTCCTACGTGGCGCGCGCCCTCGCTCGCGACCTGGGCGCGGTGGTGCTGGTGCTGTCCAGCACCGCGCGAGCGAACTACGCCGACCTGGTGAACGACCCCGCGCGCGACCCGGTCGACCTCGTGGGCCTGGGCAAGGAGTCCGGGGAGATCGAGTACGCGGCGGACGGGGTGATGGTGCTGGCTCGTAGCGCCGAAGGTGGGCGCAACCGGGTGCTGGTGCTCGCCAAGAACCGCCATGGTCCGGTCGGGCGCGCGGACCTGAAGTGGAACGGGCACACGTTCTCGGCCGCCGACGGCCCCAGGGAGATCGGGCTGTGATTGCGTCTGCGGTGTTCTTGAACCGGTTGAACCGCATCGTCGCGCGGGCCCAGGCCTCCGACAGCGCCCCGTTGCGCGCCTGGGCCGCTGCGGCCTCGAAGGACAAGCGCCTGGAGGAGGCGTCCGTCCTCGCGATGAACGCCCTCTCCGAGCAGATCGAGGCCTTCGCCATCGACCGACGGACCCGCCCCGCGGTGCTCGAGCGCGCGGCCGAGCGCTGGCTCTTCCGGCTGCTCTGGCACGGAGATGCGACGCGCTGGAAGACGCTGCCCCCGGCGGAGATCGCGCTGGCCCTGGCGGCCGAGCAGGACGACGTCACCTGGAGCTGGCCAGTGAACCTGGCGCTGCGCGACGTCGCGATGGTCCTCGACCAGACAAAGGACCCGCACGCGCGGCTGCTGGCGCGGGCCTTCCTCGACGGGACCCTGGTTCCGCTGCAGAGCGCGGAGGTGAGCGCGACGCAGGCGCTCATCGAGAGCGGGATCATCCAGGCCGATGAGGACCTGAAGGCCGCGCTGGCGCACTGGGACGTGCACGCGTGCGTGCTGCTGGCGAGCGCGGAGCTCGAGGTGCGCGAGGCCCAGCGACGACAGATCATCGCGCTCGACGCGGGCGCGGTGCACCACGAGATGCTCTCCGGCATGCGCGACCTCCCGAAGGACCGGCGCGTGCGCAAGACGCCCGTGCGCGACGGGTGGGCGGAGATCCTCTACCCCGGCAAGCAGCTCGGGCTGCGCCTCAGCGTGCAGGACCTCCCGGAGCGCATCGTCCACGCCGTGCGCGAGTGGAAGCACTGGCAGGGGCTGCGCCACTGGGCCGCGCTGCAACTGCTCTTCACCGACGCGGGCCGCACGGGCCGCATCCGCTGGCGGCTCGAGGATCATCTCTCCGCCCTGGGCTACGGCGACCGCTCGCGGCGCGACCCCAAGGTGCGCGCGATGGTGGCGGCGGAGGTCGAGGCCCTCACGCGGATGGAGCTGGCGATCTACCACCCGGACGGCACGGTGCGGCTGAGGGGGCCGGTGCTGGCGGTCACCCAGCGCGGGGAGGCCATGCAGGGCAGCGAGTGGGCCCTGGAGGGCATGGAGCTGGTGATCCACCCGGTGCTCTACGAGGGGGTGCGCAAGGCGAGCGGCGAGATCGGGCGGCTCTGGGCGCCGGCACCGACGGAGCTCGCGCGCATCGATCACATCCGGCAGCCGCACGCGCTGGCGTTGGGGCTGATCCTGCCGATCCGCTGGCGCTGGTCGCTCTCCGACGAGGTGGACCACGTGACCCTGACCGGGGCGAAGCTGCTGGAGGCTGCGGGCGTCGACGTGCGGGGGCGCCCCGGGAAGGCCTGGACGGCCTTGCGCCAGAGCCTGGACGCGCTGCAGCGGGTGGGCGGCCTCGGGCGCTACGAGTGGGAGGACGCCCGCCCCTGGACCCTCGAGGGCCGCTGCCGGCTCTACCAGCCGCAGTGGGCCCGCGAGCGGATGATCCACGGGATCATGCCGCCGGAGACGGTGGCGCCGCCGTCGATCCTCACGGGGGGCGAGTTTGCCGCGTGGCGCAAGGCCAAGAACTGGACCCAGGAGCAGGCCGCCGAAATGCTGGGCGTCTCGCGCTGGACGGTGCTCCGCGCCGAGCGCGCCGCCGACGAGGAGCTCAAGCAGAGCCTCGTGGAGGCGCTCCACAAGCTGCGCTGAGGCCGTGTTGCACCGTGTAGCAAAAACCGGCAGACCCCGACAGAAACTGTTGCGTAGTGACTACCTGGGACGCCTCATGTAGCAAAAACAGGCAGACCCCAACATCTGCACCTTGGCCGCTGAGATGTTGCAGATTCCGGCAGACCCCTACGAAGCCCCGCGGGCAAATGTGGCAGGAACCGGCAGACCCTGACACCGAATGTGGCAGGAACCGGCAGACCCCCTACGCAAATGTAGCAAGAACCGGCAGACCCCCGCTGGCACGGATCTAGAACTATTCGGAATCATTGAGGAATTCGTCGGAAAATTCCCTCTTAAAAGGTTCCTTATAAGGAACCTTTCTTCCGGAGGCTTCCGGTCGAGCCTGGAGGCTCTCCCGGCTGCCTCCTCGAGGGCAGAGGGAGAGAGACACCGATCCCGTCAGCCATCCCCACGGCCTACATCTACCCACACCCGGTCGTCAGGGCTTCTGTCCGGTCCGTGGGCTCCGTCCGCTGGCCGACGCCATCCCGCACTATGATCGCAGCCCGTGGAACCTGACCGACAGTTCGAGATCCAGCTCGGTCACATGTGCAACAACCGCTGCGTGTTCTGCGTGAGCGGGCAGCGCACGGCCATGCGGGAGGCCTTTCCCATCGAGGCCGCCCCGGTCCTCGAGAAGCTCCGCGAGGGCAGGGCCCAGGGGATGCGCAAGGTCACGCTGCTCGGGGGTGAGCCGACGATCCAGCCGGGCTTCTTCGACGTCGTGCGCGGGGCCGTGGCGATGGGCTTCGAGGAGGTGGTGCTCTTCACCAACGGGGTGAAGACCGCGCGGCTGCAGTTCGTCGACGAGGTCCTCGCGACGGGAGGAAGCTTCACCTGGCGGCTGTCGTTCCAGGGGGCGACGGCGCTCTCTCACGAGCGCACGACGAAGAAGCTCGGGTCGTTCATGCGGCTCCGGGAGACGATGGTGAACCTCCGCGAGCGGGGCCAGCGCATCACCGTGAACATGTGCGTGGTGCGCTCGAACTTCGCCTCCGTCGCGGAGTTTCCGTCGCTGCTGCTGCCCTTCGGCGTCGAGCAGCTGCACCTGGACATGGTGCGCCCGCTCGATGCGGGCGTGCGCACCGACGACGAGATGCGCGACATGCTCCCGCGCTACGGCGACATGGTCGCGCCGATGACGGCGATGATCGAAGGCTTCGAGCGGGCGCGCCCGGGCTTCGACGTGAACATCGGCAACCTGCCGTACTGCATCGCGCCGACGCTCGCGCCGTGGATCCACCACGACGGCGAGTCGACGTTCACCGTGGCCGTCGACTCGAAGGACCAGCTCAGCGAGGCCTGGGACAAGTACGAGGTGAAGCGCCGCGACAAGCTCAAGCTCGCGTCGTGCGCCAGCTGCGTCTTCGATGGTCAGTGCTCGGGGGTGTTCGAGACCTACGCGCGGCACCACGGGACCGATGAGCTCGTGCCGGTGACGGTCGAGAAGCTCGTGGCGCTCGATCCGAAGCAGCGGCTCTTCGTGATGCACGTGCGGCCGCTCGTGGCGGGCCTCGCGGGCTGGGCGCTGCCGGCGCCGTTCACCGCGCTCGCGGCGCACGAGAACTCGCGCGACGGCGAGGTGGTCCTGCGGGTCTCCGGGGGGGGTGGCGCGTTCGCGACGGTGGCGCTGCGCCGGGGCGGCGTCGGGGCGGGCGGGGTCGCGGCGACCGACCGGTTCTCGCTGCACCTGCTCGACGCGCACGATGGCGGCGCGGCGGTGGTGGGGCTCCTGCGGGCGCTGATGGCGCGGCTCTGCGAGGGCGACGACGCCGTCATGCTGCACACGGTGGCCGAGGACGCGGGGTTCCAGAGCGCGCGGGGGGCGGCCCTGGGTCGCGGCGTCGACTGGCGCCTCGCGCAGTGCCTCGGGCGGCTGCGGGCCCGGGCGCCGTTCGGCGCGCTGCGCTGGCGAGACGTGCGCGTGGCCCCCGAGGGGCGCGCGGCCTCGGTCGCGCTGGAGACGCCAGACGGCAACACGGTCACGCTGGCGCTCGAGGTCAAAGGCAACGGCGTCGCCGGGAGCTATCGGCTCGCGCGCCCGGTCACGGGTCCGCAGACGGAGCTCGTGGGCGCGGTGCGCGGCGCCATGGAGGCGCTGCGGGCGGGCTGATCGGGGCGGGTCACCCTTCGATGGGGCGAAGCGTGTCGTCGCCGTGGGCGAGCAGGTAGCTCGCGACCACGCCGCTGCATGTCCCTCGCGCCGCGCAGGCGCCGCAGCGTGAGCCGTACCTCATCGGTTCGCGGTGCTCGGTCGACCAGACCGGGCGCAGACGCTCGCGCAGCGCCGCGGGGGCCGCGCAGGGTGGCAGGCCCTCGACGCTCTCGATCGCTTCGATCGCGCTCGGGGGCGTGCGCTCGAAGGCGTCGCGCACCTCGCGCATCGAGGGGTGGATCGTCGCAGCGTGGGCGCCGCCCGCCCGCCCGTCCGGGATGAAGGTCAGCAGCGTGCTGCGAAGCCCCCGCTGGGCGAGGGTCTTCAGCAGATCAGGCAGCGTCGTGACGGCGTTTGCGGTGAGCACGGTGTTCACCTGCACGTGGACCCCGAGGGCCTGGAGGTGATCGAGGGCTCGCAGCACCTGCGCTCCACTCCCTGCCGTGCGGGTGCACAGGTCGTGTCGCGCGGGGTCCGGCGACTGCAACGTGAGCACGACGCCTTCCAGCGTCGGCAGCGCCGCGATCTGCCGCGCCAGCGCCGCGTCGGCCAGCGCCGTGGAGGGGCCGGCGAGCGTCACGCGGACGTCGCGCTCCTCGGCGAGCCGCTGCAGCAGCTGGTCGCGCTGCGGGTGCCGGGTCCAGTCGTTGCCCGTCACCTCGAGCCGGAGCGGCGTCGCTCGCTGCGCGGCCACGCGTAGCAGCGCGTCGAAGACGCCCGTGGAGACCACGTTCGCGCCCAGGGACTGCCCCAGGTTCACCATCGTCTGAAGCGTGCGCCCGGTCGCGGTGCCCCACAGGATGGGCTGCTCGCAGAACGCGCACGCCTGGCCGCAGGCGTTGTCGAGGTACAGGTGCATCCTCGCCGGCAGCGTCGGCGGCATGTGCTCGTCGAGGAGCCGCGAGATGCCGCGTTGGAGGCCACCCCCCAGGGCGCCTCGCAGCGCAGCGCGCACGAAGCGGGTCTCCTCCATCCAGAGGTGTCGCTCGCCCCGCGAGGCGTGCGGCGACGGGTCGTGTCGCGCCTCGCCGGCGAGGGGCAGGCGTCGGCGATCGTCGGTGGTCACCGCGCGTCGAACTCCAACACGATGAAGTCATCGCCGTACGCGATGGGCTCCTCCCACGGGCTCTCGTCAGAGCGGGACGTGAGGGTGGTGGCGTTCACATCGATGACGGCGCCCGGCGCGAGGCGGCCGTACAGGCGACGTCGCCGGGTGTCGGCCATGCGCCGCGCGACGATGTCGCGGATGCTCAGCCGGGATGGGAGCTGCGTCGTCACGTCGAGGTCCAGGGTGCCTCGCACGATGAGGTAGTCCCCGCTGCCCAGCAGGAGCATCAGGCCTGCCGGGCGCGGTCCCATGAAGCGGCGCAGCGACTCGTCCGCGTCGTCGATCACGCGCTCGAAGCGGCCGCCCAGCACCGCGTCGCAGGGGTGCGGGAACACCACGCGCGGTCGCGCCGCCCCGACGGCCCCCGCGGGGGCGGGGCGGCCCTCGGTGGCAGCCCATGACGTCAGCGCCTCGTAGGCCGCGTCGCGGGTGCTGTAGCGCGCGCGCATGGCCAGCATCACGTCGGGTCGCAGGCCACGCACCGCAGCGCGGTCGGGCGCGCCGCGGGACCATGCGTCCATCATCATCCGCTCGGCCTGCCGCAGCAGGGGCTCCCGCTCCTCCCAGGTGAGCCCGCCGATCTCATCGTAGGCGAGGGAGTCGAACTGCTTGCGGAACCGGTACTCCCCGTCGAGGCGCCGCTCCCCGCGGAGCGCGATGCCGTAGCGCTCGGGGTTGCGCCCGATGGGCGACTCCGCGGTCAGGTAGAACGACGAGGGCGCCAGGTCATCGATGGCGTCGGCGTGGCGCTCGACCCAGTCGCGGGTGACCTCCAGGTCAGCGCGCGTCTCGCCAGGGAAGCACGGGAGGAGGTTTACGCGCGTCATGATCTCGCGCTCCGAGCACCACCGCATGAGGTCGTCGGCGTGCCTCTGCTGGTGGCCCTTCACCATCTTCTTGAGCACCGCGTCGGCGGTCGACTCGACGCCCACCGTGAGCGCGACGCAGCCGCTCTCCCGCATCACGTCGAGCTCCTCGGGCGAGGTGGGGCGCACGCGGTACGAGTTCGACCACCGCAGGGACACCTTCGCGTCGATGAGGGCCCGCGCGAAGGCGCCCGCCACGAGGTTGATCTGCGCGTCGAACATCACGAACTCACTCACGCCGTGGCGCTCGGCCAGCGTGGCCATCTCCCGCGCCACGAGGGTGACGTCCTTGTGCGACTGACGCCCGTCGGTCTGGCAGAACGCGCACGAGAACTGGCACTCGTAGGTGAAGCTGTACGGCAGGATCAGCCCTCGCCCGAGCGACCCGTCGTAGCGGTTGAAGCGGTGGGCCTCCGCGGCGATGGGGTCGCGGCGGTACAGCTCCAGGTCATAGATCCCGTAGTCGGGCATGGGCCACGCGCTGTCTTGCGCCTCGCGGCGTCCGAGGCGCAGGAGGCCCCCTGCCTCCACGGGGGCCGCGACGTGCCCGAGGGGCAGGTCGCGCAGCGGGCGAAACGCCGCGCGGATCTCCTCGGGCGTGGAGGCGTTGGTGATCACGTCGACGCCGGTCGCGCCGGTGCGCTGGAAGAGGGCGCGGCACCTGGAGGCCCCGGCGCCGCCGATGATCACCGGGCGTCCGGTGCGCTGCTTGAGCCTGCGGGCGAGCAGCGCGGCGACGTTGGCCTGGGTGTGGCGGTCGAGCGAGAAGGCGTACGCGTCGGGGATCTCGTCCACGGCGCCGAGGCGGTCGATGAGCTCGTCGGCGAGGGCTTCGAGCGTGGGGGTCCCGCGGTCGTGCAGCATCGCGTCGACGCGCTCGGCCCAGTCGAGCTCGGTGAGCGGGGTGTCGAGCGGCCGCTCGTAGACGGAGAGCTCGAGGTCGGCCACGCGCATCGAGAAGCCCTCCGGGGCCACGCTCGCCGCGACGATGGCCGGCCCCTGCGGGGGGAACCGATGGTGCCGCTGGATCTCCGGCGCGTGTACGTCCGGGGGCAGGATCATCAGCACACGGAAGGCGCGCATGGCGTGAGTGTTGGCGCAATCGCGCGCGATGGAAAGCTGAGCGGTCAGTGCTCGGGCAGGCTCTCCGGGAAGTCCTGCGCGCCGTAGTAGTCGTCCCAGCGGCGGATCTCATCGAGCAGCGAGCGACCGACCGGGGTGGGCCGTCCGTTCGACAGCACCACGTCGGCGCCGGCGTGGTTGATGCCGCGGATCTTCGCGAAGCGGCGTTGGAAGTCGGGCGACTGCGCGCGGGGATGGCCCACGGCGGTCATGCGTTCGTAGAGCCGGGCCACGGGCTGGAACGCGTGCACCGCGAGCAGCACGCCGTGGAGCGGCCGGGGGTCTGGCCGGACGGGCGAGGTGTAGAGCGGCCAGAAGGCGTTCTCGAGCACGGGGTCGAGCTCGATCAGGGCGTTGAGCTTGTTGTGCGAGAACTCATGGATGACCGCCTCGGTCATGGTCATGAGGTTGGGGTGGAGCGTGAGGTAGATGGTGCCGATGTCCTCCTGGTAGGAGGCCGAGAGGTGCTTGTGGTCGTCGTAGCCGACGGGGACCATCTGGTGCACGAAGAGGTCGATCTCGGCGCGCAGCGTGGGCAGGTGCGTCGCGATGAGGTCGAGGGCGTCGCGCAGCGTCGCGCACCACTCGTCGGCGGAGCGACCGCCGAGGTCGATGGCGTTGCCCTGCTTGTCGGGGTGCGCCTCGAACATCTGCAGCGGGTTGTTGTCGACCAGCGCGAGGCGGAGCGCAGGGGTGATCTCCCGGTAGGGTCGCTCCACGAAGCCGGGCCTGCCCTCCCCGGTCGCCCATGCGTCGATCTCGTGGGTCTCCTCGCCGCGGGGCGTGATGAGCGTGACCCGGCCCGAGTGGAAGCGCGCGGCGGTCACGTCGGCGGGGAAGCGCAGCGCCAGGTTGGCGGGGATCGAGAGTACCTGATCGGGTAAAGATCCGAGCTCGACGGGCTCTGGCAGCGCGCCGAGGCAGGCGAGCTCGAAGGCGAGCTGGGCCCGCAGCGCGCGGGTGAGGGCGAGCGCCTGGTCGGGCGTCTGCGGCTTGCGGAGGCAGCGCAGCAGGGTGCCGATGGTCGGTCGGCGCACCAGGCTTGCGGCGAGCCCGGGGGAGGTGAAGAGCGCGTCGATGGTGCGGGCGAAGGCCGCGTGCTCGGCCCGCGAGTCACCGGGGAGCGGTGGCCTCGCGGGGAGGCGCCGCAGCTCGGCGAGGGCGCGCCGCATGGCGGCGGAGAGGACGTCGCGTGCGGAGGTGGAGCCCTCCTCGGGGATGGTCAGGTCACGCGGGACCCTGAAGCCAGGCACCGCAGCGGATTCGTTCTTCGTGCTCACGGTGCTTCGGAGCATACACTCCCGCGCGGCAGGCAAAATGAGCGCGCGCCCGCGATCGAACTCGTTCCATTACACGCTGCGCGGCGTGGTGGGCCCGCTCGCCTCGGAGGGCCCGGCGGGCTGCCCGGTGCTGCGCGCGGGCCCGTCGCGGTGGCCCCGCGGTCGCGCGATCTTCCTTCGCCGGGACGGTCGCGTGGCGGCCTTCGCGACGGCCTCCTCGGACTTCACCGACGATCAGCTCGCGGTGGTGCAGCACCGCGAGGGGCAGGTCTACCTCGACGTGTCGGACAAGCCCGCGCCGGACGACTTCCGGGTCGACCTGCGCAAGCTAGAACGGAGCGCGGTCTGCTCCGGCTGCGAGGCGTCTGCGCGGTGCGCGGGGTTGTTCGACCCGTCGGGCGAGGAGGTGTTCACGCGCGACGACGCGGCCGTCGAGGCGATGATCGCGGGCCTGCGCGGCGCGGTGCTCGACGTGGGCTGCGGCCAGGGGCCGTACGGGCCGGTGCTCGGCGCGCTGGCGGGCGCCGGGGCCATCACGTACGTGGGCATCGACCCCGACGCCGGGCACATCGCCGGGCTGCGCGAGCGCTGGCCCTGGGCGACGCTGCGGGTGGGCACGGCCGAGGCGCTCGACCCCGCCGAGCGCTTCGACCACGTGCTGGTGCTCCGAAGCTGGAACCACCTGGAGGACCCTGCGCGCGTGGTCGGCGCTGTCGCCCGGATGCTGCGACCGGGCGGGACGCTGCTCGTGGTGGACAACGTCGCCTTCGGGCTGGTTCGTTCGCGGAGGCAGGCGGAGCGGGCGGAGCGCGGGCCCTCGGGCTTCGAGCACTACCGCAACGACGGCGCAGACGAGGCCGTGGCGACGGTCGCGGAGACGGGGCTCACGCTGCTCGATCGGTGGGACGTGACGCCCGCGACGAGCAACCAGTGGTGGGCGCGCTGGCGCCGGGGGTGAGTCCACTGCGCAAGCGTTGCGAGGCCGTCGGAAGTATTGCGGAGTGAGCGACGGAACAGGGCAATGGAAACGTCGCATCGGCCCTTAGGGTTCCTTGCGAGCCGACGAACAGGCGGTGCAAACTAGGAACCCTCTTTGCAGAGGCCCGTCGGGCCGCTGAGACCGCATCAAAGGCTTTCACAAGCACATGAGCACACAGATGTTGGACGGGTTTCCGAAGGACCTCGCGGTGGGTGACCTCGCCGAGGGGAGCGTGACCTTGACGGTGGACGCTGCGGTCTACCCCCTGGAGGCGGTCTACGGCGCCGCGTACATCTTCATCGACCGTTGCTTCGTGCTGCTCGACCGGCCGAAGGCAGGGTCCGTGTCGGTCACGCTGACGGACAAGAAGGGCGCGGCGGACGCCGACTCGCTGCGGCGGATGGCGGGCGAGTTCGCCAACGAGCTGCTCACGCAGGCGTGGCGGCAGAAGATCGTCGAAGAGAACCGGGTGATCCTGGAGACGGTGACCACCCAGGCCCTGGCGGGCGCGGCGGCGCGTCCGGTGTCGTCGGAGCCCTCGCTCGACGACCTGGCGAGCTTCGACTTCACCGAGGAGTCCTTCGACGATCCGCTCGGCATCGCGATGTCGTGGGAGGAGAAGTACAAGAAGAAGACCCCGACCGAAGCGGCCGGTGAGGCGTCGTCCGAGGGTGGGGCCTCGGGAGCAAAGCCGTGATCGAGCGGCGCTTCCATCGGGATCTCTATCCGACCGCGGCGGTCGACGGGGCGGTGAAGGTGTTCGAGCGCTTCGCGCGCTTCGAGGTGGTGGACGAGGGCGACTACCGGGTGGTGCGCGTCTCGGCGAAGCGGCCCGAGCGCGAGCGCAAGGTGGCGCTGGAGCTGGGCAACTACGCCCTGGGGCTCACTCGCCAGGGGGGGCTGTCATGATGCTCGCGGGCATCGAGAAGCCGAGCGTGACGTTCCCGGCGTTCTTCCGGGTGCGGGAGGTCAGCGGGTCGTTCGTGGTGACCAACGCCCAGGGCGACTGGGTCATCCTGACGGCGCCGGAGTTCAGGGCCTTCGGGGAGGGCACGGTCGACCCCAGCAGCACCCTGTGGGAGCGGCTGAAGGCGGCCAACCTGATCCGCGCGGAGTTCGACGTCCCGGCGGCGGTGGCGCGGCTCAAGAAGCGGATGAAGTTCCTGGAGAACGGTCCCAACCTGCACATGCTGGTGGTGACCCTGCGGTGCAACGAGACCTGCGTGTACTGCCACGCCTCGCGCGCCGACATGGAGGCCGTGCAGACGGACATGAGCGCGGAGACCGCGGAGAGGTCCATCGACCTCGCGCTCGGGAGCCCGTCGCCCTTCATCACCATCGAGTTCCAGGGCGGCGAGCCGCTGGTGAACTTCACGGTGGTGAAGCACGCCATCGAGTACGGGCAGCGGCGCGCGAAGGAGGTCGGCAAGAGCATCGAGTTCACGATGGTCTCCAACCTCGCCCTGATGGACGAGGAGAAGCTCGCGTTCCTGCTCGATTACAAGGTCCAGATCTGCACGAGCATCGACGGCCCGGAGCACCTGCACGACAAGCAGCGCAAGCTCATCGGGTCGAGCGCCTTCAAGGCCGCCGTGCACTGGATCAAGCGCATCAACCAGGCCTACGTCGAGCGGGGTCTCGACCCGTCGCTCTACCACGTGGAGGCGCTGCTCACGACGACGCGCGACGCCCTCTCTCGCGGCCGCGAGATCGTCGACACGTACAACTCGCTCGGCTGCCGGGCCCTGCACCTGCGGCCCATCGACCCCTTCGGGTTCGTCGAGAAGACGGCCAGCCGGGTGGAGTATCCGCGCGAGGAGTACCTGAAGTTCTACCGCGACACGACCGACTACATCATCGAGCTCAACAAGAAGGGTGAGCAGATCCTCGAGCGCTACGCGGCGATCTTCCTGACGAAGATCCTCAACGGGGAAGACCCCAACTTCCTCGACATCCGCAGCCCGAGCGGCGCGGGCATCAGCGCCATTGCGTACAACTACGACGGGCTGGTGTTCGCGGGCGACGAGGCCCGGATGCTCCACGAGACCGGGGACGACACGTTCCTGCTGGGTCGCGTGGGAGAGCTCACCTACGAGCAGATGATGGCGCACCCTACGGTGCGCGCGCTGGTGCTGGCCTCCAACGTCAACGGCCGGCCCGACTGCGTGAACTGCGCGTACAACCCGTACTGCGGGGCCGACGCGGTGCACACGTACAAGACCCAGGGGTCGCTCTCCGGACGGATGCGCGAGAGCACCGTGAGCGCGGTGCACAAGGGCGTCATGGACTACCTCTTCGAGAAGATCCGAGAGGGCGACCCCGGGACGATGGAGGTCTTCCGGCGGTGGACCATCAACCGCTCGCGAGATCACTTCGTGCAGGTACCGGGGTAGAGTTTCGGTCGGAAATCACCTACGATTGTTCGATTACCGTGTCCGGTTCGGTCGGGCACACCAGTCACTAGCGAACCGCTGAGGCCATCATGACAGGCGCTGACGACCATCTGGACGACGCAGACGACAGCGGGAGTGACGACGAGCTTCCGTCGTTCAAGCGCGAGGCTGCGGGCACGCTCTCCACCCAGGAGCGCGAGCTCGCAGACCGTGCAGGCGAGGAGGCGGCCAATCGCCCGAAGCTCCCGACCGCAGAACCAGACGAAGACCAGCGAGGTGCACAGCACTGCTCGCACGGTTCGCACGGCAGCCACGGGTCACACGGTTCGCACGGCAGCCACGGGTCACACGGTTCACACGGCAGCCACGGTTCACACGGCAGCCACGGTTCGCACGGCAGCCACGGCAGCCACGGCTCGCACGGCTCGCATGGTTCGCACGGCAGCCACGGCTCGCATGGTTCGCACGGCAGCCACGGTTCACACGGCAGCCACGGCTCGCATGGTTCGCATGGCAGCCACGGCTCGCATGGTTCGCACGGCAGCCACGGCTCGCACGGTTCGCACGGCAGCCACGGCTCGCATGGTTCGCACGGCAGCCACGGTTCGCACGGCAGCCACGGTTCGCACGGCAGCCACGGTTCGCACGGCAGCCACGGTTCACACGGCTCGCACGGCTCGCACGGTTCGCACGGCAGCCACGGTTCGCACGGTTCGCACGGCAGCCACGGCTCGCACGGTTCGCACGGCAGCCACGGCTCGCACGGTTCGCACGGGTCTCACGGCAGCTGGTGATCGCGCGGCCCCAGGGCCTGAGCATGCGTCGTCTCCAGTGGGTCGAACTCACACCAGATTATCGTTGTAACAACCGCTGCATCGGCTGCTTTGCCGTGCAGAACGACGGTCCTTCCATGACCGACGTGGAGGTCGTCGAAGCGCTCCGGCGAGGGCGCTCCGACGGCGCGGACTGCCTCTGGCTGGGCGGAGGCGAGCCGACCATGCGGAGGGACATCTTCCGCATGGCGGCGATGGGCCGGCGGCTCGGGTACACCCGGGTGAAGCTTCAGACCAACGGGATGATGCTGGCCTATGCGGGGTACGCGCAGCGCTGCGCAGAGGCAGGCATCACCGAGGTGGCGTTCTCGATGAAGGGCGCCTCGTCGGCCACGCACGATCGCATCGCCCGCACCGAGGGCTGCTTCGACCTGATGGCTCGCGGGGTCGGGCTCGCCCGTGAGGCGGGCCTGGCGCTGGAGGGGGACCTGCTCGTCACCGCGAGCAACGCCGTCGAGCTGCCCGCCATGGTCTCCCTGGGCCTGTCCTGGGGGCTTCGCAGCTTCCGGGTGTGGCTGCTCTCGGCGGTCGACGCGACCCGGGATGATCCCGCGGTGCGCGCGGAGGTGCCGCGGATGCGCGACGTCGTGCCGGCGCTGGTCGCCGCGATGGAGGCCCACGCCGAGGCCGGCACTGGTCTCCTCGTGTCGCTGCACACGCCGGCGTGCGTGCTCCCGGAGTCTTTGCACGGCGCCCTCTTCGACGCGGCGGCGTTCGGGCTGCGCGTGGTCAACCCTGGCGGGCACGCCTTCGACCTGGCGGACTCTCCCATCGAAGGCGGGCACTTCCTGCCGAGCTGCGCGCAGTGTCGGCATCGGCCGAGCTGCAACGGGCTACGGCGCGACTACCTCGCTGTGCATGGCGAGGATGAGTTTCGACCAGTAGCCTGAGCGCGCTCCGGTCGCGCATGGGCTTAGGATCATCGCTTGTGTTGCAATCCCTCTTCAGACGCCCGCAGGAGCTAAGGACGGCATGTTGACTCCGCAGGACACGGACCCGGGCATCGACGAGAAGGTGCTGGAGCACGAGGACGCCGCGCACGAGAAGCGCAACTGGGTGCGCCTCACCTTCGACTGCAACAACCACTGCGTCTTCTGCCTGGACACGCTCACGCACGACGGCCAGATGCGCGACCGCGACGAGGTGAAGCAGCAGATCCTCGACGGCGCGAAGAAGGGGGCGCAGCGGCTGATCCTGTCGGGGGGCGAGCCCACGATGCACCCCAGCTACGTGGACTTCATCCGGCTGGGGAAGGCCGCGAAGTATCGGAAGATCCAGACCGTCACCAACGGGCGGGCCTTCGCATACAAGCAGTTCCTGACGCGCTGCCTCGACGCGGGGCTCGACGAGATCACCTTCTCGATCCACGGCCCCAACGCGCGCATCCACGACGCGCTCGTGGGCGCCAAGGGGGCCTTCGAGCAGGAGGTGCAGGGGCTCCAGTACGCGCTCGAGGACGGCCGCCCGATCGTGAACATCGACGTGGTGATCAACCGCGGCAACGTGAAGCACCTCAAGGCCATCCTCGAGAAGTTCATCGCGATGGGGGTGCGCGAGTACGACCTGCTGCACGTGATCCCCTTCGGCAACGCCTACAAGGAGGGGAAGGACATCCTCTTCTATGACCTCGAGGAGATGCGCCCGTACCTGCTGGAGGCCTTCGCGTTCTCCAAGCGCCCGGACGTGCACATCTGGCTCAACCGCTTTCCGGTGCAGCACCTGGAGGGCTACGAGTCGCTCATCCAGGACCCGTACAAGCTCAACGACGAGGCCAAGGGCCGCAAGGAGGAGTTTCACCGGCTGCTCACCGAGGGCGTCGACCTCGACTGTCGCGAGCCGGCGCGCTGCAAGCTCTGCTACCTCCAGAACGTCTGCGACACCCTCTATGGCGTGCGCGACCAGGTGATCGCCCGGGACTTCGCCCGGCTGCGCGTCGACACCACCTGGGAGAAGAAGCAGGGGCCCATCTGGGGCGGCGATCCGGCCAGCAGCAAGCGGGCGCGCGCGATCGAGGCGCAGCTCGCGGAGGGCGGCCTCACGGCGCTGCCAGGCGATGACGTCACGGTGGACTCGTCGCGGGCGAAGCTCCGGCTGCCTGTGATCGGGCAGGAGGCGAAGGCGACGAGCGAGCTGCCCCTGGCGCCTCCCGAGGTGCTGGCCGTGCAGGCCGGGGCGCGCGCCCTCTGGGTGGTGGCGCCGGACGTGCCGGGCGCCCTCGCAGAGATCGCCCGCCACCCGGGCATCACCGAGGTGGAGCTCGAGCTGGCGGACTTCAGCGGTCTAGACGTCCTGACGTCTGAGCGTTCGGACGTCTCGTGGCGCGTGACCCGGGTGATCGCCCATACCTCGGCGCAGGCCGAGGCGCTGCTCGCGATCCCTGGCGCCTTCGAGGTGGCCGTCGCGCTCACCAGGGCCAACGAGCCCTGGCTGCTGGCACTCGCGGCCTCGGGGGCGGTGCCGTCGCGGCTGGCGCTCTTCCAGCCGACCTACGAGAGGATGAGCGAGGCCCAGTCGCGCGACCTCGACCTGCGGGCCTTCTTCGGGGGCTTCACGGCGGAGGTTCCGGTGGAGGGCGTGCCGGCCTGCGTGATCGGGCGGACGCCCCGGGAGCCGCCGAAGACCCTCGACAGCGCCATGATGAAGCCCGACGGCCAGATCGAGATCTTCCGCTACATCCAGCGGTACATCGTCGACCGCTACAAGGCGCGCTCGCTGCGTTGCAAGCCCTGCGTGCACGCGTCGCGCTGCGAGGGGATGCACATCAACTACATCCGCGCTCACGGCTACGAGCTGATGCAGCCGGTGCTCGCCGACGCCGAGTGAAGGGCGGTGCAGGGCGCCGGGATCGTAGAGATCCTGGCGCGGCGCTCAGGTAGCGGGGAGGGCTTCGGGGCCGGGGCCCTCGAGGCGCTCCGGCGTGGCCGGCTCGGCGAAGGCCCAGGTCGACTCCGAGGAGGAGGCCTCGAAGCGGGTCTGCTCGGGCGCGGCGTTGGCCACGAGGGCGTTGAACTTGCCGCGCGGGAAGCGCTGGGTGCGCTCACGCTGCGTGAGCAGGGCGACGGTGGCGAGGGAGCGCTCGCGCGGGCGCAGCAGGGCCGCAAGCCAGAGCACGGCCAGGCCATGATCTTCCTGCGTAGGGGTGTCGCCCTGGCCGCGGTTGAGCAGGAACAGCGAGTACTCGCGGGTCTCGGCGAGGCCGCGTCGAGCGCGGGCGCTGCGGTCACGGCGCAGGATGTCGACCTGGAAGCGCTCGCCCCGCTGGGACTCGAGCAGCACGGGCACCGCGCCGAGCTTGACCGGCAGCACGGAGACCACGCGCCAGCGACCGAAGCGCTGCCCTTCGGGGAGCAGCCGCTGCAGCTCGTGGGACTCGGCCTCCGAGGGGGAAGCCGGGGAGCCTCCTGCGAGCCCGGGAGACGGAGCGGATGCGGCAGGAGGCGCAGCGTGGCCTGGCCTCGAGAGCAGCGACGAGGGGACAGGCAGGGCCTGGGCAGAGTTCGCCGCACCCGCACTGGCTGCGGTCAACAATCCACTCAGGAACTGGCGCCTGTTCCACTTCAACATTCGACGCTCCGCTGGGGATGGTGCCTCATACCTCGCGGTTCAAACTACACGGACGAACCATCCGAGGATCGAGGAATCCTCGCAAAGTTTTCACGCTCCCCCAAGCTGGTGAAGCCGTGAACCCCGCAGCCACGGTGATGCTACGCAAACTTTTCTCAGGGTGACCCCTTCGAGGGGACCCGGAGCGAGAGAGGACAGGAACACCCATGACGAACGCTCTGTCGGCGCTAATTCGCGGACAGGGGAGGCTCTCAAGTGGGGTCGTTCCGGCGTGCATCGCGGTGCTTGCAGAGGATTTCAGCAAGGAGCGAGCCATACGAACAGCCCTCATGGGTCGGGCTTCTCCGAGGAGGGTTCGGCCGGGGCCTGGACCTCCCTCCGTTCGAGGGCGATGCCGTGCTGGGCGGCCTTGCGGCCCTCGGACTGGCGCTTGGCCTCGAAGAGCCGGAGGCCCTGCTCGGTGATGAGGCCCACGGCCGGGGCGTCGGGCGGGCTCATGGACGCCGGGGGCTGGTCGCCGTGCACCTGGGGCGGGCGCTTCGGCTGGGAGCGGGCCTCGGCGAGGCGGCGCTCGAAGTCCTGGCGCCAGGCGTCCATCGAGCGGAACTCGTAGCTCGGGTCTCGCGGGTCGTGGATGATCTTCTCGACGATGGCGTCGCGGTCGACGAAGACGGGGTAGAGCTCGCCGGGGTCGTAGGCGTTGCCGCGGTCGAAGAGCCCGCCGCAGATGGGGCGCAGCGTGCAGGCCGAGCAGCCCTCGGCGTAGATGTGCTCCCAGTCGGTCTGCCGGACGGTCTGCTTGGCGTCGAGGAAGTGCACGATGCGCTCCTCGCCCTTCACGATCTTCCGCGTCTCGGTGCTCGCCCAGGCGAACTCCGTCATGTAGCAGAGCGGGACCTTCTCCACGCGGAAGGTGCGGCCGCTCTGGTGCAGCAGCCGCAGCGCGCGGTGCAGCGAGACCTCGAAGTCCGCGAGCCGGGGCGTGTACTGCTCCTGGTTGACCTCGGCGCGGCCCATCGAGGGGTCGAGGTTGTTCCAGACGAAGTGGCGGATGTGCGGGTGGTGCGTGATCCAGTGGCGGATGTTCTCGTCGAGGTGCTCTGCGTTGAGCTTGTTGATCACGCAGTTGATGTTCACCTCGATGCCGTAGCGGTTGGCGTTGTCCACCGCGGCGAAGGCCTTCTCCAGCGTTCCGGCGGTGCCGCGCAGGCGCTCCTCGATGTCCGGTCGCACCGAGTAGACCGACACATGGACGATCTTCAGGCCCGCGTCGGCCATCTCCTTCGCGAACTCCGGGTCGGCCAGGCGCCACCCGTTGGTGATCATCCGCACGTGCAGCCCGCGCTCGGTGGCGTAGCGCGCGATGCGCGGCAGCTCGGGGTGCAGCGAGGGCTCGCCGCCCGTCAGGATCACCCCGAAGTAGTCGCGGTCGACGAGGTCGTCGACGAGCACCTTCATCGTCTCGAAGGTGTGCACGTACGGCGTCGTCGGGTTGGAGCAGAACCCGCAGAAGTGGTTGCAGTGCCGGACGACCTGGATGTACCCGATGTTCGCCATTAGCCCTTCAGGTGCCTTCGCGCACGATCGGCAACGCCACCCGTGCGGCGCCCGTCGGCGCGGACTGTACCGCTACCGCGCCTGGTCCGTGGGGGCCCTCGCCGACGAACATCGCGGCCAGCGCCAGCTCGCGTGCGGTGAAGGGTCTGGGGGAGGCCGTCGGGGCGCGCGTCGGGGAGAGCTCGTCGCCGCCGAAGCGCTGGAGGTAGCGGGCGTCGACGCCAGGGCACCGCGAGCGGGCGGGGCACTGGCCGCACGCGCGGGGGTCGTATGCGCGCGGCGCGTCGGGGAGGCTGCGCGCCTCGAAGGGGCCCAGCACGCAGAGCGGCGCCCCCCGGAGGAACACCGTCACCCGCCGCTGCTGCGCCGCCGCGAGCGCGTGAAGCGCGTGGGGCATTGCCATCGCCAGCCGTGGGAACACCCGATCGAAGGCGGCGTGCAGGCGCCCCGCGGTGCGAGGGACGGCGACGGTCCACGCGGCGACGGACTGTGTGGCGAGCCACGGGGCGAGCGCGGTGAGCGAGCGCGCGTTGGAGCGGGTGAGCACCGTCGTGACGACCGTGGTGAGCCCCGCGTGGCGCGCGGCGGCGAGGCCCTCGGCGAGCTCGGCGAAGCTGCCCTCGACGCCGGTGTGGTGGTCGTGGATCGCCGGGCCGAGGCCGTGCAGCGAGAGGTGGACGTCCGTGAGGCCGGCGTCGCACAGGGCGGCCGCGTAGCCCTCCTCGCGGAGGCGCCGTCCGTTGGTCTGCAGGCCGACGCGGCGGAAGCCGAGGCGTCGCGCCGCGGCGATGATCTCCGGGAGCGCGGGGTGCAGCGTGGGCTCGCCGCCGGTGAGGGTGACCTCGTCGTGCGTCGGGGCGAGCGCGCCGAGGGCGAGGGTGAGGGCGTCGAGGTCGCGAGGCGGTGAGGCGGTGAGGCCGTCGGGCGCGCAGAAGGCGCACTGGTTGTTGCAGTCGGTGAGCAGGGAGAGGGTCGCGCGGGTGGGGTGCATCGTCGGGGTCGCCGGGCACATCGTAGCTTGACCCTGCGGAAGCGCGGTGCGTAGCGTGCGCCCGGAGCCGACGAGATGACGATGGTCTGGCGGTGGTTCGGGATCGCGGCGTTGGGGCTGCTCACGAGCTGCGGCTCTGGTTCGAGCGAGCGCGCGATACCGCCTGCGGGCGGGGCGATGTGCCAGGCGTCGGTGGTGACCTGGGCGTCGCGCTGCGCGGCGCGGCAGGGGATCGAGGTGGCTTCGCTGCAGTGCCCCGAGACGGACGTGGCCCTGCTGGACCTGCGGGGCACCCCGGAGCTGCGCGTGGAGCTTCGGCACGGGCCAGGGCAGGGCTTTCGCCGGGTGGGGTCGTGGGGGCTCTCGCCCGTCGGCAACTTCGCCGACTGGAACCAGGTCGCTCCCTCCATGCGGGAGCGCTTCGACAAGATCACCGCCTGCGTGCGCGCGGACGAGGGCCTCACGAGCGGCGGCTCGGTGAGGTCGTCGGGGCGTCCGCTGCCGCTGGGCGCCCCGACGGCGGGCAACAGCGTCCCGTGGCTGCTGCTGGGCGCCCTCGCCTGCGCGCTGGCGGCGCTGTGGCCGGTGCGGCGGTCGGCGGCCTGGCGGCGGCGCGCGCTGTCTGGCGGGGCCATGGCGCTGGGCACCCTGGTGCTGCGGGCGCTGCTGCTGCCCGAGATGTTCTTCCACCAGAACGGGCAGGGGCCGCTCTGGGTGTCGACGGTCGTCTCGCCGCAGTACCACCCCTACGGGCCAGGGTATCGCGCCCTCTTCGGGTGGCTGCGGTGGTGCACGCGTGAGCCCGAGCGCGGGGTGTTCCTCGTGCAAGGGGTGCTCGGCGCCCTGGCGGTGCCCTGCGCGGCCTTCGTCGCGCGGCGGCTGGGGGCGTCCCGCGCGCTGGCCGGGGCGCTCGCGCTCGCGGTGGCGATCGACCCGATCCTGGGGAGGCTCTCGCGCAGCGAGTCGTACTACGGCGTCGGCGCGTCGCTGCTCTTCCTCGCGACGGCCCTGCTCGCCTCCTCCATGGGCACCCTGTCCCTGCGACGCCCGGGCTTCCTGCTCCCGGTGGTCGCCGCGGGGCTGGTCATCGCGCAGCACGCGCTGGTGCACCCCGTGGGCTGGCTCGCGGCCTCGCTCTGCCCGGCCGTGCTGCTGCTCGGCCCGGGGCACTGGCGCCGCCGAGCGCTTCGCGCCGTGGTCGCCGCGCTGATCGTCGCCGTCGTCGTCGCCGTCACCGCGGGGCCGTTCATGCTCGCGGTGCTGCACTCCTCCTTCGGGGCGCAGTGGACCAGCGGCAGCGGGGGCGCGCACCGGAGCGTCGAGCGGCTCCGGCAGCTCAAGCCGATGCTGCCCTACGGGCTGCTCCTCGCGGCCTTCCTGGTGGCGAGCGCGAGGTCACGCCCGCGCGGCGTCCTGCATGTCGTGGCGCTGGCGGGGTCGCTCCTGCTGCTGCTCATGGCGGACATGGTGGGCTTCGGGGCCACGACCGCGTGGGTGCACCAGGCCTACCTGCGGCTCTACGCTCCGGTCGCCGTGGTGCTGGCGGCGGTGACGCTGCGGCAGGTGCCGCGGAGCCGACCGCAGGGCCTCGCGCTGGCGGGGGCGGTGGCCCTGCTCTCCCTGCTGGTCTCGTGGCGCGCGTGGCCCTCGTGGACGAAGGCCCCGACCGACGCGCTGGAGCAGGAGGTCGTGCGTCGCTGGCGCCGCGAGCTCCCGTCGGGGCACGTCGCGTACCTCGAGCGCTCGGACAAGCGGGTGCTGATGCTCCCGTTCTATCGGGACGCGGCGGGGCTGGGACCGTCGCCGCTCATCCTGAGGGTGGGGGAGTTCGCCGAGGACATCACCCGGATGGGGCGGCCGTACTATGTGCACACGTCGCTCTGCTCCACGCCCGGGGGACGGGAGTTCTGCGAGCAGATCGAGCGGCGCTACCAGATGACCAGGCTGCACGAGGTCATGCTGCCGGCGGTTCCGAGCATGGTGGGGCTCGGCTATGACGTGCCGAGGGTGCGCGTCGCGCTCTACCGGGTAGACGGGCTGAGCGCGGTCGATCGCTAGGAGGCGGAGGGAGCCTCGGGAGCCTGGGCTGCAGGGGCCGGGGTCTCGGCGGGCGCGGCCTCGGCGGGCGGGACGGTGATGGAGTCGTCGACGTAGTGCAGGCGGGACTCGACCGCGCCGCTCTCGGTGTAGACCACGGTGACGCCGTTCTTCTTTCCCTTGCGGTACTCGGAGACGGACTCCAGCCGGCCGGTGGTGAAGTACTCCTTGATGGTCCCCTCGAGCAGGCCGTCGACGTACACGAGCTCGGCCTGCATCACCCCGTCGGGGTAGTAGAGCGTCGTCGGGCCGTTGAGCACGTCCCGCGCGTAGGTCTCTCGCGCGTAGAGGGCGCCGGTCGTGTAGTACATCTTCCCCTCGCCCTGCAGCACGCCGTGCTCGTACGGCATCTCGCAGCAGAGGCGGCCGGTGTCGAAGCGGTGCTCGACGATCCCGTGGGGGACGGCCTCGGCGGCGGCCGGGGCGGCTGCCGGGGCGGCGGCTTCGGGCGTGGGCTCGGGCGTGGAGTCGGGGTCAGCCATCACGGAAGCGCTCCTCTCAAGAGTCCTGGGGATCGGACGGCGGGGTGGCGGGAACCTCGGCGGGCGCGGCGCTCTTCGCAGGCTCGGCCGCGGCGCGGGGGGCGCTCTTCGGCTCTGGGAGGGTCGGCCCCTCGTCGCCGTCCTTGAGGCCCTTCTTGAAGTTGCTCAGGCCCGAGCCGAGGCTGCGGCCGAGCTCGGGCAGCTTCGAGGCCCCGAACAACAGCAGGATGATCACCAGGATGATCATCAGTTCCGATGCGCCCATGCCGAACATCGCGGTCTTCTCCGGGGTCGCAGGAACAGCGACTCGACGGTTGTTAGCACCATTGGCGCTCGGGCAGCAATGCGCGGCCGTCGCCGCCGCGCCGCGTCCGAAGGTGCACTAGACTCTGCGCCTATCCCCCATGAATCCCCTGGTCGCCGCGCTGGTGCTGCATCCGCCCGTGAGCGTCGCGCGGGACTTCATCGACTACCCCTACTTCAGCGACCTCGGCGCCGTGCAGCTCGCGGCCGTGCTGCGGGGCGCCGGCCACCCGGTCACGCTGCTCGACGCCTTCGCCACCCCGGGCGCCGCGCTTCGCTGGCGCGCCGACGGCCGCGCGCTGCTGGGCGCCCCGGTCGAGACCCTGCTCTCGGCGGTGCGCTCGCTGCTCTCGACGGGCGACTCTCCCCGGGCGGTGGTGGTCGCGTACTCGCCCTTCCACCGGCCGCCCGCGCGGGACGACACCCTGGGGGCCCTGCTCTCGGGGCTGCGCTCGCTGCTCCCCTCGGCGGCGATCGTGCTCGCGGACGCCTACCAGTCGGGCCAGCACTACGTCGAGGCCGCCGGGGACGCGGTGCTCGCCAGCTACCCCGAGGCCGACGCGTGGGTGAAGTACGAGGCCGAGGTGACCGTTCCGGCGCTGCTCGCCGCGCTCGGCCGCGGTGAGCCCATCGCGGGCGCGCACCACGGCGCCTCTCCCCCCTCGCTCGACGCCCTCCCCTTCCCCGCCTGGGACCTCGTCGACCTCCCCGCGCACGACCGCTTCTGCGCCAGCGTGGTGAACGACCTCGGGCGCGGCGCGTGGGCCTTCCCCATCGACGGCCGCACCCTCCCGATGGTGAGCTCGCGCGGGTGCCCCTTCACCTGCGTGCACTGCAGCTCCAACCCGGGGCGCGCGGCGGGGGAGCCCAAGACCCAGCGGCGCTACTCCGCCGACCGGCTGCGGGAGTACCTCGCCGCGATGGTCACGCGGCACCGCGCCACGCGCCTCGAGGTGCTCGACGAGCTCATCAACGTCAACGAGCGCCACTGGGACGCCTTCCTCGACGCGGTGACAGGGCTCGGGGCGCGCTTCGACGTGCCCAACGGGATGCGCGCGGACTACCTGGAGCCCGAGCACTTCGCGCGCATGAAGGGCAGGGTGAGCACCGTGAGCGTGAGCGCCGAGAGCGGCGTGCAGCGCGTGGTCACCGAGGTGGTGCAGAAGCGCCTCGACCTCGGGGCCATCGAGCGCGCCGCGGAGAGCGCGCAGGCCGCGGGGGTGCCGCTGATGATCCACTACATCATCGGGATGCCCGGGGAGAGCGCCGAGGAGATCAACGAGACGCTGCGCTTCGCCATGGACCTCTACGATCGCCACGGCGCCTGGCCTGCGGTGCAGTACGCGACGCCGCTGCCGGGCACCGCCCTCGCGCGGGGCCGCTCGCTGCCGGTGGTCGACGACTGGGGGCCGCGCTTCCAGGCGGCGCCGAGCCAGCCCGGGATGAGCGTCACGCCCGACGAGCTCGCGCGCTTCCGGTGGACCTTCGAGCAGCGGCTGCACGCCTCCGAGGGGCCGCAGAAGGTCATCATGAACGTCACCTACGTGTGCAACAACCGCTGCACCTTCTGCGCGGTGGGCACGCGCACGCAGGTCGACGGGCACCCGACGCGGCAGCGGGAGCACCTCGACCGGTACCGCGCGCAGGGCATCACCATGGTCGACTTCGACGGCGGCGAGCCCACGCTCAACCCCGAGCTCATCCCGCTGGTGCAGTACGCGCGGCGCATCGGCTACGACCGCATCAACGTCACCACCAACGGGAGGCTCTGCGCCTACGAGAAGTTCGCGCGCTCGCTGGTGCGCTCGGGCCTCACCACGCTGCTCTTCAGCGTGCACGGCCACGACGCCCAGTCGCACGCCCAGCAGGTGGGCGTCGCGGAGGCCTTCGAGCAGACCGTGCAGGGCATCCGGTACTGCGCGCAGCACGCCCCGCCGGGCGTCGAGCTCGGGATGAACATCACCCTCACCAAGGGCAATCACCAGCACCTCGAGGCCGTCACCCAGCTCGCGTGGGACCTCGGGCTGCGGTGGCTCAACATCCAGTTTCTCACGCCCTTCGGGAGGGCCACGCGGTGGATCTCGCCGGACACCCAGGCCGCCGCCGACATCGCCATGGGCGTGATCGACCGCTGGGGCGATCGGATGAAGTTCCAGGTGATCAACCTGCCCTTCTGCTTCATGCCCGGCTACGAGCGCTTCATGCTGGGCGACCTGCTCAAGCTCCAGCGCCACATGATCTTCGTGAACAACGAGGACGTGAACCTCGGCGACTACCTCGCCGCGCGCCGGGTGAAGAAGCCCGTCTGCGGTCCGTGCCCGCACGCCGTGTTCTGCGGCGGCTTCTATGAGCTCGACGACGTGCCGGAGCCCCCGTGGCTCGTGCTCCCCGACGAGCTCGACCGGCCCCTCGTCGAGGTCGACTCGCGCCGACGGCTCAACGTGCTCGGGTGAGCGCTTCTTACAGGTACTGGTAAAAGAGAGCCTGTGCGATCCGAGATCGTCGTCACCCACGAGACCTGCAACCAGCGCTGCGGTCACTGCACGGCGAGGCGCTCCGAGGACGACCGGGCGTGGGTGCAGACCCGCGCGGTGCTCGGCCGGGTGCGCGCGGCGCTCTCGGGCGGCGCGAAGGAGCTGGTGCTCACCGGCGGCGAGCCGGGCATGCGGTCGGACCTGGCCGGGCTCATCGCGGCCGCGCGCCAGGGCGGGGCTGAGCGGGTGGTCGTGGAGACCAACGCGACGCTCCTGGACGAGGCGCGCGCGGTCGCGCTGAGGGCCGCGGGCCTGGACCTCGCGAGGGTCAACCTCGCCGCGTGGGGCGACGCGCTCGACGCCGTCACCCAGGACCCGGGCGGCTGGGCGCGCACGGTGCGCGGCGTCGACGCCCTGCTCGCCGCGGGCGTGGCCGTGGAGCTGTCCGCGGTGGTGGTGCGCTCCACCGTGGCGACGCTGCCGTCGCTGCCGTCGGCGCTGGTCGAGCGCTTCGGGGCGGCGCTCCAGGGCCTCGTGCTGCGGGTGCCGGTGCGCTCGCCGGACGAGGCGGCGCTGGTCTCCTACGACGAGGCGGCCAGGGTGATCGAGGCGGTCGCGCTCGAGGGCCGACGCGCGGGGCTCACGGTGCGGATGTCCCCGGAGGAGGCCGTTCCGCCGTGCGTGTTCCGCCGGCCGGTGGGCGTGGCGCACCTCTACGCGATGACGCCCGGGCTGCGCGCCCGCTCGGACCATCGGTACCTCGAGGCCTGCGAGGGATGCGCGGTGCGAGACCGCTGCCCGGGCTTCGCGAGCGATACCCTTCGGCGCTTCGGCGCGCCGACGATCTCGCCGGTCACCGAGGAGCGGCTGCGCCGCCGCCTCTCGGTCATCTCCTCGGTGCAGGAGCAGGTCGCCCGCGAGCTCGCGCAGCCCAACCGCGCGACGCCCCGCGGAGGGAGCCCCATCGAGGAGGAGCTCGTCCGGGTGATCTTCCAGTGCAACCAGGCGTGCCGGTTCTGCTTCGTCTCGACGCACCTTCCCACCGCGGGCGACGACCAGGTGCGCGAGGCCATCACCCGCGCCGGCCGCGCCGGCCGGTGGATCACCCTCACCGGCGGCGAGCCCACGCTGCACCCGCGCCTCACGGAGTACGTGGCGCTCGCCCGCTCGGTGAGCCCGCACCCGGTGGGGATGCAGACCAACGCCACGCGGCTGTCGGACCCGGCGCGGGTGCAGGCGCTGGTCGACGCGGGCCTCGGGCACGTGCAGGTCTCGCTGCACGCCGCCGACGCGGCCCTCTCGGACGCCATCACCGAGGCGCCTGGGACCTTCGAGCACACCGTGCTCGGCCTCGACGCGCTGCACGCGCAGCCGTCGCTGTCGGTGTCGATCCTGTGCGTGGTGACGTGGCGCAACCACCTGGGGCTCGTCGCGCTCGTGCGGATGATCGCGTCGCGCTGGCCGAGGGCGGAGCTGGGCCTGGCCTTCGTGGCGCCGTCGAGCGACCTCGTGCCGCGAGACACCGACCTCATCCCGCGCTACGGCGAGGTCGTCCCGTCGATGGAGGCGGCCGCGCGTGAGGCGCGCTCGCTGGGCCTCTCGTGCGAGGGCTTCGCGTCCATGTGCGGGGTGCCCCTCTGCCTGGTCTCCGCGGAGTCGAGGAGCGAGTCGCTGGACGAGATCCCCGAAGGCTATGACGGCGGGGAGTTCGCGCACCCGCCCGCGTGCGAGGGCTGCGCGCTGCGGGGCCGCTGCTACGGGGTGCGGCGCGGTTACCTGGCCCTGTATGGCGACGGGGAGCTGCGGCCGGTGCGGGGCGACGCATGAGCCCGGTGATCGCCTTCGGGGTGCTCTACGGCGAGGCCCGCGAGGGGTTCTTCCCCGACAGCCTGCTGGCCCACCTCGGCGCGTGCGCGAGGGCGATGGGCTGCGACGCGCGGATGGTCCGGGTCTACTACGACGGCCAGGACCCGGCGCGCGACGCGGAGGTGGGGCGGAGGTTCCGGCGCTGGCTGGAGGCGAGCGGGGTGCAGGTGCTCGTGCTCGACCGGGTGATCCACCCGGAGGTGGTGAGGGACTGGGCCGCCGGCGCGGAGGGGCGGTGCTGCGTGCACGTGAGCCGGGGCGAGTCCTTCGATCCGGTCGCGGGCGTGGACTACGTGATCGGCGCCGCGCCGGGGCTGCTGCGACGCGGTGCGACCCGCCGCGCGCCGTCGCTCTCGCGCCTCGCGCGGGCCTTCGAGGCGTGGCTGCGGGCGTGGCAGTCGGGGGAAGACCCCGGGGCGGTCGCGGGCGTCGCCCGGGTCGACGGAAGTGCGCTGCGTACGGGCGCGCCGTTGCCCGAGGACGACGGCGTCCGCGCCCCCTTCGATGCGCTGGTGGCGCAGGAGGTGATCTCCCTGGATGCGCCGCCCAGGACCTCCCGTCGCACGCTCTTCGGCAACGTCGGCTGCCCCTACGCGGCGGACCCGCTGGAGCGGCCCTTCTTCGCGGGCGTGACGCTGCCCGCGGACGGGTCCATCGCGAGGCTCGGGTGCGCGTTCTGCGACCTGGGCGGGGACTACGAGCGACGCGCGGACGCGGAGGTGATCGCCGAGGTCGCCGACCAGGCGGCGTTCTGGAGCGAGCGCGACCCGTCGGTGGAGGAGTTCGTGCTGAGCGACCAGCACGCGGTGCGCTACCTCGCGCCGCTGCTGCGGGCGGCGGCCGCGAGGGGGGTGCGCCCGATGCGGTGGCTCTTCGCGGCGAGGGTCGACACCTTCGTGCGGGAGCTTCAGCGCGTGCGCGCCGCGGTGGCCGCGGCCGAGGAGGTGGGGCAGTCGGTGGAGCTGTACCTCTCGGGCTACGAGGCCTTCTCCGACGACGTGCTCGAGCGCTTCAACAAGGGCGTCACGGTGGCCGAGCAGCTCGCCGCAGTGGAGGCCATGCGCTCGCTCGCTCGCGAGCACCCGAGGCGCTTCGCCTACGCTCGCGCGAGAGGGCACAGCCTGATCCTGTGGGACCCGTGGACCCGCCCCGAGGAGCTCGCGGAGAGCGTGTCGGTGATGCGCTCCGCGGGGCTGGGGGAGATGTTTCACGCGGTCGGGCGCAACCGGCTGCGGCTCTACCGGGACCTGCCGCTCTTCCACGCGGCCGCGCGCGACGGCGCCCTGCGCGACCGATGGGAGGACGGGGACGAGGGCGCGGGGGAGCGCAAGGGCTACAACCCCGAGCACCCGTGGCGCTTCCTCGATGGGCGCTCGCGCGTGGCCTACGAGCTGGCCCTCTGGCTGCGAGAGACCCTCGGCGAGGCGACGGAACTCTCCCAGCTCGCCGCCGTGGCCGCGTACGCGCGCTCCCTGTCGGCGGGCGACCTCGACGGCGCGGTGGCGCGCGCGCAGCAGGGCGTCGTCGCGCTGCGGGAGACGCTCACGTCGCTGGAGGGGCCGCGGGTGGCGCCGCGGCGCGGGGCCTCGGTGGCCGCGGCGGTGCTGCGCTTCGCGGGCGCGTGCAACAACGCCTGCGGGGGATGCTCCAACCGGGACGCGTGGCTGCCCGACGACCAGGCCTCGCTCGAGCACCGGCTGGAGGCCGTGCGCTCGACGGGCTCGCGGGCGGTGGCCTTCGCGGGGCGGGAGCCGACGCTGCACCCGGGCTTCCTCGGGCTGGTGCGTCGCGCGCGAGGGGCCGACGGGCGCGCGGTGGCGGTGGTGAGCAACGGGCGGCGCTTCGTGTACGGCGCCTTCGCCCGCTCGGCGGTGGCGGCGGGGCTGCGCTCGGCGAGCATCAAGGTGTTCGGCGCGGACGCCTCCATCGGGGACGCCGTGGCCTCGGCGCAGGGGGCGCATGCGCAGTCGCTGGCGGGCGTCGCGGAGCTGCGGGCCGCGGGCCTGACGGCGCTGGAGCTGCGCGCGATGGTCTACGGCGCGGCGCTCCCGACGCTGGCGCAGGTGGCCGACCTCGCGCGCTCGGCGGGGGTCTCGCAGGTGCAGGTGGAGGCCGCCCTGGACACCGTGGGGATCGCGCGCTCGGCCGAGGCCGCCGAGGCGATCGGGGCGCTGTCACGGCGCTGCGCCGCGCTGGACGTGGCGCTCGAGGTGTCGCCCCTCCACGCCGGGACCCTTCCGGTCGAGCGGGTTCCGATCGCGGCGAGGCGCTCGTGAGGGGGCGTCGCTCCCTGCGCGTGGCCCTCTGCGCCGCGCTCGCGGTGGCCGCGGAGGGGGGCTGCCGCGAGGAGACGGTCGATGCGCCGAGGGCCTGTCCCTCGATGCCCGGAGGCTTCTCGGACTGCACGCCGAGCTCCGGGGTCACCGTCGGATCGACCTCGTGGACCTTCCGGGACCGCTTCCCCAACAACGGCGCAGCGCTCGGCGACTGCGACGGCGACGGCGGTGTGGACGCGCTGTCGTTCTCGTGGGTCGGGACCGCGAGGCTCTATCACCAGGAGGGCGCGTTCAGCTTCCGCGACGTGACCCGCGAGTCGGGCCTGCCGACGGACCTCTGGGCGATGGCCGCGGCCTTCGGGGACCTCGACCACGACGGCCTGGACGACCTCGTCACGGTGCTGCGCCCGGAGGACTTCGAGAGCCTGTTCGCGCTGGCGCTGCTCGAGCCTGCGCCGCCGGGACGGAGCCCGCCGCAGCCGTCGCCGATCCGGGTCTTCCGGGGGCTCTCTCGCTGTCGCTTCTCGGAGGTGACCGCCCCGTGGGGCTTCGGGGCGCCGCTGCCGGACGCGCCGCTGCTGCTCGACGGCGTGCGCCTCTGGGACGTGAACCTCGACGGGCGCCTCGACGTCGCCGCCTGGAACAACGCCGGCGCCTCGCATCGGCCGGTGATGTTCCTGAGCCGCGCGGACGGCGTGTGGGAGGAGCAGGCCGTGGGGCTGTTTGGCGCCGTGCCCACCTCGACCTGGTCGGCGGCCTTCAGCGACCTCGACGCCGATGGCCTGTCGGACGTGCTCTGGCTCCATGACGGGGCGGAGGGTCGGTCTGCGCAGTTCTTCCACCGCGAGGCGCCCGCGTGGCCGGTCACCTACCGCGAGGTGGTGATCGCCCCGTCGCTCTTCGGCCCCAAGAGCGGCGACCGCAGCCTGATGGGCGCGTCCGTGGGCGACGTCGACGGGGACGGGAACCTGGACGTGTTCATCACCGACGTGGGCGCGCAGCACCTGCTGGTGCAGCGCGCGGGCTTCGGCTTCGAGAGCGCGGCGGTCCGCGCCGGGGTCGAGAGCGCGACGCTCCCCGACGGCGGCCGCACGGTGGGCTTCGGCAGCAGCATGGCCGACTGGAACAACGACGGCGCGGTGGACCTGCTCTTCGTGGCCTCGATCGACCAGGGCAACCGCTCGCCGCCCTTCGCCCGGCTCTTCGAGAACCGCGGAGACGGCACCTTCGCCGCGCGTGACGACCTCCTCCGGCAGCCCGACTCGCGCGTGCAGGAGGCTCTGAGCGCCGCGGATTTCGACCGCGACGGCCGCGTCGACTACTGGCTCGGCGGCAGCGGCGAGGGCCCGCGCATCGTCCGCAACGAGGTCGCCGGCGGGGCGTCGTTCGGGCTTCGCCTGCGCGGTCGCACCTCCAACACCGCCGGCCTCGGCGCGAGGGTCGTCGCTCGCGTGGGCGACCGCTCGCTCGTGAGGGAGATGTCCCCCGGCGGCAACTCCCTCGGGGGCGACGAGCCCAGGATCGTCCTCGGCCTCGGCGCGCGCGACCACGCGGACGGCGTCGAGGTCCGCTGGCCGAGCGGCTTCGTGCGGCGGATCGGCCGGGTCGAGGCCGGAGCGGAGCTCACCGTGACCGAGCCCGCGCTGGTCACCGTCGAGACGCCGATGGTGCCGATGGGCGGCGAGGCCCGCGTCGTCGTCCGCCCCGCGCAGCCCGACGGATCGTTGCTGGGGAGCGGCCACGCCGTGCGCGTGACGGCGCTCCCGGGCGGCGTGGAGGCCGCCGTCACCGACCGCGGCGACGGGAGCTACCTCGCTCGATGGACCCCGACCGCGGCGGGCGATGCGGTCGCGGTCGTCTCGGTCGACGGGGCCACCTGGACGGCGCGCCCCAACCTGCGCGTGCGCTGACGCCCCGCTACAGCGCCTCGCTCCGCGGCAGCCACCACCGCGGAACCATCGGCTGCGACAGCGCCCATCGCGCCACGGTGCGCCCTCCCTCCTCGGCCAGGAGCGACCCCTCGTCGAGGGTGACCGTGTCGCCCCTGGCGAGCGAGGCGCCCACCGCCCGCGCGCCCCAGGCGTACAGCCACGGGAGCGACGGGTCGTCCTGCGCCGCGACGCGCGAGTACCGCACGCTCCCGCGGCGAGCGCTCCCCTCGCCCTCGCCGTCGAAGATCCAGAAGAGGCCCACCCGGACGATGAGCATCGGCCGCAGGAGCTGGGCCCGCAGCACCGCGGCGCCGGTCGGGTCCTCGCGCTCCACGGCGGCGAGCACCCGGCGGGCGAAGTCGAGCGCGAGCGGGCACCGTCCGCCGCAGGGGACGAAGCCGACGGGCGACTCCGAGCAGAGCGGGTGCAGCGCCCAGTGCACCGGCGGCCCATCGAGCAGCGCCCGCAGCGCGGCCTCGTTGATGCCGTCGCTCGCCGCCTCGGGCGTGCGCTCCAGCGCCACGAAGCGCTCGACGCAGCACGGCGGGTACCCCAGCAGCCGCCCCGCGCGGCGGGCCCCCTCGGGCGATCGGTCGCGCTCGGCCTCGATCACCCGCTCGGCCTCGGCGCCTCGGGAGGCGGCGACCAGGTAGCGCTCCGCGGGGCCCGATGAGGTGGAGAGCGCCACGTCGAAGCGGCGCGCGTAGGGCCCTACCACCGCCGTGCGAAAGCCCTCGGAGCGCAGCCGTTGCTCGAGGCCGAGGGCGGTGCGGCGGTCGAGGTCCTCGAACTTCGCGACGGGGCGCGCGCCCGCTCGCAGCGCCAGCAGGTCGACCCTCCGAGGGCGGTCGTAGCGCAGCCACGCGACCCTCGCGGGCGTCGGGGCGCCATCGTCCGCCACGGGTCCGTCGGCGAGGCCGGCGATCTCGTGGAAGGCCCGCAGGCACCCGTCCTCGTCGCGGCGCGCGTCGGCCTCGCGCAGCCGGTCGTAGCGTTCCGTGAGGCGCACGATGGCAGTGCGGGACAGTACCGCGATTGACGCCCCTGGGGACGGAGCGGAACATCCCACACCAAGTGAGCACCGACCCCCTGCGCCCCGAAGGCTCGGTGACCGACCGCATCGCGCGCACCGACGAGCGGCTGCACCTGTCCATCGGCGCCGTGTGCAACAACAACTGCGTCTTCTGCATGGAGGAGGACCGCGACGGCCGCTACGTGAACAACTCGGCCATGACCCGCGAGCGGGTCCGCTGGATCCTCGAGCGCCACCGCGGCGCCGAGGAGGTGTGCTTCACCTCGGGCGAGCCCACCACGCGCCCCGAGCTGCCGGACTTCGTCGCCTGGGCCCGGGAGCTCGGCTACGCGCGCATCAGCGTGATGACCAACGGTCGCCGTTTGAGCCAGATGCCCTACGCCGCCACCCTCGCGCGCGCCGGGATGAACCGCTTCTACGTGTCGATCCACGGCCACACGAAGCGCCTTCACGAGGGGCTCACCCGCACGCCCGACAGCTTCGAGCAGACCGTCGCCGGGCTCGACACCCTCGCGAAGCTCAAGCGCTTCGGCGTCGAGGTGCACACCTCCACGGTGCTCACCGACCGCAACCTCCCCATGCTCGGGGAGATCTACGCGTTTCTGCGGTCGCACGGGGTCGACCAGGTGGTGTTCAACGTGATGCAGGCCAACGGCCGCGCGGACACCTTCTTCGAGCAGATCTTCCCGACGTACACCGAGACCGCCGCGCAGTTCGGGCGCTTCTTGAGGGAGTGCGGCGAGGCCCGCCCCTCGGCCTTCCTGGTCGACATCCCCCTCTGCGTCACCGAGGCGATCCCCGATTTCCACCGAGGCTTCGTCGAGCGCCACTGCCACTACGACGTCGAGGAGAGCGCCGTCCTCGAGGGGGTCGACGCCGCCGCCCGCGCGGTCGAGAGCCACGGCCGCCACCTCGTGGTGCTCACCCGCGAGGACCTCGACCGCGCCACCCGCGCCAAGCGCGACGAGTGCCGCACGTGCCGCCACGACGCCTCCTGCGAGGGCGTCTGGAGCAACTACCTCCGCCGCCGCGGCTGGGACGAGTTTACCCCCGTCGGTAAGCCAGGCTGACGCGCCCACCGTCGCGCTTGTTGCCCCACCCGGGCGATGCAACCATCGCCTCGTGTCGGATGACCACGTAAGGGACTTTGCGGCCGCGCTGGGCCTCGACCACCAGAAGGAGCTGTCCGGCGGCTTCCGCCTGGCGAGCATCCGGCAGGGTCGGCGCGTCGAGGTGAAGCTGGCGCGGGGCGACGAGGGGCTCAGGCTCTACCTGGAGCCCTCAGGGCCGGGCGCCTGCTTCGCCCGGACGAAGCGCTTCCGGGTGAGCTACCAGACGCCCGAGTGGGGCTCGGTGCCGACCGCGGTGGTCGAGGCCTTCGTCCGCCGCCTCGCCGCCGCGGAGATGGCCCTGTCGCCCGCCCTCGTCGAGGCCCTGCACGCCGATCCGCCCCCGGTCGTCGACCGAGGCGCCCGCCCCCGCTTCGCCGATCCGTCCCCCGAGGCGGCGGCTGGGATCACCCCCGCGCCGCCGCGCCGCCCGCTCGCGGTGCTCGGGCAGAGCGAGCCCATCCCGAAGCGAGAGGGGTCGGGCAAGCTGCGGATCACCCTCGCCAACGTCTGCGAGGAGGCCTTCGGCTACGGCCCGGCGGCGTCGGAGTACCTGCGCGCCAAGCTCCTCTCGGTGCCCGAGATCGCCGACCTGGTGGAGGTCTCGATCCTCTTCCTGGGCGGCACCGACTGCGAGGCCTTCGCCGACCGCATCGCGGCGCAGGACCCCGACCTGGTCGGCTTCACCTGCTACAGCTGGAACCTCGCCTCCACGGCCGAGACCACCCGGCGGCTGCGCCAGAGGATGGGCGTGCGCCCCGCCATCGTGTGGGGCGGCACCTCGTTTGCGCTGCTGCGAGAGCGGCACGACTGGTTCAGCTGGTGGTCGGACGTGGACGCCGTCGCCGTGGGATCGGGCGAGCAGACCATCGTCGACATCGTGGCGCGGCTGCTCTCGATCGGTCCGGGCCGCGGGCTCGGCGAGGGTCCCATCCGAGGGACGATGCGCTCGGTCGACGGACGGCTGCTCATCGGCGACCCGGCGCGGGTGCCGCTGAGCCTGGAGGAGGTCCCGTCGCCCTACCAGATGGACACGGCCATCCGGGTGCAGCGGCCCTTCATCGAGATGGCGCGCGGGTGCCTCTTCCAGTGCGCGTTCTGCAGCGATGCGCGGGTCTCGCGCGAGGGCCGCTGGCTCACCGCCTCGATCGACCGCATCGCCAGGGACGTGGCGGCCGTCGTGGCCTGGCCGGGCACCACCGACATCCCCGCGGGGGCGAGCACCGCCAACATGAGCGAGGCGGTCTTCGCGGAGATGTGCGAGGGCATCCGCCGCGGCGACCCGGGGCAGAAGCTGTCCTACGGGCTGCAGATCTACCCCTCCATCGCGAAGCCCTCGCTGCGCGAGGCGCTGCGCGGCGTGCGCGTGCGGCGCATCGGCATCGGCGTGCAGTCGCTCACCCCGGAGACCTGGCGCCCGATGCGCCGCAAGACCTCCATCGAGGACGCCCGCAAGGCCGTCTCGCTGCTGCACGACCTCGGGACGATCTACATCACCGTGCTGCTCGGCATGCCCGGCGAGACGTACCAGTCCTTCGTCGACATGATCGAGGAGCTGCTCACCATCGAGGGCTGCTGCATCGTGGTGCACCGGCTGCTCATCCTGCCGGGCACGCAGTTTCATCAGCAGCACGAGCGCTGGGGCCTGCGCTTCGACCCCGAGCTCTACTACCGGGTGATGTCGTCCTCGACGATGTCGAACGACGACCTGCGACGGGCCCAGCACTGGGTGCGCAACCGCTCCGTGCAGGCCGGCTTCGGCGCCCCCGGCGAGCTGCGCCTCGACTGGACCAACTCCGACGACATGCCGCTGTCCTTCGACAGCCCCACGTACACCTCCCAGGGCTGAGCGCCCTCAGCGCGCCCGGAGCCTCCCCAGGATCTCCCTCAGGTCGCGCTCGTCCCGCGGCGAGAGCGAGGCCGACCCGCTCGCCAGCGCCAGCGTCGCGAGCGCGAGCTCGGCGTAGAGCCTCGCGGCGTCGGGGCGGTGCGCCGCGATCGCCTCCGCGAAGCGCCCCACGACGGGCACGTCGCCGTGGGCGATGGGACCGTGCAGGGCAGCGCGCGGTCCGTGCGAGGCCACGTCGGCGCGGGAGTGCTCGGAGAGCGAGGCCACGAGGCGGTCGGCGGTCTCGGGAGGCACGCCCGCCGAGCGCAGCAGGTCGGTCGCCTGGGCGTGGAGCGTGATCGCGAAGGTGAGCGGGAGCATCGTGGCCGCGTGGTAGAGCACCTTGCGATCGGGCTGCACCGGGAAGGCGTCGGCGCCGATCTCGCGCATCAGCGACAGCATCAGCGCCGCGGCCTCGTCGTCGCCCTCGACCGCGCAGAAGGTCCCTGGGAAGGTCGAGGGGTCGACGGACTCCAGGGAGAAGGGCCGCAGCGGGTGCGCCGAGGCGACCTGCGCCCCGGCCGTCTCGGGCAGGCGCATCGCCGCCGCGGGGAGCGAGCCCGCGAAGTGCACGAGCGTGCGACCGGCGGCGATGCCCGCGCGGCCGAGCGAGCGCGCCGACTCGACGATCGCCTGGTCGGCCGTCGCCACCAGCAGCAGCGTGGTCTCGGTGGGGATCTGCCCGGCCCGCGTGGTCCCCGCGGCGGCGCCGATGAACGCGGCGGCCTCGGCGGCCCGACCCTGGTCGCGAGAGAGCACCGCGGTGCAGACGTGCCCTGCGCGGACGAGGCAGTGACCGATCTCGCGGGCGACCGGGCCCGATCCGACGACGGCGAAGTGTTGTGGCGGCATAGGGGGGTTAGAGGAGGGGGCCATGATGCTACGATCGCCGGGCATGGTCATGCCCCATGATCCCGGCCGCGCGGGGCCCGTAGCTGCCGTGCTGGGCGCGACCGGGAGGCTCGGTCCGGCGGTGTGTCGCGCGCTGACGGCGGGCGGCTGGGCGGTGCGCGGCCTGTCGCGGCGCTCCCCCACGGCGGCCGAGCGCCTGGGCGACGCCCGGCTGGTGGTGGGTGACCGGCGCGACGAGGCGGCCCTGCGCGAGGCGCTCGAGGGTGCGTCGCTGGTCGTCGACCTGATCGGCGTGACCGCCGAGGACGCCGCGGCGCTCGGGGCCGCGCTCCCCGCCACGGCGCGGCACGTGGTGGTGGTCGTGTGCGCGAGCAGCCGGGCCGGGGTGGTCCACGCCGCCGCCGTCGACGCGCTCTTCGGCGGTGTGTTTCACGCGCTGGTGCTGCCGAGGCTCGTCGCCGAGGTCGACCCGTCGCAGCGAGAGCGCCCCTACCTCGACATGGTCCGATCGGGCGAGTCGGCCATGGTGGCCGCGGGCGGCGCCGCGCGCCTGTCGCTCGTGGCCGTCGACGACGTCGCGGCGGTCGTCGCCATGCTCGCGGCCGACCCGACGATCGCGTCGCGAGGCCCGCTGTCGGTCGCGCCCTCCTCGACGGTGAGCGCCGCCCAGTGCGTCTCGGCGCTGCTCGAAGGCGCCGGCGCTCCCGCCCGCGTGGTGCGCCACCCCGACCCCCGCTGGCGCGGTCCCCACCCGGGCGTCGACGAGGTGCTCCCTCGCGGCCGCTACCCGGAGCCGCCGGGCTTCCGCTACCGCGACCCGCTCGAGGTGTGCCGCGCCCACGGCGCCTGGCTGGCCTCGCTGCCTCCGGTCCCGGGCAGGCCGTCCAAGTCCCTCCCGCTGGCCAGCAGCCTCTTCCAGGGCCGCCAGGAGACGGACGTCCACGGCCGTCGCGAGGGGGTGATCCTCGAGGCGCCGGTGCCGGGGCTGATCGAGCTCTCGTCCTGGCTCTCTCCGTCGTTCTACGTGGACGTCGGCCGGCCCTGTAACTCCGCCTGCCTCTACTGCGCGGTGCCCCCGCACGCCGACACGCAGGGCTTCGCGCCGCTCGATCGCCTCTCGTCGCAGATCGCCGCCGGCGTGGCCGCCGGGTGCGACCGGGCCATCCTCATCGGCGGCGAGCCGACGATCTACCCCGAGCTCCCGGCGCTGCTCGGCCGGCTGCGCGAGGCAGGGGTGGGCGAGCGCACCATCCTGATGACCAACGGGCTGCGCCTCGCGGACGAGCGCTTCCTCGCGTCGCTCATCGAGGGCGGGGTGAGCACCATCCACATCTCCGTCGACACGGCCGACGAGGCGGTGTTCGACGCGCTCAGCCGCTCCAGCGGGAGGTTCGGCAAGCAGGGCGCCGGGCTCGACAACGCCCTTCGCGTCCGCGGCGCCAACGTCTACGTGTACGCCGCCGTCACGCGTCTCAACGCGCCCGGCCTGCCCCGGCTGCTCGACTCGCTCGTCGAGCGGGCCGAGCGGGCCCGCCGCGCGCCGCCGCCCTTGCTGCTCGCGTTCGCCAAGCCCCTCGGGGACGCGCTGGTGCACCTCGACCAGCTCTGGGTGAGCCCCCGAGAGCGCGTCGAGACGGTGCGCGCGCTCGTCGCCCAGGGAGAGCGCCGCGGGGTGACCGTAGGCTTCCGCAACCTGCAGGCCTGCCTCGCGCCGGACCTGGTCCGCTACAACGTCGACTATTACCTGGAGGACTACTCGGTCGACCTCCACACGCGCGCCCGCCGCGCCTACGCCCACCACGTCGAGTACGCCTCGCACATCGAGGGCTGCGCGGGCTGCGCCCACCTCGCGCACTGCCCCGGGGTCTACAACAACGAGGTGTCCCGGCCGGAGGCGGCGGCCTACCGCGCGATCGGGGCCGAGGGGATGCGCTTCGGGACGTGACCATGTTCAGGGTGACCTTCTTCGGACATCAGGGCTGGATGCTCTCGAGCGGCGCGACGAACCTCCTCGTCGACCCGATCGTCGAGCCGGACTTCGGCTGCGTCCCGCAGGCCCGCTTCGAGGTGCTGCCTCGCCGCGCGTTCGACTGGTCGGCCTTCCCCTCCATCGACGCGGTCTTCTTCACCCACGAGCACGAGGACCACTTCGACGTCCGCTCGCTCAACCGCCTCTCTCGCGCCATCCCGCTCTACCTGTCCGACCGCTCGTCGGGCGCGGCCTTCGCCATCCTCGGGGAGATGGGCTTCGACGTTCGCCCGTGGGCTCCCGGCGTCGCGGTGACCGTCGGGGACCTGAGCCTCCTCGGCTTCGCGGGCGACCACGTCGCGCACGACGACCTCGAGGAGTGGGACACGCTCGCCTTCATGGCCGCGGACGCCCACGGCGCCGGGACCTTCTTCACCAACGTCGACGTCGGCGTGAGCCAGGCCATGGTGCGCTCGGTCCACCAGCTCGCCGTGGAGTACACCCGCAAGCACCACGGCGCGGCGGGTTCGCCCTCGGGGCGGCTGCTGCTCTCCCGCGACTCGGTGATGGACTTCGGAACGCTCCAGGAGAACCCGCAGCCCCCGACGGGATCACCCCGCTACATCCGCGACCCGGCCGAGGCCGAGCGCCGCCTCCGCTCTGGGGGGATCACCCCGCTGCCCGGGCAGACCGTCGCGATGAGCCGCAACGACGTGGCCCTCGTGGAGCCCGAGCGGCCCTTCCTGCGCGCGCTCGCCGGGTCCGACGCGCCGGAGCGCCCGGTGTGGTTCTCCATGCCCGAGGCCGAGCCCTTCGCGACGGCGTGCGGCGCCACCGAACTCACCGCCGACGACCTCCGCGAGCTCGACGCCCACCTTCAAGACCTCGCCCGCTCCCTCTACGGCAGCAGCTTCTTCCGCTGGCTCATGTCCCTCGACGGCGCTCGCCTCCCGTCCCCTCGCCGCGGCCTCGCGCTGCGGCTCCTCTTCGGCCCGGAGGGCGTCGCTCGGCTCTGGAGCTACGACCCCTGCGGCTGCGCCTTCGTCGAGGAGCCCATCGACGGCGACGCGCGCGCCTCGCACCGGACGGGCCTCACCTGCTGGGCCTCGGACCTGCTCGCGGTCTTCCGCGGCGAGTGCGACGTGCGCGCGCTGGGGCTCGGCCACCTCCGCGCCTGGGGCACCGACCGCCGCCCGCTCGACGTCTTCCTCCGCGTGCTCGTCGTCTACTTCCACCCGCTGCGCCACCCCGGTCCGCGCCTGCGGCTCTACCGCGCGATGTGGGCCCTGGTCCGCGACGAGCCCGCCTGGATCCGCGGCGCGACCGACGTAGCGCTCAGGGAGCCGCCTCGGTGAGCACCAGGGTGCGGTCGACGGCCACGGCCGTGAGGCGCTGCGTGCGCCCGCTCGGCCAGCGCACCTCCAGCGAGGGGAGCGTGGCCGCGTCGCCCAGGCCGAGGTCCACGGTCGGGTCGCTGGAGGACATGACCCCGCCGGCGCGGGAGACCTCGCGCACGAGCCGGGCTCCGTCGGGGAGCGTGGCGGTGACCCGGGCTCCGAGGCCGTCGCGGTTGGAGGCCGTCCCGACCAGCCTCACGCGCAGCCAGTGGCGCCCCGAGAGCGCGCGGTCGTTGCGCAGGTAGCGCGCGGGCCCCGGGCGATCGCAGCCCCGCAGCAGGATCGTCTGCGACCCCATGATCAGGTCCTCGTCGCCGTCCTCGTCGAAGTCCCCGGTGGCCAGCGAGGACCACGACCCGGGCAGCTCGAAGCCGGTGTCGCGCTCCGCGGTGAAGCGCATCGGCGACCCCTGGAGATAGACGGTGTTCGCGGCCCCGGGCAGCGTCACCGGGATGACCCCGAAGGTCATGAGCAGGTCCAGCCGGCCGTCGCGATCGAGGTCGCGCGCGAGGGCCGACCAGCTCACGGGGATGGCCTCCTTCGAGGAGCCGCCGGGTCCCGGCCGGATGGTGAGCGTGAGCCCCGCGGCGTCGGTGCGGTCGTCGAAGCCGCCGCCTGCGCGAGCGACGAGCAGCAGGGGCGAGCCCGCGTTGGTGAAGAGGTAGTCGGTGAGCCCGTCGCGGTCGAGGTCGCCCGCGCCGACGCCCATCGGGGAGAGCAGCGGGGTCTCGTAGCCAGGGTTCAGCGAGGCGCGCGCGAAGGAGGGAGCGCCCCCGGAGGACGACTGGCGATAGGCGGAGTTGATCCAGTTGGTGACGGCGCGCCCCCCGCCGGTGTCCTCGTCGCAGGGCATGGAGTCCGTCGGCCGCTCGCCCACCTGGTGGGTCGCGAAGGCGTCGCGAGGAACCAGCAGGTCGGGTCGGCCGTCGGCGTCGAAGTCCGTCGCCATCAGGGCCCAGGTGAAGCCCGGGTCCTGAGGGAGCCCGGCGAGCGGCCGGTAGCCTCCGCCCGCGCTGGCCATCAGCACCGACGGGGTGTACTCGCCCTCGCGCAGCCGCCCCGCGCGCCCGATCACGAGGTCGAGCCGGCCGTCCTGGTCGAGGTCCGCCACGTCGAGCGCCAGCGGCACCCCTCCGCCCTCGTCCGCGGGGATGCGCCCGGCGCTGCGGTCGGTGAAGTGCCCGTGGCCGTCGTTGTCGAGGACCATCACCGCGCCGCGCTCGGTCTCCTCGCCCCGCCTCGCCGGGGGCCGGCCGCCCATCACCAGGTCGGCGTCGCCGTCGTTGTCGAGGTCCGCGAAGTGCGCCGCCCAGGCGCCGTAGCCCGCGAGCCCGGTGGCCACGGTGCGGTCCTCGAAGCTCCCGTCCCCTCGCCCGTGCAGGAACACCACCGTCCCGAGTCGCCGCACGTCGCGCTCCACGTCGCCGAGCAGCACGTCCAGGTGCCCGTCCCCGTCTCCGTCCCCGAGGGCCACCATCGCGCCCGTCGAGGGGAGCGAGCGCTCGCAGTACGTCCGCCCGCAGCGCTCGGGCGCCGCGACCACCGCCACGTCCGCCGGGACGAACACGTCGGGCACCACCGACGCGTCCGACGCCGCCCCGCCCGACCCCTCGCAGCCGACGATCCAGAGCAGCGCGAGCGCGGAGGAGGGTGACCGCATGGAGGCCCCTAGCGTACGCCCTTGCGGTCGAGCAGCGCGTCCAGCGCCTCGGCGAGCACCAGGCTGTAGTCCTGGTCCTTCTCGGCGGCGTAGAGGCGCAGCCGGCGAGAGAGGTCCTCGGAGAGGTAGATGGTCATCCGGCGGCGCACGTCGTCGGTGCGCTTGCGGTACACCAGCGACTTCGAGGCGCCAGACGTCTGGACGTTCGGACGTTCGGGCGTCTCGACCTCCGGGGGCTTCAGCGCAGTGGGCACCACGGTAGGCGCCGGAGGGGGCGCGACGGGCACCGGGTCGGGGGCCATCCCCCGGACGAAGCGATCGGCCTGGAGGGGGTCCACGACCTCGGCCGGTCGACGGAGACTGAACGCGGGCTTCTTGGGTGCCATTGGGGAGGTCCTCGACGACGGGGGGAGCGTTGAGACGTCTAGACTCTCAGACGCCCAGGCGTCTCGTCAAAGCCTCCGGTGGGAGGGGAGCTACCGCCGCGCGGAGGCCTTCGGGGAGGGCTCCTTCACGACGTTCTTCTTCTCCCAGAGGAGCAGCTCGTTCACGAGGGCGCGGGTCTCCTCCGCGGCGGCGTCCCGGGGGGCATAGGTGGTCACGCCCTGGCCCATGCCGAGCGACTCGGCGAAGGCCACCCGGTAGCCGAGCTCGCTCTTGAGCAGCTCGATGCCGCTCTTGGTGAGCTCCTCGCGGGCGCTGCGCCCGAGGGCCGTGCGCCCCTGCTTGCGGGTGATCACGATGCGCACCTCGAGCTCGGGCCGCAGCGCGCGGGCCTCGTTGATGAGGTCGATGCTCGCCGCGAGCGCCCAGGCGTCCGCCGACGACGGGCCGCACGGCAGGATCGCCATGTCGGCCACCATCAGCGCCGAGCGCTGGATGTCCCCGTGCCTCGGCGGGCAGTCGATGACCACGTCGTCGTAGCCCATGCGCACCGTGGGGAGCTGCTCGGCGCGGTGCATCGTCGAGCCCATGGACACGATCGACGGCATCGGCTGACCCGCCTCCGCCGCGACCTCGCCCCAGGTGCGGACGGTCCCCTGCGGGTCTGCGTCGACGAGCAACACCTTGTGGCGGCGGACGAGCAGCTCCGAGGCGATGCCGATCGCCAGCGTGCTCTTTCCGACGCCGCCCTTCTGTCCGGTCAATGCGACGATCACGAGGGGACGTCTAGACCGTTGAACGCCCCACCGTCTAGACGCACGAACGTTCAGGCGCTGAACCATTCAGACGTCTGGACGTCTGGTGGATCTACCGTGCGCCGAGCGGCTCGGCGCAGGCGTCGCCGTAGAGGGAGACGTCCGCGGTGCGGCACCCGAAGCAGGCCCCTCGCACGGCGCACCCCTCGCAGGCGGCGAGGTACTGCCGAAACGGGAGCGCCTCGGGGATGGGCGAGAGCGAGGTCACCCTCGGGTCGGCGCCGAAGGCGCAGAGCGGCGGCCCGCACGGACCGTCGAGCCCCTCCGGCACGATGCCCACGGCGAAGGCCCGGTCGAGGGTCTCTCTCAGCGCGCTGCGCAGGGCCACGGGCTCCGGGACGATCGCCGGGATGAGGCTCTGGTCGTAGGGGTCGGTGGGGTACGACAGCATCAGCTTCTTCAGCAGGTTGCCGTGTCGGCCGAACTCCTGGTGGATGAAGTCCGGCAGCCCCGCGAGGTGCGCGAGGCCCTCCTGGGACATCACGGCGTTGAGCTTCACGGTGACGCCCGCGTCGAGGAGCGCGTGCACGCCCGCGACGGTGCGAGCGTGGGTGCCGGGCGCGCGGGTGATGGCGTCGGAGACGGCCGCGTCGGCGCTGTGCAGCGAGACGAAGGCGGTGCCGAGCCCGGCGTCGCGCAGGCGCGCGGCGAGGTCGTTGCGCGCGCACTGGATGGCGTTGGTCTCGAGGGTGATGGCGGTGATGCCACGGTCGCGGGCGTGGCGCAGGTACTGCTCCAGCCTGGGGTCGAGGGTGGGCTCGCCACCGGAGACGATGAGCGAGCGCACGCCGGCGGCGGCGAGGTCCTCGATCCAGCCGAGGATGTGCTGGCTGTCGAAGCCGCCCCAGTCGCGGGACTGCCAGCAGATGCCGCAGTCCTGGTTGCAGCGGAACCCCGTGCGGATGAGCCCGCCGGGCTCTCGCAGCCCCGGGATGAGCTGGCGGAAGAAGTACATCGGCACGCCCACCGGGAGGGCGCGCAGGGTGCGGGCGTAGCCGAGCGCCTCGTCCCACTGCGCCGGGGTGATGGCGCGCTGCAGCCGCTCGGCGAGCACCGTGAGCTCGCGCTCGTGGCGCCGCGCGACGGCGTGGATCTCCTCCACGGTGACCTCCACCGCGGCCTCGCCGGGTCGGCGCAGCGGCACCGGGGCGCCCGGCTCTGTGCGGCGTCGGGTGATGCGCAGCGCGGCGATGGGCTGCTCGGGGCCGAGCTGGAGCGAGATGCTCTTCGGGTCGGCGGTGACGTCGAGCAGCCGGAGCCCGAAGGCGGGCAGGTCGATGGGCAGCCGGGGGACGCGGGCGAGGACGTGGGCGATCTTGAGGCGCAGCGCGCGGGCCTCGTCGTCCGGTGGGGTCGGGTCTCGGAACACCACGCCGGCGCCTTGGGTGCTGCTGCCCTTGTCGGGGGTGCGGGCGGCGCTGCGGGGCCTCACGTCGAACTCCCAGGCGCTGAGGGGCGCGAGGTTCTTGGTGTCCTCGTCCTCGACGTCGCCGAGGCCCTGGCGGGTCTCCTCGATGCGCGCGTCGAGGCAGGCCATGAGCTGGGGGAGGTGGTCGAGGAAGGCGGCGGCGAAGGAGGGCGGGTCTTCGCTCATCGACCAGACCGCGTAGCAGAAGCGGTTGAGGTCGTTGTCGAAGAAGGTCGTGAGGGTCAAGGGGCCCAGGGCCTCGGGGTGGTCCCAGGCGGCGAAGCGCTCGGGCAGGGCGTCGACGATGCGGCGGGTGAAGGCGTCGATCGCGGCCCGCGGCACGAGCTGGTAGTTGAGCGCGTGCACCGTCAGGTCGTGCGCGAAGGACTGAAACTGGAACTGCAGCTCGCTCCAGTCGCGGGCCTCGCCGCGGGCGGCGAGGACGGAGTCATAGAAGCCCGGCGAGGAGAGCTGCACGGGCACGCGCCCCGAGAGGTACATGCGCATCCACGGCCCGAGGGCGAGCTTGGGCTGGTCTCGCAGGATGGCCCCGACGCGGTACCCGGTGCCGGGAGGGAGCAGGGCGTCGGCGAGTCGGTTGAAGGTCTGGGGCGAAGGGGAGGTGAGCACGCGGCCCTCGTCGCTCCAGCCGAAGCCCATGCGCCGGAGGTGCGCGACGAGCTTCGGTCGGTGGGCGAAGTGCCCTGTCCCGCCGAGCATCTCGATGGGCTCGAAGCGCGGCTCGAAGGTGAGCGTGAAGCCCTCCTTCGGGTCGTCGAGGTCGTCGAAGCGCGGGGCCCAGCCGCTGACCACGGCGAAGGCCTCGGCCCAGCGCGCCATCACCTGGCGCTCATCACTCGCGGCGCTCACGGGACGGGCGTCGCGTCGTCCTTGCGACGCCGCAGCATGACCAGCGCGCCATCGGCCACCACCGGCGCCTGCACCACGCGGGCGTCGGGGGTCGCCGGGAGCTCGGCCTGGAAGGGCTTGATCTCCGCGTCGCCGTAGGTCTCCACGTAGAGCCTGCGCACGCCCACGCAGTGCGGGTCGAAGCTGCACTCCGCGCAGCGCGGGGCCTTGTAGAACTGATCCTCCCAGTCGGCGCTGCGGTAGATGTTGCCGAGGTTGCCCTGGTAGTAGCGCAGGTCGCCGTCGAGCATGCAGGGGGGGTAGCCGCCCTGGCCGATCATGCCGCCGAAGCCCACGCGGGTCTCCAGGCAGTAGTCGAGCGCGGCCTTCATGAAGGGCTTGATCTCGTCGAAGCGCGGCATGACCCAGGTGTAGACGAGGTCGCTGATGGGCTGCGCCACGCCGAAGCAGATGCTCAAGTGCCCCTCGTCCTCCGGGAACTCCTCCCTCAGGTAGCGCACCGTGTTGGGGAGCTGCTCGTAGTTGGCCTTGGTGATCACGTGGGCGATCTGGGTGAGCACCCCGAGGCGCCGGAAGTTGTGCATCGACGCGATGGTCTTGCCGAAGGCGTGCGGCAGCCGGGTGATCTTGTCCGACTGCTCCGGGTCGACGCTGTGCAGCGACACGGTGATCTTGGTGAGCCCGGCGTCGGCGAGCACCCTGGCGTACTCGGGCACCGCGGCCTTCACCCCGTTGGTCTGGATCTCCACCGTGCGAAACCCGAGCTCCTTGCCGCGGGCGATGAAGCGCGGCAGCGACGGGTGCAGCGTGGGCTCGCCGCCGGAGAGCACCAGGTGCGACGGGTCGCGCTTCGCCATGCGCTCGATCTGCCCGAGGATGTCGTCGGCGTCGAAGTCGGGCACCGTGCGGTCCACGAAGCAGAACGCGCACGACATGTTGCAGTGGCCGTTGATGCGCAGGAGCGCGCGGCCGTTGCCCTCGGTGTCGTTGTCGAAGTCCGAGACGTTCTTGAAGTCGCGCTGCTCGAGGGTGTTGGCGCGCTTGAGGTTCCAGTCCATGGAGACCTCCAGGGGGATGGGGCTGAGCCCCTCCGCGCCGAAGGCCTCGAGGTACGCGGGCTCCACGCCCGGGCACGACTGGCTCATCGAGCAGGTCTCGCACGCCGCGACGCGCGCGAACTCCTCCGCCGGCGCGTGCCGCAGGTAGGTCATCCGGTCGAAGAACACCGTGCCGAAGCGGTCGAGCGCCCCGCCCGCCCCGCACGGGAGCACGCCCCGCCGCGTGGTGAAGCCCCACTCGACCTTCCAGCGCCGGCACTCGTCGAAGACCCGCCGCGCGGCCTCCGCCTGCTCGGCGTAGGAGAGCAGCACCCGGCGCATCGGCACGGGCACCTGCCCCGTCTCCGGCAGCGCCAGCAGGAAGCCCTTTACACCACCCGGTAATCCTCGCGCCCAGTCGAGCAGCGGGTCGAGCTCCCGCACGGTCCACCGCAGCACCGGGACCACCAGGTAGAGGTCCATCCCGCTGGCGGCCGCGCGCTTCAGGCCCTCCATGGCCTCGAGGTAGCAGCCCTCGTCCATCATGGTCTGCTCGTGCACGCTGCGCCGCGCGCCGCCGCACACCACGAAGAGCCTCTCGACGCCGCGCTCTTTCAGCGAGGCCAGCAGAGCCTCGCGGGCGAGCGGCCGGCCGTCGGTCTCCACGGCGACCCCTCGGATGCCGCGCTCTTTGCAGCGCGCGAGGATCGCGTCGAAGTCCGGGTGGTCGATGGGCGACTCGCCCAGCAGCAGCCGCTGGCAGCGCCTCGGGTCGACGGCCTCGACCTGCGCCAGCACCTCGGCGAGGGGGACGGCGCGCCGGGTGTGACGCCAGCTCGGGGTGCAGAAGCGGTACTCCAGCCGGTCGCCGTGGAACAGGTTGATCCGGACCTCGGAGGACGCCATCAGGCCGCCAGTATGGCCCGGTTCAGACCCGAAAGGCACGGTCGGGCACCGGCGCCATGGATCCCCGTGGACAGGAAGCCCGTGGCTACGGATCCACAAGTCAAAGATCTGATCTGCATTGCCATGACGGCTTAATTCCATGGGCAGCGGTCGACATGACGCGACGATGCGTCATATCGTCCGCGGCAGAGGTGCAGGCCAGTGGTGCACGAGCGATGTTCTCGGGTGGCGCTGATGGTGGGGGTGGTGCTGACGGGCGCGTGCGGCGCCGCCGGGGATCGTCCCCCGGTGGTCGCGCCGTACGATCCGGAAGCGCCGATGGCGCCACCTCCGGGGGACGCCGGCGGGCGAGCCGACGCCTCGCTGGCGGCCGGCGCCTCGCCCGTGACGCTCGAGCCGTGGAACATGGGGCCCCGCTGCGGGCGGTGGTTCTGCGCCGACCAGCTGCCGCAGGCCGGGAGCGCGGTGGCCGTGGGGGACATCGACGGCGACGGGCGCCCTGACCTGCTGCTGGCCGACACCGGCCGGCTGCTCTCGACGCTCGGTCCGCTCCGGATGCTGCACAACGACGGCGGGATGAGCTTCAGCGACGTGACCCTCTCGTCGGGCCTGGAGGGCTACGGCGCGTGGAGCGCCACCTTCGGCGACCTCGACAACGACGGCGACGCCGACCTGGTGATGGGCGGACGGCGCTCGACCGAGCCCTCGTCCGAGGCCGGCGACGTGCTGGTCTTCTACAACGACGGCCACGGTCGGTTCGCGCCGCCGGTGACCCTCGGCCGCTGGGGCGCCGGGGTTCCGCTGGCGCTCGACCTCGCGGACATGGACGCCGACGGGAGGCTCGACATCCTCGCGGCCCTCTCGGGCACCAACGTGCGGGAGACCTACTCTCCCCGGGTGTTCGAGGCCCAGCCCGACGGCACCTTCGTCGCGCAGACGGCGGGCCTGAACGACGAGGGCTTCACCTGGGTGACCGTCGCGACGGACCTCAACGGCGACCAGCGCCCGGACGTCCTCACGGCGCACGACGGCCACGCGATCCACCAGGGCACCCCGGAGGAGGGCGGCGTGGTCGGCTGCGTGGCGCCCGACGGGCCGAGCACGGCGGCGTGGATCAACGCGGCGTACCGCAACGACGGCGCCGCGGGAGATCTCGGGCTGGCGGTGCAGGCCGCCGACGCGCACTGGTCGAGCAGCTACAACACCCCGATGAGCCTCGTGCGCGGGGACTTCGACGCCGACGGGCAGATGGACCTGCTGACGACGGAGGTGGGCAACCCGCTGTTCTTCGGGGTGAGCCGCGAGGGCTCGCTGGCGGCGCGCGCGGACTGGCCTGGCGAATGGCGGTTCCGGTCCATGGACAACCAGGATCGGGCCGTCGGCTGGGGCGCGCTGGCCCGGGACATCGACCGCGACGGCGACGTCGACGCGCTGGTCGCCTACGGGGTCATCCCGGTGAGCACGACCACCTGGCCCAACGCGGTGTACCTCAACAACCGCGCGGCGGGGCTGAGCCTGGCCCCCGAGGGCACCGGGCTCGAGCGCCCCGGCGAGTGGAGCGCGATGGCCGCCGCGGACTTCGACGGCGACGGCGACGACGACGTGGTGATGGGCGCGCAGACGCTCTTCCGCCGCCCGTGCGACGGCGCTCCGCCCCGGGCGTTGCTCCTGACCAACGTGGGCCAGTGGCCCGGTCGTCACTGGCTGCGCGTGAGACTCGTGGGCACGGTCTCCAACCGCGACGGCATCGGCGCGCTCATCGAGGCGACGAGCGGGGGTCAGACGATGCTGCGGGAGGTCTCGCGCTCGGGGTCGACCATGAGCTCGAGCTCGCGCATCGCGGACTTCGGCCTCGGCGAGGCGTCGTCCGTCGACCGGCTGCTGGTGCGCTGGCCGAGCGGCGCGGTGCAGGTGATCCGCGACGTGGCGGGCGACCGGGAGATCACCGTGCGCGAGCCGCGCTGGATGGACGTCGACGCGCGCGACCGCCGCGCCCAGGAGCCCGTCACGGTGCGCCTCTCGGCGGCGCAGATGGGCGCCCTCGGGGTCCAGCAGGGAGCGGTGCGCCTCGAGCTGCGGGGGCGCGGTCGCTGGCTCGACCCGCCGACCGAGGAGGCCGCCACGGGCGATCTCGTCGGTCGCTTCACGGGCGACGGCGGGGTCTCGGTGCGCACGACGGGTCCCCGCTCGGGGCTGCGGGCCGCGGCCCGGGTGCGGTTTCGCTGAGCGTCGGCGGGTACTGCGGCCCTCTCCTTGAGCGGCGCGGTCGGATGCTGATACGGTCCCTCCCGAAACGGAGGAGAGGGGTCTCGTCATGTCCGTGCGCCCGGTCGGCACCTGGATTCGCTCCACCTCCTACGTGGTGCTCGTGGGCTGCGCGGGCATGGACAGCGCGACCAGCGCCGACGTCACGCCGGGCCCGAGGTTCACGCTCGACCCCGGGGCGCCGACGGTCTCGCAGGTGCTGCCCGACCCGCCCGACGAGCCCGGCTACGTCCCCGCTCCCTGCGGGAGCTGCGCCCTCTCCTGCGGCGCCGAGCAGCGCTGCCTCGGCGACGTGTGCACCCCGCGGAGCGACGGCGTCGCGCGCCCGCTCGCTCCGGAGTCCCTCGGGGTCGTGACCTCGCAGCGGCCGACGTTCCGCTGGGTGCTGCCGGCGCGGGTGGAGGGGGCGCGGGTCCAGCTCTGCGGCGACCGGCTCTGCCGCGCGGTGCTTCAGACGGCCGACGTGGTCGGGGAGACCTTTCGCCCGCAGGCCCCGCTCGCCCCGGGCGTGTACTTCTGGCGGGTGCTCGCCCGGCGCGGAACCTTCCTCTCCGAGAAGCCCACCCCCGTCTGGGAGTTCGCCGTGGGCGCCCGCGACCGCGGCACCGACACGGTCATGGACCACCTCACGGACTACAACGGCGACGGCTACTCCGACCTCGCGCTGCGCCTCGCCGAAGACCGCCCCCTGGGCGTCTACCTGGGCGGCCCGGAGGGTCTCGCGATCGCGCCCTCGGCTCGCTTCACGCTGGCGACCGGGGACGACGTCCGCGCCGGGTTCTCCCCCGTGGGCGACCTCGACGGCGACGGGTTCATCGAGGCCGTCTCCGTGGCCACGCGCGCCAACGACCCGGCGCAGCGCGCGGTGTACCTCTACCACGGCGGTCCGCAGGGCCTCGGGGCGATGCCCGAGCAGCTCCCTCCCCTCGCGGGCTCGGAGCGCTGGCCCGACAGCTTCAGCAGCGCCGGCGACCTCAACGGCGACGGCTACGGCGACCTCGTGGGCGTCGACCGCGAGCGCGGCGATCGCCCGGCGCGGGTGCGGGTGTTCTTCGGCGCCGCGCGCGGCCTCCAGGCGGCGCGAGGGGTTCTCTTGCAGGGCGATCCGGGCGCCGAGCTGGGCGCCTCGATCTCGGGCGGCGGGGACGTGAACGGCGACGGCCGCCCCGACCTGCTCGTGGGCTCTCCCTCCGCCGCCAGCCCCGGCCTCGCCCTCGTCTGGATCAACCGCGTCGGCGTCTGTCTCCAGGCCGAGACGACCCGGCTCTGGGGCGACCCCGGCAGCGCGAGCCTCTTCGGCCGCGCGGTGAGCGTCGTCGGCGACTTCAACGGCGACGGCTACGGCGACCCGCTGGTGGCCGAGCCCTACGCCCCCGCGGTCACCGGCCGAAGCCGGGCGATGCTGTTCCAGGGCGGGGGCTTCGGGGTGAGCACGGCCCCCGCGAGCACGCTGCCCTTCGGGGGCGCCCAGACCGAGTCCATCCGGCTGCGCGCCGGCGCCGACTTCAACGGCGACGGCTACGGCGACGTCGTGGCGTGGATGCACAACGAGGAGCGCGGCCCGTCGATGTCCCTCTTCTATGGGAGCCCGGCGGGGCTGCCCCGAGAGCCCGCGCGGATGATCCGCTCCTCCGACCTCGGGTCGACCGAGACGGCCCTGTCCTTCGCCTGGGCCGGCGACACCGACCGCGACGGCTACGACGACCTCGCGCTGGCGCTGGCGCCCACGGAGTGGCTGCTGCTGCGAGGGAGCGCCGAGGGCCTGCGCGTCGTCGACGGGCCGCGGCTCGAGCTGCCCTGATCGTGTAAGCTGCGCCCGAGAATTCCCTTTGGCGCGCTCGACTCTTCACATCCACCTCCAGGGGGTCTGCGAGCAGCGCTGCTCGGCCGTCTGTGACTGCTCCGACGGCCCCTCCCCTGCGGACGAGCACGGCGTCCCCCTCGGGGTGCGCTCGGGCGGAGAGCGCCTGGTGTTCCGCGGGGCCTCGCTCAACGCCCCCAGCTTCGGGCGGGTGCTCGAGGTCGCGCACCAGGCCGGCTGGGCCGACATCCGGGTGCGCACCCACGGCGGGCGCTTCGCCACGGCCGCGCAGGCGATGACCCTGGCCAACCAGGGCGTGCGTGGCGTGATCGTCCCGCTCTTCTCGCACGTCGCCGCGGTGCACGACCGGGTGGCCGGCCGCGCCGGGGCCCTGGTGTCCTCGCTGCGGGCGATGCGCGCCATGGACGCCGCGGGGCTCTCGGTCTCCGTCGAGTCGCCGCTCCTTCCGACCCGCCTGCAGGACCTCTCGGAGATCCTCTCCCTCGCCCACCGCGCGGTGCCCTCGCTCGCGGGCTTCCGGGTGTACGGCCCCTCGGCCCCGACCCCCGCCGTGCTCACGCAGCCGCCCTGGGAGGAGGTGCGCGCGTCCCTGCGCCGGGCGCTCCCGCTCGCGGCCTCCTTCGGCCTGAAGGTGCAGCTCTTCGAGTACGACGCCATCCCCCTCTGCGTGCTCGGGCACGACGAGGAGCACCAGCGGGCGCACCAGTTCAACCCCCGCAAGCCGGTGCAGCGGCGCCCGGGCTTCGGGCACCTCGCGCCCTGCGAGAAGTGCGCGGTGCGCGCCCACTGCCTGGGCCCGAGCGACGCCTACCGCGAGGCTCACGGCGACCGCGACCTGCTGCCCTTCGCGGCGAAGCCCCGGCGGCTCTTCGAGCAGCGCACCACGCCCCGCCGCGAGTGGAACGCCTCGCACCGAAGCGCCGCCGCGCTGGTGGTCAACCGGGTGCTTCGCCCGACGATCCACTGCAACCAGGACTGCCCCTTCTGCAGCGCCAACGAGACCACCGAGAACGTCTTCAACAAGCCCGAGGACATGCTCCGGCGCATCGCCCGGATGGCCCGCTCGGGCGTGCGCTACATCTCCTTCAGCGGCGGCGAGCCCACCCTCTCCAAGGACCTCGTCCACTACATCCGCGCGGCCTCGCGGCTGGGCATCAAGGACATCGAGCTCGTCACCAACGGCGCGCTCATCGACTCGCCCGAGAAGGTGCGGCCGCTGCGAGAGGCCGGGCTCACCAAGGCCTTCGTGTCGCTCCACGCCCACGACGAGCTGCTCTCCCGCCGCGCCACCTCCAAGATCGGCGACTGGGAGCGCTCGGTGCGGGCCATCCACGCGATGCTCGACGCGGGCATCGTGGTGGACGTCAACCACGTCATCACGGCCATCAACCACCCCTACCTCCCGCGCTTCGCGGACTTCGTGAGCAGCACCTGGGGCGGGCGCGTGGGCATCTCCTTCGCGTTCGTCACCCCGCAGTTCAAGGCCCTGGAGAACGCCGCGCTCATGCCGCGGATCTCCGACGTGACCCCTTACCTGCACCGCGCCATGAAGCTGCTGGAGTCCCGCGCCTCGCCCTTCGTGGTGGGCTCTCGCCAGGGCATCCCGCCGTGCTTCCTCGGGGAGTTCACCGCGTGGAGCGACTTCGTCCAGATGTCCCCGCAGGCCCACGCCGACGACGAGCCCCAGAAGACCTGCGGGCCGCAGTGCGCCGGGTGCCGCTTCGCCCCGCAGTGCGTCGGCCTCTGGAAGCCCTACGCCGCGCGCTACGGCTTCGACGAGCTCATCCCCGTCCAGGGCGAGCGGCTCAGCGACGAGGAGGCCGCGGTCCTCGCCATCGCCAGCCCCCCGGTGCGGCTCATCCAGGTGGTCCCGTCGATGCGCGTCCCGGCGCGCGTCTGGGGCGACGAGGGCGAGCTGCCCGTCCCGCCGCTCCCCCCCGAACCCCGGCGCCTCCCGGTGCTCCGGGTCGATGACCGCGTCGTGCGGGTCGCCCTCCTCGGCTCCGGGCCCCACGCGCAGCGCCTGCTCCGCGCGGCCCGCCAGGTCCGCGGCCTGTCCGTCGTCGGCGTCGCCTCGCCCCACCTGCTCGACCGCGACCCGGGGCCCTTCGCCGGGCTCACCCTCGACCACGACCCGGCGGCCCTCCTCGACGCGACCCGCCCCGACGCGGTGATCGTCGCCGCGGCCACCCTCGCCCACCACCCCCTCACCCGCCTCGCCCTCGACCGCGGGCTCCCGGTGCTGGTGGAGAAGCCCCTCGCGCGCACCCTCGACGAGGCCCGGGCGATGGTCTCGTGGTCCGAGCAGGCGCCCGTCATGGCCGCGCACGTGATGCTCTTCACCCCGGGCGTGCGACAGCTCCGGGCCATGGTGGCCGACGGCTCGCTGGGCGCCCCGCGGCGCATCACCGTCACCCGCCGCTGGCCCCCGAGCGCCGCCGACGCCCCGAAGGCCTGGAGCCGCGACGCCCTCTACCAGCCCCTCTATCACTCGGCCTACCTCATGGCCGCCTTCGGGTCGGGCGAGCCCACGCTCACCCGCGCCGAGGCCCGGGGCAGCGACCGCCCCCTCTGGATCCGCGCGGAGTTCACCTTCCCCAACGGCGCCCTCGGCGAGATCGTGCTCGACAGCGAGGCGGCCTCCGCGCTCGACGAGGTCACCCTGGCCGCCGCCCACAACCGCCGGGTGTCCTGGCGCAGGGAGGGCGCCGCGGAGGCCCTCGTGCACGACACCCCGCAGGGCGACCGCACCACCTCCGTCGAGCGGGGGAGCGACGCCGAAGGGATGCTCGAGGCCTTCCGCGCGATGGTCCTGGGCAAGGGACCGCCCCCGGCCAGCGCCCTCGACGGCCTCGTCGCCATGCGCATCACCCAGGCCGTGGTCGACGCCCTGGCCGACCGCATGGCCCGCCCCGAGGCCCCGAAGCACGTGGCCAGCCCGGCGATGCGCACCCGATAGAGGTACTCAGACGTCCAGGCGTTTGAGCGTCTGAACGCTCCGAGGCCACTGCCCCTGAAGCCCGCACCGATGGCGCCGAAAGCTCTCCGAACGATCGGCTCCTCCATCGCCCTGGGGCTCGCGCTCGCCCTCGTCGTCGCGTCCGAGCGCCGCGCCTTCCCCCTCGGCCTGCTCATGCGCCCGGAGCGCGAAGCCCTCGTGCCGGTCGTGGCGGTGGTCGCCGCCGCCGTCGCGATCGGGATGGTGATCCGCCACCGCCGCCGCGTCCCGGCGCCGGCCGCCGCGCTCGCGGTCCTCGCGCTCGCGTTCGCCCTCGTCGCCCACCTCGACAACCGCCGCTACCTCGCGGGCGACTCGCTCGCCACCCTCCTCGGCTTCGCGTCGCTCGTCGGGTGGGCCCTCGCCTGGGCCTCCTCCCGCTGGGAGGCGGCGCGCTCGCTGGTCCCGGCGGGCGCCCTGCTCGGGGCGACCTACCTCGGCGCCACGGGCGTGCTCCTCTACGTCGCGGCCGTCCCTCGCGGCGTCTGGTTCGAGCTCAAGAACGCCCACACCCTCGCGGGCCTCTACCTGGCGCCGCTCTTCGCGCTCTTCCTCCTCCGTCACATCCAGCTCCGCAACGCGGGCGCGCTCGTCCATCGCCTCCTCGGCTTCGCGGCCTCGGTCGCGGGGGTCGGGCTGCTGATGACCGGCATCAACCGCGCGGCGACCGGCGGAGGGCACTTCGCCTTCGGCGCCACGGGCTGGCACCGGCTCTGCGCGGTCGCCTGCGCGGCGGTCGCCTCGGGGCACGTCCTGCTGGCGCTCCGGGGGAGAGTGGCCGCGCGCTCACCGAGGTCGCTGCTCCCCGCGCTGGCGGCCCTGGTCGGCGTGGCGCTCGCGCTCGCGGAGGCCTCGGCTCCTCGCCCGGTCACGGTCGCCCGGGGGGAGTACGCCTGGGGCGCAGAGGCCCGCCGCGCGCACCTCGGAAACCCCCGCACCGGGGTCATCGCCTCGACGGTCCACGGGTCGGGCATCCCTCGCGCGCTGCTCAGCCCCGAGGCCCGCGCCCCGGGGTGCAACAACAACGTCTCGTGCCACCAGGGCGAGGTCGAGGGCTGGTCGCGCTCGTCGCACCGCTTCGCGGCCAACCCGGCCTACCGGCGGGTCGTCGGGGAGCTCGTCCGCGAGGAGGGCATCGCGAGCGCGAGGCTCTGCGCGAGCTGCCACGACCCGCTGCCCCTGCTGGCCGGGGAGATGGTGCCCGGCGCGCGGTATCCGCAGGGCCCCTCCGAGGGCGTGACCTGCCTGGTCTGTCACGCCGCCCGCGAGGCCCCCGGCGCGGAGCCTGGCGACGGGCGCTTCCGGCTCGCGGCGCAGCCCTCGCTCCCCAGGCTCTTCGCCGTCCCGGCCCTCGGGACCATGATGGTCTACGACCACATGGAGGAGCACCTCGCCATGGTGCGAGGCGAGCACCTGCGGCGCGACGCGATGTGCATGGCCTGCCACAACCTCCAGGTCGACGGGGTGCCGCTCCGGCGCACCGGGGCGGAGTTCGAGGCGCTCGGGCTGCTCACGGAGGCGGGCGATCGGCAGACCTGCCGGAGCTGCCACATGCCCGCGACCGGGCGCCACGACGACGCCGAGCGCCACCCCCACGACCACGCCATGCTCGGGACCAACTTCGGCGTCGCCACCCTCGCCGGGGACACCCGCGCCGAGCGCGTGGCCTTCGTCGCCGAGGCGCTGGAGCTGCGGGCCACCGTCGATCCTGGCCCGGGGCCCCCGGCGCTCAGGGTCGAGCTCGTCAACCGCGGCGGCGGGCACGGCTTCCCGACCGCCCCGCTCGATCTCGTGCAGTGGTGGTTCGAGCTGCGCCCCGCGAGCGCCACGGAGGCCGCGTGGCGTCGCGCGGGCCCTGAGCGCCTCTTCGAGGAGCGCCTCCTCGACCGCTCGGGGGCCACCCTGCGTCGCCATGAGCTCTGGCGCGTCCACGCCACGAGCTTCGTCGGGGAGCGCATCCCCCGGGGCGCATCCCGCACGTGGCGCATCGCGCTCCCCGAGGCTCCGCCCCCCCGTGGCGAGCGCTGGCTCGTACGGCTGCGCTCGCAGCGCTTTCCGGCCGCGCTCGTCCCCGAACTCCGCGGATCGGGGATGCTCCTCGAGCCCGTCGAGGTGCTGCGCCGCGAGGTCCCGCCCGGGTGAGCGTCGAGACGTCTGGACGCCTGGACGTTCGGGCGTTTCAGTGCGGGGCGTAGCGCCTGCCGCCCTGTGGCAGATGATGCCTCCCGCCTATGTCCTCGCTGGATGAACTCGACGAGCTGCGGCGCGTCCTCGATGAGGCCCGCGCCTCGCTGCCCGCGGAGGTCGACCGGGCGGCGGCCGTCCTCGGGGCCTCGCTCGCCCGCCCCGGCTCCAAGGTGCTGGCGTGCGGCAACGGAGGGAGCGCGGCCTCGGCCCAGCACTTCGTCGCCGAGCTCGTGGGGCGCTACCGAGTCGACCGACCGGCCCTCCCGGCCCTCGCCCTCTCGGCCGACACGGTCACCCTCACGGCCGTCTCCAACGACTCGGACTTCTCCCAGGTGTTCGCCCGCCAGGTCGAGGCGCTCGCCCGCCCCGGCGACGTGCTCGTCGCGATCTCCACCAGCGGCCGCTCGCCCAACGTGCTTCGCGCCGCCCGCTCGGCCCGGCTCCTGGGCTGCGCGGTGGTGGCGCTGACCGGCCGCGCCCCGGAGGCCCCCCTCGCGGCCCTGGCGGACGCGGTGATCTCCGTCCCGTCCGACTCCGTGGCGCGCATCCAGGAGGTGCACGCCCTCGCGCTCCACGCGCTCGCCCTCGCGCTCGAGGAGGACGCCCTCTCCCGGGACCGCGGCTGAAGGGTCGCTCCTCGCTCCCATCGACGTTTAGACGTCGAGACGTCTGGACGTTCAGCGTCTGGTACTGCGGCAGCCAGGACACACTCGATGACAAATCACGTCATCGGAGGGTGACATCAATTGTCACAAGTGCCTTTTTGATAGGGTGTCGTCGTGGCGACTTTCTCACCACACCGTCTGCATGGCTTGAATTGGTGGTGTTTTTTACTACACCCACCTTTCCATGCTTGGGCGCCATCGATTGAAATGACTGTCTTTCAAGCCATTTGGCGAGCCCGTCTGGGATAGCGGCACGAATGGCGCACCTGTTGCTGATGTGTCCCACTGTCGGAGAGGACTCCTTGGGATGGGTCACCAGGTGTGTCGGGGGCCGGCGGTTCGTCCGCGGGGCCTGGCGATCCCTTCGTGTCGAAAGGGCATTGGGCCATGAAGCGAGAGACGTCGGCCACGGTCGTGGCGTGGGTGCTGGCAGCGGTGACGGCGATGGGCTGTGGCTCGGCTGGCGAGCAGCAGCAGGCCCCGAGGCCCTGGTACCACCAGGATCCTTCGCAGGGGGCCCCGCGGGTCGAGGCGCCCGTGTCCGTCGACCCGGCGATCGAGACCGCGCAGGACCCGATCTGGCGTGAGCTCTGGGTGCCCATCGACAACCCCGAGCGGGAGCGGAGCGGCTCGGTGCAGCTGGTCCAGCAGCTCGTCGACGCGCGCCCCGGGATGGTCATCGCGGACGTCGGCGCGGGCGGAGGGTTCTTCACCTTCCAGTGGGCCCGGACGGTCGGCGCGACGGGCTTCATCCACTCCATCGACATCGACCGCCGGATGACCCGCAAGCTCTCCTACGAGAGCGCCGCGCGAGGGGTCACCAACATGGACGCCACCCAGGTTCCCATCGGAACCCTCGGGCTGGCCCCCCGCTCGGTCGACCTGGTGACCTTCCTCGACACCGGGGCCTTCATGACCTGCGAGCCGGCCCGCAACGAGGGCTATTTCCGCCAGGCGGCGGAGGCCCTGCGCCCGGGCGGCCGGCTGCTCATCCTCAACAACGTCGAGGTCGCCGGGGAGCAGGGCGACAACGCCTGTGGCGTCCCCTCCGCCGAGGAGATGATCGAGATGGCGTCGCCGCGCTTCACCACCGTCTCCCGGCACACCCTCAACGAGGGCGGCTGGAGCGCCTGGCTCCTCGTCTTCGAGCGCCGCTCCTGATCAGACACTGAAGCGTCTGGACGTCCAGACGTCTTGATGGCCGCGGTTGACCCACCCGCCGCCCATGGGGCGCTATGGTGGTCGCGATCCATGACGTCCGGGCTGGTGAACATCTCTCGCGCTCGGCGCCCCAGGATCAGCCTCGTGGCGCCGGTGAGCCGGGGCCCGGAGATCATCCTTCCCCTCATCGCCAGCCTGGAGGCGCAGACCGCGCCTCGGGACGCCTTCGAGCTGGTGCTGGTGACCGACGACGACGCGCACTACAGCTCCACCACGGTGAGCGTGCGGGTCGTGCGCTCGCCCTCGCGGCACCCGTGCGTGAAGCGCAACGTCGGCGCCGCCGCGGCGCTGGCGACGGAGCACCTGGGCTTCATCGACGACGACGTGAAGCTCTCACCGGGCTGGGTGGCCGCGGCGCTGGAGGCCCTCGACGAGGTCGACGTGGTGACCGGCCCGAGCAACGAGCCCTACTCCGACGACTTCGAGCAGCGGGCGGCGAACGCCATCGTGACCGCCCGGATCTTCAGCATGAAGACCGCGATGGCCAACCCCGAGCGCGCCCCGGTGCCCTACTTCGGCGTGTCGCTCTGCAACGTGGCGATGCGGCGCGCGGTGTTCGCTCGGGTGGGGGGCTTCAACGAGGTGGCGCCCTACTGGGTCGACGACGCGGAGTTCTTCTTCCTGGCCGCCCGCGAGGGCTTCCGCATCGCCAACGACCCCGCCCTCTCGTCGGCGCACCTCAAGCGCCCGGTGCTCTTGGCCCTGGTGCGGCACTACTTCCGGCAGCGCTGGCACGGGGGGCAGTCGACGTGGTCCTTTCCGGAGCTGTACCTCCCGCAGGTCGGCGTGCGGGTCGCCATCGCCCTGCTCGGGTGCGCGCTCGCGGTGCTGGCGGTCTGCGCGAGAGATCCCGTGCGCATGGCGGCGCTGGCGGGGGTGGTCGCCCTCGGCACGCTCGCCGTGGCGGTCTACGGCGCGCTCGCCCTCTCGCCCTCGTCGGGGTGGTGGGACCGCGCTCGCACCGGCGCGGCGACGGCGCTGGCCACCGGGGGGACGCTGCTGGGCTTCTGGTGCGGGCTGCTGTGGGGCCCGGTGTCGTGGCTGCAGCGGGGGTCAGCCCGCTCCCACAAGGCGTGGCGCTACCGCGACCGGGACGCGGACTTCACCGGGGTCGAGGTGGCCCAAGGGTTCGGGGCGCAGGCGCGCTCGACGGTGCCGTACCGGGTGTGGGCGGGGCGGGACTTCCCGCAGTGGCTGATCTTCTTCGTGACGGCGCGGTGCAACGCGCGCTGCTCGATGTGCTTCTACTGGGAGGAGATCGAGAACGCCTCGCAGGCCCGCGAGCTCACCCTCGAGGAGGTGCGCTCGGTGGCGCGCTCGCTGCCGAAGATGACCTACCTCTCGCTCTCCGGCGGCGAGCCCTACCTGCGCGATGACCTCGAGGAGGTGGTGCAGGCCATCGTGGACACGGCCGACCCGGTGTTCGTGTCGATCCCGACCAACGGGGCCTTCCCCGAGCGGGTGGTGAAGGCCATGGACGCCCTCACCCGGCGCAACCCGGGGACCAACTTCGACGTGCACCTCTCGCTCGATGGTCCGCCCGCGGTGCACGACCGCATCCGCAAGACCAAGGCGGCGAGCTACGCGCAGGTGATGGCCACCCACGCGGCGGTGCTCCCGCTGGCGAGGCGGCGGGCCAACCTCGGGGTGAAGTTCGTGGTGACCGTGTCGACGGAGAACGTCGACTCGCTCGACGCCTGGCTGGAGGAGCTCGCCTCGACCGCCGAGTGCGACCGCATCCACCTCGTTCCGCTGCACGGCAACTACAAGGACAGGTCCATGAGCGTCTCGCACGAGCGCTTCCTGGAGCTGGCGGAGAAGGCCTTCCGGCTGTCGGGCCGCCGCGGCTACCGGGGCCTGCGGCACCGGCTCTTCACGGCCGTCAAGCGCGCCTCGGACTCCCGCCTCAAGCGCCTCCACGAGGAGGCCGACCTCGGGCGCATCTGCGGCGCGGGCCAGAAGATCGTCGTGCTGGGCCCCTACGGCGACGTGCAGCCGTGCGAGCCGCTGCAGAAGTCCGTGGGCAACGTGCGCGACCACGGCTACGACCTCCCGAGGGTGCTGCGGGCGGAGGCCATGGGCGCCTTCGCCGAGGCCCACCTCGGCCGGGGCAAGTGCAACTGCAACTGGGGCTGCGCCATCGGCAACGCCCAGGTGGCCGACCCGACCTTCTACCCCTCGGTGGCACGGCAGCTCCTCGCCGGGCTCATCCGCCCTGGAGACGTCTAGCGGTCAGAACGCTCAGACGTCTGGACGTCCAGACGCGCTGGTGTGGCTGCGTCGTCCGGTCGTGTTTCGACTCGAGGGCTGCGCCGATGGCGATAGCATCGCGGGGATGCCCACCGACGGGGACAGCTCGCAGTCACGGGGCCTCCGCCCCGCCGGATGACCGTGCGCTACCTCATCACGGGCGGCGCCGGCTTCCTCGGCATCAACCTCGCGCGCTTCCTCCTGGGGCGCGGCCATGAGGTGAGCTCGCTCGACCTCGCGGACTTCGACTACCCCGATGTCGCCGAGCGGGTGAGGGCGATCCGAGGCGATGTCCGCGACCGGGCCGCGGTCGATCGGGCGATGTCCGGGGTCGACGTGGTGGTCCACGCCGCCGCGGCGCTGCCGCTCTACCCCAGGGAGGTGATCTTCTCGACCGGCGTCGAGGGCACGCGCCAGGTGCTCGACGCCGCGCTACGGCACGGGGTCGGGCGCGTGGTGCACATCTCCTCGACCGCGGTGTACGGCATCCCCGAGCGCCACCCGCTCTACGAGGACGATCCCCTGCGAGGCGTCGGACCCTACGGCGAGGCCAAGGTGCTGGCCGAGGAGGTCTGCCGCGAGTACCGCCGACGCGGGGCGTGCGTGACGATCCTGCGGCCCAAGTCCTTCGTCGGGCCCGAGCGCCTCGGGATCTTCTCGCTGCTCTACGACTGGGCCGCGAGCGGCAAGGGCTTCCCCCTCCCCGGGGGCGGGGAGAACCGCTACCAGCTCCTCGACGTGGAGGACCTCTGCGAGGCCATCGAGCGGGTCGTCGAGGCCGACGTCACGAAGGCCAACGACACCTTCAACATCGGCGCGAAGGAGTTCGCGACCCTGCGGGAGGACTTCCAGGCCGTGCTCGACCGGGCGGGCTACGGCAAGAGGATCGTCGCGCTGCCCGCGGCCCCGATGCTCGCCGCGCTGCGGGTGCTCGAGGCCCTGCGGCTGTCCCCGCTCTACCACTGGACCTACGGCACCGTGACCGCCGACTCGTACGTCTCCGTCGAGAAGGCCGCGAGGGTCCTCGGCTTCGATCCCCGCTTCTCCAACCGGGAGGCGCTGCTGAGAAACTTCCAGTGGTACCTCGACCACCGACCGCAGGCCTCGCAGCGCTTCGGCGTCTCCCACCGCACCCCCTGGAAGCAGGGCGCGCTGCGCATCGCCAAGGCGTTCTTCTGACGTTCTGACGTCCAGGCGTCTGGACGTCCAAGCGTCTAGGTGTTTGAACGTCCAGACGTCTTAGAGTCCGATGCCTCCGGAGGCCGGGTCTCTCCAGCGGTCGGCCTCTCGCACATAGGCCATCACCGTGTTGGCGCTGCGGTGCCCCGTCTGCTCCATGATCTTCGGGACGCCTTTGCCCGCGCGCACGGCGCTGGTGACGAAGCCCGCGCGCAGCGAGTGGCCGGCGAGCTGCGTCGCGTCGAGCCCCACCGCCCTCGCCCTCCGCTGGACGATGAGCGCCACCGACTGGGGGCTCAGCCGGTCGCTCGCGGCGCGGCGGTGCGCCGGGCGGACGTTGCCGTGGCGGTCGATGAAGCGGAAGAGCGGGCCCTCGCGGAGGCCGAGGGCGGAGAGGGCGTCGATCCAGGCGAGGGTGGCGCGCACCGGGCAGGTGAGGGGGGAGCTGCCGGGGGCGATGGTGAGGGTGCGGCCCGCGCCGGTCTGGTCGGTCTTGTCGCGGCGGAGGGTGACCTCCAGGCCCTCGGGCACCGCCACCACGTCGGAGAGGTCGAGCGAGACCAGGGCCGCGCGGCGGAAGGCCCCCGCGAAGCCGAGGGTGAGCAGCGCCCGGTCGCGGCGGTGGCGCAGCGAGTCGTCGAGCCCCAGCAGCAGCCGGCGGATCACCTCGCTCACCGCCGCCTGCACGCGTCGGCGGGGGGCGACCCCGAGGGTTCGCCTCGCGGCGCGAAGGGCCTCATGCACCAGGGGGTGCGAGGTGGGCGGGTCGAAGCCCTGCTGGGTGTGGGCGTAGCGGATGGCCGCCACGACCCGGGTGATGGAGCTCGGGTGCAGCGGTCCCTGACCGGGCTCGGGGCCGCGAGGACCGCCCACGGCGCGGCGCACCCTCGGGAGGTTGGCAGGGTCGGGGTCGACCAGGGCGTGGATGTAGAGGGCGATGAGCCCGGGCTCGGAGGGGAGCGGGGCGACGCCGTTGCGCTGGCACCAGCCGCTGAACTGGGTGAAGTCCTCGGCGTACTTCCGACGGGTGCCCGGGGCGTGGGAGCCCTCGCGGAGGAAGCGCCTCGCGTCGGCCAGGCGACGAAGGAGCGCGGGGGGCAGCCCGGAGGGGGCGTCGATCACCGCGAGCGAGGAGGGGGGCGGGGCTTCGGGGGGGCGAGGCGCTCGGCCGGTCATCGTGCTCCAGCAACTACCCCCACCCCGGAGCTCCCGTCTAGTTCACGGAAACATTCCTTTCCGTGAGGTAGACGCGCATAATTCGCTGAAATTCCCGATGGATTCACTCGCGGTAGGGGTCGAAACCCGATCCTTGGAAGCCGAGATGGTCGCGCACGCGGCCGATATGGGGCTGAATCATGGCGAAACGGATCGTGCTGTTCTGCCAGGCGCTCCTGGGAGCCGGATGGGTGGTGTGGTGTCCGTTCGCTCCGCGCCGGTCCTGGGAGGTGCTGCGCGGGATGGGACTGCTGTATCCTCAACCCATGGTGAACAACGGAGCGACGCCCTCGAGCTCGACCCCCCCTCAAGCGACCGTCGAGATCCGCGTGAGCCTGCCACCGGGCCTCTGGTTGGAGTTCGAGGGGATTGCGCACTGTCGACGGACGGAAGACTTGTTGCCCGGGATGCGACACCCCTACGGGCACGACGGAGACTCAGCGCCGGAGGACTGACCCATGTCGTACTGGTGTCCGAGGTGCGCGATGGAGCACCTGACGGAGCACGTCGAGAAGGCCGACCACATCAACAGCAAGCTCCGCGAGAAGGCTCTCCCGGAACTCCCTCCTCAGCTCGAGCTACTGCGCCTGCTACTCACAGCGCCGCAGTACAAGACCCGCACGAAACGCTGTCGTCACAGGGGCTAAACGAGGGGGCTGTTCAGCCCTCCGTTCAGGCGACCGGCGGACATAGAAAGGGTCCCCCTTCGGGGGACCTCAGACGCGCTCGCACGCTCGCGCATGAGGACCGGGCCGGGCCAGGGCCCGACCCGGGCGGTGTGCCGCCCCCGACCTCGACGCCACCCTCCTCGCCGCTCCCGGACCTCGGGCCGTCGCTGGCCGTCCAGCGCGACCCGACGACGGGAGCGCTCACCGTCCGTCTCCGATCCCGGAGGCTACTAGGGCCGGAGCGCAAGCCCCGGACCACCGATCCCCGAAAGGCTCACGATGAAACTGACGACGATTGATCCCGGCCTGCAAAAGCTCCACGCGGCCGTGCTGCGCACGCTGCATCACGCGGCGCGCCTGGAGAAGATCGCAGAGCAGCGCGCGCAGCACGCCGCATCGAAGCCGAGCGCGGCGAGGATCGCCGCCGCGAAGCGTGCCAGTGAACGGGCCCGCGAAGCGCGCGAAGCCTGTTCGCTGGCGTGCGAGCAGGCCCACCGCGCCGACACGCAGGCGCGCGAGAAAATCTCAGCGTGTGCGACGTCGACCGCCGCGAAACTGCGGGGCCTCGACGGGACGCCCGTGAAGCACTCGAAGCCGAAAGCGAAGCCGACTCCGAAGGCGAAGCCGAAGACGAAGCGGTGATGAGGCTATCGGTAACAGAACTGGTTGACGCAGCGGTACGTCATCTCGCGGTCACACCAGGGCTGACCGATGAGACACGTGTACGTGCAGCGTCCAAACCCGGTCGCACCGGTTCCCAAACACAAACCTCGCACCCATCCGGCCATGTTCATGTAGGGCGTGAACGGCAGAGTGAAGCACTGGTTGTCTTCGGTGCAGATGCCTCCGTCGACGGGAACGAGCACGTCGGGCACGTCGACGACGTCGAGGACCTCCGGCACGTCGACGACGTCGTGCAGTTCGCGCACGTCGACGACGTCGAGGACCTCCGGCACGTCGACGACGTCGAGGACCTCCGGCACGTCGACGACGTCGTGCAGCTCGCGCACGTCGACGACGTCGTGCAGCTCGCGCACATCGACGACGTCGAGGACCTCCGGCACGTCGACGACATCGGGCACGTCGATGGCGCGCCCCACGTCACGCCGCGATCCATCGACGGCGTCGACCTGGTGGACGTCCAGGCGTCCCACGTCATCGGAGAGCCACGGCGCGCCCAGCGTTCTAGGTGCACACCCCACCATCAGCGCCAGCGCCATCACCCGCATCATCACGCGCGGATCATACACGTCTCACATCGTCAACGGGGGACCCAACGTTTTGTAGGTCCTAGTCTTGGGACCTACAAAACCGCCACAGGTGCGACAGCAATGCTTGACCGGGTGTGCACGTCAAGCCTGGAATCCACCTATGAGCAGCCAATCCGTCGAAAAGCTCCAGAAGGAATTGGAACGGGTGAAGGACCGGGGCGTCGCCTTGAAGCGACGCACCGACCAGCAGGCCAAGGTGGTTCAACGGGACGGGACGGCGGTCATCGCCGCCTACGCCTACGGGGCCTGGGCCAAGGACCGTCGCGCCAACAACCAGACGCTTCCGACCATGTTCGGGCTCGACCCCGAGATCGCCGCCGCAGGGGTCGCGTACATCGCGGGGATGGTGCTCGACGGGGAGGCGGCGGAGCTGGCGCACGACGCTGGGCTGGGCATCGCGTGTGGATACGCGATGAAGAAGGCCAGCACCTAGGGACGATCAACCGGACGGCTCCGCCGTCATCAACAACGCAGGGAGACGAGGCAAATGACGAATTGGAATCCCGATCAGGTGCAGTACTCGGACGTGCAGGGCATCGAGGAGTTCGAGCAGGGGCCGGAAGGGTACGTGGGGGCCAACGACATCATCGGCGACATCATCTCCGAGGTGGCGCGCAGGCGCGGCCTGCCGCGCACGGCCGTCGCCGCGGCGATGCGGCGCCTGCCCAACGGCGTCCCCGGGCTGCGTGCGGGGCAGCACGTCGCCCAGCGCCTCCCCGACGTGGCGCGAGCGCAGGTGAGCCCCCTGCCGACGATGGGGCTTCTCGCGAGCGAGTCCAAGACGTTCCAGTGGAGTCCGCAGCGCCCGTTCCGCATGGAGCGCCTGTTCCTTCAGAGCAGCGCGGACAACAAGGACTTCTTGGTGCTCGCGATCAACGTCGGGGCCGATCAGCAGTTCGTGAACTCCGGCGCCCTGCCGGGCACGATGTTCCTGCCGAACAGCTTCGGGGCGGGCCTGCGCGGCAACACCGCCAACCCCGGCGTCACGCTGAGCATCGAGCTTCAGAACCTGACGCTCGCAGGGATCACTGTGTTCGGCGGCATCGTCGGCACGTCGCTGACCGCCTAGGCGCAGTCATGCGCGTCGCGATCGTCACTTCGATCGAGAGCACCGGTGCCGACCGCGGGCGATCGATCGCGGCCCTCCTCGCGGCGGCGCAGGCCATCAACGAAGCCTACCTCCGCGCGAACCCCTCGACGCCCTGGCTCTACGAGTCAGGCGTCAGGTACGACCGCGAGCCCCCCGAGATCCGAGAGGAATTCGCTTGCGTGCCGATCGTGCTCCGGCGCGGTTGGGGCGACTGCGATGACCTCGCGACCTGGAGGGCGGCCGAGCTCGCGGTGCGGCGCGGGCTCCCCGCGAAAGCGACGGTAATCCGCGTGCGGGGTGGGCTCTGGCACGCGGTCGTGAAATTCGCCGACGGGCGCCATGAGGATCCGTCGGCCGTTCTAGGGATGGGAGGTTGAGATGCTCTCCGCAGCCGTTGCTCCGCTCGTCGCGCTCCTGGGTCTCGCGTTCTCCGGGAGCTCGAGCTCGAGCAATACCTCGTTGCCGCCGCTCCCTCCGCGGCCCACGCCGCCGACTCCTCCCGCGCCGCCCTCGTTGCCGCCGACTCCGACTCCTGCGCTGACGTCGCTCGCGCAACAGCTCCCGGGGTCGCTCACGCAGGAGCAGCAGCAGGCGCTGGTTCGCGAAGCGGAAGCCGCGCTGGCGGAGGCACGTCGCTTGACCCTGCCCGCAGCGCCTGGGGCTCCCGCAGCACCTGGGGCTCCCGCAGCACCTGGGACTCCCGCAACGCCCGCGGCAAGGCGTCCAGCGCCCGCGGCAAGGCATCCAGCGCCCGCGGCACATCAGCCCGCGCCGAGGGCGTCGAACGTGACGCCGGCACAGACCCGCGCCGCGCTCGCCGCCGTGCAGTGGCGGTTGCAGGGCGGCACGGTGGACCAGCTCCGGGCCGCGCAGGTGGCGATGGGCGGCCTGAATGCGGATGGCCGCTGGGGCACGCACACGCGCGACCGCGCTGCGGCGATCCTCGACGCCGCCTCGGCCCGCGCCACGCCGGAGCAGCGCGCTGCGCTGCAAGTGGGTGTGCTGGTGCTCCACGGCCAAACGTCCGGGCCCGCGTGGACGCAGGCACAGCAGGCGATGGGGATGCCCGCGCCACAGAGCGGGCACCTCGACCAGGCGACCGCTCAGCGGGCCGTCGCAATCCTTCACGCTGCGGGGATGGTGTAGCCATGGCGGACACTTCCGACGACGACAGCGGCGCGCGCGCCCCGTTCTCCTACGTGCCCCGGTGGGTCACGGGCCCGAACGACGTCGAGCAATGGGACTTCCATTTCCCCTTCGGTGCCCCGGGCGTGTTCGCGGTGTTCCTCACCGACGCCCGCGCGGACATGGCGCGAATCGTCAACACGATCAACCAGCTCCGGCAGCTCGCGTACACCTCGCACCGCACCGACACTCCCCCGGAGCAGATTCGTCTCCCGCCGTGGATCAGCGGACCGAACCCGGGCGAGGACTGGGACCTCAGCAGCCCGGGACAGTTTCGCGATGCGGTCTGGCGTGCGCGAGGGAACCCGCCGAACGCCGACGACCTGACGCAGATGGGGACGACGACGCAGGGCGTCCCGTACTACATCGATCAGCTCAACGCGGTGCAGCGGTTCATCGAAGACCACCCGCCCCCGCCGCGTGTGCAGCGCCCGCCGCCCGAACCCGTGACCGAAGCGACCCCACCGGCCACGCCGACGCCCTCGCAAGCCGAGGCTGGCGCACCGGATGGGACCCCGCCCGAGCCGCCGCCGGCTGCGGCCCCACCGGCCCCCCGATCGCCCCCGCGAGGGGATGCCCCACCGGCCTACGGAGGCGACGGAGGCGACGGAGGTGGTGCAGATCTAGACGATGGTGGCGGTGACCAGGCCCTGGCCGACGACACCGACGACACCGGACCCGAAGGAATCTTTCTCAGCGGAGGAACGCCCATGCCCGAAGCCCCGTCTCGTCCCGCCACGCCGTTCGAACGGCACGGCGAGTGGACCGTTACCGCGACCACCGACGTCAACGGCTGGAAGGGCGCGCTGGTGATCCCCGCGGGCTCGGCGCACCTGACGTTGACCGCGGAGGTGCCGCGCCAGCTCGCCGAGCGCTTCCGGACGCAGGCTCGCGCGCTCTTCGAGTCGATGCACGCCGAGGCTCACCGCGGAGAGCATGGAGAGCACGTCGCGGGTGAGCTCATCGGGGAACTCTGCGCAGAGATCGGGGTGCCGTGGTGGCAGTCGTTGCTCCCGGCGATCGCCCGGGGCGCGTCGGCCATCCCGATCATCGGCCCGTTCGCAGGGCTCGCGACGGGCGCGGCCGAAAGTGGTCTCTTCGGCCGCGACGCCGCGCAGCTCTTCGCACCACCAGGTGGTGGAGCGCCGTCGACGATGCCCGGGCTCCCGGGCCTCGCGACGCTGGCGCAGACCGGCCCGGCGCGCGCCGCTCAGCAGTTCATCGACATCCCCGGCGCGCCGGGCGGGCTCCTCGCGGCCCTTCAGAACGCAACGCCCGCGGGCATCCTGGGCCCGTTCATGGGCGCTGCGGGGATGCTCGGACAGGGGCAGCAGCTGGTGTCTGGCGCGGGAGAGGAAACGTTCGGCGACGTCGCGGAGGAGCTTTGCGAGCTCCTCTACCGCGCGCTTCGGTGTCTCGACTGCCACGCGATGGCCGCATCTCGTGGCCACGGCGCGGAGCACGCGCGCGAGGTCCTATCGAGGCCTCCCGCGACGGCGCAGGCCGACGCCGCGCGGCGCATCGTCGAGGCCGCGCTCCCTCCGGCGCTGCACATCGCCACGGAGGGCGCGCACGTCGGCGCCGCCCCGCCCGCGCGCCGCCCCGCTCCGGCACATGGGCCGGTGCCTCGTCGCGGTGCGCCCGCGCCCGCGCGTCGCCAGCAGACGCCCGTCGAGGCCGCTCGCGCGGCCAAGGCGTGGAAGGACGCCGCGCTCCGCGCGCTGCAACGCGGTGACACCCGGCACGCACAAGCGATCCTCCGCGGCGTGTAATGAGCGGGACCGACGACAGACTCACACCACTGCGCGGACAGTGGGGGATGACCGGTACCTTCGTCGCAGGCCCGAACCAGGGTCCGCAGATGGTCATGGACGCCACCGCACAGAACGCCTCGCGCTTTGCGATCACCTTCGACGCGCCGGTGAACTCCTGGGACGAGAACGATTACCTGCTCACGCTTCGAAGCGACGTCGAGTCGGGGCGGTGGCTGCGGACGTTCCAGCTCCGTCGCGCGGGGCTGTGCATCGCGGTGCCGCAGGGTCGAGTCACCGGCTCCATCCTCTGCACGCTTCCGAACGTGCTCTCAGGGTTCTCCTGGCGCTCGACGTTCGGTGAAGGAAACGTCGTGCGCGAATGGCAGACGTTTCGCAACGTCGTGGCCATCGGTGCGAAGTCGACCATCACGACACCGAACTACGCGAGACGCGTCCGCGTCTCGCTCGCGCAGGGCGGACCCGGAAGCGTCGCGACCGTGGCCGATCACCTGGGCCAGATCGGTGTGGTCAGCAACCTCGTAGCGCCCGGAGGGCAAACAGACTTGCTGTTCGCGGCACCCGATACCTTGGACGTTACAAACGTGGGAGCGACTCAGATCGTCGTCTCTGTGGAGTGGGAGGTGGTGTCGTGAGCACGCTCTGGAGTCTTGCGTGGACCGCTGGAGTCGTCGGCGACACGCGCCAGCAGTTCGTGGACCTGGCGCGAGCCGGGGAGGCGCTGTTGATCGCGGTGGGAGGCCACGCGCCCGCCGCTTCTGCACGGACGCTGACGGCCGACAGCAGCGCGGATCAGTTCTCGACCTGGACCGATCGCTACTCGGAACAGGCGGATGAACACCACGCGATGCCCTTGTCGGTGCTCTTCGCGGGTGTGAGTGGCTGGGACGTGCGCGCCGATCGGGTGGTGAGCGCGCTCACCAGCACCACGCCGCCGACCTGGGACCAGCTCCGCACGCTCGCGGGGCAACGCGAGGTGCCCCAGTCCGTGGCGCCCTACTTTGATTGGTTCGTGTCGCGAGACTCCATCATGGAGGCGCACGGGAACGACCTCGAGGCGTACGCGAGTCGCGCACACCGTGCGTGGTGGAACGAGGCGCTTCAGCGATACCCGGCGCGGTCGACGCCGATACCGAACACCGGAGGACCTCTTCCGACGCCCGTGCGGTCCCGTGGCGGTGGCGGTGGTTTCTTCGCGTTGCTGGTGCTGTGGGGCGCCGCGCGAGCGCGCGCACGACGAGGAGGCCGACGATGATTGAATCGGGCACTGCGAACCTCGACATGCTCTCGCTGCGCGTGTTGCGATGGCAGCGCCACGTGAAGGCCGTGTCGGTGGTGAAATTCCGCGTGACGCGCAACAACGAAGTCATCGGAGATTTCGAGCCGTCGGAAGACGTGGCAAACGAGATCGGGGAGTTCCTGGGGAACCTCGCCGAGTGCGAGGGGCAGTCCGTGACCGCGCAAATCCACGCGATCGCGATGGACCAGGGCGGCGCCGAGCGCACCGTGTCGCAGACCACCATGCGGGTGCAGCTCGCGGTTGCGCCGCCCATTCAGCCCGCGACCGATCGCACGTTGGAGGTGCTGACGAAGGGGTACGGAGACCTCGCGGGGAAGGTGACTGAGATGGTCGGCGGGCTCACGAAGACGCTCGAAACCCTCGGCAACATGAACGCGAAGCTGGTGTCCGACTCCATCCAACGCGCCGACGATGCACGGAAGGAGAACACCACGCTCGAAGAGATCGCGCGCGACGCGCTCGCGGAGGCCAAGGTTCTCAAGGCCACGGGGGACACCAGCTCGCGGGCGCGCCTGGAGAAGCTCCTGGCGAACGGCATCATCGATCGTATCGAGAAGGTCGCGGGCGCATTCATGAACGGCATGGCCGGAGATGCCGGAGACGCCGGAGGCCCCCCCCCCTCGACCGACCCGGGGCAGGCTTAGTGTGGCTCGCTGGGGGCGTGGCGGGGGTCTACTGGCGCTGGCGGCGCTCGCCATGAGCAGCTCGTCGCGCAGCTCCTCGCGCACAACGACTCAACCCGGATCGCCGCGGCCAGGTGGTGGCGGTGGTCGCGCGCTTCCGTGGGTCTACGCGCGCGCTTCGGTCCACAAGCTCACCACGCGGTACAACGACGACGCCCTACGCGCCGCGACGGCGCGCTACGGCGCGCACTACCTCCCCGACGTGCCCGTCACCGCGCTGATCGCCGCGGGGGTGACGTCGACGGGCCCGACGGAGCACGGTGGTCCGCCCGACTACGCGACCGGCTATTACGGCGTCGAGTGGCAGTGGTGGCAGACCGTGGCGGCCGACGCCGAGACGCGTGCGGTGCTCGGCCGACCGGGGCCCACGACCTATGACGGCTTCGATCGCGACATAGAGGCGCAGGCGTTCGCAGGGATGCGGACCTACCGCCGACACCTTGACCTGGTGGCGGCGCAGCTCGCGCGTCACGGCTCGCCGCTCGCGACGGGGGATGCGCCGTGGCGCTACCGCCTCGCGGTGTCGGGCTACAGCGCCGGGCCCGCCACCGTCGCCGGTACGATCCTCGGCGCGCTGCCCAGCGCGGCCGGGCCGGGGACGGGCGCGACCTGGCGCGAGCTCGCGGCCGCCGTGGATCATCTCTGCCCCTCGTGTGCCGCGCACGTCGGGCCGATAGCTTGCTGCGGCCGCTGGCACGCGGCCGACGTCGTCGTGCGATGCGACGGGCGGTTTGAGTCGGGAGTCTTGCTCGCGGCGGCCGTCGCACGCGAGGATTTGCCCTGGTACGCGGGGGCGCTGGACACGCAAGCGGAGCGGGACGTACTGTCCCGGCTCACGTCGCGGGTGAATTCCGCGGCGTGACCCCCGAAAGGGGAAGGGCCCGCAGCTTGGACACTGCGGACCCCTCGGTCGCCGCGCATTAGAGGTGCGCAACGATGAACGAATTTACAGAGAAACCGACGACCCGCAAGGGCGCAACACAACGCCAGCTCCACGACCGCGGAGCCCTGCGCGCTCACGCCCTGGCGCACGAGACCTCCCCCGCGAAGGGTCCGACGGAGGGTCTCCGGCCCGTGCGCCGGCAGTCGGAGCGGGGCGTGCTCGCGGCCCTCGGGAGCTTCAGCGACCACGGTGCTCCGGTGTGGTGCACCGTCTGGGAGATCGCGGCGATCGCGGGCGTCAACGTCCGCACGGTGCAGCGGACCCTTCCGTGGCTCTACGCGCGCGGGGTGGCGTCGCGTATCGAGCTCCCGCCCGATGGTCGACGGGGGAAGCGATACGGGTACGCGCTCCCGAAAGATCCTGAGCGACCCGCGAAGTCGGCCGACTGGCGAGCCGTCGACAATGAGCGCCGGGAGAAGTGGCTCGACAGTGTCGACCCGAAGCGACGTGCCGCGAAGCGTGCCGCCGCTCTCCTGCAGGAGGTGCAGCAGGAGGCGCAGCAGGAGGCGCAGCGTGCGGAGGAGGTCCGTCGGGAGCGGGAGGTCACGTTCCGGCGCTCCCGGCCCTGGTACGAGGCCGCGGCGCGTGCGTGCCCCCGTCGGCCGGGGGAGCGCTTCGGCGATTGGATGGCGCGCCGAGCGGCGTGGGAGGCTACGACCGCGGCGGCCTTCGCGCGCATCGAGCGCGCCCTGGAGGAGGATGACGATGGACACGAAGAAGACGACGGACGAGCCGATGCTCATTCAGACCGGGGGGTTGTGCTGTCCGTACTGCGGAGCGCCGATGCAGCTCTACGGAACGAACTACGTGCTCCACGACCTCCCACCGTGCAGCCGGTTTCCGGCGATGGAGGCGCTCGAGCTCGAGCGGCTGGTGACGATGGCGCTGTCGGCGCCGTAGTGGCGGCCGCCGAGTCCGCCGCCCTTTTTTTGGTCCGCGCGCACGCGAAGAGCGTGGATGGTCTCCCCGCTATGCTGAGCGACGCTATCACAGCTTCGCAGGGTGGAGCAACGGAGGAAAGTGAACCCGCCCTGTCGATTCCGGCGCGGGTGGAACCGTCGACGCGCATCGAGCGCGACCCGTCAGAACCACCGGGAAACGCAGCGTGTTCTGCGCTGACTCACCAGAATGCTGCTTTCCGTGAGGCAGAAGACACGTGCAGTTTCGCGGGGGACAATCAGGCGGAAATTCAGGGTGACTTCGGGCCCGTTGCATGGGTCAGCGGAGGGCTGAGCGATGTTGAAGGTGGGCGATCGGGTGACCTGGCGCTCGCTGGTCGGGCAGGGGCTTGGGACGGTGACCGAGGTGGCCGAGCGTGTGATGTGGGTTCGCTCCGATCACCAGAGCGCGGAGGAATCACCGATGGTGTTCGTGAACGAAGAGCGCGAGGCGCTGCAGAAGGTGGAGGGGCCTTGCACGCCCTTTGGGACCCCACCGCCCTGGTCGGTGCGGAGCAAGGTCGAGGAGAAGTAGCCGATGGAGTTCCAGAAGGGCGACCGGGTACGCATGGCGAGCGCTGCGCATCCCGAGGCGGGCAAGGTGGGGACGCTGCACACGCGGGAGGGGCAGACGGAGGGGCGGTGGTTGGTGGCGTGGCCGGATCGCGACTTCGAGGGCGGCACGATGGAGTGGGCGAGCGATCTACGGAAGGTTCCGCCGGCGGAGGTGTAACTACTCGATATCTTAAGGGAAACGGAAGCATTCCTTTCCGTGAGCTAAGGGAAGGAGGGGTTGGGCGGTGCGAGGAGGGAGGGGAGGGGGGGAGCCTCAGGGGGCGACGCCCCGGGCCCGGAGCGCCGGGAGGAGCCAGTCGGTCAGCCGTCGGTGGCCGAGGGGGCTGAAGTGGACGTCGCCGGGGTACTCCCTCGCGAAGAGCGCCTCGGCGCCGTCGCGCACCATGGCCTCTCGGACGAAGCCCCAGGCGTCGAGCACGTCGAGGCCGGCCTCGCGCGCGGTCGCCACGATCTGCTGGTGACCGGCCTCGCCCCGGGCGCGGTCGCCCCAGTAGTCGTTGGCGACGGCGGGGAGACCGAGGGTGCGCTCGAGCGTGGTGCGGCTCGGGAGCACGACCACCAACAGCGGGGTGTGGTGCTCCGCAGCCGTCGCGCCGATGGCGCGGATCGTCCGCGCGAAGAGCCCCCAGCGAGGGACCTGCGAGGCGGGGTCGTTGGGGCTCGGCACCATCCCGAAGCCTCGACGGAAGACGTCCTGCTGCACGCGGGTGACGAAGGTGAGCAGGTGCCCGGAGACCCGAGAGACCCCCGAGAGCGCGCGGAGCACGAAGGGGCCCGGGCTGCTCGCGAGGTGGGCCGCGAGGGGGATGTTCCAGCGGGCGGTGGGGCAGCGCGGCGCGAGGCGGGAGCCCTCGTCGCGCAGCAGGCCCTGAGGGCAGCAGAGGTAGCGGGCGTTGAGGTCGAAGAGGTCGTTGCCCGCGAAGACATAGACCACGGCCAGTCGAGGGCGCGCGGCCGGGAGCCATCGCGAGAGGGCGAGCAGGTACACGTCGGGCCCGGCGCCCACGGAGCCCAGGTTGAGGTGGCGCACCGAGGGCTGCGCGGCGTTGAGGTCGGACACGAAGTTCTCCGAGGCCGAGACGCCGATGCCCGCCACCAGCGAGTCGCCGATGTGCAGCACCGTGGGGCGGCCGGGAGCGCCCCAGGTCGAGCGGTGGCGCACCTCGTCGTCGGTGGGGAAGATCACGTTGCAGGGCGGGTCGCGGTTGGTCACCGGCACCACCAGCCGGGCCGAGCGCGGCGGAGGCACCGACCCGGGCGAGGGCAGCGCCACGCGGACGATCACCTCCGCGATGAGCAGGCCCGCCAGCACCCGAGCCCCCGCGCGGAGGCCGCGGGACACCACCCGGTCCGCGGGCTGGAACATCCCCAGCGTGAGGCCGGCTGCGACGCAGAGACCGGCGAGGAGAACGTCCCAGAAGCTGAGCGCGTTGATGCGAGGGATCGCGACCAGCGAGAGCGCCACCGGACCCAGCACCAGCGGCGCGGCCCAGAGGAGCTGCCAGCGACGCGCAGGGAGGAGCGAGCGCAGCGCGGCCGCGAGCAGCAGGCCCAGCGCTACGGGCAGGAGGAGCAGCGCGAGGGCGAAGGCGATCGCGGCCAGGTCGCTGGAGAAGGTTCCGTCCCCGGTGCTGAACATGAGGGCCCGCGATGGAAGCCCTCAGCCCTCGACATGGTCAAGCCGTGGCGATGTCGGTGGGGCGAGATCCTGGCCTGCGGTACACCCGTCTCCATGACGGCGGTGCTCGGGATCTCGGCGCACTACCACGACAGCGCCGCGGCGCTGGTCGTCGAGGGCGAGGTCGTCGCGGCCGTCGAGGAGGAGCGCTTCTCTCGCGTGAAGCACGACGGCGACTTCCCCGAGCGCGCGGTCGCGTGGTGCCTCCGAGAGGCGGCCCTCGAGCCGAGCGCCCTCGACGCGGTGGTCTTCTACGACAAGCCCGTGCTCAAGATGGAGCGCCTGCTCGAGACCTACCTCGCCCTCGCGCCGCGGGGGCTCCGGTCGTTCATGCGCGCGGCCCCGGCGTGGCTCGATCGCAAGCTCTTCGTGCACCGCGAGATCGACCGCGCGCTCGGCGACCGCTGCGAGGCGCCGCTCTATTACACGCGCCACCACGAGGCCCACGCGGCGAGCGCCTTCCTCGCGTCGCCCTTCGAGGAGGCCGCGATCGTCACCCTCGACGGCGTCGGCGAGTGGTCGACCAGCACCTGGGGCGTCGGCCGCGGGGCGCGCGTCGAGCTGCGCCAGGAGCAGCGCTTCCCCCACTCGCTGGGCCTGCTCTACAGCGCGTTCACGCAGTACACGGGCTTCCGGGTGAACTCCGGCGAGTACAAGGTCATGGGCCTCGCGCCCTACGCCGACCCGGCCGGCGCGCGGCGCTTCCTCGACCTGCTGCGCGAGCACGTCGTCGACCTGCGCGACGACGGATCGCTCTGGATGGACCAGTCGTACTTCGACTACTGCGCGGGCCTCACCATGACCAGCCCGCGGTTTCACGCCCTCTTCGGCGGTGCCCCGCGCTCGCCCGAGGCGCCCCTCACGCAGCGGGTGATGGATCTCGCGGGCGCGATCCAGAGCTTCACCGAGGAGGTCGTGCTGCGCGTCGCGAGGCACGTGCACCGGCAGACCGGGATGAAGCGCCTCTGCCTCGCCGGAGGCGTCGCCCTCAACTGCGTCGCCAACGGTCGGCTCTTGCGCGAAGGGCCCTTCGACGACCTCTGGATACAGCCCGCCGCGGGCGACGCGGGCGGGGCGCTCGGCGCGGCGCTGCAGGGCTATCACGCGATCCTCGGCCGCCCTCGCGCGGCGCGGCCCGGCGGGGTGCAGCGGGGCTCGCTGCTCGGTCCGTCCTTCGATCGCGCGGCGGTGCGCGCCTGCCTCGACGGCGTCGGCGCCCGCTACACCGCCTACGACGACGAGGGCTCGCTGCACGCCGCGGTGGTCGAGCTGCTCGCCTCGGGCAAGGTCGTCGCGCGCTTCGACGGGCCCATGGAGTTCGGCCCTCGCGCGCTGGGCAACCGATCGATCCTCGCCGACCCGCGCGACCCCTCCATGCAGAAGACCCTCAACCTCCGGGTGAAGCTCCGGGAGTCGTTTCGCCCCTTCGCTCCGGCCTGCCTCGAGGAGCACGCGGGCGACTACTTCGAGCTCGATCGACCGAGCCCGTACATGCTCCTGGTCGCCTCGGTGAGCGCCGCCCATCGGCGCCCGCTCCCGCCCGGATCGGAGGCGCTGCAGGGGCTCTCGCGACTCGACATCGAGCGCTCGGACATCCCCGCGGTCACCCACGTCGACGGCACCGCGCGCATCCAGACCGTCGCCCGCTCGCCCAACCCCCGCTTCCACGCGCTGCTGCGCGCCTTCTACGAGCGCACCGGGTGCCCGGTGCTCATCAACACCTCGTTCAACCTCCGCGGCGAGCCCGTGGTCTGCACCCCCGACGACGCGTGGCGCTGCTTCGCCGCGACGGACATCGACGCCCTGCTCCTCGGCGACCACCTGTGTCTCAAGGCCGATCAGCGCCTGCCGGAGTCGTCGCGGCGCACGGCGCCCGCCGCGCTGGACTGAGCCCCACCACGGCCTCGCGCGCGATGCTACGGTCGCTCCCATGACGCGACGGCGCAGCGTGCTCCGGGACATCATCGCCCTGCTCAGGGAGCACCAGGCCTACTGGCTCACCCCCGTCGTGGTGGTGCTCATCCTGCTGGGAGCGCTGGTCTACGCCGGGTCCAGCAGCGTGGGGCCCTTCCTCTACACGGTGTTCTGAGCGCCCCGGCCGATGCTCGTCCGCATCGAGTGGAACCCCTCTCCCACCGAGCTCCGGCGCTTCGGCGCCGTCACGCTCGCGGCCTTCGGCGTCGCCTCCGTCTGCCTCCACTTCGGCCTCTGGCCCGCGCGCGAGCCGCACCTCGTCGCGAGCCGCGTGTGCCTCGCCGTCGCGCTGCTCTTCGGGTTCACGGGCCTCACCGGAACCCGCGTGGCGCTCCCCTTCTACCGGGCCTGGATGGGCGTCGCCTGGGTGATGGGCAACGTCTCCGGCCGGGTGATCCTGGTGCTCACCTGGCTGCTCGCGATCGTGCCCATGGGCCTCGCGGCGCGCCTCGCGGGCCGCGACCGGCTGCGCCTCCGCCGGGGTGACGCCGCGAGCCACTGGCACGACCTGCCCCCTCCGCCCTCCGACCCGACGCGCTGGGAGCGTCTCTTCTAGCGATGTCCCCTGCGACGCTCCTCCCCTGGCTCCTCGCGGCGAGCACCGTCGTGCTCCCGCTGCTCTCGGGTCTCCTCGTCGGTCACCGGATCAACGCGCTCTCGTGGGCCCCGAAGCGACGCGCCCTCGCCCTCCTCGCGCTCGCCCTCCTCGCGCTCTCGTCGCCCTTCCTCCCTTCCCCCAGGACGTGGTTGAGCGCCTACGACCACGCGCTGATGGCGGGGCTCTTCGCGCTCGGACTGCTGCTCTCCGAGCGCCCCGGACGCCCCCGCCTGATCGGCCGGGAGGCGCTGCTCCCGACGCTGGTGGTGCTCGTGGTCGGCGGCGCCCTGGTCGAGTGGCGATCCCGCCAGGTGCCCGGCGCGCCGCAGGATCCAGGCGACCCCTCGCGGATGCGCATCGTCTTCCGTCGCGAGGGCAGGGACCACCGCTGCCGCGCGATCTTCCCCGACGCCTACGGCCGCGACCTCTTGCAGGAGCGCTGGCGCAACCTCCAGCCGACGACCGGTCGTCGGCGCGTGCTCCACGTCGGCGACTCGATGGTGAACAGCTTCCAGCGCGAGGTCTTCACCAGCCTCCTCGACCGGATGCGCCGCGGCGAGGTGCACATGAACCTGGGCGTGGGCGGCACCGCCCCGGACGCCTACGGGCTGATGCTTCGACACTGGCTCGACCAGACGCGACCCGACGAGGTGGTCGTGCATGTCTTTCTGGGCAACGACCTCAACGAGTACCCCGAGTACCAGTGCTGCGAGGGCGCTCCCCTCGTGGCCTTCACGCCCGCCGGGGCGATGACCTGGCGCTGCGACGCGCCCCGCTGGGTCGACGACGGCCGCGTGCGCTGGCGCCTCGGCCCCGCTCCCTACGCGCTACGGGTGCTGGGCCATCGCTCCGTCGCCGCCGCGCGCGTGGTCGAGCGCATGGAGCGGGCGATGCGCTCGATCGTCTCGCCTCGGGTGCACTCGGGCTCCTTCGGCTGGGGATCGACCCCTGATCGCGTTCGCACCGAGCTGCTCCTTCGGGCGATTCGCGACGAGGTGGCCTCGCGCCATGTGCCGCTCACCCTCTCCCTGCTCCCGGCGCGCTGGACCCTCGAGTCCGACGACCCGAGCGACCCGGTGCGCCGCCTCCGCGCCGAGGCCCTCGCCGCCGCGCGGTCCCTCGGCGTCCGCGCCGTGGACCCGTGGGACGTCTTCCAGCAGGCCGCGCGCAGCCCCACCCCCGCCCTCTGGTACTCCCCGGAGAACCACCGCGACCCCCACCTCGGCGACGACGGCCACCGGCTCTACGCGCGCTGGCTCAGCGAGCACGCCTTCGCGCCGCGCTGAACCCCAAGCGGTTTTGACGCCCTCTTCACCGCGCAGATAAAGTATTCGGTAGAGGTTACGCGCCGCGGCCGTCCGCCGGTGCTTAGGTGGTTCATGCGGATCGCACTCGTCAATCCACCGGTCCCGGCGGGGCGGTTCACCAACCGTGACCTCATGGGCGGCATGGGCATCGACGACGACTTCGGCGTCGGCCTCGGACCCCGCTTCGTCGCCCTCCTCAAGAACGAGGGCACCCGCCTCCCGGTGATCGCCCTGGCCTTCGCCGCGGCGATCCTCCGCGACCACGACGTCACCGTGCACGACCAGTCGAGGCTCGACCCGAGCGACCCGGCCGCCCTCGATGAGCTGGTGCGCGCCCGGCCCGACTGGGTGATCGTCGCCTCGTCCTTCGCCTTCCTGGGCGCCGAGCTGCGCTACCTGGAGCGGGTGCGCGCCGCGACGGGCGCGAAGCGCATGCTCATCCAGCAGGCCGCGACCTTCTTCGCCGACGACATCCTGGCCCGGGGGATGGCCGAGGTGATCAACCGCGGCGACCCCGAGGTGGCCGTGCGACACCTCGCCGAGGGCACCCTCCGTCCGGGCCTCGACGGCGTGCTCATGGCCGACGACACTGGGCGTCCCGTTCCAGCCGTCAGCGGCTTCGTGGCCGACCTCGACGCCCTCCCCGAGCCCCGCTGGGATGCCTTCCCCCGCGACGAGTACGGGTACTTCCCGCTGCTGAAGAAGCGCCCCTTCCTGACGATGCTCTCGTCGCGAGGGTGCCCCTTCCAGTGCCACTACTGCCCCTACCCGGTAGCCCAGGGAGCGCCCTTCCGGCCGCGCAGCGCCGCGCTGGTGGCCGACGAGATGCAGCGCCTCGTCGAGCGCTTCGGAGTGCGCAGCGTGCTCTTCCGAGACCCCACCTTCTCGCTCGACATGAAGCGCGTGAAGGACCTCTGCCAGATCGTCCTCGACCGGGGGATCAAGCTCGACTGGGGCATCGAGACGAGGCTCGACCGCATGGACGAGGCGATGATCGAGCTGCTGGGTCGCGCGGGCTGCCGCTCGGCGGAGTTCGGCGTCGACCCGATCGACGAGCACACCCGCCAGGCGTCGCACCGTCGGGGCATCAAGCCCGAGCGCGCCGCGGAGCTCATCGGGGCGATGGAATCCCACGGCATCGCCACGGCGGGGCTCTTCGTGGTGGGCGTGCCGGAGCAGTCCGAGGACGAGATGCACCGCACCCTCGACTGGATCGAGACCCTCAAGGTCTCGTACATGAACTACGAGGTCGCGACGCCCTTCCCGGGCACGGAGCTGTACACCCAGGCCGTGAGCGCGGGCTGGACGAAGCCCATCACCCTCGACGACCTGCTCGACGGCGACCCCAAGCTGTCCTTCAACGGGGTGATCGACCTGGAGCGCATGAAGTCCCTGCAAGACCGCGCGCTCTCTCGCTTCTACCTGACGCCCCGGAAGGTCGCGCGGGAGATCTTCAACGCCGACCTCTTCGAGAACGTGCGCTTCATGTCCGCCTCGGGGCTGAAGTTCGTGCGCGCGGGGCTCAAGCGGTGAGCGTGGCCTCGGTCGCGGTGATCCCCGCCCACGACGAGTCGGACACCATCGAGGACGTGGTGCGCCGCGCCTCCCGCCACGTCGACCGGGTGCTGGTCGTCGACGACGGATCGCGCGACGACACCGGCGCCCGCGCCGAGGCGGTCGGCGCCACGGTGCTGCGCCTCGACCCCAACCGGGGCAAGGGGGCGGCCCTGGTGCACGGCCTCGAGGCCGCCGTCGCCATGGGCGCCGAGCGGGTCATCACCCTCGACGCCGACGGCGAGCACGACCCCGACGAGATCCCCGCCTTCCTCGCCGCCCTCGACGCGCACGACGTCGCCCTCGGATACCGCCACGTCTACCGCTCCGGGGCGAGGCGCGCGCTCAACGCCCTGGCCCTCTTCTGGTTTCGGGTGCTCGACCCGGGCATCCGCGACACCATCTGCGGCTTCCGGGGCTTCCGCGCCGGGGCCCTCGGGCTCGTGCACAACAGCGCCGGGGGCTTCGTGTACGAGCACGAGGTGATCCTCCGCGCGGTCGCCGCGGGGCTGCGCATCGCCTCGGTGCCCATCACCACCACGCCCTCGGAGACCTCGCACGTCACCCCCCGCGAGATGCTCCGCGCCAACAACCACTTCGACCGCTGGGTGCTGCGCGAGCTGGGCTCGCTGCCGCTCTCCCCGTGGCGCAAATCGCTGCTCGCCGCGGGCTGCGTCGCGGGCCTCGCGCTGGGCGCCCCGCTGGCCTGGGCGCTCGGGCCCGCCCCCCGCAAGAGCTGACGAGCGATGCACCACCCCGACTTCCTCCGATCGATGTACGCCACGCACGTGCCCTACTGGGTCGCCGCCGTCGTCATCGCCCTCGCGCTGCGCCACGCCCGCCGGGTGCTGGAGTCCATCGCCGCCAACCTCGGCGCACGGGTGCCATGAGGGACACCGTCTGGTCGATCCTGCTCACGCAGACCCCCATCGCCCTCGCGTGCGTCTGGGTCGCCTGGGAGATGCGCGGCGTGCACCGCGCCCTGCGCGACATCGCCCGTCACCTCGGGCGCCTCGCCGACCGGGAGAAGGGCCCCTGAAAGCGACCATGGACGTGGCCCTCACCCTCGACGTCGAAGGGGACTTCGGGACGAGCGACCTGCGCGGCCTCGACGAGGTGCTCCCTCGGCTGCTCGACGCCCTCGAGGCGCGCTCCATCCCCGCGACGCTCTTCGTGGTGGGCGAGGTGGCCCGGGCTCGTCCGTCGGCGATCCGCGAGGCGGCCCGACGAGGGCACGCGGTGGCCTCGCACTCGATGACCCACCCGGCGCTCTCCCGCTGCGCGCCCGACGTGCAGCGGGCCGAGCTGCGCGACTCCCGCGCCGCCCTCGAGGACATCACGGCAACGCCCTGCGAGGGCTTCCGGGCGCCCTACTTCGACCTCCCTCGCGACCTGGGGCCCCTGCTCGAAGAGGCGGGCTACCGATGGTCGTCGTCCAAGGCGCCGTTCTCCCCCGTGGCGGGCTATCGGCACCTGGGGGCCACCGGCGCGCCGCACGAGCTCGAGGGCAGCGCGGTGAGGGAGTTTCCGGTTCCTCGGATGCTGGGGCTGCCCATCCCCGAGGGGCTCTCCTACCGCCGGCTGTTCTCCCCGATCGCTCGCTGGGCCGGCGCGCCTCGCGTCTTCTACCTCCACCCCTACGAGCTGCTCGACCGGGTCGAGGGCTTCGCCCTCCCTCGCTGGATGCGCCCCTTCGTCACGGCGGGGCAGGGCATCGTCGCCGAGGAGACCCTCTGGCGCGCCATCGACGGGTGGCGCTCCGCGGGCGCCCGCTTCGTCACGCTGCCGGAGGGCGCGTCGTGAGGGCGCTCGTCACCGGCGGCGCGGGGCTCATCGGGTCGCACCTCTGCGAGCACCTCGCGGCGCGAGGCGACGAGGTCGTGGTGATCGACGACCTCACCAGCGGCCGGCGGGAGAACCTCCGCGGGGTGGAGTCGTCGCCGGGCTTCCGCTTCGTGGAGGCCTCGATCTTCGACGAGTCGGCGCTGGCGGGGGCCATCGCGGGCTGCGGCGAGGTCTATCACCTGGCCGCGGCGGTGGGCGTGCGGATGATCGTCGACCGCCCGGTGCACACGCTCGAGACCAACATCGCGGGCACCGAGCGGGTGCTGCGCGCGGCCCTCGCGGCGGGCGCCCCGGTGCTGCTGGCCTCGTCGTCGGAGGTCTACGGCAAGAGCGTCGCGGTGCCCTTCCAGGAGGACGCCGACATGGTGCTCGGGGCCACCACGAGGGCGCGCTGGGGCTACGCGTGCTCCAAGGCCGTGGACGAGTTCATGGCCCTGGCCTTCGCGAGGGAGCTGGGGCTCCAGGTGGTGATCGCGCGGCTCTTCAACACCGTCGGGGCGCGGCAGACCGGGCGCTACGGGATGGTGCTCCCGAGGCTGGTGCGGCAGTGCCTCGGGGGCGGGCCCATGGTGGTCTACGGCGACGGCTCGCAGACCCGATGCTTCGCCGACGCGTGGGACGTCTCGGCGGTGTTCCCGAGGCTGTTACGGCACCCGGGCGCGAGGGCGAGGGTGTTCAACGTCGGCAACGACCGGGAGGTGTCCATCATGGCCCTCGCCGAGCGGGTGAGGGCGAGGATCGACCCGGGCTGCGAGATCCGCTGCGTGCCCTACGCCGAGGCCTACGGGCCGGACTTCGAGGACCTGCAGCGGCGGGTGCCCGACCTCACCCGGCTGCGCACGCTGCTGGGCGAGGTGCCCATGAGGGAGCTCGACGCGATCCTCGACGGGGTGATCGCCTACGCGCGCGCCACGCCGGAGTGATCAGCGAGCGGTGGCGGTGGCGGCGGCCGAGGCCGCGCGCTGCAGCACCATCACGTAGCCCGGCTCCTCGTGCGGGGCGTAGCGGTACCCGCGGCGAACCAGCGGGGTGATTCGCAGCGTGGTCAGGTGGGGCTCGGCGAGCGCGGCGAGCCGGGCCGGCGGGAGGTTGCCGCACTCCGTGGGGCCGTCGCTTCGGGGAGAGGCCCAGCCGGCGGTGTGCACGAAGCCGTCGGCGATGATCACGCGCCCGCCGGGGCGGAGCGAGCGCGCCAGCTCGCGGAGGTAGTCGCGGTTGCGCGCCAGCCTGCAGTCGCTGAACTGATAGGTGTTCATGATCAGCGCCAGGTCGACGCTCGAAGGCGAGAGGCCGACCTCGTCTTCGCCGACCAGCTTGGGGGAGACGTTCCAGGCCGCGCGGTGGAGGCGCTCGAGGTGGAGCTGCCCGATCATGTGAGGGTCGATGTCCGTGGCGAAGACATGGCCCTCGCGCCCGACGTCGCGCGCGAAGCGGAACGAGAAGAACCCGCCCCCCGCGCCGATGTCCGCGACGCGCATGCCGGGGCGAAGCTGCGCCTCGCTCAGGACGAGCCGAGCGAGGGGGAACTCCTCCCGCCCGGGGCAGTCCGCCCTGCCCCAGTACTCCTCCCGTCGAGAAGACAGCACGAAGGACAGCACGAGCCAGGCGACGAGCAGCGCGGGGCCCAGCGCCAGCCACAGCCGCCACGAGGGCAGTCGCCGCTGAACCCTGTCGAGTGCCGCCCGGAACCCGACGGACTGGGGAGTGGAGGTCGCGTCGCCCACGTGAGCCGCGGCTTTCATACCACCCCATGACCCAGGAGCTGAAGAGGCCACCAGGGCCTTTTTAGAAGGCCTACAGGGGCTCACAGGGAGCATGTGCGGGAAATGTTCCGTGGTTACGTGGGCGTCGGGCGTCGGCGCCAGGGGGTTCGTGCGCCCGGTCAGCGCACGAAGATCTTCGGTCGCACCCGCAGCGTGAGCGCGCCGATGGTCACCGTGAGCGACGTCGTCGAGCGCTCCGCGGGAGGCGCCAGCGTGCCTCGCCAGCGCCCGTCGTCGCCCGCGGCCATCGGCTCGGACCATCGCCCGCCGGTGGCCTCCACCCGCACCGCCGCCGACGCGGCACCCAGCGCGCCCGGGTCGACCACGACGCGCACGGGGGTCTGCGCGCCCGCCGCCACGCGCCGGGGGGAGACCTGCACGGCCATGGGTTCGGTGATGGTGAGCACGCGCTCGCTGCCGGCCTCGACGGTCTGGTGGATGCCGCTGGGCCAGAGCACCGTGACGCTCCCTCCCCCCGCGCGCAGGCTCTCGTGCGCCACGCCGCCCGCGTAGGGCTGCCCGCCGCCTCGCTGCGCCCGCCGCTCGCCGCCGGGGCCCACCACGAGGGCGTGCACCCCGTCGGCGTTGGAGACCGTTCCGCGCAGGCGCACGGTGCGCCCGCGGTGGTCGGTCGCGAGGTCGTTGCGCAGCACCCGGACGCCCTCGCGGCACCCGGAGAGCAGGTCGGTGTCGCCGTCGCGGTCGAGGTCGACGCCGAAGGCGGCCTGGCAGTCGTGGTCGCGGTCGATGCCCGCGCGCCGCGCGGCGTCGCGGTAGCGGCCGTCGGCGCCGCGGAGGTAGAGCGCGTCGGTGAGCGTGATCGGCGGAGTCTCCGGGCGCGCGGCGGAGTGCGTGACGTAGAGGTCGGGGGCGCCGTCGAGGTCGGCGTCGAGCAGCACCGCGGACCAGGCCGACGCGGGGTTCTCGAAGGTGCTCGGGTGGTCGCCGAGGCCGCGCGCGTCGGCGAGCGAGGTGACCAGCTCCGGGGCGGCGAGCACGGCGTTGCGGCCGCCCGCGCTCAGGTACAGGTCGAGCCGCCCGTCGCCGTCGACGTCGAGCAGCGCGCTGCCCATGGGGTTGGCCCAGTCGGCGTCGGTGCCGCGCAGGTCCACCAGGCTCGGGAGGTCGTCGCCCGCGCGGAAGCGCCAGTGCTGCATCCGCCGCGGGACGCATCCCTCGGGGAAGCTCCAGACGTGCAGCACGCCGTCGTCCTCGACGGCGTCGATGGCCAGCGAGAAGGCCGCGCCGTCGCTCAGGTCGAGGCCCAGCGCGGGCGCCACGTCGACGAAGTGGAAGTCCCCCTCGTTGCGGAAGACGTGGCTCGGTCCGCTGCCGCAGTTCATCTGCGCGAGGGCGACGTCGAGCAGCCCGTCGCTGTCGATGTCCGCGAAGGTCACGCCGTAGAACTCCCCCTGGTAGAGCGCCCCGCCCAGCGCCGTGGCCGTGCGGTCGACCAGCGCGCCCCCCTCGTTGCGAAGGAAGATCGGCATCCGCCGGGCGAGCACCGCGTCGGGCGCGCCGTCGCCGTCGAGGTCGCCGAAGCCCGCGCAGCGCAGCCCCGCCTCCGAGCGGCTCGCGGTCGAGAAGCGCCCGTCCGCGGACTGCTGCAGCAGCACCCACCCCCGGTCGGACCAGGCCAGCACGTCGGGCCGCCCGTCGGCGTTCACGTCCTCCGCGACGGCGCCGTAGTACTCCCCCATCGCCCCGCTGAAGGTCGGGACCGCCCTCGCCACCTCGGCCCCCACCTCGACCAGCCGACCCAGCGGCGTCGCGCCCAGGTCGCTGCCCGCGTCCCTTGCGCCCGCGTCCGCCGGGGGCGCCGGGGGGGTGTCCTGCGGGGCCGTCGTCGAGGCGTCCGGGGCCCTGTCGTCGCGGCCGCCCGTCGTGCAGCCGAGGGCCGCGGCCACGAGCAGCAGCCCCCGCGCCCTCACGGTGCAGCGCCCCCGAGGAGCCCCAGGAAGCGCCTCGCGTCCGCCCGCTGCGGGTCGATCGCCAGGGCCCGCTGCAGCGCCTCGCGCGCCTCCCCGGGCGCCCTCCGCCGCAGGTGGAACTCCCCGAGCTGCGCCCACGCCGCCGCGCTCCCGGCCTCCCTCGCGCGTGCGTTGAGGGCCAGCGCGTCGTCGGTGCGACCGCCCCGCCATGATCCCTCGGCGAGGGCCGTGAGCGCCTCGGGCGGGGGCGCCGGGGTCTCCTGCAGGTAGCGCCCGATCTCCTGCGAGGCGCCCGCCGGGTCGACGAGGAGCTGGCGCTCCACCCGCAGCGCCGCGGCCGCGTACCAGATCGCGCCCTGGTCGGGGGGAAAGCCCCGGAGCTGCCGCAGGAAGGACCCGATGTCCCGGTTCTCCGAGGGCCCGCCCGGCTGCAGGGCGCACGAGGGTGGGACGCCGAGGGAGGGGCGGGCCAGGGCGAAGACCGCGACGGCCTCCCGGTCGATCGCCGCGGGGAGCAGGTGGCAGTTGTCCTGGAAGCTCTCCCAGCCGGGCAGGTGAAGCGGCGCGGCCTCCTCGATGGCGCGCGCCGTGTCCCTCAGCGCGAAGCCCTCCTGCGAGGCCACCCGGCGGATCGCCTCGCTCACCGCCGGCGTCGCCCTCGTGGCGAAGGAGTCACGCTCCAGGGAGCGCTGGAGACCCTCCCTCGCGGCCGCGGCGTCGCCCGCCCTCGCGCGGAGCACACCGCGCTCGAAGTCGAGCAGCACCGGGGCGTTGCGGTCGGTCGAGGGCGCGAGCCCCTGCGCGGCAGCCGCGGGTCCTGCGGTGGCCTCGGCGTAGCGGGCGTCGAGGAGGGCGGTCGAGGCGTAGTCATGGGGCTGGCTCGACGGGGGCATCCAGAGGTTGGACGCCATGGTGGTGACCACCAGCCGGATGTCTCTCTCGCGTGCCTCTCGCCCCGCACGGTGGAGGAAGGCCTCGAAGAGCGGCAGCCGCTCGGCGAGGGGCGCGTTGGAACTCCGCGGCTCCGGGTCGAGGAAGGCCCCGAGCCGGGTGAGCAGCCGGCTGCGGTAGCGCAGGCGCCGGGCCCGGAGCTGCGCCTCGCCGGTCGGCAGGATGAAGCGCAGGTTGTGCCCGAAGGTCACGACCACCGCGTCGGGCGACTCCTGCATCACCTCGTCGAAGCGGCGCTGCAGGTGCTCGAGGCCGGAGCCCGGCACCGCGCAGTCGAGCAGCTCGAAGCGGCGGCCGCAGGGCGAGCGGGAGAGCGAGGCGTCGAGGGACTGCGCCAGCAGGTCGGCGCTCGACTCCCCGACGACCGCGATGCGCGCCACGCCCGGCGTGCGAGCGCGGCGGATGGAGCGAGCCCTGGGAGGTCCCGGCAGGCCCGCGTTGGTCTCGACCAGCGAGTCGCCGACGTGGCGGAAGCAGGGCTGGAGGTAGTCCAGGCTGCGCTCGATGAACTCCACCTCCTCGCGCTGCCGCGGGGGCTCCGGGAGCAGCGCGCGGGCGATCCCCTCGGCGACGAGCAGCAGCGCGACGACGGCGACGAGGGAGGTCGCCACCAGCAGGGCGCGTCGGCGCGGCGCGCTCATGGGCCCGCCTCGCAGCCGGGGTAGGGCTCCTCGTAGAGGTCGACCCGGCGAGGCAGCATCATCCCCGGCGGCACCAGCAGCTCCGCGGCGATCACCACGGACGCCGCCGCGCAGGCGCTCCTCGGGACGTGGATGCGGTAGCGGGTCTCGCCGGCGTCCTCCAGGGTCCTGTCGGGGGCGCGAGGCCTCCCGTCGACGGTGAGCACGGGGGCGTACTCCCTGGGCGCGAGGAGGGTCACGTAGCGATCGGCTGTGCAGCGAGAGAGCGACGCCCGCACCCGCATGCGAACCCCCGCGGGGCGGGGCCGCAGCCAGCGGGTGGTGAGGTCGCCGAAGGCCTCGGGCCAGGCCAGCGCGGGGTCGAGCATGGTGCGCAGCCGGTTGTCTCCGACGTACTGCTGATCGGAGAAGAAGGGCAGTCCGTCGTCGAGCGCCCAGGGGGCTCCGTCGCCGAGGTCGACCTCGACGCGCGCGGGGCCGAGCGAGGGCAGGTAGCCCACCAGGTGGTGACGCAGGCCTGGGCCTCGAAGCAGCGGGCGCTGCCATCGGGCGAAGGTCGGGTCGCTGACGGCGCAGTCGCTCATCAGCACGTGCTCGGGCGGCGGCAGCGTGCGGCGTCGACCGAGGATCCAGAAGCCCAGGTAGGTGCGGGCGCTGGTCCAGCGGGGCCAGGCCAGGCCGTGCACGCGGTGGTCGAGGTCCTCGGTGCGCAGGCCGTGCGAGCCCAGGATGCGCGTGGCCTCGATGTCCTCCGCGAGGGAGACCTCCACCCGGCTGCGCTCGAGCACCTCGTGGGGGCGCGCGATACGGAACAGGGCGTCGGGGCCGACCCAGGCGCTCGCGAGCATCAGCGCGGGCGCGACGAGCCACATCGCCCGGGGGGACCACTGCCTCACGAGGCGCACCCACCCGAGCGCGGCGAGCGTCACGCCCGGAAGGAACACCACGCAGTAACGGTCGGCCCAGAGCCCGCCGGAGGCCGCCGCGCCCGCCAGCGAGATGCCCAGGGGGATCGCCGCGAAGGCCAGCAGCCCGCGCCGCTCGCGGTCTCGTCCAGGCAGCAGCGAGAGCATCCCCGGGACGATCAGCAAGGCCACTGGACCGAGGCTGCGAAGGGGGGCGAGCAGGCGCGCGCCGAGGGAGAGCGACGGGCCGGTGGCGGTCGTCCCGCGGAGCACCCAGGCCAGCGAGAAGGCCCGAAAGCCCGACCAGCCCGAGTCGAGCTGGAACCACAGCCACGGGAGGTACATCACCGCGGCCACGACCGCGGCGGCCGCGAGCGCCCAGCGCGGGGTGCGAGGGCGGTAGAGGAGACCGAGGCCCAGCACGATGGGGGCGAACTCCAGGGCCGTGCCGTGGAGCTGCATGGCGCACACGAGGGCGGTGACGGCGCCGACGAAGGGCACTGCCCCGTCGCCGCGCAGCCACCGCAGGGTCAGGCCGATGGTGGCCACCAGGAAGAGCGGAACCCACGATCCGTTGGAGGGTTGCGCGTAGGTGTCGAGCAGCACCGGGTGGGTGCCGAGGACGACCGCCACGGCGAGGCCCGCGGGCAGCCCGAAGAGCGAGTCGGCGAGGCGCGCGGCCCAGGTCGCCGCGAGCGCGTGCAGCGCCAGGATCATCCCCAGCGACACCCTCGGGTCGGGGCTCACCAGGAAGCCCGCGGTCATGAAGTACCGGTTGAGCGGCCCGAGCTGCACCCGCAGCCGGTTCATCTCGTTGCCCACGAGCGGGCACGCTCGCCCCATGCCGCAGAGGGCGGCGATCATCTGGTCGCGCTCCTCGTCGTTCTGCATGCGCCACTGGGGCGAGACCTTCCAGAAGCACACGGCCAGCACCGCGCCGAAGAGCAGCGCGTAGAGCGCCGCGTCGAGGGCGCGCAGGGGCCTCGGGTCGACCGCAGGGAGCCCCGCCCAGGCGGGCCTGCGGAGGTGCGCCCAGAGGCTCATCGCGGCCACGAGCAGCGGCAGCAGGGTCACCAGCAGCGGCAGCAGGAAGGTCGCGCGCAGGCACTCGGCGGACATCGCTCTCGGGGCCTTTCCTACCGCGCCGCCGGGCGATCGGTGAGGGTCGCCAGGTACTCGGGCACGCCCTCCTCGACGGGGCGGAAGGAGCCCTCGTAGCCCGCGGCGCGGAGGCGGGTGAGGTCGGCCTCGGTGAAGCTCTGGTAGGCGCCCCGCAGCGTCTCCGGGAAGGGCACGAAGTCCACCTCGCCGCGGCCGTGGAAGCCGATCACCGCGCGCGCCACGTCGAGGAAGGACCGGCTCGCGCCCGTCCCGACGTTGAACACCCCCGAGCGCTCCGGGTGGTCGAGGAACCACAGCGCCACGGCGCACACGTCCGCCACGTGGACGAAGTCCCGCCGCTGCTCGCCGTGGGCGTAGCCGTCCGTGCCCTCGAAGAGGCGCACCCGGCCGGTGGCGCGGAGCTGCTCGTGGAGGTGCAGCGCCACGCTGGCCATCGCTCCCTTGTGGGCCTCGTGGGGGCCATAGACGTTGAAGTACCGGAGGCCCACGAGCTGCATCTGCGCCTCGGAGAGCGCGCGCCGCACCCACTGGTCGAAGAGCAGCTTGGACCAGCCGTAGACGTTGACGGGCCGCTCGGCCGCGGGCTCCTCCACGAAGCGATCGCCCACGCCGTAGACCGAGGCCGAGGAGGCGTAGAGGAGCGGCGCGCGCAGCCGTGCGCAGAGCCCCGCCACGCGCTTGGAGGACTCGTGGTTCATGCGCATCATCCGCCGGCCGTCGCGCTCGGTGGTGTCGGCGCAGGCGCCCTGGTGCAGCACGGCGTCGACGCCGTCGAGGGCCGCGTCGCGGCGGTCGATCATGCGCTCGAAGTCCTCGACGTCGACGTAGTCCGCGATGCGGGCCGAGGCGAGGTTGCGGAACTTCCTCCCGTCGGTGAGGTCGTCGACCACGAGCAGGTCGTCGCGGCCCCGCGCGTTGAGCGCCGCCACCAGGTTGGACCCGATGAACCCCGCGCCTCCGGTGACGACGATCACGGCGCGCCTCCTCGCCGGAGGGCGTCGAGCGGGCGACGCGCGGCGAGGCAGCCCGCGACGGTCTCGAACACCCGGTCGACGGAGTGGGCGTCCATGCAGGCGTTGCGGGTGCAGGGCGACGAGCGGTGGTTGTACGGGCTCACGCAGGGGCTGCAGGCCAGGCCCGCCCAGTGGGCGTGCACCCTCGGGCCGAGCGGTCCGAAGAGCTGCGGGGCCTCCGGGCCGAAGAGCACCACGGCGTCGATGTCGGTGAGCGAGGCGAAGTGCCCGGGGCCGCTGTCGCTCGCGACCAGCACGTCGGAGAGGGTGTAGAGCACCACCACGTCGCGCAGGGTGGTGAGGCCCGCCACGCAGACCGCGCGCTCGGACCCGATGGCGCGGCACACCGCCTCGGCGCCCTCTCGCTCGGAGGCGATGCCGGTGATCACCACCGTCGCCTCGGGGAAGGCCGCGAGCACCCGCCGGCCGAGCTCGACGAAGCGCTCCGCGGGCCACATCCGCAGCGGGATCAGGTCGCCGGTGTTGGGGTTGAGCACCACCACGGGCCCGGCGATGGCGTAGCCCGCGAGGGCTTCTATGAGCCCTCGCACCTTCGCGACCTCGTCGGCCTGCGGCACGAAGCGGGGCGCGTCGGCGTCGATGGGGGCCGGGACGACCTTGGGCAGGGGCTCGTCGGCGGGGTCTCCGTCGAGCGCGTCGAGCAGCGAGGCGTAGGCCTGGGCGGTGTGCAGGAAGGGGTTGTACTGCACCCGGTGGGTGAGCAGGTCGCCGCGGTACGGGGCCTCGGCGGTGTAGCGGTGCAGGCCCACGCGGCGCCGCGCGCCCGAGAGGTAGGCCAGGATGGCCGAGGCGCGGGCCATGAACTCCAGGTCCACCGCGGTGTCGACGCCGGCCCGGCGGAGCGAGGAGAGGGCCGAGAGGATGTCGCGCACGAAGGCCACGAGCGAGTGGCTCCGCACGGCGAGGACGTTCTCCGAGGGCACCAGGTCGAGCAGGTCGAGGATCGCCCGGTTCTCCTCGAAGACGCAGAAGTACACGCCCTCGCGGCCGACGCGCTCGACCGCGCGGCGCACGGCGGCGGTCGCCAGCACCGTGGCGCCCTGCTCGATGAGCTTGATGAAGACGATGCGACGGGGATCGCCCGAGGGAGGCGGGCGCAGCCGGTCGGCCACCCGTCGGTGAAGGGTGAGCAGCAGGCAGAGGACGCGTCCCGGGAGGGCATCGAGGCGTCGGATGACTTCCTGGTTCAACGACGCGCCATGGCTACGGGGAGTGTACGGGACTCCGCGCGATGGTACGGAGGCCGCGTCGCGCGCGTCAACGCGCTCGCTTGTTCGCGCGCAGGACGTCCCGTAACTTCCGCGCGGTGATTCCAGCTGGCGAGGCGATCGGAGTGCTGGGCCACGTCGCCCGGGCCCGCGTCGCGGTGGCCGGCGACCTGATGCTCGACGAGTACATCGTCGGCACCGTCAGCCGCATCTCCCCGGAGGCTCCGGTGCCCGCGGTGGAGGTCACCGGGACCTTCCACCGCCCCGGCGGCGCCGCCCACGTGGCCCACTGCCTCGCCGCCCTCGGCGCCTCGGCGTCCCTCTGCGGCGTCGTCGGCGACGACCCGGCGGGCGCGGCGCTGCTCGAGGCCTGTCGCGCGGCGGGCGTCGACGCAGGGGCCGTGGCGCGCGGCAGCGCGTGGTCCACCGTGCGCAAGGTGCGGGTGCTCTCTCAGCACCAGCAGCTGCTGCGCATGGACTGGGAGGCGCCCGCCCCGGTCGACCCTGCGGTCGCCGGGGCGCTGATCGGGGACGTGCTCCGGGGGCGCCCCGGGGCGGTGGTGCTGAGCGACTACGCCAAGGGGTTCCTGACGCCGGAGGCGGTGCGCGCGCTCATCGAGGGGGGCGCCGCGCTGGGGGCGCCGGTGCTGGTCGACCCCAAGCGCCGGGACTTCTCGGTGTACCGCGGCGCCCAGGTGATCACCCCCAACCTCCGCGAGCTCGAGGCCGTGGCGGGTCGCCCGCTCGGGCCCGACGAGGTCGCCGACACGGCCCGCGCGGTGCTCGACGCCTCGGGCATCGACGCGATGGTGGTCACCCTGGGCGCGGGCGGCATGTGCGTGGTCGAGCGGGGCGTCGAGGCGGTGATGATCCCCGCGGAGCGCCACGAGGTCTACGACGTGACCGGCGCGGGCGACGTGGTGATCGCCGTGCTGGCCCTGGGCCTGGCCTGCGGCGCGTCGCTCCCGACGGCGGCGCGCCTCGCCAACGCCGCCGCGGGGGTGGCCGTCGGGCGGGTGGGCACCGCGGTCGTGGCCATGGCCGAGCTCATCGCCGCGCTCGACCTCGCGCCCCCGAGCAAGGTGCTGTCGCCCGAGGCGCTGGCCGAGCGCCTCGCGTGGTGGCGCCTCAGCGGGCGGCGGGTGGTGTTCACCAACGGGTGCTTCGACCTGCTGCACGCGGGCCACGTCGCGCTGCTCCAGCGGGCGGCGGCCCTCGGCGACGTGCTGCTGGTGGGGCTCAACAGCGACGCCTCGGTGGCGAGGCTCAAGGGCCCCGGGCGGCCGACGGTGCCGTGGTCCGACCGGGCGGCGCTGCTGGCGGCGCTGTCGTGCGTGGACGGCGTGGCGGGCTTCGACGACGACACGCCGCTCGCGCTCATCGAGGCGGTGCGCCCCGACGTGCTGGTGAAGGGCGCCGACTACCGCATCGACGAGGTGGTCGGGCGCGAGGCCGTGGAGGCCTCGGGCGGTCGGGTCGAGCTGGTGGCGCTGGAGCCCGGGCGGTCGACCACGGCGCTGATCGCGCGCCTGCGCCAGGGACCCTGACGGTGCTACCCCTCGGGGTGATGAAGCCTCGGCTGATCCTCGTGGGCCGGTACTACCTGATCGAGCCCCTGGGGATCTTGTACCTGCTCGGCCTCGCGCGCAGCCTCGGGTGGGAGTGCCGCGTGGTGCTGGTGCGCGACGGGGACTTCACGCCGCTCTACGAGGAGGTCGCGTCCTTCGCGCCCTCGGTGGTGGGCTTCTCCGTCTGGACCGGCGGGCACGCGGCCTACTTCGCGGCCTGCGACCGGGTGCGCGCGGCGGGCGTGGGGGTGGTCATCGGCGGGCCCCACGCGACGTACTTCACCGCCGACTGCGCCGCGCACGCCGACTGGGTAGTGAAGGGAGAGGGCTTCCGCACCTTCCGCCGCATCCTCCAGGGCGAGCTCGGGCCCGGGGCGCACTTCGACGAGGAGCGCATGGCCGAGGGCTTCCCGCAGCCTGACCGGGCGCTGCTCTACGACCGCTACCCCGCGCTCGCGCAGAGCCCGATCAAGAGCATCTTCTGCTCCGTCGGGTGCCCCTTCCACTGCAGCTACTGCTACGCGCCCAGCTACAACGCGATGTACGGCGGCTTCGCGCTCAACCTCCGCCCCGTCGACGACATCGTCCGAGAGGCGCTCGCCATCCGCGACCGCTGGCCCCTCGCGATGGTCTACATGCAGGACGACATCTTCGGGTTCAACATCCCGTGGCTGCGCGAGTTCGTCCGCGCGTGGCGGGAGCGCGTGGGGGTGCCGTGGCACTGCCAGATCCGTCTGGAGCTCACCCGCGACGAGGAGCGGCTCGCGCTCTTCCGCGAGGGCGGCTGCACCGGGATCACCCTCGCGATCGAGTCGGGCAACGACTTCCTGCGGCGCTACGTGCTGCTGCGCCCGATGTCCGACGAGCTCATCGTGGAGGGCACGCGCAAGGTGAAGGCGCAGGGGCTCGCGCTGCGCACGCAGCAGATCCTGGCGGTGCCCTTCAGCGACATCGAGACCGACCTGGAGAGCCTCGCGCTCAACAACCGCATCCAGCCCGACATCGCGTGGTCGTCGATCCTGGCGCCGTACCTGGGCACCAGCATGGGGGCCATCGCGCACGACTTCGGGCTCTACGAGGGCAACAACGACGACCTCGACGAGAGCTTCTTCTCCCGCAGCGTGCTGCGCGCGACGGCCGGCGGGCGCGCGGCGATCGAGCCCGTGGTGCGCGCCGCCACGAGGAGCCCGCAGGACAACCCCCTGCAGCGCATGGCGGTGAAGCCCGCGGGAGAGCGTCGCGCGGCGGTCTACGTGAAGGACCCGGCCTTCAACCGGGTGCTGCCGGGCGCCTCGCCGGTGTGCGAGATCGAGTACCTCGCTCCCGCCGCGGAGGACCTCTACCGCGACCAGACGGTGGCGCTGCAGCGGCTCTTCCAGTGGCTCGCCCGGGTGCCCGAGGGGCACCGTCTGGGCGCCCGCTGGGTGCAGCTCGCGAAGCCCGAGCGCACCTGGGCAAGGCTGGGCGAGCTCACGCTGGAGCACCTCCGCGAACAGGGCCTCGGGGAGCGCGTGGAGGGCTGGCGCGAGGCCGTCGCGCTGGGCTTCGCGGAGGCCGGGAGCGCGGCGCCGGAGGGGCTCTGGGAGAACCCGTACTACTTCTTCTACCTGCCGTCGGGCGTGGAGTTCGCGCTCTCCCTGGCGGGCTCCGGCTTCTTCGAGGAGTCGGAGTCGGGGGCGCGCTTCGACGCGCTGGGCTTCGCCACGCGGCAGTGGCTCTACGACCGCGCGCTCTACAAGCTCACGCCCGCCGAGGCCCCGCTGGCGGCGGCAGAGTGACCGCCCCGCGGCGGCGCATGCTGATATGTTCCGCGGGCTACACGGAGAGGACAGGAGAGCTGTAGATGCGAACGCGCGCCGGGAACTGGTTCCTGCTGGTCGGACTGAGCGGGTGGGCCTGCACGCCCTCGACGCCGCGGCAACCACCTGCCCCCGCGGCGCGGGACTCCGGATCGGCGGCGCAGCCGGCCTTCGTCCCGCCGACGACCGACGGCGCGGTCGCCGTGACGGACTCCGGCGGAGCGACCGCCGACGCCTCGGAGGACGTGGGCAACGCCTGCCGCCCGCTCGGCCCGGAGAGCACCGCCGCGGCGTGCGGCAACGGCAGCGACGACGACTGCGACACGCAGGTCGACTGCGCCGACCACGACTGCGCCAACGTCCCCGGCTGCCGGGCCGGCGGAGCGCCCCCGGCGCCCCCTCCGACGTCCAACTGCGCGCCGCGAGGCCCGGAGAACACCGCCGCGGCGTGCGGCAATGGCAGCGACGACGACTGCGACGGCCAGTCCGACTGCCGCGACCAGGACTGCCTGAACGTCCGCGGCGCCGGCTGCGACAGCGACGCCAGCGCGCCCCGCCCTCCGACGTCCAACTGCATCCGCCGCGGCCCGGAGAACACCAACGAGGCGTGCGGCAACCGCCTCGACGACGACTGCGACGGGTACTCCGACTGCGCCGACCAGGACTGCGCCCCGCCCGCCGTCACGGTGTGCCCCCCGAGGCCCCCGGCGCCCGCCCCGGTGCGCGCCGCCGCGCCCGCCGCCGCGAGGCCCGCAGCCGCCCCCGTGGCGAGGCCCGCGGTGAGACCAGCCCCGAGGCCCGCGGCCCCCGCGGCGAGGCCGTAGCGCCCTCCTAGGGCGTGACGTCGCGAGCGCAGCGCACGCCGTAGCGCAGGTAGCGTGCGTCCGGGAGCGCGTGCCCCCGATCGGCCGAGCGCATGTCCCCGCCGCCGCCCCAGAACCCGAGGCCCCGCAGCACCTTCGTCCCCTGCGGCCTGGGGGCTGCGTTGGCGTAGGGAGCCCACTCATCCAGCGTCCACTCCTCGACGCTCCCGGCGAAGTCCTGGTGGCCCCAGAGCCCGGCGCCCCCGGGGTGCGAGCCCACCGGGGCGAAGAAGTCGCCCGGCGCGTGGCAGCCGTCGAGGGGCGCGGCGCGCGAGCAGTCGGCCACCAGCGTTCCCCAGGGGTACACGCGGTTCTGCGCGCCGCCCGCGGCCGCGTACTCCCACTCCGCCTCGGTCGGGAGCCGCCCTCCGTCCCAGACGCAGAACGCGAAGGCCTCGTACCAGTTGAGGCAGCCCATCGGGCGGTCCTCGCCCTGCGCGGCGACGTCGGTCCACGGCTCGTCTCCGGCGCCGCAGTGAAGGGTGCCCACCAGGGCCTCGTAGGTGCGCGGGAGGTGGTCGTTCCACTCGGCGCGCCAGCCGCTGCCGGGGAGGCGAGGATGCGCCCCGGCCCCCTCGGGGATCGTCTGCCCGCGCCAGCTCTCGACGAAGGCCCGGAAGCGTCCGACGGTGACCTCGAAGCGATCGAGGGAGTAGGGCTCGACGGCGACCGGGTGCTCGGGAAGCTCCTCGGGGTTGGGCACCGGGAAGGCGTCGCCGCCGACGAGGGAGCGACCCATCGGGAGCGTCCCGGCGGGCACCGCGATGCTGTCGCAGCACGAGGTGCCGCCGCAGCGGAGCTCGGCCGCGCAGGACTGTCCCTGCCGGGGCACGAGCGGCTCCGCGTCCGGCGGTAGCTCGCGCTCGCTCTCGCCGAAGAGCGAGGTGGAGCAGCCGCCGGCCACCACGCAGAACGCTCCGACGACCCGAGCCATGGCGCGATGACGAGCAGAAATAGGCATAAGACGCGAACTTCGCTCAGCAATCGGCGTTCCGCTGCGTGGCCCATCGCTGTGCTGCGAGGCCCCGCCCCCTAAGGCTTCAGGGCCACATCACGGTGTCCTCGATTCGCGTCCGTGTGGCTTGCGAGTCGATCCCCCTGCGACCTCATCCACGCAGCGGAACGCGCACTCTTCCGCCATGCGGCTGTGTCGTTCTCGTACAGAGGCGCCGTGGCCTCAGCGGCGGCGGTAGAGCCCCAGGCTCACCTCGCTGCCGTCGGCGAGGGCGCGGACCGCGTGCGTCCTTCCGTCGGCGCCCACGACGATGCGCCCCACGCTGACGGAGTCGTAGATGCGCGAGCGGAAGCGCGTCTCGGCCACGGGCGCGAGGTCGAGCGCCGCGCGGACCTCGTCGCAGACCGGCGCGACCTCCGAGGAGCGCGGGCGGTGGCTGCGGCAGGTGAGGCCCAGGTAGACCATCAGGCACGACGGGGGGTTGGCGATCATCGCGCGGGCCCTGGAGGAGAGCACCTCGCGGGGCTCCTCGCCGGGGCGCGAGGGCGCGAGCTCGCCCAGGGGCACGACGCGCCAGGACCAGCGAGAGATGCCGTCGTGGATCCGCGATCCGATGCGGCCGAGGCGGGAGGCGTGGGTGCTCACCGGGGCCGTGGTCGAGAGCGCGGGCTGGAACTCGAGCACCGTGCAGCGGTCGGGGATGCGGCCGCGCACGGACTGGAGGAAGGCGAACTCGCGCATCTCGAAGTAGTCCACGTCGCGCACGAAGCCGCGGTGGAGCACCGGCGAGGCGAGGAGGTAGAGCGCCGCGCCGAGGCGGGCCCAGGGCGGCGCCCGCAGCAGCGCGGGAGTGGCAGCGGCCGCGAGCAGCACGAAGGGCGTGATGAGGTTGAGGTGGTAGCGGGCCTGCATCGCGGGCACCGCCGGGGCCACGTAGGAGTGCACCACGAAGAAGGTGAGGAGCCACAGCAGCAGGAAGGCCGAGCGCGCCCGATCGCCTCGCCGCCAGAGGAGCGCGGCCCCGACCGCGGCGGCGACCACGAGCCCCGGCGGCGTGCTCCACGGGTTGAGGAGCATGTTGAAGCGCAGGCTGAAGAGCGTCTCGATCGCGGTGCGGAGCGTGCGAAGGCTCAGGCCGTCGTCGAGGTTGTGGCGGTAGCGCACGAGCAGGTGCGTGACGATGGAGAAGGCCGCCGAGGCGGTGATGAGGGCCGCCGCGAGGGCGCGCCGGGCGCGGGGCGTCGCGGACCACGCGATGACCACGCCGCCGAGGTCGAGCGGGAAGAAGATGATGGCCTCGGGCCGGGCGTCGTAGGTCGCGAGGCAGAGCAGCGGGAGCGCGACGAAGCAGGCGGCCCGCCACCAGGGCGACGCGTCGGTGAGCGCGCAGTAGAGCACCACGAAGGTGAAGGACGAGGTGAGCAGCGCCTGGAGGATCTCGACGTCGCTGTGCGAGAAGCGCAGGTGCATGGGCAGCAGCGCGAGGATGGCGGCGGCGGCCAGGGCGCTGCGCCAGTCCTTGAGCACGTAGCGGGCGTGGGCGAAGAGGACGAGGGGCGTGGCCGCGGCGATGGCGAAGCCCGCGGCGAAGTTCACCTCGTCGAGCAGGAAGGTGGCGCCCGTCACGCGGCTGAGGAGCGGCAGCAGGAGGCCCTCGTAGCTGTACTTCGCGAGCGGGATGATCCGCGTGTAGGACCACGCGTTGAGGGGCGCGACGGGCGACACCGCGAGGCGCAGCAGCGCCCCGCCGAGGACGATGGCCGCGAGCGCGGGGCCCACCCACGCCGGGGTGTCGCGGAGCTGCCGACGGATCACGAGCAGCACGAAGACCAGGCCCGCGAGGTAGATCAGCACCCCGTCGGTGAGGCCGTCGACGAGGCTCATGACGCGCGGGGCGTGCTCGCCGAAGTCCTCCCGGCGCGGGGTGTTCACGGGCCCGGGCGGAGCCGCCGGAGGAGGGGACGGGGGCGTCCACGCGTCGACCGCAGGGCCCGCATCCACGTGAGACGGCGGAGGTGGAGGTGGAGGTGGAGGCGGGGTGGCCACCGCGAGGCGAGCGCCAGCGTCGAGGGAAGGCGGTGGGGTCGCGGGCACGTCGCGCGGCGTGGCGTCGAGGGAGACGGCGCGGGTGACGTCGTGCGGGGCTGCGTCGTGCGGGGCTGCTGCGTCGTGCGGCGGAGGAGGAGCGGTCGGAGCGGGAGCTGGCGCCGCCGGGGAGGGAGGGCCGCGCGGCGGTGGGACCGGGCCGCCCTGGCCGTGCCCGACCCAGTGCCATCGGTCTTCCTGGGCCCTGACCCTCGCGGTGATCGCCGCGAGGAGGGCGGGCGGAACGCCCCGCGAGCCGAAGGGGATCAGCGTGAACTGCGCCGTCACGACGCTGCCCGGCGGCGCGACCTCGCGATGGCGGAACTCGATCATCGCCGGCTGGGCGAGGCCCGGGCAGGAGTAGCTCGCCTGGAAGTAGGTTCGCCCGAAGGTGGCCCGGCCGAGGGTGCAGCCGCCCGGCAGGGCCACGCCCTCGCCGGTCATCGTAGCGACGAGCTGCTGCTGATCGGGGCCGATCTCGAAGCGCTCGTTGAAGGAGGTCGGAGCGCGACCCGGCTTCGAACACCCGAACAGGCTCGCCACGATGGCCAGGAGCCACGGGAGAGTACGCGCGTGCCAGGGGGCCATCATTCAGCGACGGCGAAGGGTACCAGCACCGATCAGGGCGCAGGAGGGAAATGCTCTGGCGCTGCGGCGCGCTGCCCTCCCGGGGCGAAAGCGCGCCTAGACTCGGCGTGTCCGGCGCGCAGTCGTGGGACATAACAGACGCTGGCATGCGCACCCCTCCACTGCTGCTCCCCTGGTCGGCGATGTTCTGGGCCGGCGCGCTGCTCGCCGCCTCCGGGTGCTCGAAGGAGGGACGGCCCCCGACGGCCGACGCGCTGGACGGCTCTGTCCCGATCGACCCGAGGGTGCCCTTCGACGCGGGCTCCGGGGTCGACGCGAGAGCGCCCGTCGACGCCAGGGTGCCCTTCGACGCGGGCTCCGGGGTCGACGCGAGGGCGCCCGTCGACGCCAGGGTGCCCACCTCCTTCGGCGTGGGCTTCACCGACCTCACGACGCCGCTGGACGGGATGCCCTCGACCTTCCTCACGACGCCGCGGATGGTCCCTGGAGAGGACCCGGAGCCGACCGTCGGGCTCCTCGCGGACCTCGACGGCGACGGCGCCCCGGAGGTGCTCTTCGCGGCCACGCAGGACGGGCCGGAGGGTCGCACGACGGTGGCCTTCCGCTACGACGCCACGAGCGGCCTCACCCTGCTGGGGCGCCTCGCCACCGCGGAGCGCAACGACCGGCTGGACCTCATGGCGGTCGTCGACCTCGACGGCGACGGCTCTCAGGACCTCATCTTCAACCGCCCGGAGAGAGAGCTCGCCTGGGGCCTCGGGGGCGCTCGCTTCGGGGCGCCCTCGTCGATCACCACGAACACCTCGATGTGGGCGCCGGGCTACCAGTCGCTCCTCTTCGACGACTTCGACGACGACGGCTGGCTCGACGTGGCCTTCGGCATCGCCGGCTGCTGCCCCACCTGCCGCGACGTGAAGCTCATGCTGCGCGACGGCCCGCGGAGCTTCGCCGACCGCTCCGACCTGATCGCCGCGGCGCCGGCGGCCTCGTCCTACGCGATGCTCAGCGCGACGATCCACGACGCCCGGATGCTCATCTCCATCGGGCAGCCCTGCTCCGAGCAGGACTCCCCGACCTTCTACCGCTGGCAGGCCCGCGGCCCCGACGGGCTCTCTCGCCTCACGCCCTTCGATCCGACCCCGCCGGACGCGTACATCCGCGCCTCGGACCCGGGGATGGGCGCCCGGGACCACGCGATCTCCCACTGGGTCCCGATGGGGACCGCGGTGGGCGACGCCGACGGCGACGGCCGCATCGACCTCGCCATCTCGCTCAACTTCTTCGTCGGGATCTTCCAGGACACCGGGGCCTTCCCCCTGGCGGACCACACCGAGCAGTTCGCCAAGGCTCCGTCGGTGGCCATGATGTCCGGCCAGCGGATGATCCCCTGGGGCGTCGCGCTGGTGGACCTCGACCAGGACGGCCGGCTCGACCTCTTCACCGCCCACGGCAACGACCACGCGGCCGCGAGCGAGCCGAGCTACTTCATCGGCCCGCAGTACTCGACCGTGCACTGGAACGCCGGCGCCATGACGTTCACCAACGTCACCTCCCGCATCGGCGTCGGGCGCCAGGGGCAGTGGCGCTCGCTCTCCGTCGGCGACCTCGACCGCGACGGCGACGCCGACCTGGTCGTGGGCAGCCTCGCGGAGAACCCTCGCGTGCTGCGCAACGACGTCTCCCTGGGCCACCACGGCTTCTCGATCCGGCTGCGAGGCACCACCAGCAACATCCTCGGGGTGGGCGCCACGGTGGCCGTGCAGGTCGCCGAGGGGCAGCCCGAGCAGGTGCACGTCGTGGGCTCCATCGGGTCGCCGCTGGTGTTCAGCCCGCCGATGGTGTTCGCGGGCCTCGGCGCCGCCACGCAGGCCTCCCGCGTGCGCGTCACCTGGCCCTCCGGGCTCGTGCAGGAACTCCGCAACGTCCCCGCCGGGACGATGCACACCATCGAGGAGCCCTCGTTCATCGCCGTCGCTCCCTCGGGCCGCCACCTCCCGGCCGACGGCCGCGCCACGGCCACGGTGCGGGTGACCCCGAGGGCGCCCGACGGAACCCTCCGCCCGGACGCCCGCGTCGAGATCGCCCTCGCCCACGGCGCCGGGACCATCACCCCCGCGCGATGGACCGGCACCGCCTGGGAGGCCACCGTCACCGCGCCCTCCATGCGCGGATCGAGCGTCGTGGAGGTGCGCGTCGACGGCGCCGCCGCCCGGGTGCGACCGCGCCTCTGGTGGGACTGAATACGTGAGTCAGTAAGACGGCGCCGCGCCGGGGTCGTTGCGGCGCTTGCGCTGGTAGCGGGTGGGCTCGGGGTCGTGGTCGCTGGGGCGGCCGAGGCGGGCGTAGCGCTCGTCGAGGGCGAGGCGCAGGGTCTCCTCGTCGCGGAGGCCGTTCTGCGCCCGGGCGAGCTCGAGCACCCGCGCAGCGGGCCAGCGCACCGGGCCGCGCGCGACGACGTGGATCCGCACGGTGTCGGAGTCGTTCACGAGGTAGTGCTGGCGCGCGACGTTGACGACCATGGCGGCGCCCGGCCGGAAGGGCACCGTGCGGGTGAAGGGGCCCGCGGCGCCGTCGGGCGCGCAGTCGATCACGAACTCGCACCCGGCGGGCATGTTGAGCGCGACGTTGAGCGAGCGCATCACCTCGTGCTGCGGGTCGTCGACGTGCGTGGCGATGCGGCTGCGCGGGCTCAGCGCCAGGAAGGCCACGGCCCGGCACTGATCCCAGTCGAGCAGCTCGCGCAGCAGCGCCATGGTCTGCGGGCAGCGCTCGGCGACCGGGGTGGTGGCGTAGCGCTGGTCCTGGTTGGTGCCGGGCGAGGGGGCGACGGCGGCCTTGGTGGGGTCGCCGTCGAGGGCGCGCAGCGCGAGGCCGTGCCAGTGCCGGATGCCGTAGCGGGGATCGGACTGGTAGGGCACGAACTCCCCGAGCAGGGCCGTCGCCTCGGCCAGGCAGGCCGCGTGGTCGAACGCGACCCCGAGGTCGATGTACGGCACCAGCTCCAGGTGCTCGTCGATCTCCCGCTCGGCGCGAGGGTCGGCGTAGGAGGATCCCCGCCAGGCGGTCGACGCGGGAGAGGGTGACTGGCGGTCGGTGCTCATGGAGCGCTCAGCGGCAGGTGCCCGAGGTGCAGGTGCTGCCGGGCGAGCACATGGTCCCGCAGCAGGGCTGGCCCACGGCTCCGCAGGTCGTGGGCACCGAGCACATCCCCGACACGCAGGTGGAGTAGAGGCACGGCGTCCCGGAGGTGCAGCACGCCTCGCGGGGGTTGCCGCAGCTCGAGCCCGCGTCGACCCCCGTCCCAGCGCGGCAGACGCCGCCGGTGCAGGTGTAGCCGCGGATGCAGGCGCCGCCGGTGCAGCACGCCAGCGAGGCGCCGCCGCAGGTGGTGGGCGTCCGGCACGTCCCCGCGTTGCACACGAACTCACCGGCGCACGGGTCGGCGCCCGCGCAGCACGCCGTGTCCAGCCCGCCGCAGCCCGATCCGCCGTCGGCCGGAGCCGACCCGCGGCAGGTGCCGCTCATGCAGGTGTAGCCGCGGACGCAGGCGCCGCCGCTGCAGCACGTCTGCGACGCGCCGCCGCAGGTGGTGGGCGTCACGCACAACCCGCCGTTGCACACGAAATCCCCGGCGCAGGGCTCGGTCCCGGGGCAGCACGCGGCGTTCATGGAGCCGCAGCCGCCGCCCGAGCCCGCGTCGGCGCTCGACCCGCGGCAGGTGCCGCTCATGCAGGTGTAGCCGCGGATGCAGGCGCCGCCGGTGCAGCAGGCCAGCGAGGCGCCGCCGCAGGTGGTGGGCGTCACGCACATCCCCGCGTTGCACACGAAGGCGCCCGCGCAGGGCTCGGTGCCCGCGCAGCACGGCGTGTTCATGGAGCCGCAGAGGCCCGGACCGGCGTCCACCGCGGCCCCGCCCCGGCAGAAGCCGCCCATGCACGAGAGGCCCGCCGTGCACGACGGGCCGATCGTGCAGCACATCTGGTCGGTCCCGCCGCAGGTCACCGTCGCCATCTGGCAGGTGCCGCCCATGCAGGCGTACCCGAAGCCGCAGCCGGAGCCCGTGGCGCAGCAGGTCTGCCCCGGGTTGCCGCAGGGGGGAGGGGTGCCGCCGTCCATCCCGGGCGAGCCCGCGTCGACCCCGCTACGGCAGAAGCCTGCCATGCATGTGAGCCCGGTCGTCGTGCACGACGGACCGATGGTGCAGCACGCCAGGTTCAGAGCGCCGCAGGTCACCGCCGCCATCTGGCAGGTGCCCGCCGTGCACGCGTAGCCCACGCCACAACCGGTGCCCGTGGCGCAGCAGGTCTGACCCGGGGCGCCGCATGCGGGAGGGGTGCCGCCGTCCATGCCGGGCGAGCCCGCGTCCATGGCCGGCGTCCCAGAGTCCATGGCCGGGGCGGTACGGCAGGTGCCGCTCTGACACGTCAGCGCGCCGCCGCAGGGAGTGCCCGTGGGGCAGCAGGTCTGGCCCAGGGCCCCGCAGGCCGCCATCATCGGCTGGCAGCTGCCGCTCTGACACGACAGCGAACCGCCACAGGGAGTGCCCGTGGGACAGCAGGTCTGGCCCAGGGTGCCGCACATCGCCATCGTCGGCTGGCAGCTACCGCTCACGCACGAGAAGCCCGAACCGCACGGCGACGCCCCTGCGCAGCACACCTGGCTCGAGCCGCCGCAGGGCCGGCAGGTGCCGCCCGCGCACGCGAGGGAGGAGCCGCAGGCCATCCCGCTGGTGCAGCACGGCTGCGCCGAGCCGCCGCAGACCACCGTCCCCGAGTCGATGGGGGGAGTGCCTCCGTCGGTGCCCATGGCCGACATCTGGCAGGTGCCGCTCATGCACGTCATGGTGCCCGCGCACGCAGGCCCGGACATACAGCACGCCTGCCCCTGCGCTCCGCAGGTCGAGGTGGCCGCCTGGCAGGTGGTGCCCATGCACGAGAGCGTCGGGCCGCACGGGGTGCCGCCGGGACAGCACATCAGCCCGAGGGTGCCGCAGGGGCCCGTGTCCGGAGGAGGGACCGTCGCGTCGGAGCCGGGACCCACGTCGCCGGGCGACATCGCGTCGACCCCGGGGCCCGCGTCGACCCCGGGACCTGCGTCGACCCCGGGACCTGAGTCCCGTGTCCCGCTGTCCGGCGCCGAACCATCGACGCGCGGGACATCGCCCCCGGTCGAGACGTCGAGGTCGCCGCCGTCGAGCACGCCGGGGTGGTCGTCGCCCGAGCACGCCGCCAGCACCAGCACCGACCCGAAGACCAACCAGCCCTGGCCAGAACGAGCCCTTCGATCCATCAACATCGCTCCTGTGTTCACCGGGCAGACCGCGCCGGGACGACGATTGTCCGAACGCCGCCGAGACTAACCGATCTCACCCGGCGTCGCCCTGATCGCGAGCACCTCAGTCGAACCACACCCGCGGCCGCACCCGATAGGGCGCGCCGTTCACCAGGACCTCGACGACCGCGCTCCCGGCGCTCGACGGGGCGCGCAGCGTACGCGCCACGGACCCGTCGGCGAGCGTCTCCTCCGGGCCGGTCCACTCGAAGGCAGAGCCCGCGGAGGCGCGCATCTCGACCCGCGCTCCAGCGAGCGGCGCACCGGTGACGTCGGCGGGCCGCACGGTGACCCGCACCGTGCTCATGCCGTCCGCGCGCACGTGCCGCGAGGGCGGATCGAGCGTCACCAGCGAGGGCTCCTGCACCACGTGCGAGCGACCCGCGGCGAGGCCGCGCACCTCCTGGACGTACCCGCTCGGCCAGGTGATGCGCACCAGGTCCGCGGCGGGCGCCGCGCCGAGCGCCACGTCGAGCACCCCGTCGTCGGCCAGCCGGGGGTTGAAGCGCTGGCCGATCCAGTGGGTGCGGCGCATCGACCCGGCGGTGACCTCCACCCGGGCGCCGAAGCCGTGAGGGTTCGAGAGGTGGCCGCGCAGCGACAGCAGGAGGTGCTCGCCCGCGGGGGAGAGCTGGTTCTCGTAGACCACCGGGGCCTGGCCGAAGCCGCCGAAGACCAGGTCGAGGTCGCGGTCGCCGTCGAGGTCGCCCAGCGCCACGGTCATGAAGTGCCCCGCGGCGTCCAGCCCGACGCTGGCGTGCGACTCCGCGAACTGGTTGTCCGCGCGGCCCTGGTAGAGCTGGTTCTGCGACTCTCCGCGGCCCGGACGCTTGCCGTGCCCGATGTCGTCGCCGCCCAGCAGGAGCAGGTCCAGCCGGCCGTCGTGGTCCGCGTCCCAGAACACCGGCGACCACGGGATCATGGGTTGCCCGGTGGTCGTGGTGGGCGTCTGGACGCCGAAGCTCCAGAGCGCGTCCAGCCACCGCCCGTCGCCCTGGCGCACCAGCAGCGCGCCCGGCGTGACGCTCGACAGGAACAGCTCCGGCACCCCGTCGAGGTCGAGGTCGCCCACCGCGGAGCCCATCGGCGTGGCGTTGCCGCTGCGGAAGTAGCCGTCCCGGTCGCAGCTCTCGGGCATCGGGTAGATCCGCTCGTAGCGGGCCTCGCCGTCGGCCCCCGGGCCCAGCGCCCGAAACGCCCCGTTCGGCTTGTTCGAGCCGTCGTGCATCATGAACACGTCGAGGCGCCCGTCGGCGTCGAAGTCGATCGTCCCGGCGCACCAGGTGTAGCCCTCCATGGTGAGCCCCCAGCGCGAGGCCATGTCCTCGAAGGTGCGGTCGCCGCGATTGCGGAGCGCCACCTTGGGGCCGTTGAAGTACCCCAGCAGCACGTCGAGCAGGCCGTCCTCGTCGAGGTCCGCGAGGGTCGTGCTCATCTGCGTGTCCGTCGGCCGGAAGATCTCCGTCGCGCGCGACCAGTCGGCCCCTCCCGCTCCGCCCCAGGCCACCTGCGCGCCGCAGAGCACGTCCTCGAAGCCGTCGCCGTCGAGGTCCGCCGCCGCCTGGCAGCCGTTGAGCTGACGGGGCAGCGCGCCCTCGTTGCGGAACACCCCGGGCATCGGCTGGGAGATCCGCCACGCCGTGTTTCCCCGCGTTCGGCTGTAGATGAGATCCTGCCGCCCGTCGCGGTCCGGGTCGGCGAAGAGCACGGCGGTGTAGTCGTGCTTGTCGCCCTGGTAGGGCATCGCGTCCGCCGAGCGGAGCGCGGCCTCCACGTCCATGCGCCGCACGAAGCGGCCCGAGAGCGGACGAACCGGCGCCGGGTACGGGATGCAGTGGGCCACGCCGTCGCACGAGGTCGCCGCGGCGTTGCCGCAGGTGCCCGACATCGCAGCGCGGTCGACGGAGGGACCGCCGCCGTCGAGGAGCCCGCCCTCGAAGGCGCCGCCGTCGAGGGGACCGCCGTCGAAGGGGCCGATGTGCAGGGGGCCGCCGTCGAAGGGAGCGGGCGGAGACGACGAGCCGCAGGAGCTCAGGAGCGCCGCGAGGATCCACCGGGCGACGAGGGACGGTGACCACGGACGCCCTCGGTTCATCGCCCTCGAAGGTATCAGGAGTCCCACCAGAGCCGCGGGCGGACCCGCAGCGCCTGACCGTCGATGGCGACCTCGACCACGCACGAGCCGGCGGTCGATGGGGCGCGGACCGGGAGCTCCCATGCCTCGCCCGCGGGGGAGGGGCTCCCTGGCACGCAGGTTCCGGTGACGACGCGCGCGGTCACCACGCCGGAGCGGGGCGCTCCGTCGGGGCTGCGCGGCGTCACCTGCACGGTGATGACCGAGGCCCCGTCCGCCCTGGCGTGGCGGCTCTCGGGCGAGACCGAGAGCACCCTCGGCTCGGTGAGGACGTGCCGGGTGTCCGAGGGCACGTCGCGCAGCACCTGGTGGAAGCCGGAGGGCCAGTCGACCTCCACGCTCTCCGCCCGCGGCGCCGCGCCCGTCGAGAGGAACATCATCGGCTCGGAGAGCGCGTAGGGCGCCGACGTGTCGCCGGCCCAGGCCCGGGCGACCCGACCGTCCGCGCGCACCGTCACCCGAGCGCCGGTCGCGGCCCGCCCGCTGGTGGTGCCGACGATGCGGAAGGAGACGGGGTGACCGGGGGTGCGGAGGTCGTTGCGGTAGAGCCGGGGCGACTCGCCCTGGCCGCCGACGATGAGGTCGGGGTCGCCGTCCTGGTCGGGGTCGCCGACGATCAGCGAGCGCCACTGGCCCAGGCGCTGGAGCCCGACCTGCGCGGTGACCTCCCGGAAGCGAGCGCCGCCGAGGTTGAGGTGCGCCACCGCGTGCTGCGGACCCAGGAAGCTCGAGGGCTGGTACCAGGCGCCGTTGTCGTTGCCGTGGGTGACCACGATGTCGGGCAGCATGTCGCGGTTCAGGTCGAGGAAGGCCGCGCCCCAGGGGATCATCTTGGTTCCGCTGGGGGTGAGCGCGATGGCCATCCCGGAGGCCTCGGTGAGGTCGCGGAAGCGGCCTCCCGGGACGGTCTCGTAGAAGGTCCGTATCGGGTCGAGGGAGATGTAGAGGTCGGCGATGCCGTCGGTGCCGAAGTCGGTGATGGCGCCGGCCATCGGGGCGAACTCGGAGATCACCCGCTGCTCGAGATGGAAGGAGTTGAAGTACGCCGGGTCGGGCACCGGGTCGGCGACCGCGAAGCGGGGCAGGGCCTCGGCGTCCGCGCTGCCGCGGAGCATGAAGGTCGGCGGAGGCGCCCCGCACCCCTGGCCCAGCGGGACCACGTAGTGGATCTCCGGCGTCGGACGGAAGGCGAGGAGCGCGTAGACGCTCGATCCGGCCGACGGGGGGAAGGCGGAGAGCAGCGGGCGGAAGGTGCGAGGGCCGCTCCGGTGGAAGGCCACCACCAGTCGCGAGCCCTGCGTGCAGTAGCGGTTTCCGATGACCAGGTCGGTCCAGCCGTCGTCGTCGATGTCGTCGAGCAGCAGCGCCCCTGCGCCGAAGTTTCCCAGCGTGGCCTGGTCGCTCAGGGCGATCGGCGGATCGAAGCCCCCGTCGCGCCCCCAGGCCAGCAGCACGAGGCGGGGGATGGCGTCCTGGCCCAGCAGCAGGTCCGGGTGGCCGTCCTCGTCGAGGTCCGTGACGGCCATCACGATCAGGTCGCCATCGCCCGCGATGGGGCCCGCGCTGCGCCACTCGCCCGATGCCCGGTCGAGGCGCCAGACGTGCGCGCGACGGTTGGCGAGCGGCGCCGCGGCCGCGCGGGTGGGCGAGAGCAGCAGCTCGTCCTGGCCGTCTCCGTCGAGGTCGTAGAAGAGCCCGATGGTCGACTCCGGCTCCGCGGCGCTCCCGTCGCCCGGGTGCAGCCCGAAGGGCAGCGGCCCGAGCGTGGCGGTGAGGTCGGTGAAGCCCCCCGAGAGCGGAGGCAGCGTGACCGGAGCCCCCGCGTCCAGGGCGGGCGAGACCGGGGCGGCGTCCGAGGAGAGCACCGGCGGCGGCGTGGATCCGGTGCACGACGCCACGAGGAGCGACGACGCGAAGGCCAGCTCGCGAAGCCGCTGCATCTCAGCGCCGGGGGTCCAGCATGGGCGATGCGGCGTAGACCTCGGCGACGCGCACGGGGGCGAACTCCCCGAGGCCGTAGAGGGCCTCGTAGACGCTGTAGTGCTCGCCCGGGCACACGGGCGCCAGCGCGCAGGCCTCCACGTGGGGGCAGGGCACCGTGGCCACCGCGAAGGCGTTCTCCTGCGACTTCGCGCCCTGCGAGTCGTGGACGATCGCGCGGCTGCGGTACTCCGTGCCCGCGAGGAGCTGCCGACCCTCGACGGTGCGGGCGCCGAAGACCGGGAGACGGTGCTTCTGCTCGGCGCGCCAGAGCAGGCACGGGTGCGGCACCGCGGAGCCCAGCACGTTGAGGTGCCCGGCGCGGTCGTTCGTGGCGGCCTCGGCGGTCTTCGCCACGAAGTGCTCGACCAGGTCGCGCTCTCGCAGCGCCGAGTCGGCGTAGGGGTCGCGGGTGGTCTGGCGCATCGGGTAGGGCAGGTGCGGGTGCACGCCCATGCCGCGCTCTCTCGCGAAGGCCACCACCGCGGGAAACTCCTCGAGGTTCTGCCGCACCACCACCGTGGAGATCACCACGTGGCCGGGCGGGAGCTCGGCGCGCAGCCCCTCGAGGGCGGCCATCACCTCGGCGAAGGATCCGGGGGTGTTGGTCACCGCCTCGTGCGCCGCCGCGGTCACCCCGTAGAGCGGCACCGAGATGGTGAACTCCGGCGGCATGCGCTGGAGAAACTCCCGGCGAAACGCCCCGTCCGCCAGGCGACGGCAGGGGCTGTAGACCGAGAGCTTCTCGAAGCCGCACTCAAGCACCGCGTCGAGCACCTCGAGCACGCGCGAGAAGGTGAGCGGGTCGATGCCGTTGAGGCGCACCTCGCGCACGCCCTGGGCCCTCGCCATGCGGAGCTGCACCCGGATGCGGTCGAGCGCCGCGACGCCCTCGTCGAGCGGTCGCACGTAGGCCTTCACCGAGCAGAAGCTGCAGCGCTGCCCGCACTCGGTGTCGATCGCGAGGTTGAGCGCCGAGGGAGGACCCGAGGCGGAGGGCTCCGAGACGGTGGGCTCCTCGGCCACCGAGCGGCCGCGCTCAGAGGGGTGGGCGAGCGCGCGCAGCTCCGAGGCGTCCTGCGGAACCCGCACCCGCAGCCCCTCGTCGCTCTTGAGTTGCAGGAGGGCGAGCACCCACGAGCAGAGCGAGGCCACCCGAGGGGGCAGGGCGTCGAGGTCCTGGGTGAAGCCGAGCACCCCGAGGGAGACCTCGCCCGCGCGGCCGAAGCTCTCCTCCTGGACGCCCGCCGCCACGCGCAGCCGCACGCTCTCCGCGGTCTCCGGGTCGACGAACTCGATCACGTAGCTGCGGAAGTCCTGCGAGACCCGCTTGCCCACCGCGGGGAGGTAGATCGAGCGCAGCGAGTACCCGGCCAGCATGGGTCCGTCGACCGCGAGCTCGGGCCCGAGAAACTCCGCGATGCCCGGCGGGTCGAAGTACAGCTCCGACCGCCCCTCGGGGAGCGCCTCGGAGCCACCCCGCCCGGGGAGCGCCCGGAGCTGCGAGCCCGCGAGCTGGAGCACCCGGGCCCGCGACGCCGCGTCGGCCTGGACGCCGAGCAGCAGGTGGGGGAAGTGCGCGCCCATGCGGAACTCCCCGCGCTCGAGCAGCCCCGCGAAGTCGCGGGTGATGGTGCCGGCCTCGCGCTCCGTGAGCCCCGAGTGCTTGTGGTAGAGCACGCTGCCGAGGGGGGTCTCGACCAGCGCCTTGGTGCCTCGCGCGGCGACCACGACCTGGAGCGTCGCGCCGTCCCGGGGGCGCTCGAGCCAGATCGAGACGCCCCCGGCCAGCAGGCCCGTGACGCTGGCCACGGTCCACTCGCCGAGGACCCTCCTCGACTCGCCAAAGAGCGCGATCGGCGCCGCGCTGGATTCGTCTTCGCTCATCGTCAGGGGACCGATCTCCCGGGCTGCGCGCCCGTCACTCCATCGACCGCCGAGGCGCCCCGCACTGGACGCAGCCCGCCCTCGCCGCAAGCCTCCAGGTAGGCCGCCGGCACCCCGCCGCACCAGGGGCGCACCGCGCAGCCCTCGCAGGGTCGCGCGTAGACCCGATCGCCCCGATCGCCCTCGGAGAGCGCCGCTGCCGGGCGCTCCGCGCGAGGGTCTTCCACCGCGCACAGGGGGAAGCCTCCCATGCCGAGGAAGCGCGCCTCGACCCCGGCGCCGCGGAGCGTTCGCAGCGCCGCGGTGAGGCCGGGACGAAGCGCGTCGACGGGCGCCAGCCCTCGGCGGTAGCGCTCCTGGTCGGCGTAGCGCGTGGGCAGGCTGTAGGAGACCCGGCGCAGCCCGCGCAGCGGGCGGACGAAGCGCTCCACCACGAAGGCCGCGTGGGCGGCGAGCGAGGCGGCGTTGGCGCGCTCGACGACGCAGTGGATGCCCACCGGCAGGCCGTCGCGAAGGCAGGCCTCGATGCCCGCGACGGTGCGCGCGTGGGTGCCCGGCGCGCGGGTGATGGCGTCGGAGGTGACCGCGTCGGGGCTGTGCAGGGACACCGAGAGCTCGTCGACGCCGGTGGCGAGGAGCGCCCGGCGGTAGTCGTCGTCGAGCAGCCGCAGCGCGTTGGTCTCGACGATGGTGTGCGCGCCCGCCGCGTGGGCCCGGCGCGCGAAGTCGAGCAGCGACGGGTGCAGCGTGGGCTCGCCGCCGGAGAGGATCACCGAGCGAGCGCCGGCCGAGAGCATCTCGTCGAGCCAGCGGGAGAAGAGCTCGGGCGGGGGCGACGGGGCGGCGCGGTCCTGCCAGCAGACGACGCAGTCCTGGTCGCAGCCGAAGCCCAGCCAGAGGATGCCGGCCGCTCCGTCGGGGCCGTCCATGAGGAGCCGGTAGGACTCGTCGCTCAGCCGGGAGAAGGGGAGGTAGCGGGCGACGGCGTCGAGCAGCGCGCGCACGGGCGGCGGCGCGAGGGCCGAGCGGTCGAGGCGGGTGGCGGTCTCGCGCAGGGCGTTGAGCCACCGCGCGAGCTCGGGCTGCGCGAAGGGGTCGAGGCCGCCGGAGGAGCGGTACGACCAGGCGAGGTGGGCGGTGCGAAACCAGGCGTCGCGGGCCGTCGTGACGCCGGCCACGTCGAGGATCAGGTCGCCCGCAGGGAGGCTGAGGGTGAGCGAGGCGATCCAGCCCGGGGTCGGGGGGGAGAGGGCGGCGAGGGAGAACGCCACGGCCTGCGACGGGTCGAGCGCGAGGAGCGCCACCAGCGCTTCGCGGACCGCCGTCGCCAGCGCCCCGACGAAGGGGCTGAGCGGTGCAGGGGCCATGATAGGGTCGGCACCCTAGCAGGTGTCGCAGCCCCAGGACCAACGCGCATCGCGGCCCGCGCAGGCGCCCGACCGGGCCGACGGGCCCACCATCCCGGCGGGCCAGGAGGCCCTCGTCCGTCGCATGGTCGCCCCGGCGCTCCCTCCCGGATGGACCTTCCTCCAGGCGAGCATCCTCCCCGGCGAGGTGCGCGCCCGCTACCGCTGGGAAGGTCCTCCCGCCCTCCTCGCCGAACCCCTCCTCGCCGAGCTCCGCCTCGCCCACGCCAGCACCACCTCCGAGGGCCTCCTCCTGGGGTGCTTCCGGCTGCGGCTTTTGAGCCCGCGCGCCGAGGCCTCGCTCGCCCCGCTGCGCGAGGCCCTGCTCGCCTCCGTGCGCGCGGAAGAACCCGCCTTCGTCTGGGAGCGCCCGGTGGTCCCGCTCCCGGCGGTGCACGGCACGACCCGCTGGACCCCGACGCCCGCCGAGCCCGGACCGCCCGACCCAGGGCCCGCCGCCAACCCCGAAGCCCCCGTCGAAGATCCCTCCGCGCGCCGCGTCCGGCGGATGTGGCAGCTCGGTCGCTACCGCGAGGCCCTCGTGCTCCTCGACGACGCGATCGCCCGCTCCCCCGACGACCCCTCGCTGCACGCCAGGGCCGCGGTGCTCCGTGGCGAGCTGCACGACACCGGGCGCGCCGCGGAGCACGCCCGCGCGGTGGTCGACCGCGCCCAGGACTCACCCGGGCTGCTGCTGCAGGCCGCGACGGTGCTGCTCTCGCTGGGCCACGAGGACGAGGCCCGCCGCGCCGCCGACCGGGTGCTCTCCGCCGCCGACGCCCCCTCGACGGCGCTGCTGCTCGACGTCGCCAGCCTCCACCGCGACGCCGGGCACTACGCCTCCGCCGACGCCCTCTACGCCCGGGTGCTCTCCCTCGACCCCGCCAGCGCCGAGGCCCGCCTCGCCGCAGGGACCCTCTGCGCTTGGCGCGGCGAGACCTCCGAGGCGCTCGCTCACGCAGAGGCCGTGCTCGGGTCGCTCCCCGACTCGGCGCCCGCGCTCTGCCTGCGCGCCTCGGCGCGGATGCTCTCCGGAGAGCTGTGCCTCGCGCTCGAAGACCTCGACCGCGCGACGGCCCTCGACCCCGGTGATCCCGTGGCGGCGGTGTGGCGCGGCGAGGCCCTGCTCCGGCTCGGCCGGCGCGAGGAGGCCCTGGCGGAGACCCGTCGCGGCGGAGAGCGCTCGGACGACATCTCCAACCACGTCGCGGCGCAGCTCCTGATCTCCCTGGCGCAGCTGCGCGGCGGGGACTTCCCCGGGCTGCCCGAGTACGTGCTCCGGCCCGCGCTCTCGACGCTCTGGAAGGACAGCGCCGCGACGGACCCGCTCCTCCCCCCGGGCGAGCTCCCCGAAGACCCCGACCCCACCGCCCTGGAGGCCCTCTTCGAAGGGGCGCTCGCGCGCCTGCGGGGCAACCGCTCCCCCGTCGCGACCTACGTGCGCCAGGACGGATCGCTGGTGCGCCTCGCGGTCCCCTCGTCGCCGCGGGTGGCCTCGAAGCGGGCGCTCTGGCGCTTCGTCGCCACGGGGAGCCGCGACGAGGCGCTGGCCGAGCTCGACCGCGTCCACGCCCTCGTGCCCCGCGCGGCGGAGCCCTACAACTACCGCGGGGAGCTGTTCCTGTACCTGGGCGATGCCGCGGCGGCGCGGCGGGAGTTCGAGCGGGCGATCACCCTCTACGGCCGCTCGCGCTGGGCGTACATCGGCCTCGCGGGCGCGGCGGTGATCGAGGGCCGCTACGAGGAGGCGCTGGACCATCTCGCCGAGGGCATCGTCCAGGCCGGCGCCCCGGGGCCGACCACCTTCGTCTACCGCGGCGAGGCGCTGCGCTGCCTCGGTCGCTCGGAGGAGGCCCGCGCCGACCTCATGACCTCCGTGCGCCGCAACCCCGGGCGCATCGGGGCGTGGGTCAACCTCGCGCTGCTCGACGCCAGCGAAGGCGACCTCGAGGCGGTGAGAGCGACCTTCGCCGTGCTCCGACGCCGCGCCCCGGGCTTCGTCTCCGACGCCGTAGAGGCGCTCTCCCTCGACCCCTCGACCGACCTCGACCCCGACGGCCTCGTGCGGCTCCTGGAGCAGATGCTCACGATGCTCCGCGGCAACCGGGCCTCGTCCTGCGTGACCTACTTCACCCGCGACGGACGGCTGCGCGCGGTGCCTCCCTCCAGCGACGCCTGAGACCCCTTGAGCGCTCCTACTCGAAGCGCACCCTCGGCCGCACCCGCAGCGCGCGCCCGTCGAGCGCCACCTCCACCCTCGCGGCGCCCGGCGTCGAGGGAGCCCGCAGCGTCCGGTGCAGCCTCCCCTCGGCGTCGGTGGTCACCTCTCCCTGCCACGCGCACGCGCCGCTGCAGCCCAGGGTCGCCACCGATGCGCCCGCGGCCCTCGGGTCGACCACCACCTCGACCAGCGACCGCCCATCCGCAGGCGCCACGCGGGCAGAGACCCCCAGCGCCCTCGGCTCGGTCACCGTCGCGTAGGACCCGGCGCGCAGACCCTCCACGCGCTGCCGTATCCCGCTCGGCCAGGTGATGGTCACCGCCGCCTCGCCCGCGGCGCCGACCGCCAGCAGCACCCCGCGGTCGTGCTCGCCCAGGGTCGGCGACTGACCTCCGGCCATCACCACGAGCGGGGGCGACGCGCCATCGAGCGACACGCGCGCCCCCGAGGCGTCGGGCGACGAGACGGTGCCGCGCAGGCGCAGGCCGACCCAGCGCCCCTGCGGCTCGACGCGGTTGCGCAGCAGCACGAGCCCTCGCGGGCCGATGTCCCTCGCGAGGCAGCTCACCCGCCCATCGGACCAGAAGTCGGCGCAGACCATGCCGATCGCCTGGAGGTTCTGGTGGAGCACAGACGGGGCCGCGAGCGCGAAGGTCTCGTCGTGGCGGTTGATGAGCAGCCGGCACCACCCGCCGCCCTGGTGGTCATCCGGAACCACCAGCGCCAGCAGGTCGGGGTAGCCGTCGAGGTCGGCGTCGAAGGAGAGCGAGCCCCAGAGGTCGTCGGTGCTCACGGCGACGCTGCCCACCCCTGCGCGCGCGGCGACGTCCTCCAGCCGGCGCCCGCCGCGGTAGCGGTAGAGCCGGCTGTGGTCGAAGCTGCCGCTCACGAAGTACTCCATCGACCCGTCGCGGTCGTAGTCGATGGGCGAGAGGCTCATCGGGCTCGACTGCGAGAGGTCGCCCGTGACCGCCGGGTCTTGCATGAACGACGGCGCATCCCCGGCGACCCCCCAGGAGAACCACCCGAGGTCGATGTCCACGGCGGCGAAGAGGTCCTGCACGCCGTCGGCGTCGACGTCGTCGTAGAAGGTCCCGAAGGTGCGGTAGGGGACGTCCTGGTGCATGGCCATCGGGGTCGGCGGCGAGGTCCGGTCCTCGAAGCGGCCGTCCCCTCGCGCCACGAAGAACTGAAACGCCAGGTCGGGCCGCTCCTGCCGGGCGACGGTGAGGTCCGCGAGCCCGTCGAGGTCGACGTCCTGCGCGAGCACCTGCGCCGCCTCGCCCTTCACGTCCGCGGCGATCCCCTGCGGCGCGCCGAAGCCGCATCGCCCGTCGCCCCGCCGCCACTCCACCCCCGCCCCGGCGAGCACCAGGTCGAGCGCCCCGTCGCCGTCGAGGTCGACGAGCGTCCCGCCCTTGCGGCCGCTCATCCCTTCGAGCGGGACGGGATCGAACCCGCCGCCGGCGTTCTGCACGAAGAGCGTCGCCCGGTTGAGGAAGTCCACCCTCCCGTCGCCGTTGCAGTCGCCCACGACGGTGACCCCCTCCTGACCGCCGAGGAAGTTGTCCGTGACCTCGTACGACCCTCGCAGCGCGGGCTCCACGCGAGGCAGCACGCGCCCTGCGTCCACGGGGGCATCCTCCCTCGCGACGGAGGCGTCCCGCGCGAGGGGGCCGAAGCGGTCGCCCGCGCTGCACGCCCACGACGCGCCGACCAGGGCAGCCATCCCTACGCGTCGCCACACGGCGGCGATGCTATGTCGGCGCAGGAGCGGAGCTCAATGCTGCGGGAGCACCGCGAGCCTGCGGGTGCGCAGGCGCTCGCTGGCGAACTGCTCCATCGCGCGGAAGGCGCGCGAGACCTTGGGGTTGCGCACCTCGAAGGCCTCGGAGACGGCCGCGCACTCGTCGCGCAGGGCCCGCAGCTTCTCCGCGCGGACGTAGGGGCTGAGCCCCAGCATGTTGCCGTACATGGGCTCGACGACGATGTTGGCGTTGGCGCGGTCGACGATCTCGGCGAAGTTGCGCAGGTCGCCCAGCACGTTGTTGGAGAGCACGCAGCTCAGGGTGAACTCGAAGCGCGAGTCGCTGCGGGCCTTGCGCTCGGCGAGCGCGTCGATGGCGGGCAGCAGCCGGTCGAAGAACCTCTTGCCCGTCATGCGCTCGTGCGTCGCCGCGGAGCCCGCGTTGAGGGAGATGCGGATGTGGTTGAAGCGCACGTTGGCGTGACGCTCCAGCCAGCTTCGGGTCATGAGCGTGCCGTTGGTGGTGAGCGACACCTGCAGCGCGGAGTAGCCGCGGTCGTTGATGTGCGCGAGCAGCTTGGGGAAGCGCTGGCTCATCAGCGGCTCGCCCGGGCCGATGACGCTGAGGGTCATCAGCGTCGGCAGCAGCTCGACCACCTCGTCGAAGCGCCGCTCGGTGAGCTCGCCGTAGGCGCCCATCGGGCCCGTGCAGAAGCCGCAGGTGATGTTGCAGTGCGAGGCCACGCCGAGCACCAGCTCCAGGGGGTGGGCCGTGAGCACGCTGCGCCCGTCGCGGATCTCCTCGATCAGCCGCCGGCGGTTGGCGACGATGGCCGGCGTGAGCTCGCCGTCGGGGCGGGTGAGCGCGTCGAAGAAGGGCTCCTCGACGCCGAGCATCGGGCGGCAGTTGCCGCGGCAGCGGTCGGACGGACCGCCCCCCAGCATCTGACGGCGCATGTGCAGCACGAGCGGACCGTTCCACATCTCCTGGATGGTCCAGTCCTCGTTGGCGGGGACGAAGGAGGGGTAGCCCCAGCGGGCGTAGGAGGTCGCGTTGCGGGCCTCGATCTCGGCGACCGGGACGCCGAGGGTGGCGGCCTGCTCCGCGGGGGTCATCTCCGTGCGCACCCACGACTCCGCGCAGGGCACCGGCGCGTTGGGCGTGTCGCACATCACCAGCGAGGTGAAGGGCGCGAAGCAGAGGAGCTCGGGCAGGTCGAAGGCCCGGCGGTCGCGGCGGGTGCGCTGCGTCGAGGGCTGGTGCTCCAGCGAGAGGTGCGGCGAGAGCCGGTGCAGCGAGAGGGCCTCGTCGTGCGAGAGCGGGCGCATGCGCTCCGGCGGGGGCGCCTCGTCGGGGCGCCAGGTGCACCGCGGGCGCAGCGAGCAGGTCTCGCACGCCGGAGCGAGCAGCTCGCCCCCGCGAAGGGGCGTGCGGGAGAGCGGCACCATGCCCTCGCGCCACGCCGCGCGAGGGATCAGGCAGGCGCCCCAGTTGGCCGACGCGTCGACGGAGAGGGAGCCCGAGAGCGCGGGGTCGTCCACCACCGCCGTCAGCGACGCCGCGAGGGCGTCGACCTCCGGCCACGGCGCCGCGCCCTCCGCCCTCACGCGGCGCAGCACGATCGGCAGCGAGGCCCCGAGGTGCGCGCGCAGCGCGGCGACGGTGGCGTAGAGCCGCGGGGCGGTGGAGGCGTCGACCGGGACCACCACGACCAGCCGGAGCCCGGCGTCGCGCACGGCCCGGAGCGAGTCGAGCAGGGCCGCCGGGTCGACGCTCCGACCGGTCAGCGCGAGGAGCGCGGCCGCGTCGAGGGTCGGCAGCACGGCCTGCACGGCGTCGGGCGCGGCCTCCGCGAGCCGGGCGACGACGCCAGGATCGACGAGCGACGCGGCCGGCCCCTCGACCTCCAGGAAGCCTGGCGCCTGCTGCCGCGCCCAGCGCGCCCAGCCGACGAGGTCCCCGTGGCGGAAGGGGTCACCGCCCGCGAGGCGCACACGCCCTGGCTCCCTCGGGTCGAAGTGGTGACCGCCCTCGCCCGGCGCGAAGACCGGACCGTCCGGGCCGCGGCAGTGACGGTTCCAGAAGCACCCCCCGTCGCACCGCAGCGTGATGCACACCTCGTGGAGGGCGAGGCTATCGAGCGATGGGGGATGGTCCATTGGGGGGGTTGGGAGGTCAGGACGCCGACGAGGCGCGGGGGAGGGCCCTCTGGAACCGCACCGCTGAACCCTTGGGGATGGGGAGTGACATCGGCCCACCATGATAGCATCGAGGCACTATGGACGAGCCCTCCTCGCAAGCCTCCGACGAGCTCACCGCGATCCTCCGTCATGCGCTGCCCGAGGCCTGGCGCCACGCGGTGGAGGCGACGCTGACCCCTGAGGGGTTCGTGTTCCGCTTCCGCGACGCGGACGGTCACCAGCACGCCCTCGACGCGCGCCCGCGAGACCTCGTCCCTACGGCCCTCCTCACCGGCGAGGCCCTCGGCTACTCGTACACGATCGTCGATCCGGCCATCGACGACGCGGCCGTGCTCGACGGCTACCGCGCGGTGCTCACCGCCCTCGCCGCGAGAGAGAGCGACCTGCTGCCCTGGCTGCCCGGCCCCGCCGCGGAGCCCGAGGCCCCGGCCTCGCTCCCCTGGCGCGGACCGATGCCCGGCGAGCGACCCGCGCCGGCTGCGCTCGTGGCGATCCTGCGCGGCGAGCTGCCCGAGGCCTGGCGCCACGACCTCTCCGTCTCCCTCACCCCGGGCGGCTTCGTGCTGCGCTTCGTCGACGACGCGGGCGCCCATCACGCCCTCGACGCCCGCGAGATCCGCCCCGAGTCGCCCACCCTGGTCAGCGGCCGGGTGCTCGCGTTCTCCTACCTCTTCGTGGAGGGCGGCGCCGAGGAGACCGCCCTCGCCGGCGAGTACCGCGCCGTGCTGAGCCGCCTCGCCGCGCGAGAGAGCGACCTGCTTCCCTCGCTCGACCCCACCGCCCCGGGCGACGGCCCGAGCGCCGCGGCGCCCGTGAGCGCGCAGGCCGCGAGGTCGCTCCCCGACGAGCACCCCGCGCCGCCCGAGCTCGCCGCGATCGCGCGCGCCGCCCTGCCCGAAGCCTGGCGCCACGCGGTGGAGGTCACCCTCTCCCCCGGCGGCTTCATCCTGCGCTTCCGCGACGCGGCCGGGCGCCAGCACGCCCTCGACGCCCGCGAGCTCCGCCTCGTCCCGTCGGCCCTCGTCTCCGGCGGGGCGCTCGGCTACTCGTACACGCTCGTCGACCCCGCGCTCGAAGAGGCGGCCGTGCTCGACGGCTACCGCGCGACGCTCACCGCCCTCGCCGCCCGCGAAGGCGAGTTCCTCCCCTGGCTCGCGCTCTCGCCCGACGAGGCGGAGGGCCACCCCAACGTCGAGCTCTCGACGCCCTCGTGGAAGGGCCCCTTCCCCAACGAGCGGCCCGCGCCCCCGGAGCTCGAGGCCCTCGCCCGCGGCGCGCTGCCCGAGGCCTGGCGCCACGACCTCGCCGTCTCCCTCACCCCGGGCGGGTTCATCCTGCGCTTCCGCGACGCGCAGGGCATGCGGCACGCCTTCGACGCGCGCCCGGTGCACTCCGGCGAGCCCACCCTGGTCAGCGGCCGCGCGCTCGCGTTCTCCTACCTCTCCCTCGAGGAGGGCGCCCAGGAGACCGCCCTCGCCGGCGAGTACCGCGCCGCCCTCGCCGCCCTCGCCTCGCGCGAGGACGAGCTCCTCCCGTGGCTCACGCTCCCGCCCGGAGACGACACCCCCCAGGATCACGCGAGCGTCCCCCCCAACGACCCGCTGCTCCAGCAGGCGGCGCCCGAGCTCGTCGCGATCGTGCAGGCCGCGCTCCCGGAGGAGTGGCGGCGCGAGCTGGCCATCGTGTGGACCGACAGCGGCCTCAGGGTGCGCCTCCTCGACCCGCAGGGCGCCCGGCACGCCTTCGACGTCCGCGAGGTGCGCGAGGGCGTGCCCGCCCTGGTCAGCGGCCACGCGCTCGCCTTCTCGTACCTCTCCCTCGACGGCGAGGCGGAGGACGTCGAGCACATCAACAGCTACCGCACCCTCCTCGGCGGCCTCGCCGCCCGCGAGGACGACATCCTCCCGTGGCTGCACCCCTCCAACGCCGGGCCCGCCACCGACGAGGACGCCCGGCGTCGCACCACGCAGGAGTTCAACGACCTCCTCACCAACCTCCTCCCGTCCAACTGGCGGGCAGACCTCTCGGCGGTGATCATCGGCGATGGCTTCACCCTCGGCTTCCGCGACGAGACCGGCCTCCGGCACCAGCTCGAGGCGCGCCTCCTGAAGTCGGGCCTCCCGGCGCTCGTGCGCGGCGAGCAGCTCGGCTTCTCGTACCGGAAGATCGACCCCGCGCTCGACGAGTCGATCATGGTGCAGCGGTACCGCGACGTGCTCCAGGGCTTCCGCGCGCACGAGGGCCAGCTCGTGGCCAGCGTCCAGGGGACGGCGTAGCCGCGACCACCGCCGACCGCGGATGCTCCACGACCTCCGGCTGATGGCCCACGCCGACGGGATCACCGTCGGCCTCGCGTGGGCCGTGACCCTGCTCTGGCTCGCGGTCCGGGGCATCCCGTGGTGGCTGCGCTCGCCGGTCGAGCGCTGGCTGCTCCCCGGCATCTTCGCCGTCGCGCTGCTGCTGCGCGCGGCGCTCCCCTGGGGGCCCCTCAACTTCGTCGACGGCGAGCGCCTCGAGGGCCTGTGGGGCCTCTCCCGGACGCTCCCGGAGACCTTCCTCTCGGTGCCGCTGCTGCTCTCCGCCCTGCGCTCCGCCGGGGTCGGCGCCGTCGCCATGCTGCGCTGGGCGGGACCGGTCCTCGGCGCGTGCGCCGTGCTGGCGACCTTCCTGGCGGCGCGGGGCCTCGGGCTCCGGCGCGGTGGGGCGCTGCTGGCGGCGGCGGTGGTCTGCGCGTGGCCGGCGCACCTCCACTACTCCTCGGCGCTGAGCTTCTCCGTCGAGGGGATGGTGTTCTGGCTCGGTGCTTTCGCCCTGGCCGCGGAGGGCGGCGCAGGCGCTCCGTGGCGTCCGGCGGCGCTCGCGGCGCTGGCGGTGCTCGGGGTCTACGCGCGGCCGGAGTACCGGCTGCTGGTGGTCCCGCTCGCGGCGCTGGTGCTCGGCCCCGGCTGGACCTGGAAGCAGCGCGGCGTGCTCGCTGCGCTCCTCGCCGTCGGGCTCGCGCCCTACCTGCGCTACCTCATCCCCGACCAGGGATCGATCCAGCGCTCGGGCCACTCCGCAGGCTTCGTCCCTCACACGCTGACCGACGCCTCGATGACGCCCGTGTGGTGGCTCTACGCCGCCCCCCTGGGCCTCCTCGTGCCCACGCGCGTTCGCTGGAACGCCCGCCTCGCCCTCAGCCTCTCCGTCGCCCTGCTGGGCCTGAGCTACTGGGTGATGGCCTCCGAGGCGAACCCCCGCTGGGGGCAGTGGCGCTACTACGTCGCCCTCGTCCCTGCGATCGCCCTCGCGGCGGCGTGCTTCGGCGAGTGGCTCACGGGTCTCGTGCCCGAGGGCCGCGCCCGCCAGGGAGCGTCGTGGCTGCTGGTCGCGCTCGCCCTCGCGCCGCTGCCCTTCTACCTCCCGATGCTCCGCCGCCCGGAGGACCTCTCCGTCGAGTTCGCCTGGCTCCGCAGCTCCGCGCCCCGGGTGCTCGGCGCCCGGCGCGACGTGCTGATCCTGGCCAACCGGGGGCACCAGGGCCTGTCCAGCATCGCCATCGAGGGCAATCCCGCGATGGCCCTCGCGACCGCCTTCGGCCCCATCGCGTGGCCCTACGCCTGCGAGCGCGCGAGCGGCGGTGCGCTCTCGGTGCGCGACCTCGAGCGCGTCGTCGCGCAGTGCCCCGAGACCATCGACCCCGCGCGCACGATGGTCTACCTCGGTCTCTCTCGCGAGGAGCCCCGCCTCGCCGGCCTGCGGGCGCGCTTCGAGCTGGTCCCGGTCGAGGAGGTCGAGCGCTCGGTGGCGCTGACCAGCACGATGATCAGCCGCCAGTGCCCCGGCGACCCGACGGGCTTCACCCTCGACGGACCGTGGGGTCCGCCCTGCCGGGTGCGCCTGGGCTGGTACCGCCTCGTCCCTCGCTGAAGGGGAGCTACAGCCCGAAGGGCGCGAGCAGCCCGAGGCCCGGCGCCCGCCTCGGCAGCCACGCGGCGCGCTCTCCGCCGCGCAGCACCTCGAGCGCGGTGTCCGTCACCCGCAGCCCGTCGCCTCGGGAGAGCACCGCCCCCATCGCCCGCTCGAAGCCGTCGCGCACGGCGCGGTCGTCCGTCGGCGACACGCCGCCCACCGCGCGCCCGTAGCGCACCACGTCGCCGTCGCGTCGGGCGCCCTCGAGCACCACGAGGCGCGCGTGGTCGACGAAGAGCACCGGCCGGGCGAGGGCCCGACGGATCGTAGCGACCGTCTCCGGCTGCTCCCTGGCGAACAGGTCGAGCACCGCCTCGGCCTGGGCGACCGCGCGAGGGCACCCGTACGAGCAAGGGAACGACGGCAGCACGTACGCGAAGAGGTTGTTGAGCACCGGCGCGAAGGGCAGTCCGAGCTGCCGCGTGCGGGCGAGGGCGGCGTAGCGGATGGCCGTGTTGTTCGAGCGGTCGGGGAGCGCCGCGAAGGCCTCCACGCAGCACGGCGGGTAGCCGAGCATGGCGCCCATCTCGGCGAGGTGCTGGCTCGGCCCGCGCGGGTCTTCGTAGATGGCGCGGGCGCGCTCGACGAGGCCCGCGTCGCGAGAGAGGAAGAGGTCGACGTGGGTGCCCTCTCCGGGCGCGGCGGGGGCGCGGCCGCGCACGTCGGTGACGGCGTCATACGTGAACAGGTAATCGACCCTCGCGGCGTGGTGGCCGGCGAAGCGCGCGGCGATGGCGTCGGCCTCGGCGCGGGGGAGGGTGAGGTAGAGCGCGGGCTTGAGGCCGTGCTCGTAGGCCAGCACCTCCAGCCGCGGGACCTCCACCCGAAGCGGGTCTGGCGGGAGCGCCGGGGGGTCGGCGGGCAGGTCGTCGGGCGCCTCGAAGCCCGCGGCGCGCAGGGCCTCGGCGGGCGTCGTCGCAGCGCGCGCGGACTCGGCCACGCGGCGCCAGGCGTCGCGGTCGTCCGCGGCGGGCGGGCCGAGCCGGGGCGAGGGGTTGGGCGAGGGGTTGGAGTTGGAGTTGGGCCTGGCCTGGCCCGCGGGGCGCTCTCCGGGAGAGCTGTGGCGGATCTGCTGGAAGCGCGACCCGAGCGAGCGCACGACGTCGCGGGCGAGGACGGAGACCGGCTCGGTGACGCGCCCGGGGTGCCGCTCGAGGAAGCGCACGATCTCCCGCAGCATGCGCACCTCGTCGTGCCGGCCCACCACGCGAAACATCGCGTCGTGGATGCCGTAGGCGCGGTCCGTGGCGGCGTGCTGGAAGCGCCACGGGACCTCGGCCTCGTAGCCGTAGCGCCGCGCCGAATCCATGGCCTCGTAGGGGAAGCGCTCGGCCAGCAGGCCCTCGTGCTTCGCTTTGTAGAAGAGCGCGGTGTCGGGGTAGAGCCGGAGCTTGGCGCGGGTGAGCTGGCCGCGAAACTCCAGCAGCCCGATGCGCTCCGCGGTGTCGAGGTTGAGGGTGATGTCCGTGAGCTCGGTCCACGGGTTGTAGAGGATGAACCCGAAGGCCGCGGGGGTGTCCGAGTAGCTCTTGGGGTAGCGCCGTCGGAGGCGTCGGCACTCGAGCACGGTGCGCTCGTTCTGCTCGACGGTGACGCCCTTGTTGTAGAGGTCGAGCTCCTTCTGCGAGAGGCTCTCCAGGCCCACCAGGAAGAGCAGGATCCGGTGCCCGTGGCGCTCGGCGGTCTGCAGCGCGCGCTCCATCACGGCCATCGACCCGAGGAACCAGTCGGCCCTCGTTTCGATAAGCACTTCCATGGGCTGCGCGGCGCGCTCGCCGAGGCGCTCGATGAACTGCACCAGGTAGGGGAAGGGGTTCTGGTCGTTGAGCTGGATGCGCGCGGTCTCCGGCGCGTGGTCGATGAGGTTGTCGAGCTGCGCGAGCACCGACGCGAGCACCTCGCCCGACGGCCGCCGGGGGATGCCCCCGGTCGCGCAGAAGCTGCAACCGCGGAGCACGACCTTCTCGGAGGGAAACGGAACGCCCTGGAAATGCGGGTTCTCCAGCACGCTCTGGCCGTAGGCGCAGCCCGCGCTGCCGTGCACCACCGCGGGTCGATCGGGGCGCTGCTCCCGGCCCACGCCGATGCGCACGAGGTTGTCCTGGGCGTGCGCCCGGGTGAGCTCGCTGTGCGGCAACTGGAACATCTCCGCCGTGACGGGCTCCCCCGCGGCGACCGCGCGGGTGACCGCCGCGAAGGTCTCGACCTGCGTCAACGGGAAGGCGTGGGTGGTGCCGGGGAAGGCCACGCGGGGGTCGCCCAGGTAGATCCAGGTGACGCCCGGGAGCTGCGATCGGAGGCGCTGGAAGACGGCCTCGCTCCAGAGGCGCACGTAGGCGCAGACCGTGTAGCGGCCGCGGAGCCGGTCGGCGAGGGCGTCGACGGCGGAGAGGTCGGCCGCGTCGGCGGCGTCGATGGCCGGGAGCGTGGTCTCGAAGAGCTCGTTGCGGACGCCAAGCGCCGTGAGCGCGGCGGAGAACGCGGGGACCAGGTCGTCGTGGATGAAGTTCCGGCTCTGCGCGACCTGGAACAACAGGATCGCCGCCGAGGGTTCGTCCATGCCCGTGTCTTAGCTGAACCTGGCCTGCAGCGACACGCCCCCGAAGTCCACGCACCACACCGTCGGCGCCTCCGTCAGGGTCGCCGCCGTCACCTCGCCGTCGGCTCCCACGCGCGCGCCCACGAGGCGCTCCGCCAGCGCGGCGTCCCGGGGGTCGCTCGCCCCGTCGCTCCTCCGCGGCGCCGCCGCCCGCAGCACCTCCCCCCGCGCGTCGTCGAGCTCCAGCAGCGAGCGCGCTCCGTCCGGGGCGACCGCCACCGGGCGGGAGAGCAGCCCCATGAGCGAGGCCGCGGTCTTCGGCTGCCGGGCCGCGATCAGGGCGCGCACGGCCTCGGCGAGCCCCACCGCCTCGGCGCAGTCATACCGGCACGGGTAGAAGGAGATGAGCTGCGCGCGCACCGGCATGAGCAGCGGGTTGACCCGAGCGTCGGCCGCCGGCACCCAGGCGCACCGCGCGGCGACGTAGTCCTCCGCGAGCCCGCCGGGGCCGTCCGCCTCGAGGCGGTCGACGCCCCGGTGGAGGCGCACGAGGAAGGCCTCCACGCAGCACGACGGGAAGCCCAGCAGTCGCCCGATGGCGCGGTGGCGATCGGGCGCATCGGCCGCACTGCCGCGGCCCGGGAGCACCCCCTCCTCGGCCTCGCGCAGGGCCTCGGCGTGCTCGGCCGAGCGCGCCACGTAGAGCACGGCCTGCTCTCTCGCGCCGAGCCGCGCCGTCTCGCGAGCGCGCAGCACCACGGCGCCCCCGGCGCGGAGCTGGGCCTCCACCCGGGGGAGCTCGGCGGGGTCGACGGTGCGGCGGATCGCTGGCTTGAGGCCGGCGGAGAAGGCGATCCACTCGGCGTCCACGGGCGGACGGTTCCACGGGGAGCCGCACGGTGACAACTATTGCGGTACATAGCAGCGGACCCGGCGCACCACCGCAACGCGCCGACGACGCCACGGAAGGAGCCCGATGAGCACGGCCGAGAGCAAGAGCGACGGAGTCTCCACCCGAACGAAGCGGGTGCCCATCCTGGTCGCGGCGCTCGTGCTGCTGGGCCTCGGGGGCTGGGCCCTGAAATCGCGGGCCTCCCAGTGGGGCCCGAGGGGAGGCGCCCGGAGCGCGACCGAGGGCCCTGTCGCTGCGGTCCCGGCGAGCGAGCCGGTGCTGGCCTTCCTGGCGCCGCTCACCGTGGGAAGCTCCGTCGGGGGCGCCGAGGTGGTCCACATCAGCGGCGTGGAGGAGGGCCTCATCCACGTGGACCTCCGCAAGAACGGCCAGGTCCTCCACTTCGCCATCGGCCTGCAGCACTCCGGCTACAACGCCCCGCGCGCCGGCCAGTACGCGGTCTACATCTGGGAGCGCACGCCCAACGCCGCATCCTCCCCGCTCGCCGAGGCGCTCGCCGCCAGCCTGCGCCCCCACGCCAGCCGCCCCCCGCCGCCCGGCCTGACCGAGGGCAGCTTCAATGCGCCACCCCACTAAGGCCCCGGCCGGCGCTCGACGCCCCTGAGATCACCCATGGAATGGAGCCTCTTCCGAAGGCGTCTGCTCTCGCTCGGTCGATGGATCGACCCGACCCGCGAGGCCCCCGCTCCGCCCCCGCACGAGCGCTCCGCGGCCATCGTGTTCCCGCTGCTGACCTGCAACGCCCACTGCCCGTTCTGCTCGTCGCGGACGTACACCCCCGAGGGGATCACCTCGCCGCTCGACTACCGCGACGCGCAGAAGCGCCCCCGCAACCCCCTGCTGCGGCTCCTGCGGCCGAAGCCCGCCTTCCGCCCGGTGACCGAGTACACCCAGACGCTCTCCGAGGCGCGAGCCACCTACGAGCGGCTGCGCGCCGACGGGGTCGAGACCCTCTCCATCCAGGGCGGCGAGCCCACGATCTTCGACGGCCTCTGCGAGCTCATCGCCTACGGGCGCGAGCTCGGGTTCCGCGAGCAGATCGTCATCACCAACGGGCGCAGGCTGCGCGACCGGGCCTTCGCCGAGCGGCTCCTCGCGTCGGGCGTGACGAGCATCGGCATCAGCATCTTCGGCGCGACGGAGCCCACGCACGACGCCGCCATGGGCGTGCGCCACGCCTTCCGTGACCTCCTGGAGGGCGTGCGCAACCTCGCCGCCCTCGGGGCCTTCGAGCGCACGAGCCCGGTGCACTGCACCGCGCAGTTCACGCTCTACGCGGACAACTGGCACGAGCTCGCGGAGATGTACCGCCTCTGGCGCGAGGAGGGCTTCCGCTCCTTCGCGGTGCAGCTCCTGCGCGAGACCGACAACACCCGCAACGACCCGTCGGCGCGCTGGTTCTTCGACCTGCAGCGGCTCAAGCCCGGGCTGGAGAAGTGCCTCGACCAGGTGCTGCTCGACCCGGAGGTCTTCTTCAGCTTCTCCGAGGTCTTCTACTGCCTGCTCGACCCGAGCTACCTCGCGCTCATCCTGCGGGACATCCCGAGCAACCCGGGGCTCCAGGACGAGAAGATCCAGGTCTCGCAGCACCACCAGACCGTCGGCGGCTTCGCGAGCGGAGACCAGGGGAGCGATCGCGCGGCGGCGGCGCTCTCGGCCTGCCGCACCTGCGACCTGCGGCGCACCTGCACCCGGCTCGAGCCGCAGTACCTCCGGCTCTTCTCGGGCAAGGTGCGCCCGGTGAAGGTGGCCGAGCAGGTGCGGTCGCTGGCGGAGCGCGAGCTCGACGGAGCGCTCCTGGCGCGGCTGCGGGGGCTGCCCGCGCTCGGGTCACAGCTCGAGGCCTACGGCGTCGACGGGGGCACGCTCACCCGGCTCAAGGTCCGCGCGGCGAGCGCGGGGATGGACCGCGACTCCCGCGACGTGGACCTGCTGCTCGACGAGGCGCAGCAGCGGCCCGTGCGCGACCAGCTCCAGTTCGGCAGCACCCGCAACACGCCGACGGAGTTCCGCTGGGTCGACCTGCGCGCCCTAGGCGACGGGGCCGCGCTCGCCCCCACCGACGCCCTCAAGCGGCGCTGGCGCGCCTGCGGCGATCAGGCCCTCGCGGACATGCTCGCGCCCATCGCCGACGCGGCCCCCACGGCCTCGACGCCCCTCTGGACGATGTTCACCCACTGGAACCGCCGCGACCCCTCCGGCCCCATCGTCGGCGACGACCAGCTGGTGGTCACCACCGTCTACGACGGCCGCCACGTCGCCCCGCCGGTGCTCTCCCGGCTGTACGACTCGCTCTCCACCCCGCCGCCCCCGCCGGGGTCGTGACGCCCCAGCCCTGGCGCGCACTGACGCTCCTCGCCGCGCTCGCGAGCGCCTGCGAGGGCACATCGATCGTGGGCCAGCCTTCTCCCTCCGGGCCCGGCGGCCCCCCGGTTTCGAGCGTGCGCGCAGGCCTCGAGGAGACCGGCCGCGCGGGCATCGACCTCCGCACCGGCGCCTCGCCCCACCTCGGGCGCCTCGTGGTCCATGGCGCGACCGCGTACGTCGCCAACTCCTTCGACGGGATCGCCGCGTTCCAGCTCGGCGCAGGCGGACGCGTCACGCTGACGAAGGAGGAGCGCATGGCCCCGGGCGTCCCCCGCTGCACGACCATCGCCCTGCACCCGGCCTCCTCGACGCTGTTCTGCGCCGCGGCCGACCGCTCCGGACCGGCGCTCGGCGAGACCACCTCCCCGATCGCCGCCTACCGCGTCGGCGGCCCCGACGTGTTCTCGCTCCGCTCTCCCTCCGCGGTCCGTCTCGAGGCCTTCGTCGCCGCGCTGCACGTCCACGGCGACCGGCTGCTGCTCGCCACCTTCGACCACGGGCTGCTCCAGGCGCCCATCTCCGCCGACGGCTCCCTCGGGGCCATCACCGCGCTGCCCCGATCGGGTGACGCCGTCGCGCTCGCGGGCGCGGGTGACCTCCTCGCGCAGCTCGACCGCGACGCCGGGCTCCGGCTCTGGCGCGTCACGCCCTCGGCGATCGAGCCTGAGGGCGAGGCCGCGGCGCTCGACGGACCTCCCCTGGCGGTGACCATGGACGGCACCACCATCGGCGTGGCGCTCGGCTCCCGGGGGGCCGCCGTGTACGCCGCCGCGGCAGCTCGACCGACGCTCCTGACGACGCTCCACCCGCCCTGCGCGGCGGTGTCCATCGCGCTACGCGGCGACCTCGCGGCCGTGGGCTGCATGGACGGCCTCTACCTCTACGCTTGGCGCGAGGACCCCCGGCACCTCCGCGGCTACGTCCCGGCGAGGACGGCCTCGCTCGACCTCGCCTTCGCGGGCGACGCCCTGGTGGCCACCGACTGGACCGACCTCGCCTCGCTGCGCGCCGACCCTGCGGGCGAGTCCGTCCACGCCCTGCTGCCGCGAGGCCGCTACGTCCGCCCCGGCGAGGACCTGACCGTCCCCCTGGTCAACCCGGGCGCCGTACCGCTGCACGTCGACCTCACGCTGAGCCCCGCGTCCCGGTCCCTTCCCTCCGTGACCCTGGCGCCTGGCGCGACGAGCACGGTGCGTATCCCGTCGGCCCTGCTCGCTCAGGGCCGCGAGACGGTTGCGCTGCAGGCACGATCGCGCGAGGCGTCGGCGGGCTCCGATGGGGCGCGGACGGTGCTCCGTGTGGCGTCGAGCGACGACCCGGCGCCCCCCATCGGCGCGGCGTTTCCGTCCCTGGAGAGCGAGCGCGGACAGGCCCCGGTGACGCTCCCCCTCACGGGTCGGCGTCAGGTCATCGTGTTCAACAACGACACCTGCGTCGCGCTCTGGCCCGAGCTCCAGGACCTCGCGTGGCTCGCCCGGCACCCGATGGAACCCGAGGGCCCGAGCGTCATGCTGGTCACCAACGACAACCCGGACTTCATCGCCCACTGGCGGCTCGAGGCGCTGGCGACGCTGGTGCGCAGCGACAGCTACACCCTGCACGAGGGCCATTTCCGGGTGGATGGCATCCCCGGGGCCTGGCACACGGAGTACTTCGTCGACGAGCGGGGCGTGGTGCGCGAGGTGGAGCGGGTCTACACGGGGCCGGCGTCGCCCGTCGGGGGGTTCAGCGCGCTGGGGGCTCCGTAGCTCAGCTGCTGAGCCCGCTCCACTCGAGGTTGCGCTCCATGATGGTGCGCTGCGTGGAGGGGCCGACGACGGTGTAGCCCTCGTTGGTGAAGGGCTTGTAGCGAGGGAGGTTGATGGCCACGAGCTCGGCCATGCGCTCCGCGGTGGCGGGCGCGAGCCGCCCGTCGAGCGCCTGCAGGAAGGGGGTGAGCACCCGGATGAGCTGCGACACCAGCTGCGGGAGGTTGTCGGCGAGGCGGTTGCGGGTCTGCAGCGTGCCCTGCTCGCTGAGGTTCTGCAGCGCGGGGCTGCGCCAGGTGAAGGTGTACCGCGGGGAGCTGGCGAAGCCGCGCTCGCCGGAGGAGTGCGGGTGCACGTCGAAGTCGACGGGGATGTTCACCAGGGAGAACTGGTCGGCCTCGTTCACGCGGCCGAGGATGTACGGGATGTTCACGCGGAAGCGGTGACGGGGGACGGTCTCCGCGGAGCCCTCGGAGCTGGTCCCGGCGGACGGGCCCTGGCCCGGGAAGATGGTCTTGGCGGTCTCCAGGTAGAGCCGCGAGATCTCCGCCTTCTGGTCGTGCCCCAGCGCCGAGTAGAGGAACATCAGGAGGTAGAGGTCGATGTTCCCGGCGACGCAGCGGGACTGGCCCTTGGCGCGGGTGATGGTCTTGTAGAAGAGCTGCGTCGACGCGACGATCTGCTTCTTCTTCTCCTCCCAGCGCAGCCCCTCGCTCTCCCAGCGCCCGCCCGGAATCTCGTTGAACGACTGCTCCTCGAGGAACCTCCCCGGGTCGGTGATGCGCTCGATGCCGAACTTCTCGGGGTTCTTCCCCCAGGGAGAGGTGGCGATCAGGTAGTAGGACGACACCGAGTAGAAGTCCGTGGTGGGCGCCGTGCGCTCCAGAAACTCCATGATCCGGTCCTGCTTGACCTTGGTCTCATGGGGCATGCCCGCGATGAGCAGCACGTGGTTCCAGATGCCGAGGTCGTGGCTGGCCTTGAGGAGCCGCTCGATGGTCTCGGTGTTGATGCCCTTGTTGATCATCCGCAGCATGGAGTCCTCCGGGGACTCCACGCCGAAGACGAGGCGCATCGCCCCGGCCTTGCGCATCTTCTCGAGCAGGTGCTCGTCGAGCGAGCGCATGTTGCAGCAGTCCGACCAGAGGATGTCGAGCTTCTGGTCGACGAGCGCGTCGCAGAACATCTCGGCGTACTTGTAGACCGAGTTGATCTGCGTATTGAGGAAGTGGAAGTGCTTGCAGTCGTAGGTCTCTGAGAGGAAGCGCAGCCCCGCGACGGTCTCCGCGAGGTCCTCCCCTTCGATCTTCGAGTAGGCGTACGAGCAGAACCCGCACGGGGCGTTGCAGCCGCGGATGAAGATGTGCGGCAGCACCACGATCTTGTCGTCCTCGAAGCGCGAGAACTTCAACATCGTCTCCTTGTCGAAGTGGAAGCGCTTCATCAGCTGGCGCCCGGAGTACCGGAAGCGGTCGACCAGCTTCGGGTCGAACACCGGCACCGCCGCGGGGATCGTGTCGTACGCGTGCTCCCCGGCCTCCGCCGCGCTGAGGTCGGTGCGCTCGAAGTCCCCCGCCTTCGACCCCTCCGGGGCCGGCGTGTGCTGGAGCCCGTCGATCACGGTCTTGCGCCGCATGAGGGCCTGCGCGGCGATGACCACCGGGGGCAGCGGCTCGACCAGCCCGCCCGCCGCGGCCATGGCGTTGGCGCCGATGTTGGTGTGCTCGGGCACGCCCTTGCGCAGGCCCGACAGCTTCAGCACATCGGACGCGACGCCCGCGTCGTCGCCGCGACCGAAGTGGATCGCCCCGTCCTCGCCGCGGTAGATCACCCGCGGACCGAGCACGCGGTTGCGCTCGTGCTCGCCGTTGAGGATGTTGCGGAAGACCTGGATGGTGATGGCCTCGACGTGCCCGACGAAGGCGTAGTCGATGGCGGGGCACTCCTCCATGATCCGCTGGTAGATGGCCGGCTGCGTGCTGTCCGGCGAGGCCTGGAGCCCGCCGATGATGATGGTGCACTTCGGGTAGCGCTCGCGCAGCACCCGGGCGATGCACTGCGCCACGGCGGCGAGGGCCATGACGTTCACGATGCGGTCGAGCACCGCGGAGAGGGAGATGCCGAAGATGGCCTTCTCGGTGACGCCCAGCACCGCGATCAGCTTCTCGGTCTGCGCGCGCAGCGTGTCGTCGGTGCCCGCGAGGAAGCCCGCCACCAGGGCCTGGTCGAAGTACTGCCGCAGGTCGAAGGCGGCGGGGTCCTCCGCGCAGGCGTCGCAGATCTGCGCGTCGAAGTCCCAGTGCTCCAGGTCCCGATACCCGAGGCGGTAGAGGTGCCCCATCACGGTCGGCACCCCGAGCTTCACCATCTCGTAGTCGTGCTCCCAGTTCATCTCGAGCACGCGAAACGTCGGACTGATGAAACCGATGTTCATGGAATCGCTCCCTGGAACGAGCAGTGAAGGCTTCGGGGCGGCGCTGGGCTGGGTCGCCGTGAGAAACCGGCGAACCTGCCCGGCCATGGGCTCCCCCGGGTAGTGGGCAAGGCCCTGGTAGAGGAAATCCCGCAGGGCGGCTCCCCCGGCGACCGGGCGCAGCTCCGACTCGCCGTGCAGCGCGACGTAGCGCTGGTCGAGCTTGGTGCAGACCGACGCCAGCGAGCAGCCTTCACACACCGAGGCCGCGCCGCGGCGATGATCCGAGGCGCGCCCGTCGATGAGCACCGCCCCGTCGCGGTTGATGGAGAGGATGTTCTCCTCCACGAGGTCGGTGGCGAAGACCGCCTCGTCGCCCAGCAGGCACAGCGGGAAGTGCGTGAGCGTCACCATGGCCCCGCGCGCCCGCGCCACCCGCACGGCCTCGCGCACGTGCACCATGAGGTCGGAGTAGCGGGCCACGAGGGCGACGTCGGCTCCCTCGGCGCCTTCGAAGCAGTGCTTGAAGCGCAGCGTGGGGATGCCCTCGTCGACGAGCATCGCGGCGATGGCGGGGAGCCGCGGGGCGTTGCGCGCGGTCACCACGGTGGTGGCGCCCAGCACCGGGTGGTACTTCGCGGAGAGCTCGCGCAGGTGGCTCATCCCCCGGCGAAACGCCTCGAAGGCCCCCGGGCGGGCCATCATGGCGTCGTGCATCTCGGCGTCCTCGCCGTGGATGGAGAAGTCGATGTGCGAGAGGCCCGCGTCGAGGGCCGCCTCGGTCCACGCGCGGCTCTTGAACTGGATGCCGTTGGTGTTGATCGTGATCGACTCGTACCCGAGCTCGCGACCGCGCCGGCAGAACTCCGCGAAGCGCGGGTGCACCGTGGGCTCGCCGCCGGTGAAGCCGAGGATGGTGCAGCCCTCCGCGCGGGACTCGACCATGCGCTTGATGATCTGGTCGTCGGTCGGGTTGAGCTCCGGACGATTGAGGATGTCGAGCACGCAGCAGAAGGGGCACGCCGCGTTGCAGAAGGTCGTCAGGCTGATGAGGGCGACGCGGGACGGGGGAGGGGGAGGCGAGGCGTTGATCACCTTCAAACGGGTCATCCGTCAACGACCTCCTACGGTCTTCTACACGGGGATATCAGCGGGCCAACGATCGGGCCCGGAGGGTACCACGCAGTGGGATGATGACAGCCGACGACGGGTTGCGACGCAACCCGAAGAGTCCGGCGGGGTGACGCTCAGCGGGTGACGTTGAGCGCGAAGGTGCCGCAGGTGCTCGGCGCCGACGTACGGACGAGGCGCACGTAGACCGTGGCGGGCCAGGCGACGTTGCGGGTGGTGAAGCCCGAGCCCGGCGTGTTGTCGGTGAACGACCATGTCGTGCCCGGCGTGCCGGAGCAGAACGGAGTCGACGCGCAGGTCGCGCGGACCTCCATGCGAATCGTCGGGCTGCCCGTCACGCCCGTGCCCGACAGCGAGATCGTCGGCGTGCCGCCCGTGCCCGGGAACGAGATCTGGTACCACATCTCGGCGCCCACGGTGGCCGGCACATAGCCGCTCACCGACGTAGAGCCGCCCGTCGCCACCGAGCCCGACCCCAGGGTCAGCGGCGCGGCGCAGGTGCTCGACGTGCCCTCGTCCACGACGCCCTGGCAGTTGTTGTCGATGCCGTCGCAGACCTCGGTGGTCGGCGCGCGAATCACCGTGTTGCCCGGGCAGAACCCGCCCGAGCCCGTGCAGGTCTCCGCCGGGTCGCAGTAGGCCACGTTGACCGACGCGCGGCACACGGTGCCCGCCGCGACGAACACATCCCCAGGACACGCCGCGCCGCCGCCGGTGCAGGTCTCCGCCACGTCGCAGATGCCCACCGCCGAGCGGCAGATCGTACCCGCCGCCGTGAAGGCGTTGCCCGGGCAGGCCGCCGAGCCGCCCGTGCAGGCCTCGGACGGATCGCAGGGGCCCGCCGACGCGCGACACACCGTGCCCGCCGCCGTGAAGGTATCGCCCGGGCAGGCCGCGCTGCCGCCGGTGCAGGCCTCAGCCACGTCGCACACGCCCGCCGACCCGCGGCACACCGTGCCCGCCGCCGTGAAGCCGTTACCCGGACACGCCGAGCTCGAACCGTTGCAGACCTCGGCCACGTCGCAGACGCCCGCCGACCCGCGGCACACCGTACCCGCCGCCACGGCGCCGTCCGCCGGGCAGGCCGCTGCGCTACCGGTGCAGTTCTCGGCCACGTCGCAGCCGCCGCCGTTGTTCGCGCGGCACACCGTGCTCGAAGGCAGGAAGCCATCCGCAGGACACGCCGCGCTGCCGCCGGTGCAGCTCTCCGCCGTGTCGCAGACGCCCGCCGACCCGCGGCACACCGTCGCCGACGGAACGAACACATCCGCCGGGCACGCCGTGCTCACGCCGTTGCAGCTCTCGGCCGCGTCGCAGACGCCCGCCGAAGCGCGGCACACCGTGCCCGCGACCCGCGCCGTCACATAGGCCCGACCGGCCACCGCGCCCGAAGGCGAGCACCCGGCCGCAAGCGGCGGGTTGAACGAGCCCGAAAGCGAGCACGTCGCCGTCACCGCGTTGATCCGGATGCGGCCCATGCCGCCAGCGCCGCCGTCGATGCCGCAGCCCGACGAGCTGCCGCCGGCGCCGCCCACGGCCTGCACGGTGCCGCTCACGGTGAGCGTCGCGGCGTCGAGGAAGACCACACCGCCCGAGCCGCCACCGCCGCCCGACGCGCCCTGCAGCGAGGTGCCGCCCGCGCCGCCGTTGGCCCGCACCGCGCCAGTGATCGTCAGCGAGGTGCCGGTCGCGATGCGAAGCGCGCCGCCGCCGCCACCGCCGCCGCCGCCGCCCGGCTTGGCGCAGGTGCACGGACCACCGCCGCCGCCGCCGCCGGAGCCGGGCTGGAAGGTCGTGGCCACCGCGAGGTCAGCCGCCGCCACCGCGCCGATCGAGCCGCCGCCGCCGCCGCCCGCCGCCCAGGTGTCGCACGCCGCCGATCGGCCGCCGGTGCCGCCCAGGTAGACACCCGAGGCCACACCGCCACTGCCGCCCGTACCACCGCCACCGGCGATGCCCGTGCCGCCAGCGCCGCCCGAAGAGCCGCCCGAAGAGCCGCCAGCGCCGCCGTTGTACCCGGCATAGGAGCCCGAGCCGCCGCCGCCCGCGTAGCCGCCGCCGCCGCCACCACCCTCGCAGATGCCGCCGCCAGCGCCACCGCCGAAGGAGCCGCCGGGGTTGTTGCAGTACCGACCCGCAGCGCTCGTGCCGCCCGTAGCGCCCGAGCCACCGGCGCCCGCACCGGGGCAGCCCACCAGGCCGTTGACGCCAGGAGCGTTGGGCGTGCCGCTCGCACCGCCGCCGCCCGTCGCGCCCTGCACGCAGCCACCGTAGGCCGCGCCGTTGCCGCCGCGAGAGCCGCTCACGTCGATGGTGCCCGCGATGGTCACCGCGCCCGTCGCGCGAAGGTCCAGCGTCCCGGTGCCGTTGGTGGTGACCGTCACACCCGCCGGGATGTTGATGGTCGTGAAGTTGTAGACGCCGGGGGCCAGCACCGTGTTGGTCGCCGGTGCAAAGGCACCGCTGGCGCCGCTGCTCGTGAACGACGTGCCGCTCGGCACCACCGCGTCGGTCGGACACGCCGCGGTCGACCCGTCGCACGCCTCGGCCACGTCGCACACGCCCGCCGACCCGCGGCACACCGTGCCCGCCGCCGTGAAGGCGTTGCCAGGACAAGCCGCCGCGCTCCCCGTGCAGGTCTCCTGAGGATCGCAGACGCCCGCCGAGGCGCGGCACACCGTGCTCGAAGGCAGGAACACATCCGCCGGGCACGCGACGCCGGTACCCGTGCAGCTCTCCGCCGTGTCACACACACCCGCCGAGGCGCGGCACACCGTCGTCGACGGACGGAACGCATCCCCAGGACACGCCGCCGCGCTGCCGGTGCAGCTCTCCGCCACATCGCAGACATCCGCCGCTGCACGGCACACCGTGCTCGACGGCTGGAACGCATCCGCCGGACATGCCGCCGCGCTGCCGGTGCACGCCTCGGCCACGTCGCAGATGCCCGCCGAAGCGCGACACACCGTGCCCGCCGCCGTGAAGGTGTTCGACGGACACGCCGCGCTGGTGCCGCCGCAGGTCTCCTGAGGATCGCAGACGCCCGCCGAAGCGCGGCACACCGTGCCCGCCGCCACGGCGCTGTCCGCCGGGCAGGCCACACCCGTGCCAGTGCAGTTCTCCGCCACGTCGCAGCCGCCGCCGTTGTTCGCGCGGCACACCGTGCTCGAAGGCAGGAAGCCATCCGCAGGACACGCCGCGCTCGACCCGGTGCAACTCTCCGCCGTGTCGCAGACGCCCGCCGACCCGCGGCACACCGTCGTCGACGGAACGAACACATCCGCAGGGCACGCCGTACCCACGCCGTTGCAGAGCTCGGCCGTGTCGCACACGCCCGCCGAGGCGCGGCACACCGTGCCCACCGCCAGCGCCGTCACATAGGCCCGACCGGCCACCGCGCCCGAAGGCGAGCACCCGGCCGCAAGCGGCGGGTTGAACGAGCCCGAAAGGCTGCACGTCGACGTCACGGCGCTGATCCGGATGCGGCCCACGCCGCCAGCACCGCCGTGGTTGGAGCAGCCGCCCGTGCCCAGGCCACCAGCACCGCCCACGGCCTGCACCGTGCCGCTCACGGTGAGCGTCGGAGCCTCGAGGTAGAGAGCGCCACCCGAGCCGCCGCCGCCAGCACCCGAGCCCAGCGCCGTGTTGCCGCCGGCGCCGCCATTGGACCGCACCGCGCCGGTGATCGTCAGCGAGGTGCCAGTCGCGATGCGAAGCGCGCCGCCGCCGCCGCCGCCGCCGCCGCCGCCGTGCCAGCCGCAGCTCGCGCACTGGCCGCCGCCGCCACCGCCCGCCGAGCCGGGGCGGAACGTCGTCGCCATCGCAAGGTCCGCCGCCGCGTCGCTGCCGATCGAGCCGCCGCCGCCGCCGCCCGCGTAGTTCGAGCAGTAGCCCGTCAGGCCGTTGCCGCCCGCGTACACGCCCGGCGAGCTGCCGCCGATGCCGGCGCCCTGAGAGCTCGAGCCGCCCGCGCCACCGTAGGCGCCGCCGCCGTTGCCGCCGTTGCCGATGTACCAGCCGCCGCCGCCGCCACCGCCGCCGTAGCCACCGCCGCCGCCGCCGGTGTCGCACACGCCGCCGCCCGAGCCGCCGCCGAACGAGCCGCCGCCCGCCGTGCACGACCGACCGGGGCCGCCGCCACCCGCGCTACCCGAGCCGCCCGTACCACCCGCGTAGCAGGAGCCGCCGCCCGAGGGACCCACGCCGGAGACGCGACCCGTCGCGCCGCCACCGCCGCCGCCGACGTAGCAACCCACCGGCACACCGTCGCCGCCGCGAGCGCCGCTCACGTCGATGGTGCCCGCGATGGTCACCGCGCCCGTCGCGCGAAGGTCCAGCGTGCCCGTGCCGTTGGTCGTGACCGTCACACCCGAGGGGATGTTGATGGTCGTGAAGTTGTAGACGCCGGGGGCCAGCACCGTGTTGGTCGCCGGTGCAAAGGCACCGCTGACCCCCGTGCTCGGGAACGACGTACCGCCAGGCACCACCGCGTCGGTCGGACACGCCGCGCTCACGCCGTTGCAAGCCTCGGCCACGTCGCACACGCCCGCCGAAGCACGGCACTGGGTGCCAGCCGCCGTGAAGGCGTTGCCAGGACAAGCCGCCGCGCTCCCCGTGCAGGTCTCCTGAGGATCGCAGACGCCCGCCGAGGCGCGGCATACCGTGCTCGAAGGCAGGAACACATCCGCCGGACACGCGACGCCGGTACCCGTGCAGCTCTCCGCCGTGTCACACACACCCGCCGAGGCGCGGCACACCGTCGTCGACGGACGGAACGCATCCCCAGGACACGCCGCCGCGCTGCCGGTGCAGCTCTCCGCCACATCGCAGACATCCGCCGCTGCACGGCACACCGTGCTCGACGGCTGGAACGCATCCGCCGGACATGCCGCCGCGCTGCCGGTGCACGCCTCGGCCACGTCGCAGATGCCCGCCGAAGCGCGACACACCGTGCCCGCCGCCGTGAAGGTGTTCGACGGACACGCCGCGCTGGTGCCGCCGCAGGTCTCCTGAGGATCGCAGACGCCCGCCGAAGCGCGGCACACCGTGCCCGCCGCCACGGCGCTGTCCGCCGGGCAGGCCACACCCGTGCCAGTGCAGTTCTCCGCCACGTCGCAGCCGCCGCCGTTGTTCGCGCGGCACACCGTGCTCGAAGGCAGGAAGCCATCCGCAGGACACGCCGCGCTCGACCCGGTGCAACTCTCCGCCGTGTCGCAGACGCCCGCCGACCCGCGGCACACCGTCGTCGACGGAACGAACACATCCGCAGGGCACGCCGTACCCACGCCGTTGCAGAGCTCGGCCGTGTCGCACACGCCCGCCGAGGCGCGGCACACCGTGCCCACCGCCAGCGCCGTCACATAGGCCCGACCGGCCACCGCGCCCGAAGGCGAGCACCCGGCCGCAAGCGGCGGGTTGAACGAGCCCGAAAGGCTGCACGTCGACGTCACGGCGCTGATCCGGATGCGGCCCACGCCGCCAGCACCGCCGTGGTTGGAGCAGCCGCCCGTGCCCAGGCCACCAGCACCGCCCACGGCCTGCACCGTACCGTTGACCGTCAGCGTCGGAGCCTCGAGGAAGACCGCGCCGCCAGAGCCGCCGCCGCCAGCGCCCGAGCCCAGCGACGTGTTGCCGCCGGCGCCGCCGTTGGCCCGCACCGCGCCGCTGATCGTCAGGGTGCTGTTGGTCGCGATGCGAAGCGCGCCGCCACCGCCGCCGCCGCCGCCGCCGCCGTGCCAGCCGCAGTTCGCGCACTGCCCGCCGCCGCCGCCGCCCGCCGAGCCGGGGCGGAACGTCGTCGCCATCGTGAGGTCTG
>Ga0208628_1000018_pt1 | contig 155649 bp, 123 predicted proteins | sample LakWasMet16_LOW5_2_FD_183864 | JGI IMG/M metagenome (GOLD analysis project Ga0208628, IMG submission 183864) | Freshwater sediment methanotrophic microbial communities from Lake Washington under simulated oxygen tension - Sediment Metagenome... | ecosystem: Environmental > Aquatic > Freshwater... | reverse complement strand
ATCGTCGTCCGGAAACGTGGTCGCTCTCCGGGCAGAGGCGACGTCAGAATTCCGCACTGGCAGCGTGGTAGGTCGCACCCGCTCCCTTACGGTCGCGGTCTGGCTCTGGTCGCTGACGGCCTCGCGGTCGTACCGGGGATTCCCCGCCGTCGGCCTCGCGGTCGTACCGAAAAACCGTTCGCTGACGGCCTCGCGGTCGTACCGGGGATTCCCCGCCGTCGGCCTCGCGGTCGTACCGAAGAACTCCCCGCCGTCGGTCTCGCGGTCGTACCGAAGAACCGTTCGCTGACGGCCTCGCGGTCGTACCGAAGAACTCCCCGCCGTCGGCCTCGCGGTCGTACCGAAGAACCGTTCGCTGACGGCCTCGCGGTCGTACCGGGGACTCCTCGCTGACGGCCTCGCGCTCGTACTCCGAACTCCAGTGAGTTCGCGCGCCCCGCTTGTGGCCGCCGCAGCACTGGGGCACCGTCGCCCGATGAGATTCCACGTGTGTGTCGCGCTCGCTCTCGCTGGTCTCAGCTCGCCGGTTCTCGCCCTCGCGCAGGACTCCCCCGCCGACCCCGTAGGCGCCGCGCAGACGGCGCTCGGCGGCCTGCTCGGCAACGCGCCCTCGCAGCGCGGAAGCTCCCGCTCCCGTCGCCGCGTCCGCAACGCCCCGGCCGCGACGCCCCTCTCGGCCAGCGCGCCCCGGGCGCTGCTCACCGCCACCGCCGACGGCTACATGCAGCTCCCGCTACAGACCTTCCAGAACCTCCGCGGGGTGCGCCCGCCTCCCTACAACTGGGAGAGCCGCGGCTGCTCCTTCGGGGAGATCTCCGGTCCCTTCCGGGACAGCTTCGACCGGGCCTGCGCCCGCCACGAGTTCGGCTACCGCAACTACGGCGCCGGGGGCCTCGCGCTCGACACCACCGAGGCGCGCCGCACCCGCGTCGACGACCGCCTCCGCGACGACCTCACCAGCCTCTGCCACGGCGAGCACCGGGGCCTCACGGAGACGCCCTGTCTCCTCGCCGCGCAGACCGTCTACGCGGGCGCCCGCGCCGCCGGTCGCAACTGGTTCTTCACCGGCCCCTCGGCCAGGCCGCCGGCCCTGCCGACGCCGTCGCTGCCGGGCTTCAACACCGGCGCCAACGCGGGGCCCATCCCGGGCGTACCCATCCCGGGCATCCCCGCGCAGCCGACGGGCAACACGATCCCGCTGCCGGTGCCGGGCAACCTCCCCATCCCCGGCACCCGGTAGCGCGGGGGGCGTGACGGCTTCGGGCGCCGCCCGCCCACGTCGTCAGTACGCGTGCGGAGGGCGTGGGCGGCGTCCCTGCGGGGGGCGTGGGCGGGCGCGCCCCTCCGCTTCGCTCCGGGTGAGGACGCGTACTGACGACGTGGGCGGGCGCGCCCCTCCGCTTCGCTCCGGGTGAGGACGCGTACTGACGACGTGAGCGGCGCCTCTCCGCTTCGTGACGGCTTCGGGCCCAGCCCCTCCCCCGTCAGGCCACCAGAGCCTGCGCTGACGCCTGAGCCCTCCGGCTCGGCTACTCTCCTGCTCCCTCCCATGTACCGCGACCCCTCCAACGCGCTGCCTGTCGACACGCTCCCGACCTTCCTCCGCCTGGCCGCAGGGTCCGCCGGGGTCACCGAGCTCCGCTTCGCGCCGGACATCCCCCCGAAGCAGCTCCAGGGCTCCCTCTCCTTCGCGCAGGTCGCTCCCCACGAGCAGCCCGTGGCCCTGCTCGACAGCACCGTGATGCAGTCCGGCAAGGGCGGCGCGCTGGTGACCAGCCTCGCGCTCCACCTCGACTCTCCACGGATGCGCGTTCCCCTGGAGCTCATCCAGTGGGAGCCGACCTTCCCCCGCGGGCTCTCCGAGGCCGGCGTGCTGCACACCGCGCAGGGCGCTGTGATGCTCCCTCGCATGCCCACCCGCGAGACCTCCGCCGCGCTCGCCCGGCTGCTGAGCGCGCTCGCCTGGTGGGTGCGCAGCGGCGGGCGCTTCGCCGTCGGCCACGGCGCCGCGGCCGGGCCCGTGGGGGCCATCGCCGCCCAGTGGCTGCGCCCCGAGGGCATCGCCGCGCAGCCCATGATCCCCTCGGCGGCGCTCCACGTCGCGGGAGGGTGCCTCCCCGACTGGATCGCCCCGGACTCCGACGAAGAACTCCTCGGCCTCGTCGACGAGACCGTGAGCCGCGACGGCACCCGCGCCATCGCCTTCACCGACCGGCGGATCATCACCAACAGCGGCTCCTCCCCGATGCAGATCCCCTACGGGCAGATCCAGTCCGTGGAGGTCTTCAAGGGCCTGGTCTCCCACGCGCTCAAGCTGGTGGTGGCAGGGCACCGCGTGGAGGTCCCCACGGTGGTCTCGCACGAGGCCGCGCAGGCCATGGGGGCCTTCCTCTACAACGTCACCCAGCTCCCCCCGGAGCACCGCCGCGCCGCGCCCGCGACGCCTCCCGGCGCGGACGATCCCACCGGCGCCCTCGCCTCGCTGCGCGCCCTCGCCTGGCCCGACCCACGGGTCTCCACCCTCTTCGAGCTGGTGCACGCCGCGCACGCGAGGGGCGACGTCCCGCTGGAGGCGGCGCGCGACCTGGTGGTGCGCACGAGGCTGCTCCAGCAGGCCCTTCGGCAGGGCCACGCGAGGCACGCGGGCGCGAGCGTCTCTCCGCTCTCGGTCGTGGACATGGAGTTCCTGCTCTGGCAGTGCCTCGGGCAGCCGATGCGGCAGCACTGGGTCCACGGGGGGAAGGTGCTGGAGTACGACCTGCGCACCGGCGGCGGCAGCGGCCGGATGATCGCCTCCAGCGTGGTGGGCCTCGCCATGCTGGCGGTGGTGGGTATCGGCTGGGTGGGCGGCGGGGGAAGCCGCTCGCAGCAGGTCTTCGTGCGCATCGCCGAGGCGCCGTGCGGGGCCTACTTCACCCTCACCGAGCCCTCCGGGCGCTCGCTCTCGGAGACCGAGCCCAAGGTCTACAGCGCCCTCTCCTCGGCCTTCGCCGACGCCTCCGCGGAGGCCCTCCTCCTCCGCGCCCTCTTCGGCTGGAACCTCTCCCCCAGCGATCTCCACGCCCAGCCCGTCGGGGCGATCGAGCAGCGCATGGGCTCGCTGCTGGGCCGCGCCGACGCCGGGCCCTTCGTGCGCCGCGACGGCCTCGCCGGGGCATAGAGCATCGTGACCCCGGAGAAGGCCCTCGACCGCGTTCGCAAGCTGCTGGCGCTGGCGACCTCGCCCAACGTGCACGAGGCCGCCTCGGCCGCCGCGAAGGCGCAGGAGCTCATCACCCGCCACCGGCTGGAGCAGTGGCTCGACGCGGAGCGAGGCGCGCAGGAAGACCCCGACCCCATCGTCGACGCGAGGGCGGAGCCCCTGGACGTCGCCCGCCGTCAGCGCCCCTGGAAGGTGGTGCTCGCGGTCGCGCTCGCGGAGGTCAACGGGTGCCTCGCGTACACGCTGTCGAGGGGCTCCGACGAGGCCATCGTGATGGTGGGCCGAGGCCGGGACCGGGCCGCCGTGGCGACGCTGTGGGCGTGGCTCCTGAAGCGCATCGAGTGGCTCTCGGCGACGCACGGGGAGGGCCGCCCGAGGCGCTGGCACGAGGCCTTCCGGGTGGGCGCCGTGGACGCCATCGCGGAGCGGCTGCGGGCGACGGAGGCGGCGGCGCACGACGAGGCGCAGGGGGCGGCGCTGGCGATCATCGACCGGGCCATCGAGGCCGAGCGGGCGGCCCTCGATCGCTTCGCCGAGGAGCACCTCCGCCTCGGTCGGGGGAGGGGGCTGCGGGTCGACGCCGCGGCGTGGAAGAAGGGCCGCGCGGCGGGCGTCGGGCTGAAGCTCCCGTGAGGGGATGGCGTGATAGCGTTCGCGCCATGAACGTGACGCTGACCGAGTCCGAGCGACTGACCTTCGGAGCGCTGCTGCGCACCCTCATCCGCCTCGGCGGATACACCACGCCCGACGAGCAGGAGGTGGTGCACAGCGTCGTGGCCGACCTCATCGAGGTTCCGCTCGGCGGAAACGTCGGGGACGTGCTGGCGGCGCTGCTCGAGCGCTCCGCCGAGCGCTACAAGGACGACGAGTCGGTGCGCGCCGCCGCCGACGAGGTCACCCGCCCCGAGGCGCGCGAGGCCATCTACGGGGCGCTCTACGAGATCTCCGCCACGGAGACGATCACCACCGGCGAGTCGTCGGTGCTCGACTGGCTCGCCGCGCGCTGGAACATCCGCATCCAGAACGCCGACATCCCCGCGGGCTGAGGCGCCGCGTCAGTCGACGTCGATGGCGCGGAGGGTGAGGTCTTCGAGGGTGACGTAGCGGAGGGCGGCCTCGTGGGTGGCCATGAGGCGCACCGGCGGGGCGACGCCCGCCTCGAGGGCCTCGCGCCAGCGGAGGGCGCAGATGCACCAGCAGTCGCCGGGGCGCAGCCCCTGGAAGCCGAACTCGCGCCTCGGGGTGGAGAGGTCGTTGCCCACCGAGCGGCTGAACGCCAGAAACTCCTCGGTCACCCTGGTGCAGATCACGTGACGCCCCTCGTCGTGGTCGTCGGTGCGGCAGCACCCATCGCGGAAGAAGCCCGTCTTGGGGTCGTGGGAGCAGTCCTCGAGCGGACCTCCGAGGACGTTCTTCGGGGCGGCGGGGTCGGTCGTGGTGTCGGCCATGGGTGGCGCCGACGATACTACCGAACCCGCCAATGCCAGCGTCGGACTCTCAGGCCTCGAAGCGGGCGCCGGTGGGCGCTACAGCGCCGCGCAGCCCGCGTAGGCCGAGCCGACGGGCGGCATCAGCATCGTGCAGGCCCCGCGGCCCACGGCCGAGCAGTCGATGCGCGTCTGGACGCCTTCGAGGCACACGGAGATCGCGGCGCCGTCGCAGCGGCTGCCGCTCGCGGCGTTGGGCGCGGGGATCGTGCACCCGGTCGCGCGCGGCACGCAGCGGGCGATGCCCCGGGCGTCGGGCATGCAGCGGCGACCGATGGCCGCGCAGTCCGAGCGGTCCTCCAGCATCATGCCCGTGTCGCGGTCGCGCAGGCACAGCACCGCCGTGTCGCCGTCGCAGCGCGCTCCCTCCGCCGCGCACGTGGCCGGCGCGGGCATGCAGCCCGGGCTGCTCCCGCCGGTGCCGCCGCCGAGGCACACGGTGCCCGCGGGGCAGGGCTCGCGCACCTCGCCGTTGCCGCCGCCGACGCGAGGTCGGCACCACGCGCGGACGTTGCCGTCGCAGCGCCCGCCGCCCGGGGTCGCGCACTCGTTGGCGCCCGCGGGCAGCACGCACACGCCGTTCATGCAGGTCTGGCCGACGGTGGTGCAGTCGAAGACGCGCGGGAGGTGGTTGCCGCCGGGGGTCGAGCAGCGCACCGCGACGTTGCCCACGCACGACGGCGTCACCGAGCCCGAGCAGGGCGTGTTGAACTCCACGCAGCGCAGGTACGCGTCGCAGGTGGTCGAGGTCGTGGCGCAGTCGGCCATGCGCGCGTAGCGCACGCGCTGCTCGGGCGAGTCGAGCTCGAGGCGATGGGCGATCAGGTTGAACGCGCGCTCGGTACAGAGGTCCGAGGGGATGCCGAACTGCGCCGTCGTGTAGCCGCAGGCGTGGACCGTCCGGCACATCTGGAGCACCCGCTCGGCGCCCATGGGAGCGGCGGGCGCGTCGGTGGTGACGGGTGTGTCGGTGGTGACGGGGCTGTCGGTGGTGACGGGCGCGTCGGTCGCGGGGGTGTCGCTGACCGAGGCGTCGGTGACCGTGGGGGTGTTGCCGCCGTCGCTGCAGGCCGTGAGGAGCAGCGTCGCGGCAAGTGCGCGAAGGCACGAGCTCGGGATGATCATCATGGCCGAGCTTCGTAGAACGTCCGCCGCACCCGTGGCAAGGAAGTCACGGCTCGCCCTCGACCGCTTTCGGAGCGCTGGGGGAGGCTCAGCGCCCTCGGCCGTGTCCCCGGCCGCGTCCTCGATCGTCGTCGCCGTGCCCTCGATCGTCGTCGCCGTGCCCTCGGTGGCGTCCGTTGTCGTGGTCGTCGTGGTCGTCGTGGTCGTCGTGTCCTCGGTCGCGGCGCGCCCAGCCGGCGGGCTGCAGGAGCAGCACGCTCGGCGCAGGCTCGGCGAACACCAGCGTCGGCCGCGCCGGGCGGGCGACCACGAGCGCGGGGCGAGCGACCGGCCGCTCCACGAAGACCACGCCGGGGATGGTCGCGACCACCACGACGCTCGGGGCCTCGGCGCCGAGGTACACCGCTCCGCCGATCGACACGCTGGGGAGCCCGACCTCGAAGCGGGTGTGGGCGCCGACGTCGAAGTGCCCGACGAACGCCACGCCGGAGGGGCGGAGCGCCACCGGGCGGTCGCGGCCGCCGACCTTCACGACGAGCGAGGGCGCTTCGATCTGGGCGGGGGCGATGGGCTCGCCTTCGAGGGTGGTCCAGAAGGTGGCGACGTCGCCGGTGCGGGCGATGGCGACCTCGACGGCCCGGTCGCCGACCACGGTCACCTGGCCGCCGTGCCGCGGCGCCGGGGGCTGCACCGTCGAGGCGAAGGCCACGGGGCCGGTGAGCATCTGCACCGGCGCGGCCGTAGGCGAGGGCTGCACCGACACCTCGACCGGGTACTGCCCGGGCGGCACCCCGGCGGCGCGGCCGACGTAGGCGTGCGCCGCGGGGTCGTAGGTGACCGGCACCGACTGCACCCGGCCGTCGGGCTTGCGCAGCCCCACGCGCACCGAGCTCGGCTGCATCGGGGCGCCCTGCGGGGTCGTGACGTAGGTGAGCACGCGGCCATCGGGCTGCGCGAGCACCTCCGCGCGAAGGTTGGCGGAGAGGGCGAGCACGCCGCCGTGCTCGGCCACGGAGCCGCGAGCGGCGTCGGCGGAGACGACCGCGGGGGCGGCGTCGGCGGCGCGACGCTGACAGGCGGGGAGCGCGAGCAGTACCAGACTCAAGAGCAGGGACGATCGCTTCATGGTCCAACGGTGTGGAGCATTCGCTACGCCATTGCCATGACGACCACGCGTCGCGAGCGGTGGTCCGTGCAGTTTGATGGGCCGATGTGGTTCACCTCAACACGAGAGCCGCCATGAGCGCATGGAAGAGCGTGGAAATAGGGCTCTGGACCACCGCCAGAAGCCCTCCCCCCTCCCGGCGTTCGCGCACCCGTCGATGGTACCGTCGCGCGCCATGAGCGACGCGATCCTCCGCACCCCCGATGAGCGCTTCGCGGCGCTGCCCGACTTCCCCTGGAAGCCCCACTCGCTCGACGTCGGCGGGCTGCGCGTCGCCTTCCTCGACGAGGGGCCGCGCGACGCTGCTCCCGTGCTGCTCCTGCACGGCGAGCCGAGCTGGTCCTTCCTGTATCGCAAGATGATCCCCGGGCTTCTTGCGGCGGGGCATCGCGTGGTGGCGCCCGACCTCGTGGGCTTCGGCCGCAGCGACAAGCCCGCCGACCCTCGCGCGTACAGCTACCAGGCCCACGTCGACTGGATGCGCGCGGTGCTCGTGGGCCTCGACCTGCGCGGCGTGACCCTCTTCTGCCAGGACTGGGGCGGGCTCATCGGGCTACGCCTCGCGGCCGAGGAGGGCGACCGCTTCGCGCGGGTCTGCGCGGGCAACACGTACCTGCCCACCGGCGACGAGCGGGTGCCACCGGCCTTCCATGTGTGGCGGGCCTTCGCCCGGTGGACGCCGGTGTTTCCCATCGGTCGCATCGTGGGGTCGGGCTGCGTGCGGGGGCTCTCCCCCGAGGCGCGCGCGGCCTACGACGCGCCCTTCCCCACGGAGCGCCACAAGGCCGGGGCGAGGGTGTTTCCGTCGCTGGTTCCGACGAGGCCCGACGACCCGGCGAGCGCGGCCAACCGTAGGGCGTGGGAGGCGCTTCGGGAGTGGAAGAAGCCCTTCCTCACGCTCTTCGGAAAGAACGACCCCATCACCCGCGGCGCCGAGAAGCGGCTGCAGTCGCGCATCCCTGGAGCGAGGGTCCAGCCCCACGCGCTGCTCCGAGGGGCGGGGCACTTCCTCCAGGAGGACGTCGGCCCCGAGCTCGCCGACCGCCTCGTCGCGTGGATGCGCTGACCGATGCGATCCTCTGGAACTTCTCCGCCCCTCAGTCGTCCACCCACCGCGATGCGAAACACCATGACCAGGCACTCGACCCTCGCCCTCGCCCTCGTCCTCTGCGGTTGCCAGCGCCCCGTCCCGGCGCAGCCGACACCCCCGGCGACGGACGTCCCTCGCGTCACCGACGCGACGCGGGCCACGGTCGCCGACGCGGGTGATCCCACGCTCCCGCTCTCTCGCCTGGTGGCCTTCGGCTCGGCCGACGCCGTGCGCACCTGGATCAACACCTACCAGAGCGCCCAGGGCGGTCGTCGCCGCGGCGGAGCGGACCTTGGCGAGTCCATCGGCGACGGCTTCGGCCTCGGCGGAGGCGCAGCGGGCGAGGGCACCATCGGCATGGGCAACGTCGGCACCCTCGGCTCGGGGGCCGGAACCGGCTCCGGCCAGGGCTATGGCTCGGGGGCCGGGGCGGGCCTCTCCGCGGCGGCTCCTGCTCCTGCTCCTGCTCCTGCTGCGCGCGCTCCTTCGGGTGGGCCGGGCGCTCGCGTGGGCGCCACGGACTCCATCACCAACAACCAGGTGGAGGGCGTCGACGAGGGCGACATCGTGAAGACCCACGGGGAGCACCTGGTGATCCTCCGCCGGGGGAGGCTGTTCTCGGTGCGGCTCGGTGCGACGGCGGTGACGCCGGTGTCGATGGTCGACGCCTACGGCCGCGGTCGAGCGCCGGGGGGCTGGTACGACGAGATGCTGGTCGACGGCGACACCATCGTGGTGATTGGCTACAGCTACCGGGCGAGGGCGACGGAGGTCGGGCTCTTCGACATCGACGCGGAGGGCGCCATCCGCTGGCGCGACACGCTCTTCGTGCGATCGAGCGACTACTACTCGTCGCGCAACTACGCGAGCCGGCTCGTGGGGCACCACCTGGTGATGTACATGCCGGTTCCGCTGCGGCTGGAGGGCGATGCGCTGTCGCTGGCCGCGGTGCGCCACTCGCCCGACGCGTCGTGGGAGACGGTGATGGACTACGCCCGGCTCTACCGCCCGGTGCAGGCCGTCGGGTACGGGCCGGTGGTGCACACGGTGATGTCCTGCGACCTCTCGGGCCGCGGCTTCGACTGCCGCGCGGTGGGCGTGGTGGGCCCCTCGGGGCGCAACTTCTACGTGAGCGGATCGGCCGTGTACCTCTGGGTCAACGGGCAGCGGAGCCGCGGGTACGGCAGCGCGCCGACCGAGGGCAACCTCCCTCCGCCCGCGGTGCTGTACCGGATGCCCCTGGATTGCAGCGAGATCGGTGCGGTGAAGGCCCGCGGGGCGCCGCTCGACCAGTTCTCCTTCGACGAGCGCGACGCCACGCTCCGGGTGCTGGTGCGCGCCGAAGGATCAGGCGAGTCGATGTGGTCCGCGGAGGTGACGAGCGGGGACATCGGGTTCTTGAGGGTCCCGGTGGGGCGCTTCGGGGAGGAGGTTCCGACGATGGAGCGCACGGCGTACCGGGGGCTCCCGAGGCTCGACGGGCGAGCGCGCGCGATGCAGAACCGCTTCGTCGGCGACCACCTGCTCTACGGCGGCGGCAGCGGGTGGTCGCCTCGCGCGACGGGCGACGCGGCGCCGCAGCCGGTGTGGGTCTACGACGTGGCGCACGACCGCACGGCGAGGGTGGACGTGACGCACTCCATCGAGCGCATCGAGCCGATGGGCCGCGACGCGCTGGTGGTGGGCAACGAGCGCGGCGGCTTGACCTTCAGCGCGGTGGCGCTCGACGAGGCGCCGACGGTGGCGGGGCGGCACACGGTGCGCAACGCGTCGCAGGGCGAGACGCGCTCTCACGGGTACTTCTACCTGCCCGACGGCGACCGCCGGGGGATGCTGGGTCTGCCGGTGACGGTGGGCGCCGATGGCAGCGGGTGGCGGCAGCTCCGTGGGGTGTCGAGCTCGGTGATGTTCCTCGGGGTGGAGGGGCTGCGCTTCCGGGAGCTGGGGTCGCTGCGCAGCGGGAGCGGCGCGGGGGTGGACGACCGCTGCGTGGCGTCGTGCGCGGACTGGTACGGCAACGCGCGGCCGATCTTCTGGCGCAGCCGGGTGTTCGCGCTGCTGGGCTACGAGCTGGTGGAGGGCAGTCTCGCGGGGGGAAGGATGCGAGAGACGCGGCGGGTGGACTTCCTCCGCACGCAGCTCAACGGCGCGAGCGACCGCAGCGGCAACGTGTTCAACAACCTGCCGGATTGAGCCGGAGGGGGGGCGCGATCGGTGGTGCGCGGCGGTGCCGCGACGGGGTAGAACGCGGAGCCATGGCGTCGGCAAAGAAGCACACCAGCGGGAAGAAGGCGCCGGGGTTGGGGGTGTACTACCGGTCACTGACAGTGGAGAACGTGCGCTGCTTTGCCGACGCGCAGACGCTCACGCTGGCGGGTGAAGATGGGCGCCCATATCACTGGACTCTGCTGCTCGGAGAGAACGGGACCGGGAAGACGACGTTGTTACAGGCGCTGGCAGCGATCAGCATTCGAGGGTGGACCGAGAACAATCTCAGCACACCTGCAGATAGCAGCCGGTTCTTCGAACAGCTGACGCGGTGGTCTCAGATCAACTCTCCGTTTTACCTGCAATCGCCGAAACGCTTGCGCGCTGGCATGACGGTTTCCACGGGCTTGGAGGCTGATAGCCTCTATTCTGACGAAGCATGGTTTGATCTGGACGAGCTCGACGAACCCTATGGAAATACCTTCTCGCTCGATCGGGAAGCGGGCTTGCCTACAAACGTGTTGTGCGCATACGGCCCGATGCGCCGCTCGATCGACGCTCGCCTCGGTGCCGTAGACACGCGCAAGGACGAAGTCATCGACTTCCTCGAAGGCAAGGTCACCAGCCTCGACGTCGAGGAGTGGTTCCTCCAGCGCGACTACGCCGCGTCCAGCAACGCGACCGAGCCTGCTGCTCGCGAGGAATCCCGTCGCTGGCTCGCCATCGCCAGGGAGACCGTGCTCTCGATCCTCCCCGGCGTCACCGACCTCGTCCCGCGCTCGACCGGCGGACCCTCGGGGCAGATCCGTCTCTACGCGGTCACCAGCCACGGCACCGTTCCCTTTCGTGAGCTCGGCTTCGGGATGCAGTCCACGCTCGCGTGGGTGGTCGACCTCGCCGTGCGGATGATGACCGCGTATCCCGACAGTGCCGATCCCCTGAAGGAGCCCGCGGTCTGCCTCGTCGACGAGATCGACCTCCACCTCCATCCCCGCTGGCAGCGGGTGCTGCTCCAGCAGCTCTCCGCGCGCTTTCCCAACGTGCAGTTCGTCGCCACGGCGCACAGCCCGCTCATCGTTCAGGCCGCGCCCGACGCCAACGTGGTGGTGCTCCGCCGCGACGGTGAGCGGGTGGTGATCGACCGGGCGCCCGAGTCGGTGCGCCATTGGCGGGTCGACCAGATCCTGACCAGTGACCTCTTCGGACTTCCCAGCGCCCGCCCCGCGGCCCTCGACGGGCTCATCGAAGAGCGCGAGCGCCTCCTCGCGAAGGAGAAGCCCTCCGCGAAGGACACCTCGCGGCTGGCGGCGCTGCGGGCGAAGATCGGCGCGCACCCCGCGGGAGAGTCGCCGACCCTGCTCGAAGCGGAAGAACTCCTGCTGGAGCTCACCCGCGCGAAGACCGAGGCCGTGAGGAAGAACGGCTCCATGGGTGCGAAGAGGAAGAAGGCGTGATCCGGGTCCAACGCCCGGCTACAGCGCCGTCGGTGCTGTCGAAGGGACACGCGGAGACCGCCCGGTGGGTGACCGACGTCCGCGCGCACCCGGCGGCGCATCGCGCAGGAGCGAAGAAGGTCACCTTCGACGAGACGATCTATCGCGACCCGTCGGTGAAGCAGGTGCTCGTGCAGGCGCAGCACGGCAAGTGCGCGTTCTGCGAGTCGAGCTTCGCGCACGTCTCCTACGGCGACGTCGAGCACTTCCGCCCCAAAGGGGGGATCCGGCAACGTCGTGGCGGGGCCCTACGTCGGCCCGGATATTACTGGCTCGCGTATGTCTGGGAGAACCTCCTGGTCTCCTGCGAACTCTGCAACCGTCGATTCAAGCGCAACTGGTTTCCGTTGGAGCACCGCTCGACGCGGGTGCGCGGGCCGAAGGGCGACCTCTCCAAGGAGCGCCCGCTGCTGGTGAACCCCGCGGTCGATGATCCCGCGGCCTTCATCACCTTCCACGAGCATCGGGCCGTCGCCGTCGCCGGGGCGCCCAAGGGGAGAAGCTCGATTCGAGGGTATGGCCTCAACCGCACGACCATCCGAGCGCGTCGACGCCGCGTCATCGACGTCATCGAGCGCCTCGTCGATGTGCTCGAGGAACTCCCGGTGAACCATCCGAAGATCGCGACGGCCGAGGCTTTCCTACGACGGATGGCCGATCCTGCGGAGGAGTATTCCGCGATGGTGCGGGCCTACCTCAACCAACGCCGCAGCTCGGTGCTTTCGGCTCCGTGACGGCGCCTGCGGGGCGCGATGTACTCCGCGCCCTCGTCGCCCGGCGTCGGGTAGCGCACCCACCCGACCTCGTGCGCGAACGTTGTGTCAGAGGGAGCGCCGTCCCATCATCGCGCCCAGGAGACCCATCGCCCGTATGCCTGCGACCACCGTGCTCGATGCCATCCACCTCTGGCTCCGGCCCAACGAGACGGCCTGGTACGAGGGCCACGACCTGCCGACCTTCGAGCAGGTCTACGTCCCGGTGGAGCGCGGCCACGACGACCCCGCCGAGCGGCTGATCGAGCGCTTCGAGTACTCGACGCTGCCAGAGCGCGCGTTCGTCACCGGGCAGAAGGGCGCCGGGAAGTCCATGGCCCTCCGGCGCATCCGCGATCACCGCTGGACGCGTACGCACTATCTCCCGGTGGTGGTGCGCGCCACGGAGACGCTGCCCGTCGGGGCTGCGGACGTCCGGCTCCTGCTGCTGGTGATCGCGGGCGCCGTGGCCCACGAGCTGTCGAAGAAGGACCTCCTCTCCGAGCAGGCGGTCTCGGGTCTGCCGGCTGCCTTGACGACCCGGCTGCGCGACTGGCTGCCGCTGCTGGGCGAGAAGGCACCCGCGGCCCGCCCCGGGCACTTCCAGAAGCTCGCCACGCAGATCGATGTCGGCTTCGGCAAGCTCGGGTTCGACCTGCGTACGAGCGATGAAAAGCGGACGCAGATCATGCAGAGCTCGGCGTACGGCACCGCGGAGTTGACCATCCTGCTCAACGCGTTGCTCGAAGCGCTCCAGCGGCTGCTCGATCGCAGCCATCAGCCGCGTCGGGTGCTGTTGCTGGTCGATGATGGAGACAAGTACGCCTCGTCGACGGAGACGGACGCGCTGTTCATCCGCGGCGGATCGACGCTGCTGTCGCTCAACGCGGCGGCGGTCTTCACCTTCCCCTACTGGCTACACTTCGACGCGCGCTTCGCGGCGGTGGCCTCGGCGGACGAGCGCACGGTGCTGCCCAACGTGAAGGTGATCGCGCCGGGCGATCGCAAGCGGGTGCTGCCAGAGGCGCAGGTGTTCTTCCGGAAGATGGCGGCCAGGCTGGTCGATCCGAAGCTGTTGGATGGGGACGCGACGATCGACGAGGCGGCGCGGCTGAGCGCTGGCATCCCGAGGGAGTTTGTTCGCATCCTGAAGGCGGGCTTCACGCGCGCTCGGGAGCTGGGCGCGGCTCGGCTCGACGTGAAGGCGCTGGAGGAGGGATCGCGGCGGCTCGCCATCGACTATCTGACGACGGCGCAGAGCGAGAAGATCCGTCGTGGGTTGAAGTTCGTCGACCTGTTGCATCGGCTGGACGACCCGTTCTGGCCGTTGCTCGACTCGCTCCATGTGGTCGAGTACGTGAACGGGAAGCCCTGGTACGCGGTCAATCCGTTGATCGCGAAGGACGTCGCGGAGTGGGTCGCTACCGACCGCGAGAGCCAGCGACGACGCAAGGTCGAGGAGGGCCTCATCGAGGACACCCTGGCCGCGGAGTACCGCAGGCCCTGATGGCAGGGCGGGTGGTGCGGCTCGCGTATCCACACCGGCGCGAGGCGCTCGCGCTGGTCGAGGAGCTTCGGGAGGCGCGCTCGGGCGGATACTGGATCGCGGTGGGCGCCGACGCGGGCGTGCGGCGCGCGGTGCTGGCGCTGCTGCGGCGCGAGCTGGAGGGGACCGACGTGCTGGCGGTGCGGCTGTCGGCGGACGAGCCGGGCCCGTGGCGCACGCTGGGGGCAAAGGCGCTGCGAGCGAAGAAGGCGGCGCCGCTGGTGATGGTGGTCGAGCTCCCGGTGGTGGCGACCGGGGAGGACGAGGCGCCAGGGCGGCACCCTGTGGAGCTGCTGCGACGGCTCAACGTCGGGCGCGAGATCGCGCCGGGGCGAGGCTGGCGGGTGGTGCTCTGGACGACCCTCGGACGGGTGCCCGACCTGACAGAGTGGATGCCGGACATATGGGCATATCGACGCTCGGTGGCGTGGATGCCGGGGAGCGTCGACTTCGTGGACGTGGCCCGGAGGGGGGCGGTCGCGACGAGGGCGACGACGCGCTATCGGGTGCAGCTACGGGAGGCGGAGGGGCGGCTGAAGTGGGCGTCGGGGGCGACGCGGTTGGGGGCGCTCCTCGACGCGGCCCAGGCGGCGGCCGAGCTTGGGCTGATGCCGCGAACTCAGCGATACCTGCGCGAGGCAGAGGCGCTGGTCCAACAGGAGCCGTCGATCGGCCACGAACCGCTTCATCGAACCCTGAGCATGCTGCTCTACTTCCATCCGAAAAGGCAGAGCGCCGAGTTTCGAGAGATCATCGAGAGGTACGCCGCCGATCCCATCTGGCAGAGCGCCGATGTCACCAGTGCGGTGGTCAGGCGTCATCGTATGGAAGCCGACTCCCGAATGGGTCGCTACGCGGCAGTGGCAATGTCGGACCCATCGGCCCTGTTGAATCTCGCCGGTGATTGCCTCGACCGGGGGCGTTTGCAAGCAGCGCGGGTCATGGAGTCACTGGCACAGGTCAGCTCAGCAAGTGGGGTTCAACGTGATCATGCTGCGCTCACAGACCTTGCGTTCATGGACTATCACGCAGGGTTGATGGCGCAGGAGTCCGGAGAAACCTTCGACGCGTTGTGCAGGCTCCACGGCGCCGTCTGGTACTTCGCACAGATGCAGGCGGAGGCGATGACGTCCATCGTGCAGCGCCTCGCTGTGAATCTCTATCAGGCAATCGGCCTGCGGGATGAAGCGGCGTCGCTACGTGCGCAAGCGAAGGCCAGGGGGCGAGGGACTGATTCGCGCTCCATCCCCGACGACGACCTCCTCCCCCTCGATCGCATGAGCCGCTTCCTCGACCGCGCCGAGCGCGCCTTCGCCCACCACGATCTCCCCGCCGCCGGGGCCGCTCTCACCATCGCGCGCGACGCCTGGGCCGCCGAGGACGCCGACTTCCGCTCCCTCTATGGCCTCGGGCGCATCCGTCGCATGGAGGCCCGCCTCCTCGTCACCCGCGGCGACGTCTCTTCAGCGCTGCGCACCCTCCAGGGCGCGCTCGCCTCCGTCGAGGCCGAGGGGCTCATCCACGAGCGCTTCCGTCTCCTCATCGCCATCGCGGCGCTCCCCCCCGCCGCCGACATCGACCTCACCCGCTACGACGCCGCCCGCGACGCGCTCTCCATCGCCGATCGCACCCGCTACGTCGAGGAGGAGATCGAGGCACTCCTGCGGCTCTCCGCCGCGGCGCGGTCCCTCGGACGTCGCGAGGAGGCGCGCACGCACGCCGATCGGGCTGCCGAGATCCGCCGGCAGGTCGGCCGCCGCCCGCCGCGGGCCCTCGAACACAGGCCCTGATCGCTACGCCCTCAGCGATCCCCCACCCGATACCGCAGCTGCGCCAGGCCCGACTCGTACGCCCGGCTCCCCTGCAGCGTCAGCCGTGTCTCCGGCACACCCTCTCCGAAGAGGGGTATCCCCGCTCCGAGCAGCACGGGTATCACCGACACCGTCAGGTCATCGATCAGGCCCGCCGCCAGGAACCCCCTGATCGTCACGCCCCCGTCCACGTAGACCCGCCGCGCTCCGCTCGCCCTCAGCGCCGCCGCGAGCTCCTCGGGCGAGCCCCGATGAAACTCCTCGCCGTGCCGCCCCTCTCGCGCCTCGCGGCTCATCACCACCACGCGCTTTCCCCCATAGGGCCACTCGGGGAAGCTCAGCGCCTTCTCCCAGCTCTTGCGTCCCATCGCGAGCACGTCGACCGACGCGTAGAACTCCCCGAAGCCGTAGTCCTCCCCCGGGCGCTCCACGCTCGAGAGCCAGTCGATGCCTCCATCGCTCCTCGCGATGTACCCGTCGAGGCTCGTGGCGATGAACACCGAGCAGCGCATCACAGCACCCTGAAGGCGATGCCCGCGCGCTGGAGCCGCTCGATGAGCGCCTCGCCCATCCCCATCGCCGTGGTCACCACGCCCGTGTGCGGCGGCAGCCTGTCGCGGTCGAGCGCCAGGCACAGCGCCGACTCCGCCACCATCTTCGAGGTCTCCGCGTAGCCCGCCTCGCCGCCGCTCACCTGCGTCTCGATCGTCTTCGAGCGGGTGCTCGCCCGGAAGGTCACCGTGAACCATCCCTTCGCCCGAACCTCCTCGCTCGGACCCTCCCCCGGAGCGATGCGCCCCAGCAGCCACTCGCGGGTCGGCTTGAACTGCGCCATCGCCGCGACCCCGGCGATGCCCACGGCGCCGCCCAGCAGCACCGCCGTCGAGCGAACCTCCGCGAAGTGCCCATAGCGGAAGTCGGGGCCGTACCGGTCGAGGCCCCGGGCGCTGCGAAGCACGATCCACGGATCGATGGTCGGCAGCGGGCACAGCCACGCCGAGCGCGCCTTGTCGAAGTGGAGCCCCGCCTTCGAGGCCCGCACCCTCCGTCCGCCCGGCAGAGGTTCCTTCGAGGGGCGTCCCGCGCTCATCGCAGACCGGAGGTCGCTGAAGGCGTTGATGGCGCTGTGCCAGGTTCCGCCCGAGACCCCGCCCTTCGCTCGCACCATGCCCTCGATGGAGACGGGCTCCCCTTCGGGCAATTGCAGCACCGTGAAGAGCACCCCGAGGTCGTGGGGAATGCTGTCGAAGCCGCAGCAGCTCACGATGCGCAGCCCCTTGGACTTCGCCGCCTCGTGGTAGCGCTCGATGGTCTCCTTCACGAAGGCCGGCTCGCCGGTGATGTCGACGTAGTCGGTCCCCTGCTCGACGCAGGCGCGCACCACCGGCATCCCGTGGCGGGCGTACGGACCCACCGTGGTGAGCAGCACGCTCGTCGAGGCCGCGAGGCGGTCGAGGCTCGGCGCGTCGCCCACGTCGGCCTGCACCACGCCCACCTTCGAGCACTCGGGGTTGATGGCCACCAGGGCGCGGTGGACCTCCTCCAGCTTCGCCACGCTGCGGCCGGCGATCGCCCAGGGGAGCGAGGCCCCGACGGAGCGGGCGAGGTACTCGGCGACGAGGCGACCGGTGAACCCGGTGGCCCCCAGAACGACGATCCGATAGGGGCGGTCTTGGGTGGGGTTTTCCATGGCGCGCGCACGGTAGCACCGCTCCCGAGGCCGTCCGCCGTCCCGCGGCGGCAGATTGTTCATCGGGCCGCACTTGACGGAGGCGGAGCGGTGGTTCGGGTCTTATGGATCCGAAAACGAGCCGATTACCTACCGAGGAGCACTCCGATGCGTGTTGAGCGATTGACCACCAAGTCCCGCGAGGCGCTGGCCCAGGCGCAGTCCGAGGCCACCCGCCGGGGCAACCCCGAGCTCACCCCCGAGCACCTGCTGCTCGCGCTGTTGCAACAGGAAGACGGGGTCATCCCCGCGCTCGTCCAGAAGGCCGGGGCCAACCCCAGGGAGCTGGCGTCGGAGTTCGAGTCGGCCGTGGAGAAGTACCCGAGGGTCACCGGCGGCAGCGAGCCAGGGATGTCCCGCCGGCTCGGGGTGCTGCTCCAGAAGGCCGAGGACGAGAGCAAGGCCCTCAAGGACGAGTACGTCTCCGTCGAGCACCTGTTCCTGGCGGTGGTGAAGCACGACCGCGACGCGGCGGGCGTGCTGCGCCGACGGGGCCTCGACGAGGCGAAGGTGATGGCCGCGCTCAAGGAGGTGCGAGGCAGCCAGCGGGTCACCTCGGCCGACCCGGAGGGCACCTTCCAGGCCCTCGAGAAGTACTGCAAGGACCTCACGAACCTCGCCCGCTCGGGCAAGCTCGACCCGGTCATCGGCCGCGACGAGGAGATCCGCCGGGTGATGCAGGTGCTCTCCCGCCGCACCAAGAACAACCCCGTGCTCATCGGCGAGCCCGGCGTGGGCAAGACCGCCATCGTCGAGGGCATCGCCCAGCGCATCGTGCGAGGCGACGTCCCGGAGAGCCTCAAGGACCGTCGGATCATCTCCCTCGACCTGGCCTCGCTGGTGGCAGGAGCGAAGTATCGGGGCGAGTTCGAAGAGCGGCTGAAGGCCGTGCTGAAGGAGGTCGAGCAGGCGGCCAACGTGGTGCTCTTCATCGACGAGCTCCACACCCTGGTGGGCGCCGGCGCCTCCGAGGGGTCGATGGACGCGAGCAACATGCTCAAGCCCGCCCTCGCGCGAGGCGAGCTCCACTGCATCGGCGCCACGACCCTCGACGAGTACCGCAAGCGCATCGAGAAGGACGCGGCGCTGGAGCGGCGCTTCCAGCAGGTGTTCATCGGGCAGCCGACGGTGGAGGACACCGTGGCCATCCTCCGAGGGCTCAAGGAGCGCTACGAGGTGCACCACGGCATCCGCATCCGCGACGAGGCGCTGGTGGCCGCGGCGACGCTGTCCAACCGCTACATCACCGAGCGCTTCCTCCCCGACAAGGCCATCGACCTCGTGGACGAGGCCGCCTCTCGGCTGAAGATGGAGCTCGGGTCGATGCCCTTCGAGATCGACCAGGCGCAGCGCAAGCTGACGCAGCTGGAGATCGAGAAGCACGCGCTCACCCGGGAGACCGACAGCGCCAGCCGGCAACGGCTGACGGAGGTGGGCAAGGAGATCGCCGAGCGGCGCGATTCCATCGAGGGGATGAAGTCCCAGTGGCTGCGGGAGAAGGAGCTCATCGAGGGAGTGCGCGGCGTGAAGCAGCGCATCGAGACGGCGGGCGCCGACCTCGATCGGGCCACCCGCACCGGCAAGCTCGAAGACGCCGGGCGCATCAAGTACGAGGTGCTCCCGAAGCTGGAGAAGGAGCTCGCCAACGCGCAGCAGGCGATCACCGCCGCGCAGGAGGGCGGCCGCGGATACCTGAAGGAGGAGGTCACCTCCGAGGACATCGCGGCGGTCGTGGCCAAGTGGACCGGCATTCCCCTGTCGAAGATGCTGGAGAGCGAGCAGCAGCGGCTCTTGAAGATGGAGGAGGTGCTGGGCGAGCGGGTGGTCGGCCAGAAGGACGCCATCGTCGCGGTGAGCAACGCCGTGCGCCGGGCGCGAGCGGGCCTCGGAGACGAGCGGCGGCCCATCGGGAGCTTCTTGTTCCTTGGGCCGACGGGCGTGGGGAAGACCGAGCTGGCCAAGGCGCTGGCGGGTTATCTCTTCGACGATGAGAAGTCGATGATCCGCATCGACATGAGCGAGTACATGGAGAAGCACGCCGTCTCGCGGCTCATCGGCGCTCCGCCCGGGTATGTCGGCTATGACGAGGGCGGACAGCTCACCGAGCCGGTGCGCCGAAGGCCCTACTCGGTGATCCTCTTCGACGAGATCGAGAAGGCCCACCCCGACGTCTGGAACGTCCTGCTCCAGGTGCTCGACGACGGCCGGCTCACCGACGGCCAGGGGCGCACGGTCGACTTCCGCAACACGGTGCTGATCATGACCAGCAACGTCGGCAGCGCCTTCCTGCTGGAGGAGCGCAGCGAGGAGGAGGCCCGCCGGCTGGTGATGGAGGAGCTGCGCCGCAACTTCCGGCCGGAGTTCCTCAACCGCCTCGACGAGACGGTGGTCTTCCACCGGCTGGGCAGGGAAGACCTGCGGCAGATCGTGGACATCCAGCTCAAGGGCTTCGAGTCGCGCCTCTCTCGTCGCGACCTCAAGCTGAGCGTCGACGACGAGGCCAAGGACTGGCTGGGCGAGGTGGGCTGGGACCCGGTCTACGGCGCCCGGCCGCTGAAGAGGGCCATCCAGCAGCACATCGAGAACCCGCTGGCGCAGAAGCTCCTGAAGGGCGACTTCGCCCCCGGGGAGACCATCAAGATCACCCGGGTCGGTGGAGAGCTGCGCTTCGCCCGCGAGCTCGCCAACTGAAGTAGAGCCCCGCGCACAGCGCCCCCCAGGAGAGAGCGCCGAGCCACGCTCCGGCGCGCTCCCCTGGGGGGGTGATCCACACCCTCACCCGCTGCGACCGGGCCGAGGGGCCGAGCCTCACCGCGAGGCCCACCAGGTTGGCCTGACGCACCGTACCCGCGGGGCGTCCATCGACGGTGGCGCTCCACCCTCGGGTCCATTGCTCAATGAACACGGCCCATCCCCCATCGGGGGCGTCACAGTCGACCACGCGCTCTCCGTCGCCCGTGGAGACCAGTCGACAGGGAACCGCCCTCGCCCCGGTGCCCGCCGGAATGACCGTGTTTTGTGATCCCAACAGCAGCACCCGTCCCCCGCTCACCACCTCCGGGTCGAGCAGGTGCTCGCGCGCCCCTTCAACCGACAACTCCACCGACTCTCTTGCCACATAGGATCGCGGCAGCGTGTCGAGCACCCGATGGAGCGTCGCGCCGGGGGCCACTTCGGAGAGGCGTTGCAGCCCGGCTGGGGGAGCGCCCGGGCGCGTGGGCATCAGCGCCGCGTCGACGGACAGCACCCGCAGCGCGTCGATGCGCCGCCGCTCGACCAGCGCGGTCGTCTCCAGCGGGACGCCCACGTCGTAGCCCGGCAGCTCGGCCACCCCGTAGAGCCCGTTGGTGTTCGCCCGCATCGTCTCCCGAAGGAAGCCCGTCGCCTCGTCGAAGGAGCGCCTCGAGCGCTCCAGCGCGTCGCTTCGGTAGAGCCTCGGAGGATACCCACGAGGCCCGACCGAGCGCATTGCCGCCGCCATCGCGGGCTCGCGTCCGGCCACCGCCCAGTCGCCCCAGCGGGGGAAGCGCCGGACGTTCTCTCCCAGGTCGAGCGCCACCGCGGCCACCACCAGCGCGGCCGCCGCCGTCGGTCGTCGTCGGGCCAGCAGCGCCGCCGCGGCCAGCAGCGCCGCGCACGCCACCCCGAAGACGGCGCCCTGGGGGATCACCCTCGCCAGGCCCATGGGCATCCACGCGCGAGCGCTCGCCCACAGCGCGAGGTAGACGCCCGCCGCGCAGGCCGTGGCGACCGTGGCCGCGCGTCGCTCCCGAAGCAGCCGCTCGACGCCGAGGCCCGCGAGCGCCGCGACCGCCACCGTGCTGAGCGCGAGGTACTTCTCCGGCGAGCGCATGTAGCGGAAGGGCAGCGCCACCAGGCGCCAGACTCCATGCACGGGCGTGTGATGGCCGAGCGAGAGAGCGACGCCCAGCAGCGCCAGCGAGAGCAGGGCGACGCGGGGGCGAGAGCGACCGAGGCCGAGGGCGGCGAGCAGCACCACGGCGGACCCGAGGTACATCGACTCCAGCAGCGGGGCCGGGTCGAGGAGGGCGTTGACCGCGGGGTCGATGCGCAGCGACCACGCGAGGCCCACGCCGCCGAAGACCCCGAGGTCGAGCAGGCGCCACGGGGGCATGGACATCTGCTCGGCCACGATCCGGCTGAGGGGCGCCGCGCGCTGAGAGCTGGCCGCACCAGCGAGCATGGGAGCGAGCGTCGGGGCCGCGAGGAGGAGCGCTCCGGCCGAGGCGAGGGCCCAGGCTCCCAGCGACCGGGGCCACTGCCGGGGAGGCGTCGAGGGGAGGGCCATCGCGGCGCCGGCGAGGGCTCCGAAGAGGGCGATGAAGGGCTCTCCCGCGAGCAGCGCCATCGCCAGCGGGAGCATCGCCAGCAAGAGGGCGCGGCGCCACGGGGCTCCGGGCGGAGCGGTCGAGAGGTCGTGGGCGGCGACGGCGCACCAGGGGATCCACGCGGAGCCGTAGAGCAGGACCCCGAGGCTCCAGGTGGACTGAGTGGGGCCGGAGAGGGACCAGGCGAGGCCCGCGACGAGGGCGCCGAGGGAGCGGGCGCCGAGGCGGGAGGCGAGCGCGGCGCAGCCGAGGGCGCCCAGCAGGAGGTGCAGCCAGGCGTCGAGGGAGGCGCCCCAGGCGACGTCGGCGAAGGGGAGGGTGGTCGCGAGGTGGAGCGGGTAGAAGAGGCCGTAGAGGGGCTCCGAGGGGACGGAGAAGCCGAGGCCGACGAAGGGGTTCCAGCGGGGGAGGCGGCCCGAGAGGAGGGCGTCGCGGACGAGGGCGCGCGCGGGGATCACCCAGAGCCAGGTGTCGCGGAAGATCACCGAGCGGCCTGCGAACAGGGGCCAGTGGGCGAGCGCGAGGAGGGCGGCGAGGGCAGGGACGAGGACGCCCCAGCGGGGCGGGGCAGGAGGCTCCACGGGGCGGACGATACCCGATGGGGGCAATGGGATTTACCCGGTCAGGTAAGCTCGTCGTCGACGACGCGGTGCGAGCCTGCCTTCGGGGTCTTCGACGAGGCCTGCTCGACGATGGAGAGCGCCCGGTTGGCGCGCTCGGAGCGGTCTCGCAGCGCGGCGTCGGTGACCACCTCGTGCAGGGTGAGGGCGGGGAGGTACTCGAGGTCGAGGGTTCCGCGGGAGGGGAGCATGAAGACGCCGCAGAGCTCGGCGCTCTCCCTCACCCGTCGGATGAGCTCGATGGGCACGTGGCACTCGGCGTGGGTGATCATGTAGACGGTGACGCTCGAGCGCTCGCGCAGCCGCTCCATCTCCGAGGCGAGCTGAGAGAAGACGCGCGCGTAGTTGCGCCCTCGCTCTCCCTTGAAAGCCAGGATGCCCGCGACGTGGAGCGAGCCGCTGCCGTGCAGCCCCGAGCGACCTCGGCGCAGTCGCATGGGCTCGTAGAGGCGCGAGTCGAAGAAGCGCACCGTGGCCTCGAAGCCGAGGAGGGTCATGCGCTTGGCGAGGGCGATGGCGAGGCCTCGGGCGAAGACGGCGCGGGCGCCGCGCATGGAGGCGCTGGCGTCGACGAGGATCTGGTAGCTGCGCGGGGGCGGACGGTCCTGCGCCTCGTGGGCGTAGTAGAGCATCTGGTTGTCGAGGAAGCGCTGCTCGAAGAGCTCGTCGTCGTAGGCGAGCTCGCTGAGGAAGAGCGAGTCGAGCGAGCCGGAGGAGACGATGCCGGAGTAGCCGTCGACGGCGAAGACCTGCTGGCCGCCGCCGCGCTTGGTCTCGAGGACGCTCGGCAGGATGTCGAGGGAGAAGTTGACGACGTCGTTGGCCTCGGGGCTGTTGAAGACCGCGAGCAGGTCGACGAGCTCGGTCTCGGGCATGGAGCCCTCCTGGCCCATGAGCCCGAGGAGCTCGACGGTGTCGAGGTCGATCTGCTCGATGCCGAGCAGCAGGTGCAGCCGGTGCTGGAGCACGTGTCGCAGGAAGGCGAGCTCGGCGCGGCGGTCGACGGCGGCCCAGGCCTGCGGGAGGTTGAGCATCGCTCGGGTGAGCGACTCGGCGTTGACGGCGATGGGCTCGAAGAGGTTGCTGCTGCGCCAGCGGTCGACCACGGGGCCGAGGGCCCGGGTGAGCAGGGTGCTGAGCACGCCGTCGTCGAGGCGGGACTTCTTGAGCCCGGCGGCGATGTCGGTGCCGCTGACCTCGGTGAGCAGCGCCGCGTAGTCGCGGAGCATGGCGGCGACCTCGGCGGGGTTGATCCCCTCGGGGAGGCGGGGTGTCTCCCTGGGGGGCGCGAGCTCGGCGCGCTCACCGAGGAGGGCGGCGCCGAGGTCGAGCACGACGAAGAGCGGGACGTTGATGCCGAGCGAGAGGAGCGAGTTGTACCAGGCGAGGGCGCGCATCCCGAGGGCGGACTCGTCGGCGCCGGCGCACGAGAGCGCGAGGCCGCCGAGGGCTCGAATCTCCGCCTGGGTCATGTTGGCGAGGGACATGGGAGGTGCCGCGGAGGGTACGCGCGATCGCTCGCGGGCGCTGCTACCAGCTCAGGACGCTCTGCACGACCTGGGGGTTGCCGTTGCCCGGGATGGCCGTGGGCTCGATGGGGTTGAGCACCACCGCGAGGGTGGCCCCGACGGCGATGGCGCCGCCGACGGCGGCCCAGAAGTACCAGCGGGTGAAGAGGCTGCGGGAGCGCGGGTCGAGGGTGACGCGCACGGTCTCCTCGGAGAGCACGTTGATGCGCACGCTCTCGCTGCGGGGCTGGTAGCCCTCGGCGGCGAAGGTGAGCTGGTGGGCGCCGGGGCGGACGCGCTGGTCGAAGGTTCCGCGGCCGACGGGGGCGCCGTCGAGGGTGATCTCGGCGTTGGCGGGGAGCACGTTGACGACGAGTCGCGCGTTGAGCTCGACCGGGTGGAGCGTGCCTTGGAAGAGCCTCCGCTCGTGGGCGTGGACGTTGATGGTCTGGCGGAGCGGCTCGTGGTGCTGGAGGGTGACGGAGATCTCGTGGGGCCCGGGGAGCACCTCGACGCCTCGGGGGAGGGGGGAGGTCCCGAGGACGCGGCCGTCGAGGGTGATCTCGGCGCCGGAGGGCTCGACCTCGAAGGAGAGCACGGCGCGGGTGGTCTCGATCTCGCGGATGACGCCTTCGACGTCCTCGCGCTGCGTCGCGGTGAGCCGCGGGTTCTCTTCGATGTATCGGCGGAAGGTGGCGATGGCGCTGGAGAGCTGTCCGTCGGAGCGGTAGGCCTGCGCGAGGTTGAAGAGGATGACCGGCGACGCATAGAGCCGGTGCGCCGTCTGGAACTCCGCGATGGCCTCGGTGAAGCGCCCTGCCTGGTAGTGCCCGACGCCTGTCTGGAAGTGGGTGCGCGCCTCGGCCTGCTGGAAGGCCGCGGTGGGGTTGGCCGGCTCCGTCGCGGGCTCGTCCTGCGGCTGCGGCTGCGGCACGCGCCGGGGCTGCGCAGACGAAAGGGGCGCTGCGAGGAGGAGCGCGAGCGCGAGGGCGTCTCGTCGGATGGGTCCCATGGTGCGCGGATGCTATCGCAGGGCGGCGACGGAAGGGGATGGAGAGAGCGGTGGCGGTGGTGAGGGAGCGACCGTCCACGTCAGCCCAGCGCGGCCTGTGTGCCGAACGGAGCACCCCCGAGGGGCCTCGGGTCAGAACTCGGTGATGATCGCGCCGGTGTGGGCCGACGGGGGAGCCTGCACCCGAGGACGGGCGACGGGCCGACGCTGCGTGGGGTCGCTGTAGACGTTGGTGAAGGGATCCGCGGCGCGCGGTGCAGCAGGGGCAGTGCGCGCCACGGGTGTCGGCGCAGCGGTGCGCGCCACGGGCGTCGGCGCGGTGCGAGGCCGCGCCGGGGCGGTGGGCGTGTCGAAGGGATCGACCAGCGGGCTCGGACGGGCCGCAGGGGCCGGTCGCGCAGCCGCGGCCACCCGGGTGGGCGCCGCAGGCAGCGGAGCAGCCGCGGGCGCCGGTGCCGTGGCGACGACGCGGGGGCGGACGACCGCAGCGGGTCGAACGGGCGCTGCGACCGCAACGGGAGCAGGAGCGACCGCGACGGGTGCAGGAGCAGGAGCAGGAGCGGCGACCGCGACGGGTGCAGGCGCAGGCGCAGGCGCAACGACCGCGACGGGTGCAGGAGCAGGAGCAGGAGCGGCGACCGCGACGGGTGCAGGAGCTGCGACCGCGACGGGTGCAGGAGCAGTCGCCACGACCGCGACGGGTGCAGGTGCAGGCGCAGGCGCAGGAACCGCGACGGGTGCAGGCGCTGCGACCGGCGCGACGGGCGGTGTCGACTCGGGCACGTGGATCACCGGCATGGACTCGCTCGCGGCCATCGGCGCCCGGGGCGTCGGGGTGGAGCGCAGGCGCTGGGTGACCACCACGCCGAGGGCGGCTGCGAGCATCAGCGAGCCTGCGGCGGCGAGCCAGCGGAGGGGGCGCGCGGGCGGAGGCGGGGCGGGGCGGGCGATCTCGGCGGCGACGAAGGTGTCGGGCGATCGCGCCGCGAAGCCGGCCAGAGGGTTGTTGCTGAAGGGAGAGGGGGCGCCCGGGCGGAGCGCGTGGACGCCCTGCGCATCGAGCGGGGGCACGCTGTCGGGGCCCTGCTGCGGAACCGGTCCGAAGAGGTCGTTCGGCGGCGGCGAGTGGATCGGGGACGACGCCATCGCGAAGGGCATCGGCGCGGCGGCCCTCGGCGGGGCGAGGGTGGCCGGCCGGGCGAGCTGCGCGGTCGGCGGGTCGACCTCGTCTGCGAGCATCGAGGGGTGCGCCATCGGTGGCGGGGCCACGCCGGTCCCCATCACCGTCGAGGTGCGGGAGCGGGGGTTGACCGGCGGGCGCGCGGGCCCGGGGTTGGGGGGCGGCCGCGAGGGCTGCGTGTTGCGCGGCGGCGGCGCAGGCGGGGTCGTGGCGGGTCGCGCCATCGACACCGGTGGCGCGGAGAGCGGGAGCTGCGACGGGCGCGAGGGCGCTCGGGCGACGGGCTCCTCGTCGTACGCAGGGAGCGGCACCGCGCGGGTGGCCTCGTCCTCCGGCGGGGCGGAGGTCGCCGTGACCGTGGGCATGTCCATCTGCGTGGGCTCTTCGTCGACGGCCACGTCGTCGTCGTAGGAGCGGGCCGGGGGCTGCTGCTTGCTATAGCGGTTGAGCGCGGGCGCCACGGGCTGCGCCGCGAGGGTGGGAGCGCGCCTCGCGGGGGGCGTACCCCCGGGGCCGACGGCGAGGGTGACCACCTCCTGGGAGGGCGCGGCGGGGCGGGCGAGGTCGAACTCCGGGCTGATGGCCGGGACCAGCGAGGCCACGCGCTGCGCGACGAGCTTCGCCGGCGGGCCCGAGCGCATCGCTTCGAGCATGCCTTCGAGGGCCGCGGCGATCTCCTCGGCGGTGCCGATGCGGGCGGCGGGGTCGCGCTGCAGGATGCGGGCGATGAGGTCGTCGAGCCCGGGCGCCTCGCGGCGGTTGAGCGGGGGGATGGGGTCGTGGAGGATGGCGTGCAGCGTGGCCGCGTCGTTGTCGCGGGTGAAGAGCTTCTCTCCCGCGAGGGTCTCCCAGAGCACCACGCCCAGCGACCAGAGGTCGGAGCGCGCGTCGATGGGGAGCGAGCGGATCTGCTCCGGAGACATGTACGAGATCTTGCCCTTGACCTGGCCGGTGCTGGTGAGGCCGACGTGCGCGGCGCTCTTGGCGATGCCGAAGTCGAGGAGCTTCACCCCGCCGTCGCGGGTGATGAACACGTTGTGGGGGGAGATGTCGCGGTGGATGAGGCGCAGCGCCCGACCGTCGCTGGAGCGCGCCCGGTGCGCGTAGCCGAGGCCCCGGGCGGCGCCCGCCAGGATGGCCATGCTCACGGCGGTGCCCAGGCTCTGCCGGCGCGTCACGCACTGTTGCAGCAGCCGGAGCAGGTCGGCGCCCTCCAGGCGCTCCATGACCAGCACCGGCAGGCCCTCGTGCTCGCCCACCTCCAGCACCTGCACGATGTTGGGGTGCCGGAGCTGCGAGGCGATGCGCGCCTCGTGGGCGAACATCTTGAGGAAGCCGTCGTTCTGCGCGAGGTGCGTGAGCACCCGTTTGAGCACTACGAGCTTGATGCTGCCGTCGTCGGCGTTCTGACGGGCGAGCAGCACCTCGGCCATTCCGCCGCAGGCGAGCTGTCGGACGATCTCGTAGCGTGCCTCGGGCATTCCGGTCGATCTCCCCGCGGACGGTATCGCTTCGAGGGTGGCACGACAAGCAACCACACCACCGCCGTCAGCATCTCTGAACCCCCTGGCAGGGGAAAGCCTTTGGGGGTTACCGTGCGCGGCGTGATGGGACCGCGCGCCGCGCTGCTGGGCTTCGGGTTGGCTCTCTCGACGCTCGCCCCGGGCGGCTGCGTGCTCGCTCGCCGTGAGGTGATGCTGGTGCTCTCCACCGACGCGAGCTGCACCATCTTCGACCGGGTGCAGATCCGCATCTCCCGCGGGGCGGAGACGGTGCCCACCTTCGACCAGACCTTCCTCCGGTCGGACTGCAACGCGGTGGGCATCGCGCCTCCGCCGCCGGTCCCGCTCTCGGAGATGACGGAGTTCAGGCTGGGCATCGTCGACAGCCGCCGCACCGACGACCACGTCCGCATCGAGGTGACGGCGCGCAACTCCGAGGGCCTGGTGTTCTCCACCGCCGCGGAGACCTCCTTCGTCGACGGCAAGGTCTACGCGGTTCCGGTGGCCCTGAGCCTGGCCTGCGCCGGCGCCTCCCTCGCCTGCCCCGCCGAGCACGTCTGCCGCCCCCGACCCGGCACCGGCGAGGCCGCCTGCGGGAGCATCTACCGCGAGCCCGGCACCCTCGGCACCTTCCCCGCCGCGCAGGCCGCGCACATCACCGTCGACGACGAGTAAGGGCGCCAGGTGTCCGTCCCCCGCCTCGCCCTCGCGCTCTCCCTCACGACCGCCTTCGGCTGCAGCGCCCACGTCCCGCTGCCGCTCGCGCCGCCTCCCGCCGCGCCGCTCGCCGAGCGCGTCCACTACTACAACCAGTACCGTCCCCAGGCGACCGCCGGCATGGCCCGGGTCACCCTCGGAACCTTCGGCGGATACTCCGCCCTTCAGACCTCCGTCGACCACGTCGTGCTGGCCAACGGCACCGTCGTCTCCGACCCCGAAGACCTGCTCCAGACGGTGGGGCCCGACGCTCCCCTGGCCGGCTCCGTGCGCCGCGCCACCAACGCCCAGGCCGTCGCCAGCGGCCTCACCTGGGGAGGCGTCGCCGCCTCGGTGGTGGGCAGCATCATCATGCTCACCTCCATCGGCTCGACCTCCTACGACGGCTTCGGCACGCCCTTCTGGGCGGGCTTCGGCATCGCGCTCGGCGGCTCCATCGCGACCGGCGTGGGGCGCTGGGCCCTCGGGCCATCGGCCGCAGCCGCCCGCGAGGCCGTGTACGTCGGACTCGACGGCGCCATCCGGGCGCACATGAGCCTCTGCGGTTCGGTCGACGCCCTGCGCGACTGCAACCCCGCCGCGCCCGTGGCCACGCCGCCGCCGCCGCCCGTCGCCCCGTCGCAAGACTCCCCGTGGGCCTCACCCCCGCCGCTCCCTGCGGCCGGGGCGACCGTGTCCATCCACGCTCGCTGAGCGGCGGGACAGGCAACGTCCCTCCGACGTTGCGGGGCCCGGTCGGCGGGTGTCAGGATGAGCACTGCCTTCCCGGAGAACACCGTTGTCCCTGCTGGATGTTGTCGGCACACGGGGGCACCTCGACGAGCGGCTGCGCCGCGCGATGCGAGGTCCCCAGCACGCGAGCGCGGTCGCGCCCAGCACGGTCACCTGGGAGTCCTTCCTCACGCAGTGGTCGCTGGCGCTCTGCGACGGGGCGATGGCCTCCCGGGAGGTCGAGCGGCTCACCCTCTCGGCGGCCACCAGGGCGGTGCTCCCCCGCTACGACGCCGCGCTCACCGAGCGCGCCGAGACCGTCGACGGCTTCGCCCACACCCTGGACTCGCTCAGGCGCCACGAGGTCGGCCCGGAGGTCATCGAGCAGGCCCGGGCCTTCACCGAGGACGGCGACGAGGGCACCCGCACCCGGCTCCGCGCCCTCGCCGAGGTCATGGCCTGGCAGGACCGCGAGCTCGCCGCGGCCGGACTCCATCCGGGCGCCACGCTTTGTACCCGGCTCTCCCTCGCCGTCGACCGCGCCCGCGAGCAGGGTCGCACCCCCTCGTCCCTCGGCCTCCCGGAGCTGGTGCGCTGGTGGAACGTCCTGGACGTCGATCCGTCGAAGGTGAGCCTCGCGGTCGCGCTCGCCCGCTGGCTCGGAGCGCACGGCGGGGGCTTCGAGATGCAGGTCGTCTGCGAGCCGAGGCGCATGCAGATGCCGCCTCCGCTCGACCGGGCGCTCCGCACCCTCGAAGCCCAGGAGCAGGGGCTCGAGCTCCGCTACGGCCTCCGCGATCCAGGCGCCGGGGCGCCCGATGAGCCGCTGCAACGGTGGCTCGCGGCGCTGACCGATCCGTCGGCCTCGGTCGATCGCTCGCCGGTGGTGGGAGGGGCGGTCACGCTGGCCGAGGCGCAGGGCCCCGACGACGAGGCGCGCTGGGTCGCGTCGCGCGTCGCCCGCTGGATCGACGAGGGCCTCGGCTCCCACGAGGTCGCGGTGGTCTTCGCGGGGGACGACCCGGAGACCCGGCGCTGCGTGGGGCAGGCGCTCGACGAGGCGCGCATCCCGTGGAGCGCGTCGCGCCCGGAGGGGCTGCTGTCGTCGCCGGTGGCGAGGGCGCTTCTGGCGCTGCCCAGGATGGTCGCCCGGGGGGCCGAGCGGGAGGAGGTGCTGCGGGCGCTGGCGGTGCTCCAGGGCAACGCCCCGAGGGCGGGCGAGCCGGCGCCGTGGAGGGTGTCGCAGGCGCTACGGGTGCTGGGCGTGGAGAGCCTCTTCGACACCGAGCTGGGGGCGCGCTTCAAGCACGGTCGGAGGCACCACCCGGCGGTGGTGACCGGGGCGGTGGTGGCCTCCATCGACGCGCTGTCGAGGGACCTGTGGGCCCTCGCGCAGGATGGTTCGGTGGCTGAACAATCCGAGCGGCTGGGGCGCTGGGTCGACCGCTCGGGGGGCGACGGCAGGCTGGTGGAGGAGTCCCGCGCGGTGATGGCCACGGCGGACCTCGACCCCGGGGCGCAGGCGATCCTCCGGGCGCTGGCGAGGGACGAGGCGGGCGTGGCGGGCGCCGCGGCGCTGCTGGCGGAGCTGCCCTCCATCGCTCGCGCGGCGGGTCGCGAAGGGCCGATGAGCGCCGGGGAGTTCGGGGAGATGCTGCTCGACCTGGCGCGCTCCCGCACGCTGCCGACGGTGACCCCCGGGGCGGGCGGAGGGGTGCAGCTCCTCGACGCCCGAGACGCGGTGGGGCGCAGCTTCGCGGCGGTGGTGCTCCCCGGGCTGCACGAGGGGGCGGCGGCGGTGAGGGGCGACGCTCCGTTGTGGGGAGAGAGCGAGCGGCGCGCGGTCTCCAAGGCGAAGAAGCTGCCGCTGTCGAGAGGGGGAGGGAGGGAGGAGTCGTCGAGGCTGCTGCTGGCGGCGCTGGCGACGGCGACGAGGGCGGTGGCGGCGAGCGCTGCGAGGCACGACTCGGGAGGGAGGGCGAGGGCGACGGCGGCCTTCTTCGGCGACCTGCAACGGGCCTCCGGGGTGGTGGTGGAGCACATCGGGAGCGATCCTCTGGCGAGGTCGAGGAGGGTCCCTGCGCGAGGGGCGGAGCGGGTGCTGCGGGGCCTGGCGGCGCTGCGGGCGAAGGGCGACGAGGGGGCGGGGGCGGGCATCGCGGCGGCGCTGCGCTCGGTGGGAGAGCGCTCGGCGATCGAGGAGCGGAGGGAGGCCTTCTTCGCCAGGGTCGACGGTCCGGGCGACGCGTACAACGGACGGGTCGACCACGACCTGCCCTTGAGGAAGCACCTGGAGCTGGAGCGCTGGGCCGACGCGCGCGACCCGCTCGACACGACCACCCTGGAGCGCGCCGCGAGGTGCGGCTACAAGGCCTTCGCGCTGAAGGTGCTGCGCATCGACGAGCGCCCGGAGATGCGGGAGACGCTCGACGAGAAGGAGCGGGGCCACCTGCTGCACGCGCTGCTGGAGGCGGGGCAGGACGCGCTGAAGGAGGCCGACGCGGGCGACCCGGTGGGGCGCTGGAGCGCGGTGCAGGAGAGCCTCGACGAGGCGGGGGCGCGCTTCTCCCTGGAGGCGGGGCAGGTGGACGCGGCGCTGCTGGAGGCCGACCTCCGGGCGATCCGCCGTCAGGTGGAGCTGTGGCTGGGGCGTCGGCTGAGCGCCCCGGAGGGCTGGACGATGCTGGCCTCGGAGGTGGGCTTCGGGCCGAAGCACCGGTGGCCCGCGGTGGAGATCGCGATGCCGGAGGGACCGCCGGTGGCGATCCGGGGGCGCATCGACGGGGTCGAGCGCATGGGCGGCGTGCTACGGGCGGTGGAGTTCAAGAGCGGGCGCGGCGACGGGTACCGGCGGCGCTTGCAGCAGGGGGCGCTGGAGACGCAGTTCCAGCTGGTGGTGTACGCGGCGGCCTTGGAGCGGGCGCGGGCCGCGGGGCTCGTGGGCGACGCCGACACGGCGAGCGTGGACGGCACCTACGTGGGCTTCCGCGACCTGAGCGAGCACGGGCTGCGCGACGCGCTGGCGAAGCCGCGCAAGCAGTCGGAGGGGCCGTGGGACATCGACGCGCTGATCACCCAGGGCGCGGCGGGCGAGGGCAGGCTTGGCGACGCGGTGCGCGCGGTGGTGGCGCCGCTGCGGGCGGGGCGCTTCGAGCCGAGGCCGAGGGACTGCCAGTTCTGCCAGTACCGCTCGCTGTGCCGGGTCGAGGCGCACGACGAGCCGCCCGACGAGGAGGGCGGAGCGCCGCCGGGCGGGGCGAAGGAGGGGTGAACTGCGGGTACATGGAGATGTACTCGCGGGTACATGGAGATGTACTCGCTGCAGCGCAGCAACGCCTTCCGAAGAGCCGTTGGGCACGTTCGCGATGTCTCGGAGAGCGGGCCCTGGTTATCCTCTATCAGTACCTGTCGCCCTTGCGCGAACGAGCACACGACTCTGTACGAGTTCACGAATCTCATCGTACACAGGCACATTCTCTTCTGACTCAAATGTCACTGCGATGGAGTAGGGCACTGCCAGGTCGGGGTCTGCCGGGGGGGCTTGCATGGTCGCCCGCAGCGTGACCGACACTGGCATCTCGTCGAGGTTGATGGCGCTCCGGGCCCGCTCGTAGGCGCGATGGAAGACGGTCCCACCACGGTGCTGGTTCGAGGCACCCTGAGGGACGACACGGAGTGCGGAATCTTCGACGTTCGAGGTAACCTGGATTCCTATGCGGCGGTAACGACGGTGCTGTGGACGGATCGGCGTAAACCACGATACGGTGACGACGACGCGCCGCGCTGCTACCGAGCTCTGTATGCTGGGTGGCAGGGGTAAATCGTACTGCCATGCCTCCCCGGGTCGGATCATCCCCACGTCATAGAGCGTGATTCGCTGGCGTGTGCAGGCAAGTGCGCGATCGACATCGACGAGGCCAAACCCGAGCAGGTCGGCGGGTGATGTCTTGGCGACACCGAGCTCGCTCCGTAGTCGACTTCCACCGTCGATCCAACGGGCGACATGAATGAGCAGCGTACGGACGAGTAGAGCCTCGTAGTCCCTCGTAAGCGCGTGCTCGTCAGGTAATGTCTTCGATAGGGACTGCAACTGGTCGAGTACACGCTCCGCGGCACGAGAGGCCAGCGCAGCTGCATTGCTCGTCCCGGCATTGTACGTCCGTGTGTCAGGGCCGGGGGGCGACGCAACGCACTGACCGGGAGGGCGTGCGCTCTTCTTCAGCGTGAAGGGACCTCGTGCGAGACCGGCGTTGCCGCGCCAGTACTTCTCGCGCCCGCCCGGCATGAGGATCTCGGGCTTCACCGTGCGCCGAAACCCGGGCCCGCCGCGATTGTACGGCGCTGGGAAGTGTTCGCCCTGCACGAGTACATTGGAGTGGGGATCGGCCCGCGGATCGTGGGGTTGGGAGGCGTCTTGGGCGACGGCACCGACGGTGAGCACCTGCACGCCCTCGGCAGGAGAGAGGATGCGTCGACCAAATCGCTTATCCCACATCGCCTGGAGCACCTCGCTCGTAGGGTCGAGCGACTGTTCGCACTCGTAGGAGCTCGTGTGGTTGCCTGCGCTCACGACGAACAACACCCGTAGCTCCCATGCCAGCCAGTCGAGTAGGCGGGCGAGCGGGCTGATGGAGCCGGTGAAGGGCGCGGATGAATCGCCAAGCGAGAGGTTAAAGATACGCACTGTAGGTGCAACCGCGAGGGTATCGCGGACAGCACGCTCGATGACATCGAGCCAGAGACGCCCCACCGGCGCGTGCTCCTTCCCGTCACGTGTAGGCTCCAGCACCGGATAGACAAACAGTTCGTGCGCGGACGCGGGCTCGTTGGCGCCAAGGTCGCCTCGTGTAATCAACGAAGCCATCCCGGTTCCGTGGCGACGGTGGGCGACTTGATAGAGCGGCTCCACTCCGCGTGGATCGTAGATCCGCAGGCGCCCCGCGAGCACCGCGTGATTCTGCATCGGCAGTCCGTCCAGCAGTGCGACGATCGGCGAGCGCAGCGTCCCCGGAGCGGGCGGTGGGTCGGGCGCTGCAACCAGTGTGGGTTCTCCTTCGTCGTCGGAGTCGGGTAACAACGAACCTGTCATGGGACGGAAGCGTTGCACCTCATCGATCTGCAATAGCGTCACCGCGCGATCGTGGAGCAGTCGCTCTGCGATGGAGGGATCGATCTCGACCAGCAAAGCATGCCAGGCGATCGGTGGAACGACCGCACGATCGAGCACTCGGCCTCCGAGCGCCTCGACCTGGGCGCGAACTCGCGCTTCGGCGGCCGATCGATCCCGCTCGTGATGGCGGCACCAGAGTTCGACCTCGAAAGCGCCCGTTGTCTGCGTTGCCACGAGGTCCTGCCAGATGGCCTCGATACCAGTCTCTCGCAGGCGATCTTCTCGGCTCCAGCGACGAACATCCGTCAGGGTATCGAACACGTCACGCCAGAAACCAAACCCGCTCGGAAGAGGCACGGTCGGACTCGATCTCCACAGTCGAATCAAATCCTTAACCGCGTCCTCGGAGCGAAAAAGTACACAGATGTGGGCCGTCGTGAGGGAGTCCTCGTCGTCCTCATCGTCTACCTCCTGATCATTCTCCTCGCCATCACGCTCCTCGTCGAGCAGACACTCGAGGGCGGTGTCTTCCATCGCACTCCAGAATCTCTTGAGATTGGCGCGCTCTAGGGAGAACACCACCACGTGTTCGGGAGGCGCGTCTCTGCCCTCCGACACTACTTCGACGCGACGTGCCGCGATCGCCCTCTCAAGCGCATCGAAACGCGGGCCGAGACGCTGCACGCGTTCCTCGTCAGCAGGCTTCTTGCCTCCAGGGCGCCCCGATCTCCGTGCCTCCAGGGTGGGCGCTCGCCGCTGAAACCGGACCAGCGGCCTCTCGACCTCGTCTGCCATCGATGCCTCTCCCTCAGCGTCGCGCTGTGGCCCGCGCCTGCCACTGCGCGAGTCGTGTAGTAACGACGCGCCTCACGTCGGATCCAGCCCCGGCGAGCACAATCCGCCGCCGCACATCATCCCCGAACTCGACGACCTCGGCCCAGCTCATCCCCTTCAGCACCGACAGTACCGGCGCGCGGAGGCTGGCCAATCGAAGGTTGGATTGTTCCTCCCAGCGGGTGAGCCAGTCGACGAGTGCAGCCTCGTCAGGCAGCGGGAGAGCCACGCGCACCTGGAACCGTCGCCATGCCGCCCGGTCCAGTAGCTCGGGGTGGTTGGTTGCCGCCACGGTCACCACGTAGGAAGGAAGTGCGTCGAGTTGGAGTAGCAGCGCGCTCACGACCCGTTTGATCTCACCTGTCTCGTGCTCGTCGCCGCGTTCCTTCCCGATGGCGTCGAACTCGTCGAAGAACACGACGCACGCCTGCGTGCGCACACGCTCGAACATGCGTGCGAGGCGTACGGCCGTCTCGCCCAAGTAGCTGGTGACGACAGCCTCGTAACGCACCGTGAGCAACGGGACCGAGAGCTCGCCCGCGATGGCCTCCGCCAAGGAGGTCTTGCCGGTGCCTGGCGGGCCGACGAGGAGCATCCGGTGACGGGGCTCGATGCCGTGCGCGCGGAGGAGGTCAGCTCGCGCCTGTTCTTCGACGAGCTCGCGCACCACGTCACGCACCGCTGCGGGGAGCATCAGATCGTCGAGTTGGCGCTGAGGGGTCTGTTCAAGCACTGCACCTGCAGTGTCGTGGGAAGGCGCCACGAGCGACGGACGCGGCGTCTTGAGAAACTCCGCGAGCCGGTCGGCGACGACGTGATGCTGGCGCTGGCGCTCGTCAGCGATCATCGCCTCTAGCGTGCGCCGGAACCCGAGCTGATCGCCCTGCGCGCCAGACTTGACGAGATTGAGAAGTAGATCGGTGCGAGCCATGACGCGGGACCCTCAGGAGAACAAGGTCGACTCTACCAGAGCCGACCCCTGACCCGGCGGCTCAACATCGTAGGGGCTTCCGTGATCATGATCCCGCCGCGGCCTTCGTCGCGCGCTGCTCCCTTTTCGGCGAGCGTGGTGTGGCGGTCGTTCATCCGGACGCCCTTCGTGCCGGGGTGAGCGATCGGGTACATGGAGATGTACTCGCGGGTACATGGAGATGTACTCGCTGCAGCGCGCACCGGTTCGGTAGACTGCGGGGCCTATGGCGCAGCCGAAGCTCTCCAAGGGACGGAAGGCACCTACCACTCCACCCGCGCTGGTGAAGCGCGCGAAGGCGGCCCACGCGGCGCGTCTCACGAGGCTCGCGGCGCAGGGACGCGACGCGATCGGGGCGATCAGGGCGGCGCGCGCCGCGGTGGCGACCAACTACTTCAGCATGGGCGAGGCGCTGGCGGTGCTCCAGGGGAGCGGCATGGCCGAGGCGCTGGGGCGGAAGGACTTCGCGGAGGTCTGCGCGCTCGACTTGGACATGGCCGAGCGCACCGCCGAGCAGCTCGTCGGGCTGGTGAAGCGGTTGAGCCGGACGATGCTGGAGACCCTCGGACGAGAGAGGGCCAACGCGATGCTCGCGCTCGTCGACGCGACGCCCGCCGACGACGCGGTGGGCGATGTGCTGGGCGCCACGATCAGGCTGCCATCGGGCGAGAAGCTGGTGGTGCGCGACGCGAGCACGGCGGAGATCTACGCGGCGGCCAAGGTGTTTCGTGACGCGAGGGCGGTCGGGCAGACGAAGCGCTCTCCGGGCTTCACGACGACGCCGGACGAGCGAGCGCGGTTCGCGAAGTCGGCGAAGCACTGGCAGCGCAAGGACGTGAAGGACGTGGTCACCACGCGCCTCGTGGCCTCGCGGAAGGAGCACGGAGCGCTCGTGCGGGTCGAGCTGCCGCTGGCGGTCTGGGAGCGCCTGCGCCCACCGCCCCGGGGGTGAACGATCGGAGCGAAGACCCATCGGGCTGACCTGCTCGCTCGCTCCCCCCGTACGTTGCCCGTCGTCCCGTCGCGGGTGCATCGTCGCTCCCCCACCGATGAACTCCCTCGACCTCACCCGCCTCGTCCGCGAGCTCGACGCCACCCACGACGCCGGCCGCCTGGCCCGCGCGCTCGACCTCGGCCGCGAGGCCGCCTCGCGCCCCTCGGCGGGCGCCCTGCTCGACGGGCTCTCCGCAGGGGACCCTTACCAGCGCCGCCTGGGGCTCATCGCGGAGTACACCCTCCGTGACGGGCCTAGGGTGCTGCGCGCCCTCGAAGACCCTTCGCGGCGGGTGCGCTCGCTGGCCTTCACGCTGGTCCCGCTCTGCTGCGACGAGCCGCAGGCCGTGGAGGCGCTGCAGGTCGCCTTCTCGCTCCGCCGCGACCGCACCCTCGCGGCGCTGCTCCGCGCCCACGACCGACTCCCGGTCATCGACCGGCACCTCGACTGGCTCGCGCCCCGCAAGGACGTCCACGACTTCGCCGACCTCGTCCCGCTCGGCAGCCCGGCCGCGATCCGCAAGCACCTCGCGCAGGCCCTCGATCGCCCCAGCGCCCTCTTCTGGAAGCGCCTCTCCCGCTACGCCCCGGACCTCCTCGGCGAGCTCTTCGCCCAGCGCCTCCGGGCCGTCTCCGGCGAGCTCGACGCCGTGCACCGCCAGCTCCTCGACCGCCACCTCCTCCGCATCGCCGACGCCGCGCCCGACACGGCCATGACCCTCGTCGAGCTCCTGCACTCCCGACGCATCGAGGTCCCGTACGCCGTGTGGAAGCGCCTCGCCGCCCTTCGCCCCACGGTCACCCTCTCGGTGATGCAGCGCTGCGACGTGACCATCGACGACGGGCTCTTCTCTCGCGACCCGGGAGCCCTCTCCCCGGCCGCCCTCTCCGCCCTGGTGCGCCTCGCGCCTCGCGCCCTCGGCGAGCCCGACAGGCTCTTCGAGCGCCTCGACGCCGATGGGCGCCGCGCGGTGGTCGCCGCCTGGGTCGAGCGCCTCGCCGGGCACCGCCGCTGGATGCTCGACGAGGGGCTCCTCTACTGGGGCCGAGCGCTCCTCGGGCACATCGAAGACCGCAACCACCGCGACTTCTCCTACGACCGCTGGAGCGAGGGGGCGCGGGATCGCGACGGGGTGATCCCCATCGAGGAGGTCGCGAAGCTCCCCGCCGAGTACCGGGAGCGCGAGGGGAGGCGGCACCTGTTCGGGGTGGTGGCCCTCGGGACGAAGCCCGCCGTGAGGCTGCGGTACGCGCGCTTTCTCCCCTGGGAAGAGGCCGAGAGCGCGCTGCGGCTGTTCATCGGGCACCCGGAGGGGGAGATGCGAGGGGCGGCGCTCACCACCCTCTTCGCCGTCGCGGGGATGCGGCCCGACGAGCCCTCGCTGGCCGACCGCTGCCTCGCGCTGGTCGTCGCCCGCAAGAACGAGCAGGACCCCGTGCGAGGCGCCATGGCCCTCGCCCTCCTCGCGTGGCCCAAGGGCCTCTGGCGCGCGGAGCACCTCGAGCCCATCGGGCAGATGGTGCGCGACGCCCTCGACGCGTCGGACTGCTCCCTCGGCACCGCGGCCTCGCTGGAGGCGCTGGTGGTGCGGCGCTTCCGGCTCGATCCCTCGTGGGCGGCGCGCTGGCTCTTCACGCTGGTGAAGGAGCGAGGCCGCATCCACGACCCGCTCTTTGCGCGGCACCTCTCCGACGACGAGCTCTCCGTCGCCGCGCCGTCGCTGATGGAGGTCGCCCGGCAGTGGGCCGACCGGGAGCGGGGAGCGCCGCTCCTCCAGCTCGCCCGCGGCGTCGGCAAGCGCATGGGGATGGTCCCGGGCCTCGGGGAGCTGGTGGCGGAGAGCCTCGCCGCGGCGACCTGGGAGTGGCACGCGCTCGACGCGGCGCAGGTGCTGCGGGCCTTCGATCGCCCTCGGATGGAGGCGCTGCTCGCGGCCACCACGCGGCGCTGGTACGACCTCGGCTGGGTGGGCTCGATCACCGCGCTGGCGCAGGCCTGGGAGGAGAAGCCCCTGCCCGAGGAGCTCGGCGCCGCGGTGGAGCGGGTGGCGCGAGGCAACTGGCTGGTGGGGCACATCCACCATGCGCTGATCGCGCTGCGCGCTCGGGACGTACAGCGCTTCGACCGGGTGGTCGAGGCGATGGTGAAGACCGACGAGAGCCTCGTGTGCCTCCCGGAGGTGCAGCGCCACCTCCACGCCCGCCGGCAGGACCTGCTCGACCCCTTCCTCGGTCACCGGGTCATCACCGGGCGCTTCGCGACCGGCAAGACCCGCTGGATCCTCCCCTTCGACCGCGGCTTCCATCGCTGGAACCCCGCCCAGAGCGCCCGCTTCCACGAGACCCTCTCCGGCCTCGTCGCCGACCAGGACCGCGACACCCCGACGGTGTTTCGCGCGCTGGTGATCCTCCCGAGGCTGGAGTACGCGCCGGCCGACGCGCTCTGCGCCCTCGCCGACGACCCCCGCCCCGCGGTGCGGGAGAAGGCCCTCCGGGTGATGGCCCGCTGCGACGCGGGACAGGGCGTGGCGACCCTTCTCCAGTGCCTCGACGACGCGCGGGCCCGCATCGCCATCTACGGCCTGCGGAGGGCCCTCAAGGACATTCCCCCGGCGCGGGTGGTGGCCCTGCTGTCGGCGGTTCCGCTGCGCAAGGTGACCGTCGCCAAGGAGGTGCTGCGCATCCTCGGGGAGCTGCGCCACGACGCGGCCTACGCGCTGCTGCTGGAGGTCGACGGGCGCACCATCCACCGCGACGTGCGCATCGCCCTGCTGCGCGCGCTCTGGGATCACCTGGAGCGCGAGCCCACCTGGGCGGTGTTCGCCCGCGCGGTGGCGGCCGACGACTGGGTGATGGCCTCGCGGCTGGGGGACATCCCCGCCGATCGGCTCACGGCGAGCTCCGACCGTCGGCTCTCGGCGCTGCTGGCGAAGGTGCTCGACCGGCCCGAGCCCGAGGCCCGCATCGACCTGCTCCAGCGGGCGTCGGTGCTTGCCGTGCGCGACCCCGATCGCCTCTTCCTGCGGGCCTGCGGGGAGCGCCTCGGGTCTCCCTACGACGACGAGGTGCGGGCGGCCATGAGGGCGCTGACGAGCCGCGCCGACGAGGGCGACATGGCGGCGCTGGGGCCGATGGTGGCGGCCGTGCGCGAGGACGTGAGGGCGCTCACCGTGGGCCTCGACGCGCTGCTCTCGCTCCCCCTGCGCACCCGCGCGGTGTGGACCCAGGCGGGCGCCGCGGCGGAGCGGGCGCTGGAGGGCGACCGGCGGCTGACGGCGCTGCGGGTGCGGTGCGCGAGCGCGTGGAGGACGCCCGCAGACTGGGGCGAGTGGGTGCTCTCGCTGGTCGAGGAGGGGGCGACGGACACGGACACGCTGCGGGCCATCGAGGCCGGGGTGGCGGCGCTGCCGGTGACGGCGCTGCGGGGCCTGGTCGAGCGGTGGAGCGGGAGCCGGGCGCCCGCGCTGCGGCGCGCGGCGGTGTGGGCCCTGGAGCGGGACGCGGGCCCGAAGCGGGGCTGGACGCCGGAGCGGCTGGCTGCGCTGAAGGCGCTGCAGGCCGACGGGACGGCGGAGGTGGCGGGCGCCGCGAGGGCCGTCTTTCCTCCGAGGGAGATGGGCGCTCCGGGCACCGGCTGACGGCGCGCAGTGCCGGGATGATGTCCTCCGACGGGGGCCGTGGTATCGGGCGCATGGGCCGGGCGGTGGTGCCCGGCAGCGAGAGGAAGACGATGGCGACGAGTCGGGGCTTCGGACAGTGGTTGTGCGTGCTGGCGTTTACCGTGGGCGCCTGTTCGGCGCGCGGAGGCAGCGGCAACCCCCTCGGCTTCGGCGACGCCTCCTCGACCAGCGATCAGCCGGTCGCGACCGGCGACGAGGGCACCGTGCTCCCGGGCCAGGATGTCCCCCCGGTGGGCGAGGACGTCCCCCCGGTGGGCGAGGATGTTCCTCCGGTCACCGAGGATGTTCCTCCGGTCACCGAGGATGTTCCCCCGGTCGTCGAGGACAGGGGGCCGTCTTGCGGCTCGCTCAGCGCGGCGTGCTGTGAGGGCTCGGTGCCCTGCGCGACCGGACTCGTCTGCTTCGACGGGTTGTGCCTCACCGCGCCCACCTGCGGAGCGATCCAGTCGCCGTGCAGCAACGCCTCGCAGTGCTGTGAAGGGGCCTCGTGCCGCCCCACCCCGACCGCGTCGCTCTGTTGCCGCGAGGCTGGCGGCTCGTGCACCGACGCCGCCCAGTGCTGCGGCCTGATGGCCTGCACCGGCGGCCGCTGCGCCTGCCAGCCCGCGGGGCTGACCTGCGCCGCCAACGCGGACTGCTGCTCGGGCACCTCCTGCATCAGCGGCGTCTGCACGGTCCCCTGCCGCACGACGGGTCAGAGCTGCGCTGACGGCTCTACCTGCTGCGGCGGCCTGGCGTGCACCTCCGGCGTCTGCGCGCCGCCTCCGACCTGCGCCTCGGAGGGCAGCTCCTGCGGCGGCTCCTTGAGCTGCTGCTCGGGCCTCACCTGCCAGACCGGGGTGTGCCTCCCGCCGCCCGTCTGCCGCTCGTCGGGCCAGAGCTGCGGCACCGGCTCGGAGTGCTGCTCGGGCCTCACCTGCAACAGCGGCTACTGCGGCAACCCCTGCCGCGCTTCGGGCACGACGTGCTCCGCCTCGTATCCCTGCTGCTCGGGCCTGATGTGCAGCAGCGGCTACTGCACCACCGCGTGCCGCTCGTCGGGCACGACGTGCTCGGCGTCGTCGCCCTGCTGCTCGGGCCTGATGTGCAGCAGCGGCTACTGCACCACCGCGTGCCGCTCTTCGGGCACGACGTGCTCGGCGTCGTCGCCCTGCTGCTCGGGCCTGATGTGCAGCAGCGGCTACTGCACCACCGCGTGCCGCTCGTCGGGCACGTCGTGCTCGGCGTCGTACCCGTGCTGCTCGGGCCTCACCTGCAGCGGCGGGTACTGCACCACCTCGACGTGCCGCGGGTCGGGCTCGTCGTGCTCGGCGTCGTACCCGTGCTGCTCGGGCCTCACCTGCAGCGGCGGGTACTGCACCACCTCGTGCCGAGGCACGGGCACCTCGTGCACCTACAGCTCCGACTGCTGCTCCAGCCGGTGCTCGGGCTCGACCTGCCGATCGAGCTCCTGTCGCTCCGCCGGTTACACCTGCACGTATACCTCCGACTGCTGCTCGGGCAGTTGCAGCAGCGGCTACTGCCGCTGACCCGCTCTCGCCGTTCCTCCTCCGCCGACGGAGGGGGAACGTGAGCGGCCGCGCCCCTCCGCTTCGCTACGGGTGAGGACGCGCTGGGTGGGCTCGGCGGTCGACGCGCCGCTCAGCAGCACGCTCCGGCCGACGCCGGGCCGGAGCTGGCGTACTGCGCCGCCGCCATCGTCGGACCACACGGGAACACGCCGTAGTGCGTCTCTCTCGCGCCGATCACGTCGAACCACGGAGCGAAGCGGGTGCTCGAGAGCATGGCCGACGTGTTGGCGCAGACCCGCTCCGGGCGACCGCGCTCGAAGGCGTGGTGGTCGTCGAGCCAGAACACCGACCCGGCCCCTTCGATGCCGCCCCGGTAGATGACGGACTGGCCGTAGTCCTCGCACTGCTCGTCGAGGCCATCGAGCTTGAACAGGCGCCAGGTCACCGAGGAGAAGCGCGCCGCGCCCACCCGGGTCGAGATCTCGTCGTGCTGGATGGAGATCGGAGAGGCGCTGACGACCCTCGGGTCGAGGAAGCCCGCGCGCCGGGCGAGGGACACGAAATCGGCCTGGTAGAGCGCGCCCCCGAGGCACTCGGCGTAGAGCACCGGGTCGCTCGCGACCTCCGGGGGGAGGCGCCGGTCCACGAACACGTCGCTGATGTAGAGCTCGCCGCCGGGCTTCAGCACGCGGAACACCTCCGCCAGCACGAGGTCCTTCCGGGGGCTGAGGTTGACCACGCAGTTGGACACCACGACATCGACGCTCGCGTCGGCGATTCCCACGCTCCGCAGGTCTTCCACGTAGCCCCGGTGGAAGGCCGTGTTGGGCTTCGGGTACCCGAAGCGCTCGGCGTGCCACCCTGAGGTGTCGCGGGCGAGGGAGAGCTGCTCCTCGGTCATGTCGATCCCATGGACGAGGCCGTCGGGGCCGACGAGCTGCGCGATGACGAACACGTCGCGGCCGGTGCCGCAGCCCAGGTCGACGACGGTCGCGCCCAGGAGCCCCTGAGGGATCGGGAAGCCACACCCGTAGAAGCGGCTCGCCACGTCGGGGTGGACCTTCGCCAGGCGCGAGGTGATCCACGGAGGGGGCGCGCCGCCCGCGCAGCAGGCGTTGGTCTTGAGGTCGGCGCTCGATGCGAGCAGCCGGCCGTAATACTCGCTCACGAAGGCCTGTAGCTTCCGCTGCTCGGCGTCCGACTGGTTCGTCGTCATGGCGGCGGTTGTAATAGACGCCGCCCCTCCGGGACAGCGCTCCGGGGGGAAGGACCCTACGGGCGCCGGCCGACGATGACGGCCTCGGTCCCATCGCCGAAGAGCCACGTCTTCGGAGCGAAGCCCGCCGCGCGCATCGCCGCCTCGACCTCGTCGGGGCGCAGGAAGTGGTTGCCCTGCACGTGCTCGCTGAGGTTCTGGAACGCCATCGCCCGCCGGCGCCCGTCCCGCAGCTGGGCGCGGTCGTCCGGCCAGCGGGGCTCCCAGATCACCACGGCGCCTCCCGGGCGCAGCGCCGCGAAGAGCTTCGCGAACACCTCGTCGTGGCGGTCCCACACGTGGTGCAGCGCGCGGTTCATCGCGACGAGGTCGACCGGCTCGTCGACGGTGTAACGGTGCAGGTCGCCCGCGCGGAAGCTCACCCGCGACGAGAGCCCGGCTCGCTCCGTGGCCTCCGTCGCCTGGCGGATGTTCTCCTCGAAGCCGTCGAGCCCGATGCCTCGCACGTTGGCGAAGCGCGAGGCCAGCGCGCGGAGGTACCACCCGTTGCCGCAGCCCAGGTCGACCGCCACCCCGCCGCGCGCGTCGAGCGACGCGTACACGTCCACCGCCGGCAGGATCTCGCGCTCGAAGAAGCCCGCGAAGCTCGCCTCGAGCATCGGGCCGAACCACGGCAGGATGGTCGGCCGCTCGGCGAGCACGCGCTCGCCCGGGCGCTCGCCGGAGGGCATGAGCCCCGCGGCGCGCTCGGCCATGTGCGCCGTGAGCACCGACTGCACCGCGAAGGGCATCAGCGTGCCCGGCGCCGACGGGCGAAACGCGCCGCCGAGCTCCGTCAGCCGGAACACCTCGCCCTCCGCGTCGAGGTAGCCGAACGCGTACGCCGCCTCGCACCACCGGCGCGTGTAGCCCGCGTCGACCCGGGCGCGCGCCGCGAGCTCGTCGACGGTGGCGGGCTGCGCCAGCGCCTCGAAGAGCCCGTTGTGCACGCCCACGAAGGCCAGCGCGAGGCTCATCGAGCCCTGCGCCTGTTGCATCACCTGCTGCCGCATCTCGTCCAGGGTCGCCATCGTCCATCTCCCGCCCGGCGACCGATCAGGGACCTCCAGCGACGCCGCGGCACCGACTCACTAGCACCTCGCCAAAGGGGATGTGATGGGTTGAGACGGTCGCGGGCTCCGTGCGCGGTGAGAGAAGAACCGCAAGGGTCGCAAGGGTCACAAGGGAGGAGGAGAGGGAGATCGTCGGGCTCTGAAAGGGGGGTGGCTCTGAAGGGGCGACGCGGCGAAGAACGCGAGCGTCCCGCGGCCCAAGCCTTCGAGCCTTTGCGCCCCTTGCGCCCCTTGCGGTTCTTCTCTCACCGCGCACGGAGCCCGCGACCGTCTGAACCCTCCAAGTCCCCTGTGGAAGGGCACCAGCACTCCGAAGGCGCGCGTCGGCGAGCGACGCCGGAGCCGATGCAGACCGTGTTTCACGGGTGTTTCGCCGTGTTTCATGCCGCGCGTCGCGTGGCCGAAATGCCCTGGAGAAGCCCGCGATCGAGCCCGAGGGCACACCCGGTGCAACGGCCCGCTGGTCATGATCGAAGGCACCAGCGCATCGCGGAGCACCCAGGGCGCGCCGCCCGAGCTCGCACCCGACCCCGCGGGGTCGCTGCGGCGCATCGAGGCCTCGCTCGCCCGCCTCGAGCAGCGCCTCGCGGCGGCGGAGGCCCAGGCCGCCGCGGCGGTCGGCGTCGCCACCGACTCGGTCGACCACCTCGTCGCCGACGCTCGCGCCCGAGGCGTCGACGTCGACGCGCGGCTCAGGCTGGCGCTGCGCCTCGCCGAGCGGCTCACCGACCCGGCGGTGGCGACCGCCCTCGAGGCGATGCTCGCGATGCTCCCGCAGGCGCCCGCGGCGGTGGCCATCGCGGCCGACGGCGTCGACGGCGTCGTCGCGCGGCTGCGGGCCTCGGGCATCGACGTCGAGGCGCGCGCGAGGCTCCTCGGGAGGGCGATGGAGCGGCTGACCTCCCCGGAGGCGCTCGAGCTGCTGGCGGCGGTGCTGTCGCGCCTCGACGCGGTGCGCGGGGTGCTGGAGAGCGGCGTGCTCGACCCCGCGACGACGAAGGTCGTGGGCACCGCGGGGCAGGCGCTGGTGCGCACCGCGCGGGAGCGCTTCGACGACGGCCCCGGCGCGCTCGGGGTCCTGCGCGCGATGGGCGATGGGGACGTGCGCGCGGCGGTGGGCTTCACGCTTCGCTTTGCCAAACACTTCGGGCGCTCGCTCAAGGAGCACGGGCTCACGCTGCCCGCGCGCGCGCCGTGACGAACCCGACAAGGAGAGAGCCGACGATGTCCAATCGATATGACGTGGTGATCGTGGGCGGCGGCACCGCGGGCCTCACGGTCGCCGCGCGCCTGCGCCTCGCTCGCCCCGACCTCACCGTGGCGCTCATCGAGCCCTCGGAGAAGCACTACTACCAGCCCCTCTGGACGCTGGTCGGCGCCGGGGTCTTCGACAAGTCGGTCACCGAGCGGGCCGAGGCGGACTACGTCCCCGCGGGCGTGACCTGGGTGCGCGACCGCGCGGTGGCCTTCGACCCCGAGAAGAAGACCGTGCGCACCGCCGCGCAGGGCGACGTGGGCTACGAGCAGCTCGTGGTGGCGCCCGGCATCCAGCTCGACTGGTCGAAGATCGACGGCCTCGAGGGCACCCTCGGCCGCGACGGGGTGGTCTCCAACTACCGCTACGACCTCGTCGACTCGACCTGGCGCGCGCTCGAGGGCTTCAAGGGCGGCAACGCGGTGTTCACCTTCCCCTCGACGCCGGTGAAGTGCGCGGGGGCGCCGCAGAAGATCATGTACCTCGCCGACGACCACCTGCGCCGCCGCGGGGTGCGAGAGCGCTCCGAGGTGATCTGGGCCTCCGCGGGGGCGTCCATCTTCGGGGTGGCGCACTACGCGGCGCCGCTGCGCAAGGTGGTCGAGCGCAAGGGCATCGACGCCCGCTTCCGGCACGACCTGGTGGCGGTGCGCGCGGCCTCCCGCGAGGCGGTGTTTCGCCACCTCGACGACGGGAGCGAGCGGGTGATCCGCTACGACCTGCTGCACGTCACGCCGCCGCAGAGCGCGCCGGACTTCGTGAAGCAGAGCCCGCTGGCGTCGAGCGCCGGGTGGGTCGACGTCGACAAGTACACGCTCCAGCACGCCCGCTACCCCGACGTGTGGGCGCTCGGCGACGCGAGCAGCCTCCCGACCTCGCGCACCGGCGCGGCCATCCGGAAGCAGGCGCCGGTGCTCGTCGAGAACCTCGTCGCGCGCACCGAGGGGAGGGCGCCCACCGCGCGCTACGACGGGTACTCGTCGTGCCCGCTGGTGACGGGGTACGGCTCGCTCATCCTCGCGGAGTTCGACTACGACGGCAGGCCCATGGAGAGCTTCCCCTTCGACCAGACCATCGAGCGCTACTCGATGTACGCGATGAAGGCCTACGCGCTGCCCGAGCTCTACTGGAACGGCATGCTCCGCGGACGCGCCTGAGAGCGTGTTCGATCGGTCGCTCCCGCTGCCACCGCGCTGCGCGACGAGGCATCGTAGCGAGGCATGACCACGGTCGAGTACCGCTCCCGCTACGACGCCACCCCCGAGGCGCTCTTCGCCTTCCACGAGCGCCCCGGGGCCCTGGAGGCGCTCACTCCCCCGTGGGAGCGGGTGCGCGTCGTGTCGCGCGAGGGGCGCGGCATCGAGGCGGGCGCCCGGGTGGTGATCGAGACCCGCGTGGGCCCCGCGTGGCTGCGCTGGACCGCCGTGCACACCCGCTACATCGCGGGCGTGGAGTTCGTCGACCGCGCCGAGTCGGGGCCCTTTCGCTCCTGGGAGCACCTGCACCGCGTCGAGGCTGATCCCGCCGGCGGGGCGTGGCTCATCGATCGGGTGGAGTACGAGCTCCCGCTCGACGCGCTGGCCCGGCCGCTCGTCGGGCGCTGGGTGCGCGCGAAGCTCGATCGGATGTTCGCGTGGCGCCACCAGGCGACGGCGCGGGAGCTGGGCTGCCGGGTGCTCTCGGGCCTCGGGCGCGCACCGGCCCCGTGAGGCGCGTAGCGCTCGCTATGGGTCTTCGAACACCGCCGGGCGCTTCTCCATCACCGCCATCACGGCCTCCATCTGCTCGGACCCCGCCAGCAGCGTCCGCTGCAGCTCGGTCTCCAGCCGTAGCGCCGCCGCCACGCTGAGCCCCCGCGACTCGTCGAGCAGCCGCTTGGCGGTGCGCACCGCCCTCGGGGCCTGCGCCGCGATCAGCCTCGCGGTGTCGAGGGCCGCGTCGAGCGGGTCTTCGCAGGCGCGGGTCACCAGCCCCAGCCGGGCGGCCTCCTCGCCGGAGACGCGGCGGCCGGTGAAGGTGAGCTCCTTCGCCACGTCGTCGCGCACCAGGCGCGGAAGCAGGGTGCTCAGGCCCATGTCGGGGATGAGCCCGTAGCGGATCTCCATCACCGAGAGCTGCATCGCGGGGTGGGCGTAGCGGATGTCGGCGCCCAGCGCGATCTGCAGGCCCCCGCCGAAGGCCACGCCGTGAAGCGCCGCGATCACCGGGACGGGCATGTCGGCCCAGGTGCGGGAGACCCGCTGGGCGAGGTTGTCCCGGCGGCCGTCGGGGCGTTCGAGCAGCCGCTCGGAGGCGTTGCCCCCGTGCGCCAGGAAGGAGCCCCAGTCGAGCCCGGCGCAGAACACGCTGCCGTTGCCGGAGAGCACCACGGCGCGCACGCCGGACTCGTGGGCCAGGCGGTAGCCCGCCGCGGCGAGGGCCTCGAACATCGGGAGGTCGAGCCCGTTGCGCTTGTCGGGCCGGTTGAGGCGCACGTGGGCGACGTGCTGGTCGACGGACACCTGGACGCGTTCGCTGGTCATGGCGAAACCCTAACCGAGAAGGGGGGGTGAATTTCGGGGGGGCGCGCGAAGAAAGACGACCTACAGTCCCGCCCGCGGGCACCGACCGACGCTGGAGACCTGCGAGAGCGTCTCCGGTGCGCGCAGGAGGCAATGGCATCGATGCAGACCGATCCCACGGACCATGTCGCGACGCTCAAGGACACCTTCGCCCGCTTCACCCACACGGACAACCTGATCCCGCTGCTGGTCGACGCGCTGATCGTGACCGCCCTCGGGGCCTGCACCTTCGGGGTGATGCTCCCGCCGTTGATGCTCGGGTACACCGCCATGTGCCTGCGCATCATGCGGGGGGAGAAGGTCAGCATCGGGGAGTCGTTCCAGGGCATGGAGCGCTTCGGGGCGTCGCTGGTGCTGGGCCTGCTGGTGCTGGGCGCCGCGCTGCTTGGCTCGCTCGCCCTCGGCGTGGGCGCCCTCGTGGCGGGCTTCTTCCTCTCCTACGTCTTCTGCGTGCAGTACGACCGCCCCGAGCTCGGGCCCGTCGACATCGCCAAGGAGAGCTTCCGCCTCGCGAAGGACCACCTCGCCGAGACGGCCGTCCTCTGGGTCATCGGCGCCGGCCTCGGGACGCTCCTCGCCGCCACCCTCGTCGGCAGCATCGCCGTCTTCGCCTTCTCCTCCCTCCTCACCGCCGTGCTCTACACCCGCTTCGTCGGGCGCTGACCCACCTCCCGCGAGGGGCGACGCGCGGCTCAGCCGTCCGCCGCTTCCGTCCGCTCACTGTCTACTTGACAGCGACGCTGTCGGGTTGCAGGCTGGGCCTCGTGATGGACGAACGGCGACCCCAACGATTGAAGCTCGACGAGCTCGCGGAGCGGGCCGGGGTCTCCGCCCGCACGGTGCGCTACTACGTGCAGCGGGGATTGCTCCCGGCTCCTGAATTCCGCGGTCCGGATACGGCCTACGGTGAGGAGCACCTGCACCGGCTCAAGGCCATCAGGGCGCTTCAGGAGCGGCACATGCCGCTCGACGCCATCGAGGCCGCGCTCGCCGGGAAGTCTCCCGAGGAGATCGCGCGCATCGCCCGGGGGAAGGCCCCCGCGGCGGTCGATGCGACACCGGTGGTGTCACGTTCGACGGTCGAGCGCGTCACCCGTCACACGCTCGCTCCGGGGCTCGAGCTCCACGTCTCCGATCAGGCGTCGCCCGAGGTGCGGGCGCTCGCCGACCTACTCCTGCGCGAGGCCGCGCACACCCGAGGCACACGATGAACCACACAGGACTCTGTTCGAAGCGCGGCGACGCCATTCCCCTGAAGGGCGTCGAGGTCGACGGCGAGGTGCTCGGCGCCCACGCGAGGGTGCGGGTGCGCCAGCGCTACTGCAACGAGTCGGGCCGGGCCGTCGAGGCGGTGTACACCTTCCCCCTTCCCGCCGACGCCACGCTCACGGCCTTCGCGATGACCTGCGCCGGACGCCGGCTGGAGGGCAGCGTGAAGGAGCGCGAGGCGGCCTTCCACGCCTACGACGACGCGGTGGTCGCGGGCCACGGCGCGGCGCTGCTGGAGCAGGAGCGCAGCAACGTGTTCACGGCCACGGTGGGCAACCTGCTGCCGGGGGAGGAGACCCTGGTGGAGGTGGAGTACGTCCAGCGGGTGACGGCGGACGAGGGGGCGCTGCGGTGGATGATCCCGACGCTGGTGGCCCCGCGGTACATCCCGGGCTCGCCCGGCGGCGACCGCACGGCGCACGGGGAGCACCCCCCGACGGACCGGGTTCCGGACGCCGATCGCATCACGCCGCCTCGCGCGGCGGAGGTGGGCTACGGGCTGAAGCTCGACCTGCTCTTCGACCTCGGGCGGGCCGTGAGGGTGGAGTCGCCCTCGCACGCGATCACCGCGATCACCGAGGGCGCGAGGGTGCGGGTGCGCTTCGCCCAGGCGGAGGTGGCGCTCGACCGCGACGTGGTGCTCACCGCGAGGGCGCCGGGCTCGCTGGCCTCGCAGGCGGCGGGCGTGGTCGCGCACCGCGCCCTCGGGAGCGACGGGTACCTGGCGCTCTCGGTGGTTCCTGATCTTGCGGGCGACGGGGGCGCCTCGGCGGCGAAGGGCGTGACGGCGATCTTCGTGGTGGACGTCTCCGGGTCGATGGCGGGCGACTCCATCCGCGAGGCGCGCGCCGCGCTGCGGCTGTGCCTGCGTCACCTGAGGGCGGGCGACCGCTTCAACGTGATCGCGTTCTCGAACTCGCACTCGTCCTTCGAGCGGGAGCCGGTGCCCTTCACCCAGGCCTCGATGGCGAGCGCCGACCGGTGGGTCGACTCGCTCTCGGCGGACGGAGGCACCGAGCTGCTGGAGCCGCTGGTGCTGGCGACGACCATGGCAGGCAGCGGCGGCGTGGTGATGCTGCTCACCGATGGGGAGGTGGGCAACGAGGACGAGATCCTCCAGGCGGTGTTGAAGCGCCGCGGGGAGTCGAGGGCGAGGGTGTACTCCTTCGGCATCGGGACCAACGTGAGCGACGCGCTGCTGCGCGACCTGGCGAGGGAGACCGGCGCGGCGGTGGAGTTCATCCACCCCGGCGAGCGCATCGACGAGAAGGTGGTCGCGCAGTTCTCTAGGGCCGTGGCGCCCAGGGTGACGGACGTGACGGTGCGCTTCGTGGGCGTGGACGTGGGCGAGGTGGCCCCGTCGCGGACGCCCGACCTGGTGGACGGAGAGCCGTGGTCGCTGCTGGCGCGCTACACCCGCGGAGGCGGCGGCACCGCGGAGATCAGCGGGCGCTGGCAGGGAGAGCCCTTCGCGATGAGGGTTGCGTTGGACCTGCCGGAGGAGGTGTCGCGGCCGGTGGTGGCGAAGCTCTGGGCGGCGGAGCGCATCCGCGACCTGGAGGACGCCCGGGTGGAAGGGCGCCGCGCCGAGTCCATGAAGCAGCGCATCACCGCGCTGGCGGTCGAGCACGGCATCGCCTCTCGCTACACGTCCTTCGTGGTGGTCGAGCAGCGCAGCGGCGACCGCCGGGTGAGCGGGATGCCCGAGACCGTGGTGGTCCCGGTGGGGCTGCCCGCGGGGTGGGCGATGTTCGATCAGGAGCGCGCGCCCGCGGAGTCCGTGAGGCGCGGCTTCGGCGGGCAGAACGTCAACAAGACCAGCCCGATGCGGCCGAGCGCGAAGAAGCGTGCGATGCCGCCGAAGGGTGCGGGGGCGTTCGCACCGAGGGCGAGCGCCATGGCGCCGCCGCCTGCGCCTGCGCCGATGGCTCCGCCGAAGGACGCGATGAGCATGGACGCGATGCCCATGGAGGACGAGATGGATGCCTTCATGGCGGAGGAGGCCGCGCCCATGAAGGAGCGCGGGGGCGACGAGCTCGGGGCGCTCTTCGGGAGGCAGCTCGCGTCGGGGCTCTGGGACGACGCGACGCTCGGGGCGGAGTCCGAGCTGCGGCGGCTGAGGGCGACCGCGAGGGTGCTGAAGACCCTGGTCGAGCGAGGGGTCGACACGACGCACGGGCTGTATGGGGTTCCGCTGAGGAAGGCGCTGGAGGCGGTGGTCGCGGTGGCGGCGGCGCTCTCGGCGCAGGACCCGGCGGCGTGCGAGCGGGCGCTGGGCGCGGCGTGGCTGCTGGCGATGGGTCCGCGCACCCGGGCGGCCGTCGAGGCGGCCATCACCGGAGGCGGGCATCCCGCGCTGGCGGCGATGCTGGGCGACGCGCCGACGGTGCGCGCGTGGGTGCTGGACCCTTCGATGGGGTGAGGCCCTACGCGAGCCGGCGCCAGAGGGCGCGGAGCACCTCGGGGAGGGCCTCCAGGTCGGGCGCGGTGGTCATCGCCCCGGCGGCGGTGAGCACCTCCGGGGGCTCTCCCGTGGTGACGCCGCAGGCGAGCATCCCCGCGGCGACGGCGGCCTGCACGCCGAGGTGGGCGTCCTCGAAGACCAGCACCTCGCGGGGGTCGACGCCGAGGCGCGAGGCCCCGAGGAGGAAGAGGTCCGGGGCGGGCTTACCCCGGGTGACCTCCTCGGCGCCGACGACGGCGCGGAAGCGGCTTCGGAGACCGAGGGCCTCCAGCACGAAGTCGCGGTTGGGCTTCGGTGCGGCGCTCGCGATGCCGCAGAGGACGCCGTGCGCGGTGAGCTCGTCGAGGAGGGCGACGGCGCCTCGCAGCGGGGCGACGTGAGGGCCGAACAGCTCGCGGTAGCGGGCCTCCTTGGCGTCGGCGATGGCGGCGACCTCGGAGGGAGACATCGGGCGCCCTAGCAGGGCGGGGAGGATCTCCTCGTTGCGACGCCCGGCGAAGTCGCGCATCACCGTGGCGGCGGTGATCTCCCGGCCCAGCGAGCGGGCGGTCTCGATCCAGGCGTCGATGTGGAAGGGCATGTTGTCGACGAGGGTGCCGTCGAGGTCGAAGAGCACGGCGCGGATGGTGGGGCTCACCGGCGGGACGATACACGCGGACGGGCGGCGCTCACCCCAGCGACGGCCAGCGGGCCCCCTCGGCGGTGAGCACCGAGAGCGGGTACACCGCGCCCCCGGAGAGCACGTACTCGAAGGCCGCGCGCACCTCGTCGCCTCGCGTGGGCAGCTCGGCGAGCTCGTCGAGGGTCACCCACCGGGCCTCCAGCGTGTGCTCGTCGGCCGCGCTCTTCGGGGTCGTGTCGTCGCTCGGGCGCGCCACGAAGAACACCCTCATCCGAGCGTCTTCGGGCGTCGGCGAGTGCTCCACCCGCAGCACCCCTTCGAGCGTCACCGGCACGCCTCCCTCCTCGAGCGTCTCTCGCACCGCCGCCTGGGCGAAGGTCTCGCCCCGCTCCACGCGGCCCGCGGGCAGGTACCAGAGCTGCCCGTGCTTGCGCTCCTTCACCACCAGGAAGCGCCTCCCAAGCCGCACCACCACCATCGCGAAGCTCCACGTGGCGACCGCTTCCGTGCTCATGGCGGAGCATTCTTCCACATCGCGTGCGCGCGGTGGCGGCGGCACCTTCGCTGCGGTAGGAGACGGACGAGATCCGAGACGTGAGCGACGGCCGAGGGAGATGGTTCGCGTTCGAACGAAACACCGTCGTGCGAGCGGGCGCCGGAACCGGCAAGACCGAGGCGCTCGCCACGGTGTACCTGCACCTCGTCGGCGGCCTCGCCTCGGCGGACATCTGGGGCAAGGGCGGCGTCACCCCCGAGCGCATCGTGGCGCTCACCTTCACCGAGAAGGCCGCGAGGGAGATGCGGGAGCGCATCGCCGAGGCCGTCACCCTCCTCGCGACGGAGCGCTTCCCCCGGGCCATGGAGTCCCTCGACGCGGCCGAGCGGCGCGCCGCGGCCGAGCGCTGGGGGCGCCTCCGCGGTGCCTCGCAGGCCGTCGTCGCGAGGGTGCTCGCGCTCGCCGACGGAGCGGCCCGCAACGGCCGTCCGCTGCCTGGACCCGAGACCTGGCAGCGCATCGCGTGGAGCCTCGGCAGCGCGCACATCGGCACCTTCCACGGCTTCGCCGCGGGGGTGCTGCTCCGGGCCGCCGGTGACCTGGGGCTCGACCCGGCCTTCGCGGTGCTGGAGCAGGAGGAGGCCGACCAGCTCCTTCGCAGCGCCTCGCTCTCGGCGCTCTCGGACTGGGCGCAGCGCGACGTGACCGCGGTGGTCGAGCTGATGGCCACCGCGGGGGGCCTCGGGGAGACCGCAGAGCGGGGGCTGGTGACCCTCATCGCCGGCCTGGCGAGGCGCTTCGACGAGGAGGGCGTGTCGCCCACGCGCTCGGGCGTGGCGAGCGCGGCGGAGCGCACCGAGGCGAGCGCGGCCATCGTGGCGGACGCGCTGAGGGAGTTCGCGGAGGCGTGCTCGACGGTGCCCGCGCTCCACGAGGACGGCAGCGACCGGAGGGTGTTCGCGCTGGCCGAGGCGGTGGCGGAGCTGGGGCCCATGACCTCGCCCAAGGCCGCGCTGGAGCGGATGCGGCTGCTGCGAGGGCTCGGGACGCTTCCGTCGAGGGCGCGCACGAGGCGCATCGAGGCGGCGGCCGAGAGGGCGCGCTCGCAGTGGGCCGCGCTGGCGCAGGACGCGACGGCGATGGTGTCGCTGCACCTGGGCGAGGTGATGCGGGGCGTGGTGAGCGCCGCGCACTCGGGCTACACGAGGGCCAAGACGAAGCGGGCGGCGCTGGACTACGGCGACCTGATGCGGAGGCTGAGGGACGCGCTGAGGGACCAGACCTCGCTGCGGCGGGAGTGGAAGCAGCGCTACGACGCGGTGCTGGTGGACGAGTTCCAGGACACCAACCGGGTGCAGCGAGACCTGCTGTACCTGCTGCGAGAGCGGCGGGACATCGAGCACCCGCTGGCGCCGGGGCAGTCGCTCACGGCGGCGGAGCTCGAGCCCACCGGGCTGCTGGTGGTGGGCGACGCCAAGCAGTCGATCTACGCCTTCCGCGGGGCGGACGTGGCGGTGTTCCTCGAGACCGAGCGGGAGGTGCTGGCGGCAGGAGGAGAGCGCCTCGACCTCACCGAGAGCCACCGGGCGCTGGGGTCGATGCTCGACGCCATCAACCCGGTGACCGCGGCCCTGCTGGGAGGCTCCGGCGGAAGGTTGGAGGGGCTCTACGACCCGGAGCGCGACGCCCTGAGGGCGAGGCCCGGAGAGGAGACCCGAGACCCACGGGTGGAGCTGCTCCTCGTGGCCGACGGTCGCGCGGAGGACCAGCGTCGCGCCGAGGCGGAGGCCATCGCGCGGCGCATCGCGGCGCTCTCCCGCGCGGCCGATCACCCGCCGGGGTGGCGCGCTCCCAGGATGGACGACGTGGCGATCCTGGTGCCGACGTGGTCGCACCTGGAGCCCATCAAGCGGGCCCTTCAAGCCCGAGGGATCCCCTATGCGCTGCGCGGCGGCCCGGGCTTCTGGGATCGTCGCGAGGTCGACGACCTGCTGACCCTGCTGCGCTTCGTGGCCGACCCGAGCGACCGGCTCGCGCTGGCCTCGCTGCTGCGCGGTCCGCTGGTGGGCCTCTCCGACGCTGGGCTCGCCAACCTGTTCTCTCGCGCTTCGGGGCTGGAGGAGATCCTCGATCCATCGCCCTCGCTGCGCGCGGCGCTCGCCCCGGAGGACCTCACCCGCCTCGACGAGGCGCGCACCTCGCTGCGACGGATGGTGCGCTTCGGTCCCACGCTGGGGCCCGCGGGGCTCTTGCGGCAGGCGCTGGCCGAGCGGCACTTCGCGGCGGTGATGGCGCAGCTCTCCTTCGGGGCGCAGCGCGTGGCCAACGTCGACAAGCTCCTCGGGCTCGCGGCGGCGGCGGAGCAGCGCGGGGGCGAAGGGTCCGACCTGCCGGGCTTCGTGCGCTGGGTCGACCGGATGCGCGCGGCGTCGCAGCGGGAGAGCGAGGCCGACGTCGAGGAGGTGCACGGCTCGGTGCAGGTGCTGTCCATCCACGCCGCCAAGGGCTTGGAGTGGCCGGTGGTGTTCGTGGCGCAGACCGCGCGACGGCCGCCCGCGCGCACCGAGCGGGTGCTGCTGGATGCGGAGCGTCGCTTCGTGGTGATGCCCGGCGGGGAGGAGTCCTCCGAGCGCTTCAAGGCGCTGCGCAAGGAGGCCCACGCGACCGAGGAGGACGACGCCCGGCGGATGCTCTACGTGGCGCTGACGAGGGCGCGCGACCTGCTGGTGGTGAGCGGTCCTGCGGAGGGGGGAGAGGGCGACTGGGGGCGGCTGAGGGAGGCGCTGAAGGGCGAAGCTCCCTTCCGGGTGAGGGTGTGGTCACCCGGCGAGGAGGGCGACGCGGTGGCCGTGCGCGCCCGCAAGGAGCCCGAGGACGACGACGCCGGACCGAAGCCCGCCGAGGTCGTGGCGTCGATGGGCGGGCGCCGGAGGCTGGCGCTGCTGGGCGGCGCGATGCAGGACCTCGCGTGGTGCTCTCGGAGATTTCACGCGAGGCACGAGCTGGGGCTGAGGGAGCACGGCGCGACGCAGGGCGTGTCGGAGGAGGCGGGCGCGCTGGCGAGGCGGGTGCTGCTGACGCTGCCGTGGGGTCGGGTTGTGCGCGACCCGGAGGAGGCCCTGCGCAGGGTGTGCGCGGCGGGGGGATTGCACGCCTCGGGCGTCGGCGCGGCGGGGGCGCTGTCGATGCTGAAGCGCTTTGCGAAGACGGAGCTGGCCCGCGCGGTGGCGGCCGACGAGAGCCTGGTGGTGGGGAAGCTGGTCCCGTGGGGCTTACGGGTGATGGACGGGGAGACGGAGCTGAGCGTCACCGGCGAGCTCGACCTGGTGCTGCGGGGCGAGGCGATGGGTCGCGCGGAGGTGCTGGTGGCGCGCGTCGCGACGGGCGTGGACCTCGACGAGGGCGACCTGCCCGGAGGGGTTGGTCCGCTGGACGCGGCGCTGGAGCTGGCGCTGGGAGGCAGGGCCCTGGGGCAGCGGATGCGCGAGGGCTCCGCGGGCGGAGGGAGCGCCGTGCGGGGCGCGGTGGTGGTGCTGAGCGAGGAGGGCGACGCGGGGGCGGTGGTGCTGCCCCGGTGGGACGACGAGGTGATCGAGGCCCGCGCGCTGGAGCTGGCGAGGGGGCTTGTGGCATCGAGGGCGAGCGGGCGCTGGGAGGGGAGGCCGAGGCACGTGTGCGAGGGGCTGCGCTGCGGCTTCATCGGGCGCTGCCACGGGTGACCGTGGGTGAGCGTCAGTCGCTGACGACGACGTCGGCGATGAAGGCGAGCGAGCCGTGGTTTGCCAGCGGGGTCATCTCGTCGGCGCGGAGGGTGCGTACTCCGACGTTGGGCCACGGGTCGAAGACGGTGGCCTCGACGATGCTCAGCCGCCCTTCGGTCTCGCGGTAGGCGGCGCCGATCAGGAGCATCGCGTGGCTGGTGGTCCCGAGGACGAGGGGGCGGCCCGAGCGGAGCGCGGCGACCACGGCGCGGCTGTCGAGGTCGTAGCGTCCGGCGGAGGCGTCGAAGAGGCCGATGAGCCGGGCGCGGAAGCTCGCGCCGTCGTCGTCGACCCAGGGCCGGTCGAGCAGCGCGGTGACGTTGGAGTTGGGTCCGCTGCGCATGTTGACCACCTCGCCGTAGACCTCGCGCACGATGCGCTCCTGCGACACCGTGTGGCCCGACGAGCGGAAGGCGTTGGCCACCGTGGCGGCCCAGCACCAGCGGGTCGCCTGCTGGTGGGCGAAGGGTCTGTGGAGGACCTCCAGCGAGGCCATGCGGATCCCGGTCGACGACTCGGCGAGGACCTCCGCCCCGAGCTCACGGGGCGTGACGGTGTAGCTGGCGAGGGAGACGAGGAGGGTCGCGATCAGGAGGGCGGGTCGGCGCATCGAGGGGGTCCATGCGCATAGCTGGAGGGCTCCCGGGTGGTCGAGGCGGAGGCCGCAATGAGCGGGTCGGGCATGCGGCTGATCATGGGGAATGGTCGTTGGCCCCGCGGGGATGTGGGGGCGCCTCCGTGGTTGTGGCGTACATGGCACAAGAGGGGCAGATCGCCGCGATCCCATGGGGCGGGCCCCGGGCTGGGGAGTCGGCTGATTTCGTCGTGAAGTCGTGAGGAAGCCGTCGGAGGCACGGCCCCTGCTCCGATGGATCCGTCCGTCGCGTGGCGCGGCAGGACATGAACGCCTTCGGATGGCTCAGCGAAGCCCTCCCAATCCCCTCTTCGAAGGGACCTGAGGCGGGCAACAGGAGGTCTTGGACATGAACACCCGAACTCGCATGGCTTCCGTTCTGATGGTGACCGGTGCCCTGGTGGGCGTGATGGCTTGCGGCACGAGCGAGCCCGCGACCGCCTATCCGCCGATGACCCGCCCCGCCGCGCAGATCACCTCTGGCGGCACCGGGATGGGCTCCTTCGGGACCCCTGTCAGCACGCCGACCCCTCAGCCGGCGCCCTCGCCCGACCCGATGGGCAACTACCCCAACGCGTACACCCCGAACCCCAACGCGCCGGGAGCGACGGGCACCTATCCGCCTGGCGGTCCCGGGATGGGAGGCTTCAGCCCCACGGACCTGGACCCCACCACCCCTGGCGCCTCGAGCACGCTGAACACCGGCAGCGACACGACGGGCACGACGGGCACGACGGGCACGACGGGCACGACGACGGCGAGCCCTGGTTCGCCGGGCGTGGTCCCCGTGGCGCCACCCACCTCGACGGGCACGACGACCAGGACGCCCACCCGCCCCAGGACCGGCACCACCAACCGCTGATCCTGCCTCCGCTCCTCTCCTCCCTCCTCGTGCACGTGGATTGCTTCGATCCGCGTGCATGAAGCCATGGCCGACACGGAAGGGTGGGCTGTTGCCTGTGCTCATGGCACTGGCGCTGACCGCGTGTGGCAGCGACCCGTCGACGGGGGTCGCGCCGATGGACGTCACCACACAGGACGAGCCGCTCCCTCGACCGCCCGGAGACACGAGAGACGTCGCCGCACCAGGGACGGACGTCGGCAGTGAGGTAGGACCGATCGATACCTCCAGCGATCCGGACGTCGTCGAGCCGGAGGACGCGGGCGCTCCCGTGGACGTGGGCGCTCCCGTGGATGTGGTCGCTCCCGTGGACGTGGTCGCTCCCGTGGATGTGGTCGCTCCGAGGGATGCGGGTCCGCCTGCGGTGGACGTGGTCTCGCTGCCGAGGGATGCGGGTCCGGCTGCTGTGGACGTGGTCGCTCTGCCGAGGGATGCGGGCCCGCCTCCCGTGGACGTGGTCGCTCTGCCGAGGGTGACGGGGGTTCCGCGCATCGACGCGACGCTCAAGGCCGCGATGCGGGCGGTGTATCTCCGGGGGCAGGCGGCGGGGCTGCGCGCCGCGGTGTTCGCCAAGATCGGCGACAGCATCACGGAGTCGCAGAGCTTCCTCACGGACTTCGGTCCGGCCTCGGGGACGCCGAGCTGGAACCTCGGGAGCTACACCGCCTTCGAGCCGACGAGGGCGTACTTCGACGCCACCCTGGTCGACGCGGTGCACTCCAGCTTCGACCGCCCGAGCGTCGCCGCGGTCACCGGATGGACCGCCGGGCACTGCCTGGAAGACGGCGCGGCGCTGCTGCGGCAGGAGCTCACGGCGCTGCGCCCGGCGGTCGCGGTGGTGATGTTCGGCAGCGCGGACATCGAGGTCACCGAGCTGGCGACCTACCGCGCCAACCTCACCCGCGTGGTGCAGATCATCCTGGCGGCCAACGTGATCCCGGTGCTGAGCACCATCCCCGATCGGACCGACTCGCCCACGACGGTGGCGCTGGGGCCGTCCTTCGTCGCGGCCGTCCGCGAGGTGGCCGCCGCGCAGCGCGTTCCCCTCGTGGACTACTGGGCCGCGCTCCAGCCGCTGCCCGGCCGCGGCGTCAGCGAGGACGGCGTGCACCCGAGCCTCTACCGCCTCCCCGGCGGCGGTCCGGAGGCGGCGTACTTCACCCCCGCGGCGCTGGCCTACGGGTACAACGTCCGCAACCTGCTCACGCTCGCCACGCTGGCCCACGTGCGCGCGGTCGTCTTCCACGACGGCCCCGCGGACCCCTGAGGCGGCGTCGACAAGGGCGATGACACCGGAGCGCGGCGACTCCACACTCGCGCCCATGATGGAATACCGACGCATGGGCCGCAGCGGCCTGAAGCTCTCCGCGCTCTCCTTCGGGTCGTGGGTGACCTTCTCCAACCAGCTCGACGAAGACCTCGCCACGGAGTGCATGAAGGCCGCGCGCGAGGGCGGGGTGAACTTCTTCGACAACGCCGAGGTCTACGCCCGCGGAGAGTCCGAGCGGGTGATGGGGCAGTCGCTGCGCAAGCTGGGCTGGCGGCGCTCGTCGTACGTGGTGTCGACGAAGTTCTTCTGGGGGCTCAACAAGGGCCCCAACGAGCAGAACACCCTCAACCGCAAGTACCTCCTCGAGGCCATGGGCGCCTCGCTGGAGCGCTTCGGCCTCTCCCACGTCGACATCGTGTTCTGCCACCGCGCCGACCCCGAGACGCCCGTCGACGAGACCGTGCTGGCCATGCACGAGCTCGTCTCCCGGGGGCAGACCCACTACTGGGGCACCAGCGAGTGGAGCGCCGCGGAGTTTCGCGAGGCGTGGGACTTCGCCGACCGCTGGCACCTGCACCGCCCGGTGGTCGAGCAGCCCCAGTACAACCTGCTGCACCGAGAGCGCGTCGAGGACGAGTACGGCCCGCTCTACCGCGACCTCGGCATGGGCACCACGACCTGGTCGCCGCTGGCCTCCGGGCTGCTCACCGGCAAGTACCTCGACGGCATCCCCCAGGGGTCGCGAGGCACGCTCAAGGGATACGAGTGGCTCCAGAAGGACCTGGTGAACCCCGACCACGCCGAGAAGGTGCGCCGGCTGCTGCCGGTGGCGGAGTCGCTGGGCTGCACCCTGGCGCAGCTCTCCATCGCGTGGTGCGTGAAGAACCCCAGCGTGAGCACCGTGATCACCGGAGCGAGCCGCGCCTCGCAGGTGACCGAGAACCTCCGCGCCATGGACGTGCTGCCGAAGCTCACCGACGAGGTCATGGCCCGCATCGACGCCGCGCTCACGGGCTGAGCGCCGCCGCCAGGCGAGGCAGCACCACGCCCGCGGGCGCGTCCACCCGCACCGTCGCGTGCTCGTCGCCGCGGCTCTCTCCCAGGTTCACGATCGCCACCGGGATGCCCCGCGCCACGGCCCGCAGCACGAAGCGGTAGCCCGAGAACACCGTCAGCGAAGACCCCGCCACCAGCAGCGCGTCGGCCGCGTCGAGGCGAGCGAAGGCCTCCTCCACCCTGGGCTTCGGGACGTTGTCCCCGAAGAACACCACGTCGGGCTTCAGCACCCCGCCGCACGCCACGCAGCCCGGAACCGCAAACCCAGCCACCGTCGCAGGGTCGAGGTCCGCGTCCCCGTCGGGCGCCAGCGTGTGGGCGCGCTCCCCCGCTCCGGGGTTGAGCGCCAGCAGCCGGTGCTGCAGGGCGTCGCGGTCCTCGATCGCTCCGCACCCGAGGCAGCGGGCCTCGGCGAGCGCCCCGTGGAGCTCGATCACGTCGCGGCTGCCGGCCTTGCGGTGCAGCCGGTCGACGTTCTGCGTGAGCAGGCCGGTGAGCCGCCCTGCGCGCTCCAGGGCCGTGAAGGCGTGGTGCGCCGCGTTGGGCTCGAAGGCGCGAAAGCTCGGCCAGCCCAGCGTGCTGCGAGCCCAGTAGCGGGCCCGGGTCGCCGGGTCGGTGAGGAAGGCCCGGTGCTGTATCGGGTTGCGCGCCTTCGCCCGGGTCAACGGGCCGCGGTAGTCGGGGATGCCCGAGTCGGTGGAGATGCCCGCGCCGGTGAGCGCGCACACGCGGCGCCCTTCGAGCAGGCGCACGAGGTCATCGAGCTGGTGGGTCATGCTGGCGGAGCATGGTGCTGCGACGGCGCGGTCGTGGCCAGACACGCGTCGATGAGGGGCTCGAAGGGCCATCCCCTCTCCCCCGGCCACGCGCTCTCCGTCATGGCCTCGGCGCGGCGCAGGTACGCGTCCGCCGCCGCGGTCTCGCCACGCCGGTCGTGGCAGCGCACCAGCCCCGCGAGCACCCCCCGGCGCAGCCCCGGCGGGGCGTCGTCGTCGAGCAGGGCGAGCGCCTCGGCGTAGTGGGCGACGGCGTCGGAGAGCGCCCCTCGCCGCTCGTCGCACCACCCGAGCGGCGCCAGGAGGTGGGGGAGCAGCGAGGCGCGGCCGTGCACCCTCGCGAGGTCGAGGGCGTCGGCGAGGCTCCACGCCGCGGGGCTGAGCTCGCCCGCGCGGAGGTGACGCTCGGCCAGCGAGGCGCGGGCGGCGAGGCGCGTCGAGAGCGGGGGCTCGGCGTCGGCGTGGCGCAGCGCGACGGCGAGGTGGGCGCTCGCGGCGTCGCCGTCGCCGAGCGCGGTGTAGCAGCGGGCGAGCTCGATGAGCAGCAGCGCGATGGAGGGGTGACGCTCTTCGAGCTGCCCGAGGGCGCGGGCGACGAACTCGATGCCGCGAGCGGGCCTCGACCCGCGGCGGTGGAAGCGCCCGGCCAGCACCAGCAGGTCGTTGTAGACCGCGGCGCCCGCGTCTCCCAGCAGCCTGGCGCGCGGCACCCACGAGAGCACCGCCGCGTCGTCGTCGGGGAGGGCGCCCACCAGCTCGGCCAGCGCGGCGGCCGCCCGGTCGAGGGCCGAGGCGCCGTGCTCGGGGTCGACGGCATCCGCGAGCTCCGAGCCCCGGAGGGACAGCGCCGTCACCAGGGTCTTGCGCGCCTCCGCGTAGTGCGAGTCGGCGAGCAGGCGGTCGACCCGGGCGATGGCGTCTTCGATGGGCGGCGGCGGCGGCGGGGCGGAGGGGTCGCGGTAGACGGCGTCGGAGGGCGATGGGGAGGGCGGCAGCTCGGGCTCGGAGAGCAGCACGTCGGCGAGCTGGAGGCTGTGCCAGTGGCCGCTGGAGCAGGGGCCGCGGCGAGCGAGGTCGAGGGTGAAGCGCCGCATCCCCCGCACGATGACCTCGTCGTCGAAGAGGCCCAGCGCGGCGTCGCCTCCGACCGCGCTCAGCACCACCTCGATGTCGCCGTCGGTGCGGGTGCGGAGGTCGGCCACGGAGAGCCCCGGGCGCGTGGCGAAGCGAGGGAGGTCGAGGGGGTTGAGTCCCAGCCGGAAGGAGAAGGTGAGCGAGTCGTCGGCGGTGACGGTGCAGACCTCGCCGTTGCCCACGTCGATGCGCGCCAGCACCAGCGCCTCGTCGGACTCCGGGAGGCAGGCGCAGCTCCAGAACGCCCGCTCGCTGCGCCTCGGCGCAGGGATGGCCGAGCGGACGTAGCGCCGGAGCACGGACTCCACCTCGGCCCAGACCTCCATCGCGCGCAGCTGCGCGAAGCGGGGAGCGAAGCGCTCTCGCAGGTCGGGGTCGTCGACGCGCATCCCGTCGCGGTCCCGCCAGGCCACCTCGGCGATGAAGCGGGCCTGGTGCGCCGGGGACATCACCCGGTCGAAGTCACACTGCAGCGTCGATGCCTCGGCCATGGGAGAGCGCCTCGATGGGTGGAATCCAGGCGTTTGTGGCCCCGTGGGGCAGGCGTCAAGCGGGCTCAGCGCTCCTTCGGGATCCAGAGGTGCACCGGGCCGAAGTTCGCCGCCTCGATGTAGTGCGTGAGCACGTGCTCGGCGAGCGCCGGGGCGTGGCGCTGCAGGTCGTCGAGGGCGGTGGGCTCGGTCATCCAGGGCGATCGGTCGATGAGCACGCAGGCCGCCGCGCCGTCCCTCCGGAGGCGCTGCAGCTCGTCGTCGATGTTGCGTCGCTGCATCGCCTCGAGGCCCCGCACCCTCTCCGCCGGGAGGCCGGCTCGCTGCGGCGGGATCAGCAGCCCCGCGAGGTCGATGCCCGCGTTGCCCAGCGTCGCGGTGGCGGGCCGACGGCGGGCGTACAAGAGGATCGACACGTCGTGGCCGTAGACGTAGATCCGCGCGTCGGGCGGGGTGTGCGCGCGCAGCCACGAGGCGCCCATGCGCAGCTCGCGGGGGAAGTAGTCGGGGATGCGGAGCGCGGGGCCGGGGGGCAGCGAGGCGAGCTCGCCGTCGGCGATGCGCTCGTACTCCAGGCACTCGGGCAGCAGCAGCGCGCTGCTCCGGAGAAGGCTCGCGGACCAGAGCGCCAGCGACGCCCCGGCGAGGCCCACCGCCAGCGAGGGGAGCACCCTCGGCGGCGTGCGCTCGACCGCCGTGAGGAGCAGGTGCACCCAGAGCAGCAGGGTGACGCCGGTGGCGAGGTGCACGTGGTAGGCGAAGCCCTTGTGCTGGATGAGCACGATGGCCACGGCCACGGCGGGGGCGAGGAGCAGGGGGAGGTCCCGCCGGGGAAGGGCCCCGAGGCCGAGGAGCGCGAGGCCCAGCACCGTGGAGGCGGCGCCAGCGCGCAGCCAGTGGAAGGGCTCCATCGGGTCCTGGAAGATGTCGCGCAGGGGGCGGTCGTAGATGCCCTTGTAGAAGAGCGGGCCGTTGACGAAGCCCTCGTGGAGGTAGTCCGGGAGGCTGCCCAGCAGGAGGGTGAAGAGGAGGGCGGGGAGGGTTCCGGCGAGGCCGCCCAGCAGGAGGTGAAGGGCCGCGCGGAGGCGCTGGTCGCGAGGGAGCACCACGAGCGCACCGACCATCAGGGGTACGCCCATCAGGCCGAAGAAGGGCTTGAGCGTGGTGGCGAGCCCGATGAGCGCGCCGGCCGAGAGCAGGGCGCGTCGTCGCCAGGCGGAGGGCGCGTCGTCGAGCGCCCATGCCCCGAGGGCGGTCGCCGGGAGCACGAACCACAGGGCCATCCCGTCGCGCTGCGAGAGGTGCCAGGGGAAGGTCCGGAGGTACTCCGCGACCACCACGGCGACGGCGCCCAGCGAGGCCACGAGGCGCAGCGCGACGGAGCGGGCGAGCCGCGGGAGGAACCACCCCGCGACCCCCACGGCGGCCACGAGAGCCCCAAGCTCCAGGCGGCGGAAGCGCCCCTCGTCGAGGCCGCCCAGGTGCATGAAGAGCCAGTGGATGGCGTGAGAGAGCGGGGCGTTCATGTCACGCAGGTCGCGGTAGTCGACCGAGCCCCGGGAGATCGCCCAGGCGATGAACTGGAACTGCGCCGGGTCGCGAGCGAGCGGAGAGCGGAGGTAGTGCGAGCCGAGCTCGGAGAGGCTCGCGACGAGCAGCGAGAGCGCCGAGAGGGCGATGATCACCGGGGCGATCGCGGGGGTCGCTGCGGCGAGCGCCGCGCGGAGTCTTGGCGGGAGAGGGGGCACGGGGCCGCGGAGCATAAGTCCAGCGGCCCCGCGCTGCCCTACTCGATGATCGGCGCTCCGTTGAAGCCGCGGGCGCCCAGCTCCGCCGGTGCCCTCAGCCCCTGACCCCGCCGTATCACCGGGTTCACCCGCCGCGCGCCTCGACCCGTCGCCGCCCTCGCCGTCGCGGCCTCCACGTCCGTCGGGGCGCTCTCCACCACCGCCGCCGCCGTCGCCTCTCGCTCCTCGGCCGGTCTCTCGGCCCTGGTGACGCTCGCCTCCACCCTCGGCCTCGCGGTCCTCGGCTCCACCGCGGGCTCTCCCGGCCAGAGCGCCGCCGCGCCCGCGAGCGCCATCGCCGCCATCGCCGCCATCGGCCTCCAGCGCCTGGCCCGCCTCGGCGCGATCGCCGCCAGCGGCGCCGTCACGTCGCTCCCCATCGTGGGCGCCGGCTCGGCCGTCTCACCCAGCGCGTTCACCACCCACCGCCGCGAGCGCGCCTCGTCGACCCCCTGCCAGAGCGCGCACCCACGCAGCGCCGCGGCGAAGTCCTCCATCGAGCGCCAGCACCGCTCCCGCTCCTCCTCCACGGCCCTCTCGATCGCCGCGAGCAGATCGGCCGGCAGCGTCGGGTGCGCCTCCGGGGTCGACAGGCACCGGCGGAGCACCCTCCCCATCGACAGGACGTCCTCGCGCCCGTCGACGCTGCGGTCGTCGTCCAGGGAGCTGACCGTCGCGAGGCCGAAGCCCCTCAGCTTCGGCGTCACGCCCCACGAGCCCGCGTGAAGGAAGATGTTCTCCGGCTTCACGTCCCGGTGGAACACACCCCTCGCATGGGCCGCCGACAGCGCGTCCATCACCGGGAGCAGCGTCGCCAGGGCCACGCGAGGAGCGAGCGTCCCCGCGGCCCGGAGGCACTGTCCCAGGTCGCCTCCCGCCAGCAGCTCGTGGACGATGAAGACCACCCCCCGCTCCGGGTCGTCGCCCCGGTCGAGCACGGCGACCACGTTGGGGTGCCGCAGCCGCTCGGCGACCACCGCCTCGCGCTCGAAGCGGGCGATCGTCTCCGCGCTCCCGTCGGATGGATCGGAGCGCAGCACCCTGAGCGCCACCCAGCGCCTCGTGCGCAGGTGCTCGGCCTCGTAGAGGGCGCCCATCGCCCCTCGGCCCAGCGCGCGGATCAGCCGGTACCGGCCGCCGAGGACCTCGCCCGGGGCTCCGATCGCCGTCATCGACTCCGGGGCGTCCACTGCCCGCCGAGTCTGCGCAGCGCATCGCGGGGAGTCCAAGGAAGCCCTGCAATCGATGGGGTCCATGTCCGCGGAGGTCGCACCTCCACCGCCGTCGGAGACGGGTCAGTACGAGAAGAGCTGGAGCGTCTTCAGGAAGTCGAGCCGGAGCCCGAGGTTGATGTCGTGGGAGACGCCCCACGCGGCCTCCGAGCGCTGCCTCGCGAAGAGGTCGTAGGAGATGGTCACCGCGAGCGGAGCGAAGATCGGCACGCTCAGCCGCGCGTTGAGGCGCACCAGGGTCTCGGTGGTCGTCGCCCAGGGCTCGCGGAAGGCCACCTCGGTGAAGAGCTGACCCTCGACGTCGCGGTCTTGAATGTGGAAGAGCGTGGTCGCGGGGAGCTCGCCGCGGATCACCGCCACCGCCTGCGGGTGCGCCCCGGGCTCCAGCGTCTCCCAGTCCATGCCGAGGCCCGCGTTGAGGTTGGCGCGCAGCGGGAGCTCGAGCCGCAGGCCCGCCGTGGGGCGCCACTGGAGGTGGTGCCACTCGCGGTTGAGCATCGAAGGGTCGGGCGGAGAGAACTCCGACTCCAGGTAGCTCTCCACGTAGGGGAGCGGCGTGTACCAGCGGCGGTGACGCCAGAGCCCGCGCCACGCGAGGTGGTCGCGCAGCGCGATCAGGTCGCCGATCTTGAGCAGCCCCGTGTCGCCCGAGGCGTCGATGGTCTGCTGGTAGCCGAGGCGCAGCCGCAGGGTGTTCTCGAAGGTGTACCGCGGCTGCTCGGCGTCGACGTGGCCCTCGGCGTCGAGCTGGATCGCCGTGCCCTGGGAGCGCACCAGCTGCGGGTCCTGGTAGTTGGGGTTGTTGGCGATGGTGGTGTTGGAGAGGCTCGCGTCGATGAAGCCGCGGAAGGTCCAGCGGGTGCGCTGCGCCGGGTCGATGGGCGCGCGGGTGATGTCCCCGCCGCGAGGGATGGCCAGCCACGAGAGCAGCGTCTCCCGGGGAGCGCCCACCGGGTCGGGCTCGTAGGTCACCTCGTCCTCCTCGGCGAAGCCTCCGTCGCCGCCGTCGGCCACGAAGCCGCTGGTGACCACCCGGTAGTACTGGTCCTCCGCGAGGGGGCGGCCGTTGACCAGCAGCGAGTCTCCGTCGCGGGTCACCCCACGCATCCGGAAGCGCGCGCTTCGCACCGAGCGGACGAAGGTCGCCAGCGCGTCGCCCTTGATGCGACCGACGCGGAGCACGTCGTCGAAGGGCAGCGCGCCCAGCACGTCGACGCGGGAGATGCGCCCGCGCAGGGGGAAGTTGGCGATGGGGCGCACGGCGCCGCGGTTGATCACCGCGATCTCCGAGCGAGTCGACTCGCGCGCCACGTCGAGCAGCAGCGAGGTGAAGCCCTCCCGGTCGAGCGGGGCCGTGAGCGCGCCGCCCGGGAGCACCTCCGCGGCGATGCGGCAGAGCTGCTCCCCGATGGCGTCGCCAAGCGCCGACACCGCGGGCGGAACCTCCCCCTCGGGCTCGACCAGCGCCGGGGTCCCCGGTGCCGGGAGGCTGGTCTCCACCACGCGGGCGGGCTCCGTCGCGAAGACCCTCAGCGCCGCGCCCCGCTCGATCTCCAGGGTGGCCGTCGAGCGGTCGATGTCCTGCGCGAAGACCACGTCGGGCCGCTGGTCGCGAGGGAGCGCCCTCACCATGCGCACCGTGTCGATGAGCGTCCCCGGGGACTCCGGGTCGTAGAAGGCCACCACGAAGCGCGCCCCCGCCACCCGCGCCGCAAGCACCGCGCGGCCGAGGGCCTCCTCCGGCGAGGAGAGGGTGATCCCCTCGGAGCGGTCGTGCGCCACGGCGCTGAGCTCACCGGGGGCGATCAGCGCCACCACGCCGACGCCCCCCGCCGGGGTCGAGAGCACCAGCGGCTCGTCGCCGCCGTCCACCACGGCGTCGCAGAGGTCCTGGGCCTCGGGCTCGCAGCTCAGGTTGCTGAGCACCGTGCGAACGCCCCTCGCGGAGAGCGCCCTGGCCCTGGCGATGACGTCCGCGCGAGGGCCCGCGAGGTCTCGGTGGCCTACCGCGAGGGCGCGCAGCCCGGAGGCCAGCACCGCGTCGACCAGCGCCGGGAGGTGGTCCCTCGTCGCGAGGTGGGCCACCGCCGAGGAGCCGAAGAGGTCGCCCGCGTCGAGGCGCAGGACGTCCTCCCCGGAGCGCTGGGCGAGCGCCCTGGAGAGCGAGGTGAGCCCCGAGGAGCGCTCCCCCGAGGGAACGCACGCGATGCGGGCGAGGTCGCCCTGCAGCCCGGAGGAGACCACCAGCCGCAGCGGCGGGGTCTGGGCGCGCCCCGCGCGGGTCGCGAGGAGCCCGGCGAGGCAGAGGCAGGCGAGGCGCAGGGGGTGGCGCATGATCAACGAGGGCGGATATCCGAAGGGCGATGCGCCGCGCAAGCTCCTGAAGACAGGCCGCGCCGGGTGGGCGCTCCCCAAGCGCGGGGAGCTTGTGCACAATGGGCTGCGATGAGTGATTGCGAGGTGGTCACCCTCAAGGAGACGGTGCTCGTCGAGTGCTGCACCGCCCGCGGGGTTCTCACGCAGGGGGAGCTCTTCCTGCGCCCGCTCGACACCGCCGGCCGGGGCGAGCGGCTCCTCGACGTGCTCGCCGGCAGGGCCTTCGTCCCGCTGCGCACCGGGGCGGAGACCGTGGTCTTCCTGGCGCCGAGGCACCTCGCGTGGGTGCGGCTCGGCCTGCTGGCCGCCCTCGACGAGCTCGACCCCGAGGCCGAGGACGACGCCTCCAGCGCGGTCGCCCGGGTGATGGTCGAGCTCGCCCACGGCGCCGTCCTCGAGGGCACGCTGCGCTACGCGCTCCCGGCGATGACCCGCAGGCTCGGGGACTACCTGGAGCGCGCCCCGGCCTTCTTCCCGCTCCGCACCGCCGACTGGATCTACCTGCTGAACGCCGCGCAGGTCGCGTCGATCACCCCGCTCTCGGAGAGCCGCTGATGGCACGGCACATCGACCGCTTCATCGCCGCGATGCGCCGCGACGACGCCGAGGAGCTCATCTTCGTGACCGGCGAGCCCGTGCGGGTGCGCCACGGGGAGCAGGTGCGGGTGGTGCTGGCGCAGCCGGTGCGGTCCGACCAGATCCTGGCCATCGCCGGGGAGTTCGCGCCCGCGGGCCTCTCGGCGGGGCTCACCGCCGAGGGCGAGGCGACCTTCGACCTCGACGCCCCGGGCGGGCCGGTGGTGGTGCGCTGCTGCCGCCGGGGCGAGCTGATCGAGGTGGTGCTCAAGGAGTTTCCCCCGACGCTCACCCAGCGCCCGCCATGCCCGCTGACCGACCCGGTGCCTCCCGAGGAGGCCGTCGAGACGGCACCCTCGGCCCCGGAGCCCGCCGGGTCGGCGAGCGCCTCGGGGCCGCGCATCGACGGGCTGCTGCGCTCGCTGCTCGACCTGGGCGCCTCGGACCTCCACCTGACCGCGGGGATGCAGCCGAGGGTGCGCATCGACGGGGACATGCGGCTGCTCCCTGGGAGCGAGGCTGAGGCGCTCGGGGGCGAGGCGATCCGCTCGCTGCTGCTGGAGATCGCGACCGACGAGGCGAAGGAGCGCTACGCGCAGACCAGGGACGCGGACTTCGCCTACGAGATCCCCGGGGTGGCCCGCTTCCGGGTGAACATGTTCCGCGACCGGAGGGGCGTGAGCGGTGTGCTGCGGGTGATCCCGTCGCGCATCCTCACGGCCGACGAGCTGGGGCTCCCTCCGGTGGTGCGCGACCTGTGCAGCCTGCCGAAGGGCCTGGTGCTGGTCACCGGCCCTACCGGGTCGGGCAAGAGCACCACCCTCGCGGCGATGATCGACCTCATCAACGACACGCGCCCCGACCACATCATCACCATCGAAGACCCGGTGGAGTTCGTCCACGAGTCGCGCAGCTGCCTGGTCAACCAGCGCGAGGTGCACGCCGACACGCGCAGCTTCGCCGCCGCGCTCCGGGCCGCGCTTCGGGAGGACCCTGACATCGTGCTGGTGGGTGAGCTGCGCGACCTGGAGACGACCTCCATCGCCATCGAGACCGCGGAGACGGGGCACCTGGTCTTCGGGACGCTTCACACCAACACGGCCATCAGCACCGTCGACCGGATCATCGACCAGTTTCCCGCCGACCGTCAGGCGCAGATCAGGGCGATGCTGGCGGTGTCGCTCCGGGGGGTCATCGCGCAGACGCTCTGCAAGCGCGTGGGCGGGGGGCGGGTCGCGGCGATGGAGGTGCTGGTGTCCTCCCACGCGGTGGCGAACCTCATCCGCGAGGGCAAGACCTTCCAGCTCACCTCGGTGATGCAGACCCAGCGGCAGGCGGGCAACCAGACCATGAACGACGCGCTGCTCCAGCTTGTGCAGTCGGGCGTGGTCTCCCCGGAGGAGGCCCTGGCGAAGGCCATCGACCGCCACACGCTCCGGGGGATGATCGACCGGGAGACCTCGCTGGAGAGCTGAACTCAGGCGCGGCGCAGCACGCCCAGCGCGACGAGCTCGCCCAGCAGCATCGCGACGTCGTCCCAGGCGAGCTCCGGGGCCCACGCGGCGGCGTCCTTCGCGGCGAAGCGGGCGCTCGCGCGGAGCCCTTCGAGGAAGCCCTCCGCCTCGGCCGACAGGGTGGCGAGCACCGCGTCGCCGTCCATCACCTGCACCAGCGCGTCGCCGTCGGGGCTCTTCGCGCGCCGCCACGTCACGGGCATCGCGTGGACCAGCACCGCCTCTCGCCCCACGGGCGCGGCCTCGTCGCTCTCCGGCTCGGACTGCGCGCTCCAGGCGTCGGCGAGGGCGGCGGGGGTGAGGCGCTCGACGGCCTTGCGGAGCGCGTCGAGGCGCGCGGCGAACCAGGCCTCGGTGCGGGCCCTGCCGGTCGGGTCGGTGGGGTGAGGGCCGGGGCGCTCGGGGAGCGAGCGGCCGCGGACCTCGGAGAGAAGGTCGTCGAGGAGGAGGTCTCGCGAGAGGTCGAGCACGTTCACCGGGCGGAGGGTGAGGCAGACGTGGAGCGACTCGCTGGTGGCCTTCACGTGGTGCCAGGCGCCGGCGGGGAGGTAGAGGACGTCGCCGGGGGAGAGTTCCTGCACGAGGAGGGCGGACTCGTCGTAGCCGTGGATGCGGGCGTCCCTCGCGGCCGCGTCGGGGATCACGTTGCTCACCGGGCGCGGCACCGCGGGAGAGGGCGCGTAGTGCCAGCGCTTGGTGCCCGCGAGCTGGAGCACGAACATCGAGGTGGTGTCGAAGTGCAGCCCGTAGCCTGATCCTACGGGCGAGAGGAAGGCCGCCACGTCGAGCTCGACGGGCACCGCGAGCGAGCGGCGCACGTCGTCGACGAAGGCCGCGACGCCGGGGTCGGTCTCGTGCACCCACTCGGCCTGGACGGTCATGTTCGCGGCGAGCAGCGACTCCACCTGCGAGGCCGTGATGGAGAGCTCCGCGTGCTCGCCCCGCTGGTCGCGGAAGCCCGCCTTCAGCCGCCGCGGATCGCCCGAGTGCGCTCCCCTCGGGCGGCGGGCCACGTCGAGGAGGCGCTCCCGGTCGAAGAGGCCGTCGAAGCGCTCGCGCGGCCCCGGGGCGTAGAGCGATCGGCGCTCCCAGTGGCGCTTGACGAAGTCGGTGAAGGAGAGCGGCGCGAAGAGGGTGGTGACGTCGAGGGTGGTCATCGGTAGAGGGGGTGGGCCGCGGCGACGGCCGCGGGGGGCGCCGACTCTACACGGGTCACTCGCCCATGCTGCGAGAGCGCAGGCTGAACAGCTCGTTGCACGGGGCGAGGCTGCGGGAGACGCCGTCGCGCACCTCCGTCTGCACCATCGGGCGCGCGGCCTGCGTGGCGCGGCCGGCCCACTGGTAGGCGCTGTCCGTGAAGCCGAACCAGATGCACATCTCCTGGTCGCCGATGCCGTAGCGCACGGTGGTCGATCGGGTGTTGTCGAAGGCGCACGTCAGCCGAAGCGCGCGGGCGCCGCTCACGTCCACCGGCGGGTCCATGGTGCGCGCCCAGGTCTCGCCCTGGCGAGCGTCGGTCTCGTAGAGCGAGCGGCCGTCCATCGCGCCGCCGAGCACGGTCACCCGCATCAGGCTGCCGAGCTCGTGGTAGTGCGCGAGCCCGTAGTAGAAGCGCATGTCGAGGGGTGATCCGGTGAGCGAGCGAGCCCGCTCGTCGAGCGCGCACTCCACCGTGAACTCCGAGCGCCCTCGGGGAGGAATCTCCAGCGGACCGTACTCCAGGTAGAAGGGCGCGAGCCGGGTGCGCACCGCCGAGCGGGCGAGGGTGCGCACGCTGAAGTCGATGCCCACCTGCCGAGGCGTCGCGCTCGCGTTGAGCATGTGAAGCGCGCCGATGATGCGGGAGTGCGGAGGGATCACCACCGCCGTACCCGGCGGAAACTGCTGCGTCTCGCGCTGCACCTGCGTGCTCTGCGCGAAGAACACCCCGCCCAGGAAGGACGCGACCCCCTGGTCGAAGTTGCGCGACCTGCACGCCCACGTCCCGTCGGGCCCCTCGTAGCGGTCGTCCGGAACGAAGAACCAGTTGGAGTGGTGCATCCCCGGCGTGGCGGTCATCTCCACCGTGCTCAGGTAGAGGGGCTCCTCGTTGTGGAGCGTCCACGACTCGCAGTCCGCCGCGCGCTCTCCCCCCGCGGGCACCATCCACGGGCCCATCCGGTGCGTCAGCGTCTGTGGCCGGGTGTCCGGCCCTGCGTCCCCCGCGGGCTCTCCGGAGTCCGCGGTCGACGCTCCCGCGTCCGCCGCCGCGGCGCTGTCGCTCACCGCTCCCGCGTCCGCAGGCGCGCTCGACGGGGGCGCTCCCTCCGAGCAGCCCCAGAGCCAGATCAGGCACACCACGGCGCGAGCACGAGACGACATCGGGAGACCTCCTCTAGGCCGCCGATGGGATGGCAGGTCGCAGCGCGGCGTCAACCCGCGAAGGGGTCATCCGCGCATCAGGAGGGAAGGGAGGAGGGGATAGGAGGAGGGGAGGGAGCGGCGCTCAGCGCCAGGTGTCGGAGGCCGGGGTGTAGGCCTCCACGCGGGTCAGGTACATGCTGGAGGTGTTCGACCCGGCGATGGTGAGGATGCGGCCGTCGGCGAGCGCCGCGAGCTGCGTGTAGCCGTGGGAGACGTTGAGCGAGCCGAGGGAGGTGTAGATCCCGGTGGCGGGCACGAGCGCCACCGAGGTGGCCTGGTAGTTGGAGCCGGTGTAGCCGCCCGCGAGGTAGATGCGCCCGTCGGTGCCGAGCGCGCCGCCCGCGTAGGCCCGCGTGGGGGACATCACCGGACCAGCCGACCAGGTGTTGGCCACCGGGTCGTAGATCTCCACGGAGCTGGTCGCCGTGGTGCTGCTGGTGCTGGTCGATCCGCCGAAGAGGTAGATCCGCCCGGTGGGCGCGGTGACCGCGACGGCACCGAGGCGCGCCGTCGTGGGCGCGCGCACCGACGTCCAGGTGTTGGTCGCCGGGTTGTACGCCTCGGCCGTGGTGACCAGCCCCACGCTGTTGCGCCCGCCGAACAGGTAGACCCGCCCGTCGAGCCCCCGCGCCGCCGCGGCGTGGTAGCGCGCGCTGAGCACCGGAGCGAGCGACGCCCAGGTGTTGGTCGTCGGGTTGTACGCGTTGACCGCGGAGGTGTAGGTCCCCGACACGTACCCGCTGATCGAGAGGATGCGCCCGTCCGCGAGCGACGCGCTCGCCACCGCCCACGGGGCGTTGGGCATCGTGGCGCGGGTGGTCCAGACGTTGGTCGCCGGGTCGTACATCTCCAGGCTGCTGAGGTACGAGCCGCTGTAGCCGCCGAAGACGTACACCCGCCCGTCGAGGCCGGTGGCCGCGCCGAAGCCGTAGCGCCCGGTGTTGAGCGAGCCCGGCGCCGCCAGGGTGCACGCCCGCGCCACGCAGCTCTGCCCCGACGGGCAGGCGTTGCCGCAGGCGCCGCAGTTGCGCGCGTCCGCCGCGAGGTTGGCCTCGCAGCCGTTGGCGGCGTTGGCGTCGCAGTCGCTGTAGCCCGTCACGCAGGCCGAGCCGCAGACGCCCGCGGTGCAGGTCACCATGGTGCCGGCGGTCCCGGCGCCGGGGCAGATGGTGCCGCAGGTGCCGCAGTTGGAGAGGCTGGTCTGGAGGTTGGTCTCGCAGCCGTTGGAGGTGCTGCCGTCGCAGTTGCCGAAGCCCGCGCTGCACGCCACCAGCGAGCAGGCGCTCGCCACGCAGGCGCCGGTCGCGTTGGCCGGGGCGCAGCGCACGCCGCAGCCGCCGCAGTTGTTGTTGTCCGTGGAGGTGACCGCCTCGCAGCCCGTGGCGTTGACCCCGTCGCAGTTGGAGAAGCCCGGGGTGCACGCGAAGGTGCAGGTCCCGCTGGAGCAGGTCACCTGGGCGTTGGGCCCCGTCGGGCAGGCGTTGTCGCAGCGGCCGCAGTGCGCCGCGTCGGTGCCGAGCACCCGCTCGCAGCCGTTGGCCGGGTTGCCGTCGCAGTCGCCGTAGCCGCTCAGGCAGACGTAGCCGCAGCGGCCCACGGTGCACGAGGCCACGCTGTTGGGCCGGGCGGCGCAGGCCGCGCCGCAGGCTCCGCAGTTGCGCACGTCGCTGCCGGTGAACGACTCGCAGCCGTTGGCGGTGTTGCCGTCGCAGTCGCCGTAGTTGGGGCTGCACATCACCTGGCAGGCTCCGGCCACGCAGGCGCTGACCGACCCGACGCCGGAGCGGCAGGCCACGCCGCAGGTTCCGCAGGAGGAGGGGTTGGTGGTGAGGTCGGTCTCGCAGCCGTTGGAGGCCGCGCCGTCGCAGTTGCCCCAGCCCGCCTGGCAGGTGAAGCCGCAGGAGCCGGCGGAGCAGGTGGTGGCCGTCGCGTGCGCGGGCAGGGTGCAGGGCGCCGGGGCGTAGCCGAGGCCGTCGCTGTTGCAGATGCGGCGCTCGGTGGGGGAGGAGCAGTCATAGACGCCGGGGGTGCAGACCCAGGACGAGCAGCGGCCGCCGGTGCAGCTCGACCCCGAGGGGCAGGACGAGGCGCGGGTGCCGAGGCCGTCGGCGTTGCAGACGCTCACGGTCGAGGACGACTGGCAGGTGGTGGCGCCGGGGGTGCAGCTCCACGAGCGGCAGGTGCCGACGGAGCAGGACTCCATGGCGGCGCACTCGGTGGGGGTGTAGCCGAGGCCGTCGGGGTTGCAGACGCGGCGCTGGGTCATGGAGCCGCAGCTGGCGGAGCCCGGGGTGCAGATCTGGGCCTGGCAGCGCGCGTCGACGCACGAAGCGCCGAAGCCGCAGGGGGACTCGTTCCAGCCGCTGCCGTTGGCGTTGCAGACGCGGAGGCGCTGGAGGCTGAGGCACTCTCGGGTGCCGGGGACGCAGAGCTGCGGGACGCAGGTGCGGTCGGTGGTGCAGAACTGGCCCATGGGGCAGTCGGGGTCGGCGACGCAGTCGACGCAGACGCCGCGGGAGGCGTCGCACACCTGGTCGAGGGGGCCGCACTCCCGGGACGAGCGGCACGCCATCGGGGCGGGGAGGCAGTTGTTGCTGACGCAGACGTTGGTGCCGGTGCAGTCGGGGTTGCTGACGCAGTCGACGCAGCGGCCCGCGGCGGTGTCGCAGACCTGGCCCGGGCACTGGCGCGACGAGGCGCAGGCGACGGCGGCGACGCAGCGGTTGGTCTGGCAGACGGGGGTCGCGCCGGAGCACTGCGCGGCGGAGACGCACTCCACGCAGACGCTGGTGACGCGGTCGCAGACGCCGCGGGCGCAGTCGCGGCTGGAGCGGCAGGCCGTGGGGGTGATGGGCGCGTCGGCCGAGGGGACGTCAGCCGAGGGAACATCAGCCGCGGGAGAATCCCCGGGGACGACGGGGGTGTCGTCGGGGTTGACCGGGGTGTCGCTGGGGACGACGGGCTGGTCGATGCCCGGCGGGACGTCGGAGGCCGGGACGTCGGAGCCCGGCGGGACGTCGGGGAAGGTGTTGGTGTTGACCGCGTTGGGGGTGCAGGCCACCGCCAGGGTCGAACAGAGAAGGATGAGTAAGGGCGTCTTCATGGTTTTCAGGTTCCTCGGCGGGCGGAACCTATACGCGCACCCGGGGAGAGGTCCAAGCGGGGGGCGGTCGGGGCGTAGGGGGGGGTGCTTGACGGGCGTTGGTCAGGGGCGAGGCCGGTGGTGTAGGAGGGCGCCCTGATGAGCGTAGACGACACGATGGCGGTGACGCTGGCCGGGGCCACGGAGCTGCTGCGGGCGCCGCGCGAGGTGGTGGGGGTGGACTTCACCGGGCTCGACCTGCGGCGCGCGCTGCCGAAGGACGCGGAGGGGCACTGGGTGTTCCGCGGGTGCGTGTTTCGCGACGTGAGCGTGGAGGGCTGCGACCTGTCGGGTGCGACCTTCGACGGCGGGGTGTTCGACGAGGCGGACTTCAGCGAGGCCCGCCTGGAGGACACGGTGTGGCTGGGGGTCACGGCGGTGAAGTTCCAGGCGGTGAAGGCGGTGGCGACGAGGGCGCGCTTCGAGCGCTGCTCGCTCATCGGCGCGGACCTCTCCGGGGCATCGCTCTCCGAGGCGTCGTTCAAGAGCACCCGGCTCACGGGCGCGAGCTTCTCCAAGGCGAAGATGCGCGACACGCGCTTCGCCGACTGCCACCTGGTGGCGGCCGACCTGCGCGGGGTGTCGCTTCACAAGCAGACGCTGCGTCACGTCGACCTGTCCGAGGCGAACCTCTCGGGCGCCGACCTGCGCGACGCCGTGCTGGAGGGCTGCCGGCTGCGCGACGCGAGGATGGTCGACGCGCGCTTCGCCGGGGCCGACCTGCGACGGAGCGACCTGGGGGTGCTCACGCCGCTGGCGTGCGGCGCCCTGCGCGGGGCGGTGATCTCCTCGGCGCAGGCGGCCGACCTGGTGCGGGGCCTCGGGCTGCAGGTGATGTGAGCGGGGGGGGACGGTGGGGCGGGGCGAGGGCCGTCGGCGAGGAGTCCGACGGTACGACGGCGAGGCGGTCAGCGAGGAGTCCGACGGTACGACCGCGAGGCCGTGAGCGAGGAGTCCCCGGTACGACCGCGAGGCCGTCGGTACCCCGAGCCAGACCCCAGCCCGTAAGGGCGGGGAAGCGACCGACCACGCTGCCAGTCGTCGTCTGGGAACGTGGTCGGTTTCCGGGCAGAGGTGGCGTCAGGATTCCTCGCTGGCAGCGTGGTAGGACGCATCCGCTCCCTCACGGTCGCGGTCTGGCTCGGGGTACCGACGGCCTCGCGGTCGTACCGGGGACTCCTCGCTCACGGCCTCGCGGTCGTACCGTCGGACTCCTCGCTCAGGGCCTCGTCGTCGTACCGTCGGACGCTCTGGCCCCCGATGGTCGCGCGCTCGACGCCATGGCCTCGCAGGGTGCCACGCTGGGGGGCGACGTCAGTCCCCGCAGTGCCGCTTACATGCCCATGTTGAGCCCGTTACATGTCCATGTTGACGGTGCGCGGCGGTCCGATCTTGCCCCGCGGCCGCGGCCGTTGCGATGCTCCATCGGCGATGCTGACCTCCGGCTCTGGTGACGTGTTCGTGCCCCGCTTCGGGGCGTCGTGGCTGCTGCTGGTGCACCTCGTGGTCACGCTCCCGCTCGCGTCGATCGTCGATCGCTCGGAGGGGAGCGTCGCAGCCGTCGGGGTGGTCGCCCTCGCGCTCGCGTCGTTCGCACTCTTCGCGCGCCGCGGCGTCGTGGTGGTGAGCGGCGGCTACGAGCGACGCACGCTCTTCGGGCGCGAGCGCTACAGCCTCGATGCGATCCGCTCGGTGCGGCGCTATCGGGTTCGCGGGCTCCGGGATCGTGGGCCGACGGGCTCCGCGGCCGCCGAGCTGGTCTTCACCGACGGGCGCTCGCTGCGGGTGAGCCATCACCCCTACAGCGAGGTGTCGCGCCTGACCGACCCGGCGGTCGCGCGCCTGGCGGCCCGGGCCGAGGCCGCGATGGCGAGCGGCGAGACCGTGCTCCTCCCGCACGGGCGTTCGAGCCTGCGGCCGGGGCTCGCGATGCTCCTCTCGGGGCTCGCCGGGTGCGCGCTGGCGATCGCCGTGCCCGTCGCGGTACAGGCAGGCTCTGCGCCGTTTCCGGTCTTCCTCGCCGGGATGGGGCTCACCTTCGCGGGGGCTCGAACGCTCATCGACCGCTTCAAGGAGCGAGGCACGAAGAGCCTCGCGCTCTCGCGTCACGGGTTTCGCCTCGTCGAAGAGCGCGAGCCGGTCGGCACACCGGACCCGGCCCACTTCCGCCAGGCACCCGGGGAGCGCCATGACTGGATCGCCTGGGAGGCCATCACCGCGGTCGACGCCGACGCCGACGCGCTGCGGGTCGGCCTCTCGGGCGCGTCGGGGTGGTTCACGCTCCCTCGCATCCACGGGTCGTTCGCGCTCGCCCAGCGGCTCTTCTTCGACCGCTACGCCCGCAGGGCGAGCGACCCGGCGGCCGACGACCTGACCCGCTGACGAGCGCGCTCGCCCTCGTCGCCCTCCTGCGGACTCTTCACTTCGCCCGCGACGCTCGCAGCCCCTTCGCCACCCGCCACCCCAGCGCCGCCAGCGCGAACAGCATCAGCAGCGCCGGCCCCACCCGCAGCGCGAACAGCACCCCGCCGACCCCCACGGCGCGCGCCGCGTCGAGGCCCTCCCGGGCCGCGGCGGTCACCTGCTGCCCCAGCGGCGCATGCAGGTCGAGCACCTCGCGTTCGAACCAGACCTCCACCGTGGCGAGGTCGACCCGGCCCTGCGCCCCGCGCTGCACGGACTCCAGCTGCTCGATGTGCGTGCGCTGCTCGGCCAGGGCGCGCTCGACCGCCAGCACGTCCGCGAGCGCCCCGCCATGCTGGTCGAGCAGCGCCAGCAGCCGCGCCTCGGTCGCGCGGGCCACGCGCAGCCGCGCGTCGAGGTCCATCAGCGCGTCGGTCACGTCGGTGCGGGTGACCTGCTCGCGCAGCGCGCCGTGCCCGCCGCCGAGCCGCGCCAGCGTCGCCCGCAGCGCCCCGAGCGTCTCCGGCGGAACCCGCAGCGTCACCTGCCCCGACACGCCCGACTCCTGGAGCGAGGTCGACTGCACCCAACCCTGGTGCTGCTCTGCGAAGGTCGCCATCGCCCGCGCCGCGTCGGCGGTCGCGCGGGCCGATCCCGCCCTCACCCAGAAGCTCGCGTGCACCTCCAGCATCGCGCGACGCGCCACGTGCTGGCCCGGCCCCGTGACGGTCACGGGGGCGCGCGCCTCGTCGGCGGCCACGCGCGTGGGCCGACCTTCGCTGGCGCAACCGAGCACGGCGAGCGCGCTGAGGACGAGGATTCGCTGGAGGGAAGAAGACGTCATGGCACCGCTCCCGGAGTGAGGACGGGAGGGGAACGCGGGCGGAGGCGCGGGCTTACAGGTCCATGTTGAGCCCGTGACATGCCCATGTGGACGGCGCGGGCGCGCGGGCGCTGACGGCGGAGTGAGCGGGCGCGCGGCGGTGCGCCGGGTGGGCTAGCGTGCAGTCATGTCTGGCGACGATGCCCGCACCCTCGACCCGGAGTTTCCCAACCTCGCGCCCGACGTGGTGGCGGGCTACCGCAACGCTCCGGAAACCGTAGTGGCGGAGATCATCGACGGGGAGCTGTCGCTCATGCCACGGCCGCGACTGCGACACGCTCGCGGGGCGACCCGCCTGGTCGGGAAGCTCGTCGGCTTCGACGACCCGGGCGAGGGTGACCCGGGCGGTTGGATCCTCCTCGTCGAGCCGGAGCTGCACCTCGGGCCGCGGCCTGACATCGTGGTGCCCGACCTCGCCGGGTGGCGGTGCGAGCGGGTTCCCGCGGGCTTCATGGACGACGCCGCGGCGACCCTCGCGCCGGACTGGTGCTGCGAGGTGCTCTCCCCCTCGACCGAGGAGATCGACCGAGGCCGCAAGCTCGACGTCTACCGCCGCGAGGGCGTCGGGCACGTCTGGCTGGTGTCCCCGACGCTGCGCAGCGTCGAGGTGCTGCGCCGCCACGACCTGGGGTGGCTGCTGGTGGCGACGTTCCGGGGCGACGCCGCGGTGCGCGCGGAGCCCTTCGACGCGGTGGAGATCGACCTCGCGGGGCTCTGGGCGCCGTAGCGACCGGTGAACGCGGCGGTCCGATCCTGCCCCGCGGCCGCGGCCGTTGCGATGCGCCCTCGGCGATGCTGACATCCGGCTCCGGTGACGTGTTCGTGCCCCGCTTCGGGGCGTCGGGGTGGTTCACGCTCCCTCGCATCCACGGCTCGTTCGCGCTCGCCCAGCGGCCGACGACCTGACCCGCTGACGAGCGGGGTCGTAGGCCCGAGCGCGAGCGGGTGCTCGGCGACGGGATGCGCCTGGGAGGAGTCGTCCTCGACGCTCGTCCTGCTCGTCGCGTCGATGACGGCCCCCGGGGCGATGCCCTATGGTTCGCCCCGATGCACCCGACGCTGCGCCGCTGGATCTCCGCGAGCAGCCCCACCGTCGGCGCTCGCCTCGCCGTGCTCGCGCTCGCGGCGCTCGGGCACTTCGCGGTCCTTGGCTCGCTGTGGTGGGACCGCAAGGTCGGCCTCGTCTTCCCGCTCGCGATGACGGCGCCCAACCTGCTCGTGCTCGCCGCGGCGGCCCTGGCGCGGCGCAAGATCGCCTGGCCGCGCGGCGGCCCGATGGTCGCGGTCGTCGGGGCGTCCGTGGTGATGATGGCGCTCTGCTCCGCGGCGCAGGTCCTCGGGCACGGCGCTGGCCTCGTCTTGAGTTCGATGCTGCTCGGCGCCTGCTCCGGAGCCGCGTTCGGCCTCGTCGGGGCGCTGGTGGCGACGCCATTGTGCCGCGTCATCGAGCGCTGGCGGGCCGACCCCGCGCCTCGTCGGGCGCTGGACGTCTGGGCGGCGCTCGCGAGCTACGGCGTGGTCTTCGCGGTGGCGCGTCCGTTCCAGTACGGGCGGTCGGCGCAACTGTGCGGGGCGTTTCCCCGCTCCGCGAATTGCTTCCAGATCGAGTTCGGCCGTCTGCTCCAGGCGCTCGACCCTACCCTCGCCGCGACCGCGATCGTCGTCGCAGGCGCGGTGCTCGCCCTCGACCTGCACCTCCGCCGCGTGATCGCCCGGGCGCACGCCGGCGCCCTCTACGGCCACCGCGTGACCGCCGCCGCCATCGCGACCGACGCGGTGTCCTTCGCGACCGCGCCCGGTGAGACGATGCTCGCGCTCGTCGGACCGCCCCCCGGCGCGAGCTACCGCGAGGACGCCTCCGACGCCGTCGTCGCGCTCCTCCCGAAGACCCCGAATACCTCCTGGCGCCTGCTCGCGATGCCCCTGGTCATCCTCCTCTGCGCGCTGGGCCTCGCGTCAGGGATCCGAGGCCGATGAAGCGGGGGTCGATCGCTCGACTCCAGCGGCGAGCTCCTACACGAAGGCGATCCACTGCGTCACGACCGCGGCGAAGGCCGCTCTCTGTGACTCGATGTCGGCGGGCTCGGCGAAGCGCACGATCGCCCGGTCCTTGCCGAGCCACCGGAGCAACCCGGTCGGGTCTGCGATGACAGGCGGTGCGCCCTCTCTTGCCTTGGCGCCCAGGTGCAGGATGACGCTGAAGCCGACCTTCTCCCGGAGGTGGAAGGTCGCGAAGTACTCGACCGTACGGAAGCTCGGTGCGTTCCACTTGATTCCCTCGGCGATGGAGGGGTCGACGCCGAGGATGATCCTGCGGACGGCCTCCATCTCTGCCTTGAAGGGGTGATCCAGGGACAGCATGAAGGCGTCGACGGCCTCTGTCGTGTCCGCAGCGGTGCTGCGAGGTGATGCGCTGGCCTTCCGTGGTGACACTCGTCTTCTCCAGGGTCTGAGCCGCCTCAGGGCGTCGGGGGAGGACGCGGGGCGGTGGTCATGGGGTCGAAGGCTCGTTGGCGGAGAGGCCGAGGCGCGCGGCCACGGCGGGAGCGGGCGTGTACACGGTCTCGCGGGGGGTGATCAGGCGGGCTCGGTCGTGGCGGAGCTCGCGCTGCTCGGCGACGAAGGCCGAGAGGTCTTCGACCCCGACGGTCCACTCCTCGACGAGGCGTCGCAGGGCCGCGCCGCGCAGCCCGAGCTGGATCGCGCGCCGCTCGCAGGCTTCGCCCGTCGGGCCGTGGTCGGGGTCCCACTGGAGCCGCACGTCGGAGCCGCGCACCGCGGCCTCCCAGGCCTCGCGCGACTCGAACTGCCCCGGCTTGAAGCCCGACGGGACCGCCGCAGCGAGGATCTCCTCGAAGCCCGCGCGGGTGATGCGCAGCGCGAGCGTGACCTCCTGGTCGGGCTTCGTCCCCCACCCGCTGCGGAACATCATCCAGAGGAAGTTGGGCTTGATCCAGCTCATGCGCCCCATGCCGAACCCGCCGCCGCCGAGGCGACCGTCGGCGACCGCCGCGGCCCCGATGGAGGGCCGGTACGCCTGGTAGACGACGACGGTGTCGGCGTCGTGCTGCGCGAGGATGTGCTGCCCGGACGCGGGCCAGCGGGCGTGCTGCGCAGCGTAGGCTTCATGGTCGAGGGGCATCTCCATGCTTGTACCTCGTCAGCGAGCGCCATCCCTCTCAGGGTGCCGATTCGAGCGCCCACCACCGCGCGGCGAGCGCGTCGAGGGACGTCGCGCCGGGCGCCGGCAGCCGGTCGAGGTACCAGCGCAGGTTGCTGTACCGATGCAGCAGCGCGTACGCCATCAGGCGCCGCGGCAGCGCCCCGTCGAGGGCGCCCTCGGCGTATCCGTAGGCGCGCAGCGCGCGGCGCAGGAAGCACCCGTCGCCGCACGACACGAAGAGCCCGAAGGAGGCCAGGTCGTACTCCGGCGCCCCGACCATCGCGGGCTCGAAATCGAAGAGCCCCGTGACGTGCCACCGCCCCGGAGCGGGCGAGACCAGCAGGTGCTCGCGCATCAGCTCGGTGTGGAGCAGGGCGCGAGGGCCTTCGAGGGGCGGCATCCACGCGTCGAGGAAGCCCGGGATCTGCGCGAGCCAGCGCTCGTCGAGCCCGCGCGCCCGCTGCCGCTCGACCGCGCTCGCTCGCTGCGCGGCGAGGAAGGCGCCCCAGTCGGCGGTGAGCGCGCCGAGCGGCGCCACGTCGAGCGAGTGCAGCGCCGCGAGGCCCGCGCCGAGCTCGTCGGCGAGACGGTCGCGGTCGGCGGCGGTGAGCTCGGGCCACGCGTCGCTGAGCAGGCGCCCGGGCAGTCGCCCCATGAGGACGTAGCTCCAGTCGCCGAGGGCGTCGGCGGCGACGAGGTCGGGCGTCGGCAGCAGGAGCCGACCGGCGACCGCGGCGAGCGCGAGGGCCTCCGTGCGGGCGTACGCGGCCTCGCCCGGCGGAAACACCTTGAGGGCGTGCCGTGCCCCGAGGGCGTAGACCGGCACCGATCCGCCGGGCAGGCGCGTGACCTCGGGGGCGCCGAGCCCGTGGCGCGCGCAGATGGCCTCGACGCCCGGGAGGAGGGCCGCGTCGTCGCGGCGGAGCGCGTCCCACGGAGACGCCTCGGTGATCGACGGAAACATCGGGCGTCGACCGTACACCACCCGCGGCCTCCCACGGCCTCGCGCGCCCGCCGCTGTTCCGAGCCCGGATCGTGACACCATGAGCGCATGAGCGTGAGCCCGCCGCCGTCCCCTGTCGTGTGGAGTCCCCGGCGAGCCCGCTGGGGAGCTCGATGAGTGAGGGCGCCGTCGCCGAGGGCGCTGCGCGGGGTGTCGACGCCTACGGCGACCCGCTCCCTCCCTTCGCGCTCGCCCGCTTCGGAACGATCCGCTGGCGCCACCGCGGCCTCGGCGTCGACGACCTGACCTTCTCCGCCGACGGCCGGACGCTCTACAGCACCGGCTCCGGGGTCACCGCCTTCGACGTGGCCACCGGCCTCCCGCGCTGGTCGTCCCGCGTGCGCGCCTCCTACGCCGCGCTGCTCCCGCACCCCGAGGGCGACCGCCTGGTGACGGTCGGCCTCGGCGGCGAGCTCTGCCTCCTCGACGCCGCGACGGGCGCGCTGCTCGCGACGCGCCCGCAGCCCTCCAGCTCGCTGTGCACCGTCGGCGTCTCGCACGACGCGAGCACCCTCCTGGCGGGGGGCTTCCTTCCCTTCGGGGCCCTCTTCGAGCGCGACGGTACCACCCGCGCCACGCTCCCCATCGACCGCGGCTCGTACCTCCACAGCGCGAGCTTCTCCCCCGACGACGCCACCGTGGTCACCACCGACTGCGACGGGGGAGTGGTGCTCTGGTCGGTCGCGGAGGCGAAGGCGATCCGCTCCTTCGGCCGCGACCTGAACCCCAATGATGCCGTCTTCACCCCCGACGGGCAGCGCCTCGTGGTGGCGAGCTGCTCGGGCCACATCGCCGTCTTCGAGGCGTCCACCGGCGCGCAGCTCGGGCGCTGGAAGGCCCACAAGGCCTCCGCCTCCAGCCTCGCGGTCACGCCCGATGGCGAGCGCGTGGTCTCCATCGGCGAGGACTCCTCCCTCTCGCTCTGGCGCCTCGACGACCACTCTCGGCTCGCGACGCTCTCCCTCCGCCAGGCCTCGCCCGCCCTCTGCCTCTCCCCCGACGGGACCGCCGTCGCGGTCGCCGACGGAGCCCGCGTCGCGGTCGTCGACCTCGCGACCTTCACCGAGCGCGCCCCGAGCGCCGAGCCCTCGCACCCCATCGGGACCCTCGCGCTCTCCCGCGACGGCGAGACCCTCGTGACCTTCGCGGGCTTCGGAGAGGCCCGCTGGTGGTCCATGTCCGGGGCGAGAGCGCCGTCGACGAGCAGGGGGGCTCCGCACGTCGTGGCGCTGCGGAGGCTCCCGGGGGAGGGCGACCGCTACGCCGTGATGCAGCCCGTCGCCGAAGGGACCTACGTGCTCGACCTCGACGCGCGAGCCTTCACGATGCGCCCCGAGAGCTTCGGCGACACGCACCAGAAGTGGTGGGGCCGCGCCGTCGAGGCGACGCTCTTCCGGGGGAAGCTCGCGCTCACCAACGCGCGCGGAGAGACCCGCTCGCTGAAGGTGAACTCGCACCTCCTGGCGATCACCCCCGACGATCGGTACGCGGTCTTCCTGGAGCGCTCCAAGCTCACGGTGTGGGACCTCGATCAGCACGCCGCGGTCGCGGTGGTCGCGGCGCGCTCGGCCCGCGACTTCGCGCTCTCGCCGCGCGGCGACGAGGCGGTCGTGTGGACCAGCACGACGCTCCAGCGCGTGGGGATTCCCGATGGGGCGCTGCGGGCGGAGTGGAAGTCACCGGAGATCATCTCCGCGGCGGCCTACGGCCCGGACGGGCGGCGACTCGCGGTGTCGACGGAGCACGGGACGAGCGTGCTGGACTGCGCCCGCAACGAGGAGGTCGCGCGGGTGGAGGGCACCGCGACGATGTCGACGACGCTGCGCTTCGACGGCGACGGGTCGCGCCTCGTGACCGCGGCGTGGGACTCCACCGCGCTCCTGTGGAGCGTCGACGAGGCCATCGCGGGCTACGTGCCCGCGCCGACGAAGAAGAAGGCCGGGAAGCGAAGGGGCTGAGGACGCCTGCGCCGTCAGCGCAGCACCGCGGCCAGGGTGTCGGCCAGGGTGTCGCGCGCGTAGGGCTTGGCCAGGACGCCGCGGCAGCCCTGCGCCAGCAGCCCCTCGACGCGCTCGTCGACGTCGAAGCCGGTGGTGAGCAGCACCCGCACGTCGGGGTCGATCGCGCGGAGGGCGCGCAGGGTGGTGGGCCCGTCCATGCCCGGCATCGTGAGGTCGAGCAGCACCGCCCGAACCTCCGACCCGCGCTGACGGTAGCGCTCGACCGCGGCCGCGCCGCCGTCGGCTTCGAGGGTCTCGTAGCCCATGCTCTCGAGGAGGCGCACGGTCGCCTCGCGCACCGGCGCGTCGTCGTCGACCACGAGCACGAGGCCGCGCGCGGGCGCCGCCGTCGGGGACGCGGGCGCCGGGAGCGGTGCGGCGGGGGGCGCCACGCCCGGGAAGCTGAGCCGCATCGTCGTGCCCCTGGGGGCGCTGTCGAGCACCTCGATGGACCCGCCCAGCTGCTGGACGATGCCGTGGACGGTGGCGAGCCCGAGGCCCGTGCCCCGCTCGGCGCCGGCCTGCTTGGTGGTGAAGTAGGGCTCGAAGATGCGCGCGCGCAGCGCCTCGGGAATCCCGGGCCCGGTGTCCTCGACCTCGAGCACCGCCCGGTCGCCCTCGTCGCGCGTGCGCAGCGTGAGGTCGCCGCCCTCGGGCATCGCCTCGCGGGCGTTGAGCGCGAGGTTCATCACCACCTGCTCGATGCCCGTCTCGTCGCCCAGCACCGCGAGGCCCCCGGCGGCCTCGACCTGCACCCGCACCTGCCGGTCGAGCGTGCGGCCGAGGAGCGCCGCCATGCGCAGCACCACGGTGGAGAGCACCACCGGCCCCGCCGCGCGCCGGCCGCGCCCGGCGAAGCTGAGCAGCGTGCGGGTGAGCGCCGCGGCGCTGTTGGTCATCGCGTCGATGGTCTCGAGGTCGCGCTGTCGCCCGGGGTCGGCCTCGCCGTGGCGAAGCACGCTGGTGAGGGCCTTGATGCCCGCCAGGAGGTTGTTGAAATCGTGCGCGATGCCCCCGGCGAAGGTGCCGATGCTCTTCATGCGCTCGGAGTGCCGCGCGCGGGACTCGCTCTCCGTGCGGGCGATCTCGGCGACGGCCTCGCGGCTGATGTCGATGAAGGCGATCACCACGTGGGTGATCTCGCCCGCGTCGTCGAAGACCGGGCGCGCCGTGGCGCGGATGTACACCCGGCGGCCGTCGGGCCGGTGGATGACGATGTCGTCGACGATGACCTCGCGCCGCGCGAGGAGGGCGCGCACGAAGGGCATCCGGTCCTCGGGGTAGAGGTCGCCGTTGCGGTCGTGGATGCCGTACGGGGCGGCGTATTCACCCGAGGCGACGTCGTCGCGTCCGCCCACCCCGAGGATGTCCTCGAAGGTCTTGTTGGCGTAGACGAACTCGCCACCCGGGGCGCGCGCCACCCAGACGCCGCAGGGGAGCTCGGCCGCGACCGAACGGATGATCTCGTCGTTGCTCGGAGAAGAATGTCCCATCAGGGTGGCTCGACCGTACCGCGGAGGGCCGCGGGTCTGACGTACGCTCACTCTGTCCCAGCCAGATGTATGCCGCGCGACAGGCGGGAATGTGTGGCCTCTTGCGGACCCGGTGTCACCGCCCGACGGTGGACGCCGTGAGCGACTCCCTGCGGACCACCGAACCCGCACCTGCGCCTCCCGTCATCCTGGTCGTCGAAGACGACCCTGAGTTCCGACTCCAGCTGGCCGAGGCGTTGCGCCGCGAGGGCTTCGCCGTGCGCACCGCGGCCAGCGCCGAGGAGGCGATCGTGGCGCTGGGCATGGACCATCCCCCGGCCCTGATCACCCTCGACCTCGGGCTGCCCCGGATGAGCGGCAAGGAGTTTCTCCAGCTCAAGGACCAGTACTACCGCTGGGCGCGGATCCCGGTCGTCGTGGTCTCGGGGCAGGTGCAGCAATCCGGCCCCATCGCGGCGCGCGTGACGCTGAACAAGCCGGTGGACTGGGAGACCCTCCTCGACGCCATCCACCTCCACTGCCCGATCGTCGGGCGTGGCGAAGGCAGCCCGGTGGAGGGCTGAGAGATGTGCGGCGTCTGCGCGGGAGTCTAGAGTCGCGCGCATCGACATGACGAGCCAGCGAGGGGTCACGTGTTCACGGTGCGGGGCGAGCACCCCGATGCCCGACGACCTGCGCACGCCGACCTTCGCGTGCGCCTTCTGCCGCGGCGAGCTGCGCACCGCCGACTACGCGGGGGCGGCCGCCGTCTCGGCCGACGCGCTGCTCGGGCACGTGAGGGCCGCCGTGGCGCTGCCGAGCGCCGCCGAGGCGATCGAGGCGGCCCGGAGCGCCCCGCGCTTCCAGGAGACCAGCACCGCCTCGCGCTCGGCGCAGTGCCTGAAGTGCGCAGGGCCGGTGGAGGTTCCGCTCGACCTCTACCAGCACCAGTTCACCTGCCCGGGCTGCCACGCGGTGCAACAGGTCAACGACTACGTCTCCGACAAGGAGCGCCTCGAGCTCGACATGGCCCGCCAGGCGGCCGGCAACGAGGCCTGGCGGCGCCTGCTCGCCGACGGGGTCGCGTGCGGGCGCTGCGGCGGCGTCAACGCCGTGCACGACGACGGGAGCGTCCAGCTCACCTGCTCGTTCTGCGGCGCGGCGGTGCTGCTCTCGGACCACGTGGACGCGGGCGCCGTCGCCCGGCATCGGCTCAAGCACGGGGTCTTCGCGATGCGCGACGAGGCCCTGCGCGCGAACGCCGCGCACACCCGGAAGACCAACACGGTGGTGGCCGTCGTGGCGGCGCTGATCTTCGTGGGCTTCGTCGTTGCCAACCTCGTCGTCACGCGGCGCTGACCACTCGCGCCCCGATGCGCTACCGGATGTAGCCCCGGTGCCAGGGCGCGGTGGGCTGCGGGGTCCACGCGAGCTCGGCGCAGGGGCCGTCGACGTGGAGCTGGTCGGGCGGGCCGAGGCGCGCCGGCGTCTCGGCGGCGGGGGCTCCGCCTCGGGTGATCGTCGCGCTGCCGTCGGGCCGAGGGAGCGCGAGGACGAAGCCCACGAAGATCAGCGCCACCACGACGGCCACCACCGTGTTGGTCTTCCGGGTGTGCGCGGCGTTCGCGCGCAGGGCCTCGTCGAGGTCGATCACCCACGCGCCGTCGTCGACGGCGAGCGCGCAGCGCCGCCCGGCGGGCGAGCGGGTCACCCGGTCGGTGGGCGCGAACTGGCGCACCAGGGTGATCGCGCCTTCGCGGGTGACGGTGGGCTCTACGCGAACCATGTGCAGGAGGCTACACTCCTCGCTGCGCCGCGGCGGCTCTACCAGACCGGCCGAGAGGTGGCGTCCGGGACCTCCGCGACCAACCGCTGACCGGACCGCGCGTTCCGCTCGCCGGACCCCATCGCCGTCGAAGCGACGGGACGATGTCGGGCGCACCCGCGCCTCAGTGCTGGTGCTCGGGCGGGGCGAACAGGATCAGCTCGACGCGCTCGGAGCCCTCGACGTACCCGTCGTGCCCGGCGGGGATCTCGAAGAAGTCTCCGGGGCCGATGTGCGTCTCGACGCCGGACGCGACCATGCGCACCACGAGCCGGCCGCGGACGCAGTAGCCGGTGTGGCTCGCCGGGCACGAGTCGGGGTTGCCGATGAGGGGCTTCTCGTCGACCTCCCAGCGCCAGCCGGGCTCGAAGACCGCGCGCATGCCGGCGGTGCCGTCGTGCATCTTGAGGATGTTGATCTGGCCGTGTTCCTTCATGTCGAGCTGCTGGTCGGGCTGCTCGAAGCGTCGCTTCTCGATCGCTGCCATCATGGGGCGCCACCTTTCGCGTCGGGACCCCACCAGGGAAGGCGGGCACGGGCCCGAACGACGGCTCGAACCCGGGACGCCCCCTCAGGGCCCCGACGGTAAGGGTGGCGTCAGGCAGAATTCTGGGATGGGAGTCCTGGGCCGTCAACCGGTCGGCGCGCCCTCCAAAACCCTGGGCGGCGACGAGCGAGCAGCCACAGCGCCCCCGCCAGCGCCCATGGCGCGCCGACCCCGCCAGCGGGCGTCCCAACCGGATGGCGAGTGAAGGTCACCCCATCGGGCGCGTGCGCTTCGGAAGCGCCCCCGCGCGATGTCCTTCCCGTCGAAGGTCGACCCCGCATGCACCACCCCTTCGCAGACGGGATGGCGGAGGTGGTGGCTGCGATAGAGCGGTGGTTGGCCTCCGGGGGCTCGACGTCTGGCCCGGAGCCCCGCCTACAGACGTCTGTAGCTCCGCCTACGTCGCAGGCCCCACGCGCCAGATCACCTGGGCGCTGTCGTCCATCACCAGCACCGCCCCATCTCCCATCTCCAGCAGGCCCGCGGGTCGTCCCCACGCCTGACCCCCCGGGGAGAGGAACCCGCCCATCCACTCGCTGACCTCGCCGGTCGGGTGCCCCTCCCGGAAGCGCACCCGGACGACGGTGTAGCCCACTCGCACCGAGCGGTTCCACGAGCCGTGCAGGCTCACCAGCGCGTCGCCCCGGGGGACGCCCACCGCCCCCCGCACCGGGAACATCATCGCCACCGGCGCCACGTGCGCGCCCAGCGACAGGTCGGGCACCACCGCCCGCGCCACGAGGTCGGGCCGCTCTCCCGCTCGCCGCGGGTCCTCGTGACGACCCCAGTACGCGAAGGGCCATCCGTAGAAGGCCCCGTCGCGCACCTCGGTGAGGAAGTCGGGGACCAGGTCGTCGCCGAGCTCGTCGCGCTCGTTGACCACCGTGAAGAGCGCCCCGGTGTCGGGGTGCACCGCGAGCCCCACCGGGTTGCGCAGCCCGCCGGCCATGGGGTGGGCGCCTGATCCGTCGGCCGCGGCGGCGACGAGGACGGCCGCGCGCCGCGGGTCGGGCTCGACCTCGACGTTGGTCTCGCTGCCGACGCCCACGAAGACCCGCGATCCGTCGGCGCTCAGGGCCACGCTGCGGGTCCAGTGCTGGCGATAGCCCCGACCGGGCAGGGCGATGAGCTCCACCGGACCGCCCGTGGGCAGGTGCTGCCCCGCCGCGACGCGGAAGCGCACCAGGCGGTCGGTGCACCCCACGTAGAGCCACCCGTCGGGGTGAAACGCGAGCCCGAAGGGCAGCTCCAGCCCTCTCGCGAAGACCTCCCGACGCCCATCGGCGGCTCCGTCGTGGTCGTCGTCGCGCAGCACCGTCACCCTCCCGGCGCCCGCCTCGCTGACGAAGACCGATCCGTCGGGGCCGAGGGCCATCGAGCGCCCGTTCTGGAAGCCCTCCGCCCAGCGGGTCACGCGCAGCCCTCCGGCGACGCGGGGGGCGGTCCCCGCGGGGCGCTCGACCTCCTCGGCGGGGTTGCGCGCGGAGGGCGTGTGGAAGGGCGGCGGCAGCGTCACCTCCCCGGCGGTGGACGGGGCGCGGACGGCGGGGTGGTCGACCAGCGACGCCCTCGGCGCCGCGCGAGGGGAGCGGGAGCAGGCGAGCGGGATCAACCCGAGGGCGAGGAGTGTGGCGCGCATGTCAGCGTGCGAAAGGGTAACAGCCCACGGTGGGTGAAGAAGGGCCGCCGACGGGCTCACGAGAAGAGCTCGGCCTGCTGGATGGCCGCGACGCCGGGGTGCTGTAGCTGGGCCTCGGTGGTGATGGCGTAGAAGCGCTCTCGCAGCTTCTCGGAGCGCCCGACGACGGCCACGGCGTGCTCATGGCAGACCTCCTCGGCGACGACCGAGGGGGCGGGGAAGACCCCCACGCCGGCGCGCCCGAAGGAGGCCATGGTGGCGCCGTCGTCGAACTCGGCCACCACCACGGGGTGGATGCGCAGCGACTCGAACCAGAGGTTGAGCGAGCGGCGCATCGCGGTGTGCTCGGTGGGGAGCAGCATCGGCGCGCCGTCGAGCGAGCGGGGGAACCCCCGGCGGTAGCGCTCGGCCAGCGCCTCGGTGGCGAAGAAGGTGACGCCCGACTCGCCGAGCAGGTGGTGGTAGCCGCGGAGATGCATCGCCGTGCCCATGGGGCTGTCGCTGAGCACCACGTCGAAGCGCCGCGCCGCGAGGTCTTCGAGCAGCCGCTCTCCCTTGTCCTCTCGGCAGATCAGCCTCACCGGCTGAGGGAGGCGCAGCGCCGGAGCGAGCAGCCGGTAGACCACCGACTTGGGGAGCGCGTCGACGATGCCCACGGAGAGCCGCAGCGCCCGCTCGGCGGGCTGGTGCTCGACGGCGTCGACGAGCGCCTGGCCGAGGGAGAAGATCTCCTGGGCGTAGCTGTAGACGACGTGCCCGGCGGCGGTGAGGGTGAGGCTGCGACCGGAGCGCTCGAGGAGCTTGCGGTCGAGAGAGCGCTCGAGCTCCTTGAGCTGGAGGCTGATCGTGGGCTGCGAGACGTGCAGCTCGGCGGCGGCGGCCACGATGCTGCCCTTGCGGGCCACGACCCAGAAGTAATGGAGGTGGTGGTAGTTGAGGTTCATCGCGGTCGTGCCATAGGGAAAAGCTATGGGTGTCGTAGAAACTTTGTCATGGTCTAAGTGCCTGGGGTGCCCATGATTGCCTTTGAAACGGAGGCCACGGACCATGAACCTGGATACGAGGACGGTCGGTTTCGCGCTGACGGAGGCGCTCGAGCAGCGGGTGGGTGATCATGTGGAGATGGCGCTGGCGCCGGTAGCCGGCAGCGTCACCCGGGTGCAGGTCTGGCTGAGCGACGTGAACGGCGATCGAGGCGGCATCGACAAGCGCTGCCGCGTGGTGGCGACGCTGGGGCATCACCGCTCGGCGGTGGCCGAGGCGACCACGGACGACCTCTACACCGCCATCGACGAGGCCACCCGGAAGGTGGGTCGCGCGGCGCAGCGGCTGTCGACCCGGCGCCTGGCGCACGAGCGCAAGGACGCGCAGCGGCCCGGGGCCCTCGTGAGGCCGTAGCAGCGACTCAGCGCGGCGGCAGGTACCAGATCGGCGAGGTCCACGCGCGCTCCTGCACCGTGTCGGGCAGAGAGCCGTCGCAGCAGGCCACCAGCGGCGACCCCTGGGGCACCCTGGGGCAGTCGACGCGCAGCTCGTTGCAGAGCCGTCGGCTCCAGCGGCACGTCGGGTCTTCCAGCACCCTCGCGTACCAGAACGCCGCCGCCGCCGGATCGAAGTCCGGATCCCTCCACACGCCGCAGCGCGCCGCCGCGCCCGGGGTCCCTCGGGTGGCGCAGGTCGCCGGGTCGACGGTCGCCCCGGAGTCCTCGCCGTCCACGCGGTAGACCCGCTCGTGGGTGCCGCTCGCGTCGGCCCATCCCTTCACGATCTCGATGCGCTGCAGCGGCGACCCCATGGCGTCGCGAAGCGCGCTCACCACGAAGGCCGGCGCACCTGATCCCCCGGTCCTCGCCGGCAGGTCGGAGCCCATCGGAACCCCCAGCGCATAGCCCTGCTCCGCCAGGTCTCGCGCGTCGCAGAGGCCCTCGGGGAGCGACCACCCGCCGAAGAAGCGCACCACCACGCGGGTGCCGCTGGTGGCGTAGGCCTCCCGTCGGCGCATCGCCCCGAAGAGGGAGTCCCGGGTGTTCTCCTCGGCCCAGAGCACCGCGAGCCCTCCGGGGCTGTTGAGCCTGATCGTGATGGGCCGACCCATACCCTCCGGGGTAAGCCTTCCCTCGGCGGTGTCGTCGCCTCGCGCGGCGTGGCCGGGCCACGAGGCCTCCTCCACCAGGCCCGGCGTGGCGTTGTGGGTGTCGGTGCTGGCGATGAAGCCCAGGTGGAAGGGATCGGCCCCGATGCGCAGGTACTCCGCGAGCCCGCGGCGCAGGGCGGGGCGAACGAAGTCCGCGGGTTCGATGCAGGCCCCCGCGAGCCCGAGGCCTCCCGCCACGGAGCAGAGCGGGGTGCACCCGACCGGGTCGCCGGGGGCCACGCAGGGGACGCCCGTGAGCTGCTCGAAGCGGCACGCCTCGTCCTCGCTGGCGAGCAGGCTCGCGGCGCCGGGGATGCACTCCGAGGAGCCCTTGTGCTGATAGATCTCGACCAGGGGTTCGAGCCGCGCGCGTCGGGCCGCGAAGGCGGCGTCGTAGGGGCGGCCGTCCTCGGTGGTCAGCGCGAACATCAGCCCCGCGGACTGGTTGCTGTTGTGCGGGATGGCGAGCACGTCGCAGGGGGTCCCGGTGGCGAGGCAGTCGCGGTCGAGGGCGCGCCAGAGCTGGTCGGGCGTCGGGGCCTCGATGTAGCTGGTGGGCGATCGGGGGACGCTGGCGTTGCGGAAGATGATGTTGCGGTGGAGGTTGTTGGCGCCGGGTGAGCCGGTCCACTCGTAGCCGACGAAGCTGGTGAAGCGGCACTCGTCGCTGCGGTCGTAGGCCTGCTCGGCGGCCTGCTGGGTCTCCTCCCAGACGGTGCGCAGCCTCGCGGCGCAGAGCTCGGCGTTGTCGCCGCGGCAGATGGCGGGGCGCGCGGGCATGCGGGACGAGAGGGGCAGCGCGTAGTCGGTGGCGGCCACGAGGCGGGTCTCTCGCTGCTCGCGGCAGGTGCGGGTGTCGTAGAGGGCCGACCCGGGTGTGGTGCAGAGGTCGGTCTCCGCGAGAAACTCCGAGTGGTCGGTGACCGCGGTGAAGTCGAGCGGGCGGGTGAGGCGCGCGGTGCGGGTGGCTCGGCCCTCGGCGTCGTAGGGGGCGAGGCCCACGCTCTCTCCGCGGGCGAAGCGGTAGGCGTCCGAGGGGCGGGCGCGGGTGCCCCAGCTCGCGGCGTCGAAGGAGAGCCCGGTGTGCACGTGGAGGTCGCCGAAGAAGGGCTCACGCAGCGGGTTGCGACGCCTGCACGCGACGTGGGTGTCGGGGCGCACCACCACCCTCGGAACATCCCCGCTCGCGACATCGGCCGCGCCCGCGTCGGTCACCGAGGGTGTGGTGGACTCGCACGCGGCGAGCGCGACCGACACGGAGAGCGCGATCCACTTGTCGGACACGGCCGGGCCACCATAGCGTGCGCGCCGGTGCAGGAGCGAAGGGAAACCGCGGCGATCCGGGTGTGGAGGGCTCACCCGCTGGTGCGCTTCGCGGTGCTTGGCGCGGCGCTCTTCGCGCTCGACCGATGGCGCGCGACGACCCGGGCGCCCGCCGCGAGCGGCCGTGACATCGTCCTGTCGAGGGACTTCGTCGCCGGGCTGCGCGCGGGCCTGTGGAGGGAGCGGGGCAGGGAGCCCGGGCAGGCGGAGTTCGAGGCCCGGCTGGCGGAGCACGTGCGCGACGAGGTGCTCTACCGCAGCGCCCTGGCGCGAGGGCTCGACCGCGGCGACGGGATCATCCGCCGCCGGCTGGTGCAGAAGGAGACCTACCTGCTCGAATCGGAGGCCGAGCCGGGTGCACCCTCCGAGGCGGCGCTGCGGTCCTGGTACGAGGACCATCGTGAGCGCTACCGCACCAGCGCGCGCATCGACCTGGAGCACCGCTTCTTCTCGGTCGACCGACGCGGTACCCGCGCCTCCGCCGACGCCGCGCGGTCGCTGTCGAGCGGCGCTCCGGGGGACCCCTTCCTGCGGGGAGAGCGCTTCGAGGCAGCGACCTCGGCGGAGCTCGCGGGGGTCTTCGGCGAGGCCTTCGCGTCGGCGGTGGAGGCGCTGCCCGTGGGGCCGTGGAGCGGTCCGATCGCGAGCGCGCTGGGGCAGCACCTGGTGAGGGTGACGTCGAGGCGTGAGGGCACCGTGGCGCCCTTCGAGGAGGCGCGCGAGTCGGTGGCGAGAGCGTGGCGAGAGGCCGAGCGGACGCGCCGTGTGGAGGCCGCGACGAGGGCGCTGCTGGGCGGGTACAGGGTGGTGCGGGAGTGAGGCGGGGCGCCCTCCTCTTCCTCCTGCTCACGCTGCTCCCTTCGATGGCGCTGGGGCACCCGCTGGCGCTCGGGCTCATCGAGCTCACCGAGCGGGGCGACGGCCGCGTCTCCGTCTCCCTCCGCGTCTCCGGAACCGAGCAGCAGGGCCACTCCGTCACGCTGCCTCCGCCCGCCGGGTGCGCCCTCTCCGCGCCGATGGTCGAGCGCCTGGGGAGCGACGCCTCGGAGTCCACCGGGGAGTGGCGCTGCCCTCGCGGGCTGCGCGGCGCGGCGATGACGGCGCGCGGCCTGGAGGGCTCGGAGGTGCAGCTCATCGTGAGGGCGCGACTCGCGGACGGGACGCTCGCCGAGGCGAGGCTCGACGACCACCAGCGGCGCTTCGTGGTCGCGCCGAGGGCGAGGACTTCGGCGGTGGCGTGGTCGTACCTTCGCATGGGCGCGGCGCACATCGCCGAGGGCCTCGACCACCTGGCCTTCGTGGCCTGCCTCGCGCTCTGGATCTCCTCGCTCCGCGGCATCCTCCTGGCCGTGACGGGCTTCACCGTGGGCCACTCCGTGACGCTGGCGCTGGCGGCGACGGAGGCGGTGCGCGTCCCGTCGAGGCCGGTGGAGGCCTGCGTGGCGCTGAGCGTGCTGCTGCTGGCGCTGGAGGTGGCGCGCGGTCGCCCTGCGCCGAAGGGCGCGTGGTGGATGGCCGCGGGCTTCGGTCTGCTGCACGGGCTCGGCTTCGCGAGCGCGCTGCGGGACATCGGCCTGCCGAGGGGGGCGACGGCGGCGGCGCTGGTGTCCTTCAACGCGGGCGTGGAGCTGGGGCAGGTGGCCTTCGTGGCGCTCTCGCTCGGGGCGGCGTGGGCGCTGCGTCGCGCGGGGGCAGACACCTCGCGGGCGCGGCGGTGGATCGCCGACCTCGCGGGGGCGTGGGCGGTGATGCTGCTGCTCCAGCGGGTGTGAGGAGTCTAGAGCGCGGGGGCGACGAGCACCGCGGTGTCGCCTCGGATGTGGTCGAGCGCGTAGCCCGTGGACCAGAGCTCGATCATCACGGCGGTGGGGTCGGGCAGCTCGCGGTACGGCGTCCCGTCGGGGCGCTGGAGGTCTCGCGCGGCGGCCTCCCTCCAGAGCACGCACGCGGCGACGTCGTCGGCCACCCGCAGGGCGTAGGCCTTCCCGGTGACGTCGAGCACCGCCCGCACCTCGCGCACGCTGAGGAAGTCCGTCGAGCGCGCGTCGAGCACGCGCATCAGCTCCTGGAGGATCTTCGTCATGCGATACCGATCGAGGTAATGCTGGAACCACCGCTCGGCGGCGACGACCTTCCAGGCCACGCGGGTGGCCGCGACGCGCGTCTCCGAGGGCGCCTCCCAGGCCGCGCTCTGCGCCGCAAAGGTGAGCGCCAGCGACCCCGCCTGGGCGATGCCCCGAGGGTCGCACGCGAGCACCACCGCGGCGTCGATGGACTCCGGCAGCGCGGGCTCGTGGCCCCCGGTGCTCTCCTCGCGGAAGGGTTGCCAGCGAGGCTCTTCGACGGGGGCGGCGAGCTCCCGGAAGGCGCCTCGGGCCTCTCGCTCCGGGCCCGGGACGAGCCCCCGCGCGATGAGGGCCTCCCAGGCCTCGCCAACGTCCGTCATGCCGATGACCACGGTGCGCGCCTCGGGCAGCCGCGGCCGCCCGGGGAGCAGCACGCGGCGGGCGAAGTCGGTCCACTCGTGGGTCATGGGCGCCGACGGAGTGTAGCGACGCCTGCGCGACGGGCACCACGACCCGTCGGCGCTAGAACCGCCCCGCCCCCACGATGCCGCCCCCGCCGGGCCACGGCTCCACCCGCAGGCTCGTCACCGCCGCCCTCGACGGCGCGCTCTCGCCTCGGGCCATCATCACCAGCGCGGTCACGCCGGCGCCCAGCGCGCCCAGCGCCATCACGTCCGTCGCCACCGCCAGCGAGCGCCCTCGCGTGGCGAGCCGGTCGACGTCCCCGTCCGTCTGCGTCCTCGTCCGGAACTCATCGTGCGCCTCGACCGCCAGCACCCCGGTGATCGTCGCCCCGAGCGCCAGCGCCCCGCCCGTGACACCCCACACCCAGGCCCTCGTGAACCACGGCTGCGGCGGCGCCCTCATCGCCCTCGGCGCCACCGCGGTCGCCGTCGCCGGGAGCACCGCCGGCGGGCTCACCACCGTCGCGGTCACCACCGGCGCGGTCACCTCGGGCAGCACCAGCCGCAGCGAGGGCGAGTCGCCCGACGCCACGGTCACCTCCACCCGCTGCGTCACCCGACCCGGCGAGCTCGCCTCGATCACGTGCCTCCCGGGCCCCACGCTCAGCACGTCGCCGCTCGCCATGCGCCCGTCGAGGGTCACCGCCGCCGTCGGGGGATCGCACTCCACGCGCACCCTCGCCATCAGCGGCAGCAGCTCCCGCAGCGCGCGCTCCGCCTCGGTCCTCTGCCGCGACCGCTGCCCCTCCGTCGCCGCCAGGAACCTCCTCAGCGCATCGATCGCCTCGGGGTACTCGTGCAGCGCCTGGTGCGTCGCGCCGAGGTTGAAGAGCAGCGACGGCCGCGAGGAGAGCGCGTAGGCCCGCTCGAACTCCACCAGCGCCGCCCGGAGGTCGCCCGCCTCGAAGAGCCCGACGGCCCGCTCGAAGTGCACCCGCGCCTCCTCCATCGGGTCGGTCTGCGCCTCCGCGGTGCGCGCCGCGCCGTGCAGCCCCACGGCCAGCGCGACGATCGCCCACCCTCGAAGCCCACATCCCATCCGCTAGAACTCTCGGGAGATGTGGAGCGTCCCCCGGCCGGCCGGGGCGCGGGGCGAGGGCGCGCGAGGCGATGGGGCGCCGAAGGAGGCCGCGTCGAAGGAGGGCGCCCGGGTCGATGGGGCGTGCGATCGATGGTGGCGACGGCCGTGGCGCCGAGGGCGGAGCGCGGCGAGCGCAGTCTCCTGCTCCGCGGCAGGTGCAGGTGCAGGTGCAGGTGCAGGTGCGGCGGGCTCGGGCGGCGCGGGCTCGGGCGGCGCGGGTGCGGCGGGCAGGGTGGCCGTCATGGCCGCGGCGACGACGGGCTCCGGTCTCGGCGCCCGGGACGACGAGCCCACGCGGGTGCCGGCGACCACCACAAGCCCGAGCACCACGAAGGAGAGCAGCAGCGACAGCACCGTGATCTGCCTGCCGGAGACCCGGGCGCCGTCGAGGGTGGCGGCGGTGCGGCGCAGCGCGCGTCGCGGCGAGGTGGAGTTGGCGTCGAGCGACTCCTGCACCGGGAGGTCGTCGCAGACGGCGATGCGCTCGGCGCCGAAGGGCCGCAGCGCGTCGAGGAATTCCCTCGCCGACTGGAAGCGCTCCTCGCGCTCTCGCCGCAGGGCCCGCAGCACCACGACGTCGATGGCGCGCGGCACCCCCGGGGCGATGCTGCTCGGCAGCGGCGGCGCCTCCGACCCCCGCACGATCTCCAAGAACAGCTCCCCCTGGCTCGCCCCTTCGTAGGGGAAGCCCCCGGTGAGCATCTCGAAGAGCATCACCCCCACGGCGAACAGGTCGGCCCGGTGGTCGATGTCCCGCCGGCCCATCCACTGCTCCGGGGCCATGTACGCCGGGGTCCCCACGGGCAGGCCCTCCTGCGTGGTCTCGAAGAGCGTGCCGGCCTCGTGGCGAAACTTCGACACCCCGAAGTCCAGCAGCTTCACCGTGGTCGTACCGCCGTACTCCGCGAGGAAGACGTTCTCCGGCTTCAGGTCGCGGTGCACGATGCCCTTGGCGTGCGCCGACGCGAGCGCCGACAGGATGCTCCCGATCACCCCGCAGACCTCCCTCGTGGTGATCGCCGTCGCCCTCGCGAGGCGCTCGGCGAGCGTCTCCCCGCGCAGCAGCTCCATCACCATGTACGGCTCGGAGCGGTGCACCCCGGTGTCGATCACCTCGACGATGTTCGGGTGCCCGATGGCCGCCGCGGCCCTCGCCTCGCGGGCGAAGCGCTTCACCGCCTCGGGCTGACGCGCGTAGTGGGCGTGCAGCATCTTGATCGCGAGGCGCTTGCCGACGCCGAGGTGCTCGACCTCGTAGACGGCGCCCATGCCGCCCTCCCCGAGGAGGCGTATCACCCGGTAGCGCGCGTCGATCTCCGTGCCTGGGTCGATCACTCCGGCGCCTCCTCAGTTACACCGGGCGCGGCAGGCGCCCTGGCAGCAGTTGGGGGTCGATCCGCTGCAGCGCGTCGTGCACGTGCCGCAGTGCTGCGCAGACGTGAGGAGGTCGTAGCAGTTGCCGCTGCAGAGCGAAAGAGGCGCGCGGCACCAGGTGCAGACGCCCGCCATGCACGGCGTCGTGGCGCAGCGCCGGCCGCAGGCGCCGCAGTTCAGCGGGTCGCGCGTGAGGTCGGCGTCGCACGAGGGCCCCGCGTCGCGCACGTCAGGAACGTCGGTGACGTCGGGCGCGTCGGAGACGTCGGGGGCATCGAAGGCGTCCATCGCATCGGGGGCATCGGGGGCGTCGGTCGCATCGACGACGTCCTCCGCGTCCATCGCGTCGGAGGCATCGGTCGCGTCGAAGGCATCGGTCGCATCGGTCGCATCGGTCGCATCGAGGGCGTCGGAGGCATCGGAGGCGTCGGAGGCGTCCATCCCCTCCGAGGCGTCCGCCGCGTCCATGCCGACGGGGACGTCGCTCGCGTCGGGCGGCGTCGGCGCGTCCATCACCTCGGAGGTGTCCATGGGGAGATCGGTGAGCGGGGGCACGTCCATCAGGGCGCCGCCGTCGCGCGAGGCCGGCAGGTTGGACCTGCTGAAATCGAGCGCGATGGAGCACCCGACCGAGGCGATCGCGGCGAGGCCGATGAGGCTTTCACGAAGGCGGCGCACCATTGGGGGCCCAGCGCCTTCTACTCCCCGTGCCCGCTGACCGGGCGCGGCTTCAGTCCGTGGCGCTCCATCTTGTAGATCAAGCCCCGGCGGGAGATGCCGAGGTTCTGCGCGGCGCGAGACTGGTTCCACCCCGCGGCGTCGAGGGCCGCCAGGATGGAGCGCCGCTCCAGGTCGTCGACCTTGGTGCGCAGCCCCGAGGGCTCGTCGCTCGTCGCCGGCTCGGCGTCTCCGCGCACCGCCGGGGGCAGGTGCTCGACGCGCAGCTCGGAGCCCTCCGCCAGCGCGATGGCGCACTCGATGGCGTTGCGGAGCTCGCGCACGTTGCCGGGCCAGCGGTACGACTGCAGCACCGCCGCGACGCCCTGCCCGAGGTGCCACCCGCCGCCCCGCTCGGCCAGCACGCGCTCGGCCATCGGGACGATGTCCCTCGGGCGCGACCGCAGCGGCGGCACCGCCACCGTCACGCCGTTGAGCCGGAAGTAGAGGTCCTCGCGGAAGCGCCCCTTGGCCACGTCGACCAGCAGGTCGCGGTTGGTCGCGGCCACCACGCGCACGTCCACCGGCACCGCCCTCGTCCCCCCGACGCGGGTGAGCGTCCGCTCCTGCAGCACCCGCAGCAGCCTCGCCTGGTTGGGCGAAGAGAGCTCGCCCACCTCGTCGAGCAGCAGCGTGCCCCCGTCGGCCCGCTCGAACACGCCGCCCTTGCGGGCGTCGGCGCCGGTGAAGCTCCCCCGCTCGTGGCCGAAGAGCTCGCTCTCCGCCAGCGACTCCGGAAGCGCCGCGCAGTTGACCCCCAGAAACGACCGCCCCGCCCTCCGGCTGTGCCGGTGCAGCAGCCTCGCGACGACCTCCTTGCCGCTCCCGGTCTCGCCCTGCACCAGCACCGGCAGGTCGCTCGCGGCGAGGCGCCGCACCAGGGCCAGCAGGCTCACCATCGCCGGGTCGACCGCCACCACGTCGCTGCCGCTGGCGACGGTGCCCACCACCGGGCCGTGGGTCTCCGGGCGCACGCTGTCGCGGCTCGACGCCACCACCACGATGCGCGTGCTGCCGATCATGATCACCGCCCCGGCCTCGGCCGCGCGCGTCCCGGTGATGCGCGCCCCGTCGACGAAGGTGCCGTTGCTGCTGGCCTCGTCGCGCACCAGCACCGAGCGCCCGTCGAAGCGGATCACCGCGTGCTCGCGCGACACCCTCGTGTCGTCGAGCGACACCTCGACCGTCGCCGAGCGGCCCACCCGCACCTCCGCCCCGATCGGGACCACCACCACCCGCGGCGGCCGGCCGGTCTCCTCCACGAGCAGCCTCGCGGAGGTGGCGCTGCCCGGCTGCGTTCCATCGAGGACGGAGGTGTCGGTGCGGAGGGGATCCAAGGTGCGCGCATCATAGCCTCGCGCGGGGGCCGTGCGCACTGCCGCTACACTGTGCAGCGACGGTACACCCTACTGAACAAGCCTCGCGCGGGGTGACCTCTGTCAGTCCCTCGGCGGGGATACCATCGCCCGATGCCGCTCCCCTCGATGGACAACCTCCGGTGCTTCGTGGCCGCCGCGGAGACCCTGAACTTCCGCGCCGCGGCGAGGTCCGTGGCGCTCACCCCGGCGGCGCTGGGGCAGCGCATCCGGCAGCTCGAGGACGAGGTGGGCCACGCGCTCTTCGCCCGCACCACGCGCTCGGTGGCGCTCACCGCCGCGGGGCTGGCGATGCTCCCGGAGGCGCGGCGCACCCTCTCGGCGGCGGACACCTGCCTGCGCGCGGCGCGGGGCGAGCTGGGCCCGACGCCCTCGGAGATGGTGCTCGGCACGCGCCACGAGCTCGGGATGAGCTGGCTGCTGCCGCAGCTCCCGCGCCTCGCGAAGCAGAGGCCCGACCTGACGCTGCACCTCTACGTGAGCTACTCGGCCGACCTGCTGCTGCGGGTGCGGACGCGCGAGGTCGACTGCGCGGTGCTCTCGGCGCGCTTCAGCGACCCGGCGCTCGACGCGATCGCGCTGCACCGGGAGGACTACGTCTTCGTGGCCTCGCGGGCGCTGCTCGAGCGGAGCCCGCTGTCGAGGCCCGAGCACGCCGCCGCCCACACCCTGGTGGACATCTCGCCGGAGCTGCCGCTCTTCCGCTACTGGCGCGAGGAGGCCGGGGCCATGGGCGCGTCGATGCGCTTCGCCCGCGTGCTGCGCATGGGGACCATCGCGGCCATGGAGCACCTGGTGCTGCGCGGCGAAGGGGTGGCCGTGCTGCCCGAGTACCTGGTGCAGAAGCGGGTGGAGTCCGGGGCGCTGAAGGTGGTGTTCCCGAGGGTGAAGCCGGGCTTCGACCACTTCCGGCTGGTGTTTCGGGGAGACGACCCGCGCCGCTCCAACTACGAGGCGCTGGCGGCGATGCTGCTGGAGGCGCCGCTGCGCTGAGCGGGCGTTAGGAGCCTCCGCGCAGCAAACGGACGATTCGCATCCCGCCCGTCGGTCGCCCTGCGGCTTGCGTCCTCGCTCGACTCCCGCGGCGTGGCTCGGCCACGCCTTGGTCGCTCGCTCCGGGCGCGCTCGCAGGATCGACGCGACGGATCGGGCGCGAATCGTCCGTTTGCTGCGCGGAGGCTCCTCACATCCCCGCCGGGGCCGTCGCCGCCCCGTACTGCCGGGTGAAGTACTCCCCGTAGGCCGCCGCCGCCGAGGCGTCGCGGATCCACAGGCTGTTCTCGTTGTTGGCCCACGCCGCCGCCGACCAGTTGGCCGAGCCGGTGATCACCGTCTGCCCGTCGATGATGAGCAGCTTGCTGTGCACGTTGCCCGCGCGCACCGGCACCCCCGCGGCGAGCAGCGCCATCGCGGGCGCGTCGTTGAGGTACTCGTGCGAGACGATGCCCCGCACCGCCACGCCCCGCATCCTCGCGGCGATCATCGCGTCGGAGAGCTCGGTGCGCGTCCAGGCGGAGATCACGAAGTCCACCGAGGTGCGCGCCTCGGCGATGGCCCCGACCATGTCCGTGAACCACCGCGCCGGGCTCGACGTGGGCGAGCGGGGGCTGAAGTACGCCGCGTAGCGCCCCGCGCTCACCGGCGCCGACGCCACGATCGGCCCGAAGGCGTGGTCGCGAAACATCCGCTGGAACTCCCCCTCGAAGGCCCCGACGATCGCCGGCTCGCCGAGCACGACGGCGTCGTTGGCGTCGCGGCAGTACGACTGCTCGCTGCCGTTGGCCGACCCGACCCAGACGCGCTCGCCGTCGACGACGAAGAACTTGTGGTGCATCAGCGCGCTGCGCGCGTCGGGCAGCAGGCTCACCCGGGGGTGACCGTCGAGGCGGGCCAGCGGGCACATGAGCGTCCCGCCCACGCGGGGGCAGGTCTCGTCGTCGTAGACGAGCTGCACGGTGAGCGCCGGGGCGGCCGCGAGGCGGGCGAGGATGGCGTCGGGCAGGCAGGTCCAGAGCGTCTCGTAGAGGGCGGCGTGGAGGCTCGTGTCGGCGCAGGAGATCAGCCCCATGAGCTGCCCCAGCAGCGCCCCGCCGGTGGTGAACGAGGGCACGTCGAGCGCGGGGGCCGAGCACGTCGTCGGAAGCGTCGGGCACACGCAGGAGCGCCCCGCGTCGGAGCGGGCGTCGACGGCCGGCGCCGCGTCGGTGGCGGCGACGTCGTCAGCGAGGGCCGCGTCGTCGGAAGGGGAGGGCGCATCGAGGTCGACGGAGGCGTCCCCCTCGACGGCGACGTCCGTCGGGGCCTGGGCGTCCACGGCGGCGGGGGCGTCGGTGACGAAGACCACGTCGTCGGGGGCGATCGGCGCTGCGGCGTCCCGGCAGCCGACGCCCAGGGCGAGCGCGGCGGCGAGGACCGCGATCCATCGGGGGGAGGAGCTCATCGAGGGCGAGAGTACGGTCGCCGCGCGGCGGCGGTCTACCGCGCTGCGGGGCGCGCGCAGGGCGACCTGTGCGGGGCCCCTCGCAGTTGTGATACCCATCGCGCCATGCGCTCGATTCCGGTCGTGGACCTTCACGCGTTCACCCACGGTGACGCGGCTTCCCAAGAGGATTTCGTCCGTCGCTTCGGCGACGGGCTCACCGAGTTCGGCTTCGTCACCCTCGACCGCCACGGCGTCCCGCAGGAGCTCATCCGCCGCGCCTTCGAGGTCACCGCGCGGCTCTTCGCGCTGCCCGACGAGGCCAAGCAGCGCTGCGTGGTGCCCGCCTCGAAGGGCAACCGCGGCTACGTCCCCTTCGGCCGCGAGCGCGCGGTGGGCGCCCGCCTCGCCGACCTCAAGGAGTTCTGGCACGTCGGCCAGGACGCCATCCGCCCCGAGCACGCGGCCTTCTATGACCCCAACGTGTGGCCCGACGACCCGAGCGTCGCCGACTTCCGCGAGGTCTCCCTCTCCCTCTACCGCGCGCTGGAGTCCGTGGCGCTCACCTCCCTGCGCGCCGTCGCCCGCTACCTCCGGCTGCCCGACGCCCACTTCGCGGACATGGCCGTCGACGGCAACAGCATCCTGCGGCTCATCCACTATCCCCCGGTGCCCGATGGCGTGCCCGAGGGGGCGGTGCGCGCCGCGGCCCACGAGGACATCAACCTCCTCACGCTGCTGGTCGAGAGCACCACCGGCGGCCTCGAACTCCAGACCCGCGACGGCTCCTGGCTGCCCGTGCACTCGCTCTCCGGGCAGATCGTCCTCGACGCGGGCGACATGCTGCAGCGAGCGACCAACGGGGTGATCCCCGCGACGACGCACCGGGTGGTCAACCCGTCGGGCCCCAACGTCACCCGCTACTCGCTGCCCTTCTTCACGCACCCCCGGCCCGAGGTGGTGCTCGCCCCGGTGGCGACCACGGTCACCCCCGAGCGCCCCGCGCGCTACGAGCCCATCACCGCGCAGGCCTTCCTGGAGGAGCGGCTCCGGGCGATCACCGCGTGAACACCCGCCACGACGTCCCCCTCGCGCCCTACACCACGCTCGGCCTCGGCGGCCCGGCGAGGGCCTTCCGCGAGGCGCGCACCACGCAGGGGCTCATCGAGGCCGTGAGCGCCGCCGACGAGGCGAGGATGCCGGTGCTGCTGCTGGGCGGCGGCAGCAACCTGGTGATCGCCGACGAGGGCTTCGAGGGCACGGTGATCCGCGTCGCCACCCGAGGCCGTCAGGTGGTGGAGGCGGGCGACACCGCGCGGGTGCTGCTCTGCGCCGGAGAGCCCTGGGACGACTTCGTGGCCTGGTCGGTGGCGCAGGGCCTCGCGGGGGTGGAGTGCCTGTCGGGCATCCCCGGCTGCGTGGGCGCCACGCCGATGCAGAACGTGGGCGCCTACGGACAGGAGGTCTCGGAGGTCATCACCGGGGTGCGGGTGTGGGACCGGAGGGAGCGCTCGCAGCGCACGTTGCACCCGAGGGAGTGCGCGTTCGGATACCGCGACAGCGTGTTCAAGCGGGAGGCGCGCGGCCGCTACGCGGTGCTCTCGGTGGCCTTCGCGCTGCGCCGCAATGGGGCCCCGGCGCTGCGCTACGGAGAGCTTCAGAAGGCGCTGGGCGAAGGGGCGCCGACGCTGGCGAAGGTGAGGGAGACGGTGCTCTCGCTGCGCCGCGCCAAGGGGATGGTGTACGACCCCGACGACCCGGAGGGACGCACCGCGGGGTCGTTCTTCACCAACCCCCTGGTGGCCCCGGAGACCGCCGAGGCGGTGACGGCGGCCGCGAGGGCGAAGGGGGCGCTGCGCGAGGGCGAGGCGATGCCGCAGTGGCCGACCGCCGACGGCCGGGTGAAGCTGGCCGCGGGCTGGCTCATCGAGCGCGCGGGCGTGGAGAAGGGATGGACCGTCGATGGCGCAGGGGTCTCGCACCGCCACGCGCTGGCGCTGGTGAACCGGGGCGGCACGACGCGCTCGCTCCTCGCGATGGCGGAGCGGGTGCGGTCGAGGGTGAGGGAGGCCTTCGGGGTGACGCTGGAGATCGAGCCCGAGCGGGTGGGCTGAGGCCAGGCTGGAGTCACAGACTCTGTGAACGCGTTCACAGAGTCTGTGAACGGGATCAGTCGTTCTGCGCGTCGCGGGAGCGACGGCGGCGACGCGAGGAGAGCGCCGCCGCGAGCCCGAGGAGCAGCGCCGATGCGCCGCCGCGGGTGGAGCGCCCGTCGCCCGCCGTGTGGCAGCTGCATCCGCCGCCGGCCTCCGCGGGGGCGATCGAGCCGTCCATGGAGCCCGAGCCGCCGTCGACGCCGCCGTCGACGCCCGCGTCGGTGTTGCCGCTCGGGAGCATGATGACCGAGGTCGCCTCGGCCATGTCGAAGGGCGCCGCGCGCCCGGAGGCCTCGTAGCGCCGCAGCAGCTCGCGCCCGCGGTCGTCGGTGCGGTTCTCGCTCGCGAGAAACTCCACGTACTCCCGGGTGGTCACCTGGAAGCGCGCCCGCACCCGCAGCGTCATGCGCCCTCGCGCCGTCGTGGGCAGCCGGAAGGTGTACCGCGCGTCGTCCCAGTGCCGCAGCGCTCCGCCCTCGCCGCCCGAGTAGTCGACCCCGACGGGCTCGTGGCCCGGCAGCGGCTGGAAGCCCCGCGGCGGCAGTCGCGTGTCGCGGATGATCGTGTTGTGCAGGGCGATGTGCTCCCCGCGGCCCATGCCCGCGCGCCCGTGCTGGGCCTCGTAGAGCTTGAGCTGCGGGTCGGCCACGTCGAGGTGCGCCTGCGCGGTGTCGTAGGCGCCGGAGACCACCGTCGCGGCGCCCTCGGCGTCGACGAGCGCGACCTCGAGCCACATGCGCCGACCGTCGGCGTAGCCCGTCGGCACGCGGTGGCCGATGCGGTTGGTGATGCGGGCGACGACCTCGACGGACTCGCCCGGCATGGCCTGCGTGGGCGCCGAGCGCACCTCCACGGAGACGGCGGTGCGGAGCATCGCCTCGGCCCGCTGCGCGCCCGCCTCGTAGAAGGGCACCGCCTCGGGGTTGTAGAACTCCCCCGTGGACACGTCGTTGCGCATCGTCGCGAGCACCCGCAGCGCCCACGCGTTGACGCCCGCGAAGTCGTGCCGTCGCGGGTTCTCCCGCAGCATGGCGGTGCCGTTGGTCGACACGCGGCCCTGCGCGCCGAGGCGGGGCATGTGGCAGTCCTGGCAGGTGGCCGCGCCCGGCGAGCCGGCGACCGCGAAGGCCGAGCGCGACCACTCGCTGTAGGTCGTGTCGAGCGGGAAGCGCTGCCCGGTGTCGGTGCCGTCCGCGCGGCGCAGCGGCTGCGTGGGGTTGGTGATCTCGTGGCAGGTGCCGCACATCCGCGGGTCGGCGAGCCAGGTCGAGGCCTCGCCCGGGTGGCGGATGCTCTCGATGACCGGGTACGGCCCGAAGCGCGTCTCCGTCGGGGAGAGCACGTACTGCGCGTTGCCGAGGTTGGTCGTGGCGGTCATGCGGTGACAGCTGTCGCAGGTCACCCCGTCGAGGTCGGCGGACTCGAGGGCCGTGCCGCGCGAGGCCGTCGGCGTGGAGCGGGTGCGGCCCCCCACGAAGCCCGGCGGCGTGTGGCAGCGGAGGCAGTAGTCGCCTGCGCCGGGTGCGTCCTGCTCGGCGATGGTGAGCGCCGCGAGGAAGAGCGGGTCGCGCATGGCGTTGGCCATCATCGAGCCCGCCCAGGTGTCGTAGGGCATCGCGCTCGCCTCGGTGATGTCACGCGAGTAATGGCAGGTGACGCCGCACGAGCTGGAGCTGTCCAGGGGTGCGCCCTCGTCGAGCCCGCCAGGCTGCGTGCCCGGGAGGTTGATGTACTGTTGAGCCTGGGCGACGCCAGACATGAGCAGCGCGCCCGCGATCAACGCAGGCACACGAAACCGGGGTCGACGGAATCGGGGGGTCATCGTTTGGGCGCGGACCATATCGCAACCGCCGGGCCACGCTGAACCCCATTCCCGCGGCGAGATGTCGCAGCGCGTGGATCGTCGCGGTGGGCTCTTCCCCATCGCGGGCGACACCCCTAGTATCCGCCCCCTATGCGATCTGCCCTCGCCCATGGGATCCGGTTTGTCTCTGTCACCCTGCTCGCATCGCTCGCCGGCTGCTCCGACGACCCGAGCCCGTCGCCTGTGGACGCTGGCGTCGATGTCGTCACGCCGGCCGACACGCCTGCGATCGACGCTCCCGCGACCGATACGCCTGCGGTGACCGACATGCCGGTGGCGTCGGACGTCCCGGCGGGTGAGTGCGGCAGCATCTCGCCCGAGGTCGCGGCCCACGTGACCGCCATGTCCACCATGGGCTGGAGCGCCCTCAACCGCAGCCGCGGGATGATGATGCACGGCTGCGCCGGCGCCGCGCGCCCGCAGGACTGCCTCGCGACGGTTCCGCTGGTCGGCGCGGACGACATCGGGGCCAACCGCTCGGCCATCGCCGCCGCCCACCTCCGCCTGCTCTTCACCTCCTCCAACCGCTCCGGCTTCTGGACCCGCAGCTCCGCCGACGGCCGCTTCGTGGGTCGCAGCACCCGGCTGCGCGACCTCGCCCGCGAGGCCGACATCACCGCCGCCGGCGCCATGTACGACCCGGCGTTCTATCCCGACAACAGCGGCTTCATGTACCAGCCGGGCGGCCGCAACTGCCCGATGAGCGCGCTCACCACCGGCACGCCCACCTCCGTCGCCATCACCGGCGCGGGCTCCCCCTGCACGGGCAGCTCGGCGAGCCTCTACCAGCACCTGGCCGCCTCCCTCGACGGCGGCGACTACTGGGCCTCCTCCGCGGGCACCGCCGCCTGGGACGACGGCGGCCACGCCCCGACGCTCACCGAGACGCCGCGCAACGAGCGCTGGACCGCCACCGCCACGACCTCCATCACCCTGATGGCCAACACCGGCGCCGGGTTCAGCAACGTCGGCTCGCGCAGCGTCCCGACGCCCCTCCAGGGCGACGGGGTCATCTCGCCCTCCTCGCGGCTGCTGATCACCCGCTTCGTCGACGCCGCCGGCGACTACCAGGGCTACATCCTGCACCGCCTCGAGGCGAGCCACACGGGCTCCGCCATCATGGCCTCCACCCGCGAGATCGCCCGCTACTGCGTGCAGGGCGCCAAGCCCGCCTTCTCCTTCGATGAGCGCTTCATCGCGTTCCATCACTACATCGGCGGCGGCGACACCGTGGAGGCCGACGCCAGGGAGCTCGGCTTCACCGGCGCCGACGACGCCGGCTTCGAGCCCTACACCACCCAGGGCTCGTCCAACGTCTACATCCTCGACCTGCAGACCGGCCGCCAGACCCGCGTGACCACCATGGGCCCGGGCCAGTACGCGCTCTACCCCCACTTCCGCTCCGACGGCTGGATGTACTTCCTCGTCCGCACCCTCGGCACCACCCGCGAGCACGTGATCGCGAGCGACGCCGCCCTCCTGCAATGACCAGAGCCCTCACGCGGAGCGCCGTGGCCCTCGCGCTGCTCGCGCCCGCGTGCGGCCCGGCTCCGGCTCCACCCCCCCCGACCACCTGCGAGGGCATCGAGACCCAGGCCATGTCCGCGAGCGCGGAGGGCCGCTGGCTCCTCGGGCTCGCGTCACGCTACCCCGCGGACACGGCGCTCGGCGCGCGCGGCGACGAGCTGCGTCGCTCGCAGCGGGCCCGCCGCGAGGCGGCCTGGGCGGCGGTCGCCCGCACCCTGAGCCCGGTGCCCCTCGCGCACCCGACCGCGACGGCGGGGGCGACGGTGCCGCGCTTCCAGACCTGGTACGACCGCGCGGACGTCGCCCGAACCTTCCAGCGGCTCTACGAGAACCTCGGGCCCTCGGGTCGCGCCGCGCAGGAGCGCTTCACCGACGCCGCCCTCGACGAGGCCTTCGGCTTCAACGTCGGCTTCGTCACCACGCTGCCCGAGTGGCCCGCGTCTAGGCTCGAGGCCTACACCGCGTCGCTCGGCACCGCCGCGGCCGTGTCGGGCGTCTCCGGGGTGCAGCGCATCGCGCTCAGCCCCGACGCCGTGCGCCACTTCGTCTCGAGCTACCCCGAGGTGCTCCGCTGCATCGCCAACGGAGCGCCGCCCGCCTTCGCCGACGGGCCCGCGGCCAGCCAGCAGGTGGCGCGCGAGCCGATCGCCCTCGCCCGCTGCGGCGCGCGGGTGGTGGGGCCCTTCTTCGTGGCCACCGGCGGATCGCTCACCGCGCGCATCGCCGACCTCGCCGAGGGCACCGACCTGCGCGTGCTCGAGGGGGTCACCCCGACGGCCGCGACCCGCTGCTCGGCCTCCGCCGCGGCCGGGTGCACCGTGCAGGGCCCCGGGCTCTTCATGGTGAAGGTCACCACGCGCTCCCCCAGCGCGAGCGGCGTGCTCGACGTGCGGTACACCCCGCCGACGACCAACATGGCCGCGTGCCTCCATGGGGTGTTTCCCCCGGCGGCGGCGACGGTGGCCCTCGAGTGGCGGCGCACCGACCTCGGGATGCCGCTGCCCACCTTCGACACCTCGGCCCCGGCCCTCGCGAGGCGCCTCGCTCCAGGCGCCGACGCCACCTGGGGGACGGGCGACGGCACGGCGGAGCCCGCCGATCGCGAGGCGTACACGATGCGCCTCGCCGCGGGCAGCGGCTTCCGCCTGGCCGGGATGCACATCCGCACGCGCGAGATCGACAACTGGCTCAACATCACGCTCTGGTGGTCGCCGACGCCGGACACGGACTTCGGCGCCGATCGCCCCGACGCGGTGCGCTCGCTGGGCGGGCCCTGGTCGTCCTACAAGATGTGCGTCGCGACCGACTTCGACGAGCAGGACCCTGATCCCGCCGGAGGCTTCGCGCAGGACGCCCCCTCGCTGGCCGCCGCGCTGCGCGCCGTGCACGAGGGCCGCGGCGGCCCCTCGTGGTGCTCCAACCCGTACATCGACGCGGGCCCCGGCATGGTGCGCTCGAACTGCGTGGGTTGCCATCAGCACGCCATGAGCGGGGTGCTGCCCGCCGACGTGCAGACCGACCACGCGCGCTTCCCCGACAACGGCCGCGCCAGGGTGCGCAACAACCAGCCCGTGGACGGCTTCTGGGGCGTCGACGGCGGCGACCACCTCGCGTCGGTCATCGCCGAGACGGTCGAGTACTGGCGCTCGGCTCGCTGAGCTCCCCTCCGGTGCTCCCTCGCCGCTCGCTGCTGCTGCTCTCGCTCTCCGCGCTCGCCTGCCGTCGCCGCCCGGCGTCCCCGCATCGGGTCGCCGTCGCCGCCGCCTCCGACCTCCGCTACGTCCTCGCCGAGCTCCTCGCCGACCTGCGCTCCTCTCGCCCCGAGCTCCTCGTCGAGCTCTCCTTCGGCGCCTCCGGGAGCCTCGTCGCGCAGATCTCCCAGGGCGCTCCCTTCGACGTCTTCCTCTCCGCCGACGAGTCCCTCGCCCGCGAGCTCGTCACCCGCGGCCTCGCCCGACCCCGCTCGCTCTTCCGCTACGCCCGGGGCCACCTCGCGCTCTGGGTGCCTCGCGCCCCTCACCTCGACGTCCCCTCGCTCGGGCTGCGCGCTCTGCTCGATCCTTCCATCCGTCGAGTGGCCCTCGCCAACCCCCGCCACGCTCCCTACGGCCGCGCCGCCGTCGCCGCGCTCTCGGCCTCCGGCCTCACCGCCGCCGTCGCCCCCAAGCTCGTCACCGGAGAGAACGTCGCCCAGGCCATGCAGATGGCCCAGTCCGGCGCCGCCGACGCCGCGCTCGTCTCGCTCTCGCTCACCCATGCCCCGGGCGTCGCCTCGAGCGGGCAGCGCTACGTCGTCCCCGCCGCGCTCCATCCCCCCATCGAGCAGGGCGGGGTCGTCCTCCGCCGCGCGGCCGACCGGCCCTCCGCCGAGGCCTTCGCAGAGTATCTCCGCTCCGCCTCCGCTCGTGGGATCTTCGCCCGCCACGGCTTCGACCCACCCTCTCCCTGACCCACCGATGGACTGGACCGCCCTCGCGCTGAGCCTGCGCCTCGCTGCCGTGACCACGGTGATCCTGCTCGCGCTCTCGCTGCCCCTCGCGTGGTGGCTCGCGACCACGCGCTGGCGATGGCGCCACGTGGTCGACGCCCTGGTGGCGATGCCGATGCTCCTCCCTCCGACGGTGCTCGGGTACTACCTCCTGATCGCCCTCGGCCCCCGCTCCCCCATCGGAGCGCTGCTCATCCGCCTCACGGGAGAGTCGCTCCCCTTCACCTTCCCCGGGCTCGTCGTGGGATCGGTGCTCTACAGCCTCCCCTTCGCGGTGCAGCCCATGCGCGCGTCCTTCGCCCGCGTCGACCGCGAGCTGCTCGAGGCCGCGTGGTGCCTCGGGGCCGACCGGGCGCGCACCTTCGTCCGGGTGGTGCTGCCCCTCTCCCGCGCTGGGGTCGTCGCCGCCGCGGTGCTCACCTTCGTGCACACCCTCGGGGAGTTCGGCGTGGTGCTGATGCTGGGCGGCAACCTCCCGGGGCGCACCCGCACCGTCTCCGTGGCCATCTACGACCAGGTGCAGTCGCTCGACTACGCGGCCGCCAACCGCACCGCCGGGGTGCTGGTGGCGATCTCCTTCGCGCTGCTCGCGCTCACCTACCACGCGCAGCGCGAGGGGGCCTTCCGGTGGCCGACGACCTGATCGCCCGCGTCGAGCTGCGCGCCGCCCACGGACCGCGCCGCTCGGCCGAGCTCTCCCTCGACGCCGGGGCCTTCCCCCTCGCGGTGCTCTTCGGCCCGTCGGGCGCGGGCAAGAGCACCCTCTTGCGCTGCCTCGCGGGCCTCGACCGCCCCTCCTCGGGGATCGTCTCCTGGCGCGGCCGCCCCTGGTTCGACGCGACCACCTGGGTGCCTCCGCAGCGCCGGGACGTGGGCTTCGTCGCGCAGCACGGCGCCCTCTTCCCCCACCTCGACGTCGCCGCCAACGTGGCCTTCGGCCTCGACGCGCTCAGCCCCTCGGAGCGATCCCGCCGGGTCGACGAGTGCGTGGCCCGCTTCGAGCTCGGCGCCCTCCGTAACCGCGCTCCCTCGACCCTCTCCGGGGGCGAGCGTCAGCGCGTCGCGCTCGCCCGGGCCATCGCCCGCCGGCCCTCGCTGCTGCTGCTGGACGAGCCCTTCTCGGCGCTCGACCACCCCGCGCGCTCGGCCCTGCGCTCCGACCTCCGCCGCTGGGTGCGCGATCTCTCGCTGCCGACGCTGCTGGTGACGCACGACCCCTCGGAGGCCATGGCCATCGGAGACTCGCTGACGGTGCTCGACGCGGGGCGGGTGCGCCAGTCCGGTCCCGTGGGCGAGGTCTTCGAGCGCCCTCGCGACGCGGCGACGGCGCGCATCCTCGGGGTCGACACCCTGGTGCCGGCGGCGGTGCTGCGCGCGACCGAGGGCGGCGCGGTGCTGCTCGCCGGAGGGCGGGAGCTGGCGGCCTCGGCGCCGGCCGGGGTCACCGGGCCGGTGAGGGTGTGCGTGAGGGCCGAGGACGTGGCGCTGCTGGCACGCGACCCCGGCGGCGGGCGCAACGGAGCGCCGGGGCGGGTGCTGCGCGTCGACGACGAGGGGGCCTTCACGGTGGTGGCCCTCGACTGCGGCTACCCCCTGCTGGCGAGGATGCCCAGGAGGGTGTTTCGAGAGCTGGGCCTCGGGGAAGGCGACGCCGTGTTCGCGGCGATCGACGAGGGCGCCGCCTGGGTCGTCGCGGAGGGCTGAGCGGGGGGGTGTCGCGAAGGGAAGACGTGCGTTACACCCTCGGACGCGCACGGGCGGTCGCTACGGCGACGGAGCCGTCGACGAAGGATGGGATGCGATGAAGAGCGTGCTGATGCTGGTCGGGGCGTTGTTGGCGATGTTGCTGATGGGCGGCTGTGGGGGTGACACCACGGACGACTCGTTCAGCTGTACCGGCGGGAGCGTGTCGCTGCGCTGCATCGCCAGCACCCAGTACTGCGAGCAGGCGACCAACGGCTCCGTCGCGACGGGCGCCGTGTGCAGGTCGATCCCCGCGGGATGCGTCGGCAACCCCTGCAACAGCTGCCTGATGTCGGGCTCCAACGGCATCATCCTCTGCAGCACCATCACCCTCGGCGACGCCCGCGCGACCACCGTCAACGTGCGCAGCAACTGACCGCCCGCTCTCTCAGCCCGTCGAGGCCTCGCGCCACCGCTTCAACACCGGAGCGATCGCCGCCGGGTCGTCGGTCATGATCCCGTCCGCGCCAAGCGTCAGCAGCCGCTCGGCCTCCGAGGGGTCATCGATGGTCCAGTAGTCCACCCTCAGCCCCAGCGCGTGGCACTTCGCGATGAAGCCCGGCGTATCCAGCCGCAGCCCCTGGGCGCTCGGCGGAATCTGCACCGCTCCCCCCCCGAGTCGCACCGCCTTCAGCGCCACGAGCGGCGCGGCGTAGAGCCTCAGCACCTCCGTGAGCCCGAGGCCCGTGCGGCCGGAGTAGCCCGCCGCGCGCACCGCCCGCAGCGTCGCGGCGTCGAAGCTCGCCACCAGCACCCGCGGCTCCGCGCGCTTGCGACGTAGCAGCTCGAGCACCGGCCCCACCATCGACGGCGCCCGCTGCTTCACGTCGACGTTCCAGCTCACCCCCGGGAAGGCGTCGAGCAGCTCCTCCAGGGTCGGCACCCGCAGGCCTCGACCCAGGAAGGGTCGGCCCCCGTCGCGGTCGACGAAGCCCCAGCCCACGTCGCAGCGCCGCAGCTCCTCCAGCGTCGCCCGGCGTATCACCACGGGCACGCCCGCCATGCGAGAGAGCGTCGCGTCGTGCGAGGCCACGACGTGTCCGTCGGCGGTGAGGTGCAGGTCGGTCTCCAGCGCGTCGGCCCCCAGCTCCAGGGCGCGAGCGAAGGAGGGGAGCGTGTTCTCGGGCTGCTCGGAGGCGGCCCCCCGGTGGGCGTAGAGGAGTGGCACCGGCGGAGAGTATCGCCCTATTGGCGCTGCGCGTCGGTCGCGCGTTGCAGTAGCTTCGCGCCGATGCGTTGGCTGGTAGAGCTCGGGTTGCGCGCGGGGCCCGCGCTGCTCGTCCCGCTGCTCGCCTCCCTGCTCGCCCTCTCGGCGGCCTCGCTCCGGGCCTCGAAGCGAGCGCGCCTCCGAGGTCGACTGGGCTCGGCGCTGCGCTCCCTGGGCGAGCCGACGCCAGAGCCCTTCGCCGAGCCCGACCGGGTGGTCACCCTCGACGCGACCTGGGCCCGCGACCCCGCCGCCGAGGGGCGCGCATGGCTCTCCCTCGGCGACCAGCGGGTGCTGCTCGAAGGCGCGCGGAGGCTGCTCGTGGCGACCGTCGAGCCCTGGCACCCCGCCGGCCGACGATCGCTCGCCCGCGGCGCCAGGGTGCGAGCCCGCGGGCTGCTCCGCCGCGTCGACGACGCATGGACCCTCACGCCCGACGGGGACGCGATCTCCCTCGCGGCGCTCGGCCCGTCGCAGGTGCGCGACGCCCCCAGCGGGCCCTGGGCGCTGGCCACCCTCGGGCTCTCCACCCTGCTGCTCGTCGCCGTGGTGCTGGGCGGGGGCTACGGCCTGGCGCACGTCGACCCCTCGCCGCAGCCCATCGCGATGACCCCTCACGGCCTCCGCTGGGAGTCGCGCTGGACGGCGCGGCAGCGCACCCTGCTGCTGCTGGCCCGGCTGAGCCCGCTGCACCACCGGGCCGCGCAGCGACGGATCGTCGCCGGCCGCACCCACGAGCGCCCCATCCCCTGGCTCGACGTGCGCGAGATGCACCGGGTGCGCGGGGCGATCCACGCCCGGGGCGACTGCTCGCTCGAGGCGGACTTTCTCCGTCGCACCGCCCAGGAGCCTCCGGGCGACGACCGCTGCGGGCTGCGCGACCGCATCGACGCCCACCCCATGGTGAGGGCCGTCCGGGAGGAGAGCGGGCGCACGGCCACGGTGCCCGAGGGGGGCTTCGCGTGCATGGATCGCCACGCCGCCACGCTGCGCTCCTCGCTGGCGGACCCGACGTTCCCCATGCTGCTCCGCGAGGCGGCGAACTGCGTCCGAGACGCGGCGGCGGTGTGCGCCTCGACGGGCTGTCCCGACGCCGTCACGGTCGACCTCGCCCGACTGGTGATCGAGCACCGCATCGCCCTCCGCGCCACGACGCACGGAGCGACGATCCGCCCCGCGTGGTGGCGTCGCCCCTCGCTGCTCCGCGCGACCCTCCGTCGCCTGGCCTCGGTGGCGACCTCGCTGGCCGTCGACACCCTCGACGCCCGCTTCGCCCGCGGCCAGGACTGGCCCCAGGGCTTCACCTGGGCCTCGGTGGCGGAGGTGATGCGCGCCGCTCCGAGCACGTCGCGTGGCTACCGCCCCATCGTGGCCCACTTCCCCGGCGTCGGGGTCGAGCTCTCCGAGCTCGACAACCCATGGAGCTCGCCCGCGCTGAGAGCGCCCTCGTCCAACGCCCGCCTGGCGGCGCTGGTCGAGTGGTGGCGCCTCGGCGAGTACGCCCCCGCGAGGGACGCCCCCGCCCGCGAGCGCTCGGCGCTGGTGCTCCGAGCCGTCGCGGCCGCGAGCGGTCGTCGCCTGGGGGCGGTGATCGAGGCCCTCGGCGACCCGACGGTGGACTCCGTGGAGGCCCTCGCGCTGGTGGCCTACCGCCTCACCAGCGAGCGGGAGCTGGCCGACGCGTGGCTGCGCGCCGCGCCGGTCTTCCTGCCGCCCGAGGCGAGCGACCGGGCGGCGCGGTGTCGGCTGCGCACGGCGCTGCGGCAGGCGGCGCAGCGGCTGCGGCGGGCGGAGCTTCTGGAGGAGATGCCGTGGGCGGGCTCGAGCGCTCGGGCGTGCGCCTTCGGGAGCGATGTCCCGGTCGACGCGACGCCGTAGCGCCGTGGCTCAGCGGGCGGGCGTGTTGGCGGGCGTCGTCGGAGCGTTCACGTCGAGCTCCACCCCTCGGATCGCCTCGACCAGCCGCACCCGGCGCTCGCCGACCTGGGTGTCGAGCTCGACGATGCGACGGATGGTCTGGTCGATCTCCGTGGCGGTGCGGGCGAGGCGCGCGGTGAGCTGGGCGCGGAGGTCCGCCGCGGCCGGGTTGCGCTGGATCGCCAGGAGGTTGCCCCGGGTCTCCTCGGCGTTGCGCTGGAGGTCATCGCGCCGGGTGACCTGGTTGTCTCGCTGCTGGGTGAGCTCGGCGATCTGGCGCCGCAGGTCGAGTGCGGAGCGCAGGGTGGCGGCGATGGCGTCGGGCGGATGGCCGTCGCGCAGGTACGCGGTGAGCGCGTCGGCGGCCTGGTCGTTGGAGAGGTCGGCGTTGACGGTGAAGGGCCTTCGCGCGGTGACCACCACCTCGCTGCGCCCGTGCGAGTCGATGGTGGTCGGGACGAGCGCGTTGCCGTTGCTGGTCTCGGTGCCGGTCGGGGGCTCGAAGAGCTGCGCGCCGTCGAGGGCGTGGCGGTAGAGCAGGCGCACCGAGTGGTCGAGCCCGTTGCGGGCGCGGTAGGTGGTGCGGGTGACGCTGTAGCGCTCGATGGTGAGGGTCTCCCGCACCATGCGCACGAGGCGCGCGCCCTCGACGGCGGAGGTCTGCGACGACTCGACGGCGACGCCGCGCTCCAGGGAGAAGGGCACCGTGGTGGTCGCCCCGTCGGGCAGCGACTCCATCATCCCCTGGCCGAGGAAGGCGTTGTGCTCGAAGATCGCGATGGGGCCGCGCTCGAGGGTGCCTCCGGTGCGGTTCTCGAAGCGGGCGACGTGGAAGGGGTGGGCGCCGGAGTCGCCGACGCCGGGGTCCGGGGCGAAGAGGTACATCTGCTCGCCAGGGACGTCCCTCGCGACGAGCATCACCATGGTGGCGCTCCGGTCGGGGATGGTGACCGTCTGCGGGAGGTCGTAGCGGGTCGCGCCGCCCTGCACCGCGAGCGCGGCGAGCGCGGCGAGGTTGCGCGGCGTGGAGCTCGGCGGCGGCGGCGGGGCCTGCATCGAGGGTACGGGCTGGCGGTAGTAGCCTCCCGCCATCGGGGCCGCCGGCGCCGTGGTGGCCGATGGGCGCCTCGGGGCGCGAGAGCGGGTCGCGACGCCTCCTCCGCGGCCGTACCCGCTGCCGCCCTCGTCATCCATCTCCGCGGTCGGCATTCCGGTGGCGGGCGTCGGGGCGGCGGCGGGAGCGGCGATCTGCCGCTGCTCCTCCTGGGCGAGGGTGGTGTCGCTCTGCGGTACGGCGTCGATCACCGCGCCCCGGTCGGTCACCGTCGGCCGCACCGGGATCACCGGCGTCGCCAGCTCCGAGCGGAACGACACCGGCGAGCCCGACACCAGCGAGAGGTTCACGTTGGACCAGTCCTCTCCCGAGAGGTTCTGCACGATGCCCCAGGCCTGCACCTGCGGCTGCGCTCCCTGGAAGACCAGCCGGTAGGTGGGCCGCCAGATGGGGGTCTCGACGGTGTAGCCCACGACGAGGTCGTGCTCCCGGCCGTCGAGGGCGAGCCTCACGTTGCGCCGTCGCTCCGGGGCCGGCGGCGCGTCGGCGGCCTGCTCCTCGGGCATCGGGAAGGCCGCGGAGCGCACGCTGCTGCCGCCCTGCTCCATGACCGCGAGCGTGGCGAGGAAGTCCCCTACCTCCGACTGCGAGACCCGGAAGTTCACCGCATCGCCCTCGACGCGGCCCTGGCGCTCGAAGTAGCCGACGCCGTTCCGGTAGACCACCACGCGTCGGAGCGGGAGCGTGGGGCCCGTCTCCACGGCGGGTCGCCGGGCGCACCCGAAGGCGCCGAAGAGCGAGAGGGAGAGGATGGCGGCCGCGTGGGAGCGGCGCGAAGGGGCTGAGCGGGCGATGGACATGACGACTGACCTCCGATGGGCGGAGACACCCGCGAGGGCGCGTGGTCCTTGGGTGCCGCCGTCGGTTGGTCTATCAAACAATGCCCCGGCGCTGGGGGGGCGTCGGAGGGCTTACTGCGTGTCGAACACGAACGACCCGGTGACGTGCTGCTGGCCGCTCGGCCCGGCGAAGGTCGCGTCGAAGGTGAGCCTCCGGGTGTCCTCCGTGGGGCCGGCGGACACGTCGACGACGACCTCGTCGGCGCTGCGGTCGTAGCTGAACTGGTTGAGCCGCGGGCCCGAACAGCCCAGCGCGGACACATGCAGCGCCGGCGCCCCGGTGGTCGTCCGGGTCGACGTGCGGCTGCGGCTGTTGAACACCATGTGCGCGCCCGGCACGAGCGACGGGTGGTGCAGCGAGCCGGTGACGCTCAGCTGCGTCATGGCCCACCATCGGTCGGCGGTGTTCTCGGCGTCGATGCGCACCGAGCTCGACGTGGTGCCGTAGTCGCTCCCGGCGATCGTGGCCTGGGCGCCGTCGAAGCCCTCGACCTGGCCGAGGTCACCGCGGAAGGTGTCCGCCCTCCCGCTCCAGCGCACGGCGTTCGTCGAGGTGGTGCCTCCGTAGTCGCCCCGGGTCGACGGGGGCGTGTCGGCGCTGTCGTCGCCGAAGTCGTAGTAGCAGCCGCCCATCACCAGCGCCCCGATGGGGAGAGCCAGGGTGCCAACGATCCATCGCATGTGCGTCATCGTGTCCTCCGCCCGGCGACCTTAGCGAATGCGGTGCCAGCTGTCTCGGAGCGGCGCCGAGAGCGGAAGCGCCCCTCCGCGGCTCACTCTCGCATGGCTAGCGCAGCAGCCGCCGGGTCCAGGTCGAGCTGCCACCTGCCCAGGCGGTTCTCTCCCTCCAGGGCGAGGGCGAGGGCGTCGAGGTACTGCTGCCTACTCCACGAGATGGCCCCGAAGCGCACCAGGTGGTCGGTGCGCGTCTGGCAGTCGACGAAGTCGAAGCCCCATCGGTGCAGGTTGGCCAGCAGCGTGGCGAAGGCCACCTTCGAGGCGTCGGGGGCGAGGGCGAACATCGACTCCCCGAAGAAGGCCCGCCCCAGCGCGAGGCCGTAGAGCCCGCCCACCAGCGTGCCGTCCTGCCACGCTTCGATGGAGTGGGTGTATCCCATTCGATGCAGCTCGACGAAGCCCTCGCGCAGCTCCGGGATGATCCAGGTGCCCTGCTGGCCGGGGCGCGGCACCGCGGAGCAGGCGTCGATCACCGCCTCGAAGGCCGTGTCGCAGCGCACCTCGTAGACCCCGCGGCGCATCTGCTTGCGGAGGCTCTTGGGCAGGTGCGCCTCGGAGGGCAGCACCACCCAGCGGGGGTCGGGGGAGAACCAGAAGAGCGGCAGCGTGTCCGAGAGCGGCCACGGGAAGATCCCGCTGCGGTAGGCGAGCAGCAGCCGCGCGGGGGAGCAGTCGCCGCCCACGGCCACGATGCCGTCGGCGTCGGCGCTGTGGGGGGAGGGGAAGCGCAGCGAGGGGCTCAGCCAGCGGATCGCCATCGGAGCTACGACTTCTAGAAGCGCGGGAGCGGCTGGCCGCGCACCCGGGCGAGCACGTTGTTGTAGACGTCCTGGAGGTAGATCGCGGCCTCCGGGCCCCCGGCGCCGCTCGATCGGATGTGCCGCACCATCTCGATGTCGGTGGTGCTGGCGTCGACCTGGCGGGCGACGATGTCGCCGCGGAGCACGTCGATGAAGGTGCTGCCGAAGGTCTTCTGGTAGATCGCGCTCACCGCGGTGGGCGCCGCCTCGGAGCCGTCGTTGGGGCCGAGCCGCCACGACATGTCGAACTCGATGGTCACGAGGTCGTGCACGACGTTGTGAACCCGGTAGCTGAAGGGGTACTCCGGCTCGCTGTTGGGGGTGACGGTGTACTCCGAGACGCGCCGCCGGTCGGTGGTGACGTCGGGGTCGCGGAGGGCCTCGTAGACGCGCGCCAGCGGGGCGTGGACGTAGCCGCGCCCCTGGGCCCACTCGTAGTCCGCCCCTTCGCCCACGCGGGTGACGAAGACCTCCGGGTGGGGGTCGCTGGCCGTCGCCGGAGGGAGCGGCACGGTCACGGCCTCGAAGGGCTGCAGCCCCGGAGGAAAGGTCGTCGCCTCGTCACCGCCACAGCCGGCTGAGAGCCCGAGGAAGAGCACGGTGGAGAGAGCAGATGCCCGCCGCTTCATGGGCCGACCATAGCGCAGGTGCTCTCGATCCGACGACCGGCTGACAACATTGAAGCCCCTGCCAATCAGCGCGGCGGAGGCTGCGCGGTGCCACCGTCGCGACGCACCTCGGGCCCTCTCGGAACCTCCATCGGCGGCGTCTCGCTCCCGCCGAGGGAGGCGCACGCGGTGGCGCGCTCGACCTCGACGGCCGAGCCGTTGGGGCCGTAGCAGACGTGCATGGCCGAGGGGACATCAGGGAGGGCGGCGGCCGCCGCGGACGCATCGGGAGGTGGTCGATGCGCCCGCGACGGACACGCGCTCAAAAGGAGGAAGGCGAGGAGGGGAGATCGAGGCACGGGCGCGACCGTGGCACAGGTCGCGCGCCGGGGTCACGAGGCGTTGCCGCGGGTCTTCACCTCGATGGTGCGGGCCTTCGCCTCCGCGCGCTTGGGGAAGCGGATGGTGAGCACGCCGTCGGCGTAGCTGGCCTCGGCGCTCTCGCTCGCCACGCGGCCCGGTAGACGGAAGGTGCGGGTGACCTCGCCGTAGCCTCGCTCGGCGAGGTGGTAGACGGTGCGGCCGTCGTCCGCGGGGGCGGTGCGCGTGGCCTTGATGGTCAGCACGTTGTTCTCTACGCCGACCTGTACGTCGGACTGGTTCACCCCGGGGAGGTCGACGCGGAGGGTGATGTCCTCCTCGTTCTCGAAGACCTCCGCGGGCGCCTCGGGGCGAGGGCGGTGGGCGAAGGACTTGTCCTGGAAGATCCGCTCCACCTCACGGTCGAGGCCACGGAGGGAGGAGTCGATGCCGAAGGGACGCCAGAGGGTCATCATGGTGGTTTCTGCCTTTCCAGCCGAAGCGTTCTTTGGTCCTGTGCTTCGGCGACATCCCCAGCAGAAACACCGCGCACGGAGCGTCAAATCGCCTCCGCGATTTTTGTCCGGGTCGCTGTGATACTGTCGCGCCGCCGTCGGCCGCGAACCCTCCGAACGAAGACCACGAAGGCGCCTTTCTGATGTTGGCCCTGCTCGTCCGCGTCGATAATTTCCAGGACAACTCATCCCGCTCGTTCGCGTTCGCCAAGACGCCGGTGCGCATCGGTCGCAACGCCCTCAACGACCTGCCGCTGCCCTTCCCCTTCGTGTCGCAGTGGCACGCGGTGGTGGCCTTCGACCAGAGCAACGCGGCCTACTACGACCTCGGCTCCACCAACGGCACCACTGTCGGGGGGCAGCGCCTCGCGCCCAACCAGCCGGTGGGCATCCCGGGGCCCGAGTACGAGTTCCGCATCGGGGCGCTGAGGTTGACCTTCCAGCTCGCCAACGTGCCCGAGCAGATGATCACCCAGTCGGCCTCGACCAACGCCGACTCCACCGTGGTCTCCGCGGGGCTCCTCAAGAGCACCCAGTCCAGGGTCGCCGGGGGCGCCTCGGGCCACCCCTCCATCGAGAACGACGTCTCCTCGACCATGATGATCGACACCGCGTCGATCATGGCCAGCCACGCCGCGGCGCAGACCGCCCGGCCCTCGATGATGGGCCCGGCGCGCAACCAGATCCTCGCGCTGCGCCCCCTCTACGCCGCGCACCGCCGCGCCTGGCAGGACCTCCAGCAGGGCCTCGTCAACGCCCTCTCGCAGGTGCCCACGGCGCAGGTGCCGGCGGCGATCACCCTCTTCGCCGAGAGCTTCCCCGAGGTCGCCTCCGAGCCGCAGTTCAAGGCCCTCGCCCAGTCGCAGAACGTCCCCCTCCCGGGCGATCAGGAGGGCTCCGGCGGGGCCGCCGGGCAGCTGGTGCAGCAGCTCGCGCAGTACCTCGTCCCGTCTCGGCCTGCGCCGCAGTCGCCGCAGGAGATGGAAGGGTTCCTGGTGAGGGCGCTCGCGGCGCTGGAGACCTTCGGCACCGCGTACGTGAGCCTGCGTCGCAGCCAGGAGGAGTTCGGCACCGAGATGGTCGGCTCGCAGCGCCGCAGCGCCGACCCGACGCCCATCGAAGACGCGCAGGACCCTCGCCCCGTGCTCGAGTACCTCCTCGACTGGACCGGCGACGGCGACGCCCGGATGCAGCAGCTCCGCGGTCAGTACGCCGAGATCATGACCCACCAGGTCGCCCTCCTCGGCGCCGTGATGGAGGGCGTCCGCAAGCTGCTCCAGGTGCGGCTCTCTCCCGTCGGCATCATGCGCCACGTCGACGGCGAGGCCGGGGCCTTCAGCTTCGGCCCCTTCAAGGCCGCCGCGGCGTGGAAGCGCTACCTGGCCCTCCACGACGAGCTCACCGAGGACAAGGAGATCACCTCCGCCATCTTCGGCCGCGACTTCGCCCGGGCGTACTCCGCCGCGCTCGGAGAAAACTTCGCTGACAACGATCCGAGGCGTGTACCATCCGGCCGGGGTCATTGATCCGGCCCTGAAGCTCTTCTGTCTTCTGGCGCGCAGGGGTTGTCGTTCCCATGAGAGTGCTCTCCACCCACGGGGTTGTTCGTTGGTTCGGGCTCTGCGCCGCGCTGGGCCTCGCCGGCGCGGTCGTCGCGTCCGCGTGTTCGAGCAACCGCCCGCCTCCCGCCGCTCCGCTGCCTGTCCCGATGGTGTGCGCCGTGGCGGCGCCCCCCTCGGTCGCCGGCGCCGTGCCCACGCTGCGCGCCGACGCCTGGGCCCGGCTGCTCATCCGCGGCTACACCCCCGGCATGGCGCAGGGCAACGTGCGCGACTGCACCGACCAGCCGGTCGCGTGGCGCGAGCCCACCATCCGCTGCCGCGAGTCCGCCGAGCCGAGCGCCCCGGTGCCGCAGCGCCCCCTCACCGAAGACGACGTGGTCGTCCAGCGCCTCTCCCCCAGCCTCCGCCTGGTATGGGTCATCGTCGACCGCTTCGACAACGGCGAGGCCGTCGGCCCGGTGGCCCTCGCGGAGTTCACCGGCGACCGCGTCGGGGTGCGCGCCATCGGCACGCTCCGCACCTTCCCCCGCCGCCCCAGGCTCAGGCTCGAGTCCATCGGCGCGCGCCGGGTGCTCATCGGCGAAGGGGAGGTCTGCGCCGACGAGAACAACCCGCTCACCTGCCGCCGCCAGGCGCGGCTGATGATGCTCCAGGGTGACCGCTTCGTGGCCGAGCCGCTGCGCACCGCGAGCGGTCGCTGCCTCGGGCCGGCGCGCTTCGAATACAAGAAGGAGTACTCCGTGGTCGTCGCGGAGACGGGCTGGGAGCGCACCTTCGAGCTGCAGACCTCGCTGCAGTACCGCGCCGAGGGGGTGCAGGTGAGCGAGCAGGTGATCGTCTCCGACCGCGACCGCGCGAGGCCGCAGGTGCCGGCGCGCATCTTCCGCCGCGCGGCGGCCGACCGGGCGATCTACGTGATCAACAACGCCTTCGTGGCGAGCGACCCCTCCCTCTGGAACCGCGTGCTCCGCGTCGACGCGCGCACCGGCATCGTGCGCGACGGCGGCCTCGGCGACGCGAGCAACGACGCCCCCGACGCCGACGACGAGGCGGACATGGACCTCATCGGCACGGGCCTCTGAGAATCTCTCTCCCCCTTCGCAGACCTCTTCCTGATCCCCCTCTCATAGGTTTGGAGTGACGGTGATGAGCACAGACGACAAGACGGGCGTGCGGGTGCGTTGGCTCGTGGCGGGCGCGTTCACCGCGAAGCCCTCCGGGCGGCGCTTCACGGTGTCTCCCAACAGCTTCGCGCCCACCCTCGAGGCGGCCGCGCTGAAGGTCGACGCGACGGTGCCCGACCGCCTCGGCGACGGGGCGAAGCGCTCCTACCCGGTGGCCTTCGGCTCGCTCAAGGCCTTCCAGGCCAGCGACGTGATCGCCTCGGTCCCTGCCCTGGCGGGGCTCTCCGCGCTGGGCGCCTCGCTGGCGCAGACCGACGCGACGAAGCGCCCCGACCCGGTGACGGCGGTGGCGAGGGTCATCGAGCTGGTGGGCGACGGCAAGCTGGCCGCGGCGCTCAAGACGAAGCTCAACGTGACCCCGCCCGCTCCCTCGGCGGCGCCCGCCCCGGCGGCGGCGCCCGCGTCGACCACGCTCGACTCGCTGCTCTCGGCGGACAGCACCCCCGTGGCGCCCCCTTCCGCGGGCACGGCGGTGAGCAGCTTCCTCAAGGCGATGCGAGGGCCCTCGACGACGGCGACGCAGCCCGCCGCGGGGCGCGGGGCGAGGGACGTGATCGAGGCCGAGGTGTTCGGCACCGCGGTGGACATCCTGCGCTCGCCCGAGGTGTCGGCGCTGGAGTCGGCCTGGCGAGGCCTCAAGCTGCTGGTGGACCAGTGCCCCGAGAACGCGGGCATCGGCGTCGAGGTGCTGGACGTGGACGCCGCCGGGACGCTCGACGCGATCCGCGCGGCGCTGCCGGAGGTGCCCGAGGACGAGGCGCCGGACGCGATCTTCGTGTTCGACGCGGTCGATGACCCGGCTCGCTTGCAGGAGCTGGCCAACCTCGGCGCGGACAACGACATCCCCGTGGTGGCGGGCGTGACCTCCGCGCTCTTCGGACAGAAGGACCCGCACGCGGTCTCGGCGCGCATCGAGGACGACGACGGCTCGCTCCCGTCGGCGTGGAAGGAGCTCCGCGCCGACGAGGCCTCTCGCTGGCTCGCGGTGGTGAGCAACCGCCCGGTGCTCCGCACCGAGGGGACGGGCGCGGCGCGGCGGGTGGTGTTCGGATCCCCCGTGGCGGCGCTGGGGGCGATGCTCTCGGCGAGCTACCACAAGAGCGGCGCCTTCGCGCGCATCGTCGGGCCGCAGGGTGCCCTCAAGGCCGCCGGCTCGTACGAGCTGCCCAGCGGCCGGGACGCGGGCAACCTGGTGCCGACGGAGACCTTCTACTCGATCAGGGCCCAGAGCCGGCTGGCCGAGCTCGGGATCATCGGCCTCGGCAGCGGCCGCAACAGCGACGCGATCATCCTGTCGTCGATGCCGACGGCGCGGAAGGGCGACGACGTGGTGCCGCTCTCGGCGCAGGTGCTCACCGGGCGCGTGGTGCGCTTCGCCCGCTGGGTGCTGGCGCAGCTCCCTCCGGGCGCCGAGGAGCCCGAGGTGAAGCTGCTCTTCGAGCAGGCAGCGGCGGTGTTCCTCTTCCCGACGGCGCAGGAGGCGGCGCGGCTGGAGGCCCAGGTGGTGACCCAGGGCGAGCAGCGCAGCGTGGTGCTGTCGGTGAGCGCCCGGGCCGACCTCGCGGGCATCCCCTTCCACCTCGCCTTCGGCCTGCCGCTCAAGTGAGCGTCGGCCTCACCTCCCCATCAACCGCCTGAACGCCTTCCCCCTCGCCAGCAGCGCCGCCGAGGGCGCTCGCCGCAGCGCCTCGGAGAGGTCCAGCGCCAGCTCGAACAGCATGGTCATGGCGGCGCTCGACTCCTGAGGCGCTCGCTCGAAGCACGGCCAGATCAGCCCGATGCCCTCCTCGACAAGCCCGAGGGCCTCGGCTCGCCCAAGCCCCTCGTCGAGCGTCGCGTCGAGCGCGGTGAGGCTGCTGGCGAGGTGCAGCCCGAAGGCCTCGGGCCTCTCCCGCACCAGCGTCCCATAGAGCCCCGCGGCCTCGCGGGCGGCGCTCCTCGCCTCCCTCCTGCGGCCCAGGCTCCGGAGCGCGTTGCCCATGTTGTGGAGGCTCATGGCGAGGCCCGGGAGGAAGGCCTCCGGGCTGCGCTGCGCCAGCGCCCGGTGAGCGTCGACGGCCTCGCGGGAGGCGGCCAGCGCCTCGGTCTTGCGGCCCGCGCCGAGCAGCGCGATGGCCTCGTCGTTGAGGCTCCTCGCCAGATCGGGCAGCCAGGCGTCCGGGTCGCGCTGGGCCAGCGCGCGGTAGCGGTCGACGGTCTCTCGGGCGGACATCGCTGCTACATGGCGTGTATCCGAGGCCTGCGCTACTCCCTCTCCCATGCACCCAGCCCTCACCTACGCCCTGGTCTCCGTGGCAGTCGCGGCCTTCCTCGCGGCGTGGTGGGTCGACGGTCGGCCCGACGGCCACCGCCTCGCGGGCTGGCGCCGCTACACCCTCGTCGCGCAGGCCGCCGCGGTCGCGCTCGCGGTGCTGGTGCTGCGCCCCGGTCGGGGCACCCACGACGCGCCCGCGGCCTTCGCCGCGGCCATCGGCAATGGCACCCCCGCGCTCATCGACGTCTACAGCAACTGGTGAGGCCCCTGCCTGGTGGCACGGCCGTCGGTCGACGGTCTCGAACGAGCGCTTCATGGACGGATGGCGGTGGTGAGGGTGGACATCGAGTCGCCCGCCGCACAGATGGTGGTGCGTCGCTACGGGCTGCGGGCGACGCCGACCTACGTGCTGGTCGACGGCCAGGGCAACGAGGTGTGGCGCCAGGTCGGGGGATCGCCCGACCGCTCCGTCATCGAGCAGCGCCTCGCAGGGCTCGCTCCCTCGCGACGCTGATCGCCCCCATTGCGCTGGCGCAGCCACTGAGGAAAGACGCGGCACCGCGGTCGGGACGCGATGTATGGTGCGCGCATGGTCAGCAATCGTTGGGTGAAGTGGGTCGCTCTCGCGGCCGTGCTGTCGGCGGGCTGTAGCGACGGTGACGCCCCCGTGGTGGACCCCGACGCGGGCTTCTTCAAGGACGACGTCGGGGCCGTCGAGGACACCGGCTCCGGGGAGGAGGATGCCCTGGAGGCGGACGTTCCGGTCAGCCCGACGGACGTGCCTGCGGTCGATGTCCCGGTCAGCCCGACGGACGTCCCCGTGGCGAGCGATGTCGCCGTCGATGTGGGCGCTCCCGTCGACCTCGGGGTCACGCCCGACGTCCCCGCGACGCCCGACACCGGCGCCCCGATGGATGTCCCGTCGCCCATCGATGTACCGCTGGACGCCCCCCGCCTCGACGCGGTCTCGCCGATGGACCTTCCCCGCGTCGACACGGGCTCGACGGTGGACGTCCCGGTCGACGCCGGTCGCCTCGACACCGGGACCACCTGCGGCGCCCCCGGCCAGCCCTGCTGCGGGCTTCGCACCTGCGAGGCCGGCGCCGAGTGCTCGGGCTTCCTCGGGGGCGTGAACACCTGCCAGGCCTGCGGCGGCGCGGGCCAGCGCTGCTGCCAGCGCACGACCCCCGCCTGCGGCGCTTCGCTGCTCTGCGGCCGTGACAGCTTCTGCCAGGCCTGCGGCGCTCCCGGCCAGCCCTGCTGCGGAACCACCTGCGCGGCGGGCTCCACCTGCAACGGCTCCACCTGCACGGCCTGCGGCGGCCCCGGCCAGACATGCTGCTCCGGGCGCCTCTGCGGCACCGGCTACCAGTGCTCGCTGCTCACCAACAGCTGCCAGGCCTGCGGCGGCCCCGGCCAGACCTGCTGCGCCGGGTCGACCTGCTCCTCGGGCCTCGCCTGCCGCAGCAACACCTGCCAGGTGTCCACCTGCGGAGACGCGGGTCAGACCTGCTGCGGCGGAAGCACCTGCAACGGCGCGACGCTCACGTGCAGCGGCGGGTCGTGCGTCGCCTGCGGCACCAGCGGTCAGCCCTGCTGCGCCGGCAGCACCTGCAACGTCGGCCTCGCCTGCGCCAGCGGCACCTGCTCGTCGTGCGGGGCGTCGGGCGAGGTCTGCTGCGGCGGAAGCACCTGCAACGTCGGCCTCAGCTGCTCGTCCACCAACCGCTGCGGCACCAGCGTGCGCTGCGGCAGCCGCCTCCAGCCCTGCTGCGCGGGCAACACCTGCAACCTCGGTCTTCGCTGCTCGGGCAGCATCTGCTTCTGATCGCTCCCTCCATTCACCAGCGCGGCGTTCGGAGCGCTCCGAGCGCCAGCTGACCCGTCCGGTCGCTGCCCCAGCAGCGCAGCGTCCCGTCCATCATCCGAGCGCAGGTGTGGTTGGTGCCCGCGGCGATCTCCGCCACGCCCGAGAGATCGCGCACCGTCACCGGCGAGGGCCGCGAGCCCCCCTGCGAGTCGTCGCCGCACTGCCCGTAGTCGTTGTTGCCCCAGCAGCGCACCGTGCCGTCCGTCCTCCGGGCGCAGGTGTGAAACTCCCCGGCCGCCAGCTGCGCCACGCCCGTCAGCCCGGCGACCTCGATCGCGCTGGGGCGAGGGCTCGTCGTGGTGCCGTCCCCCACCTGCCCGGCGGAGTTGCGGCCCCAGCAGGCCACCGTACCGTCGGAGCGCAGGGCGCAGGTGTGGCTGTAGCCTCCGACGAGGGCGGTCACGTTGCCCGTCCCCGGAACCGCCGTGGACACCCAGCGCGCCGTGGTGGTGCCGTCGCCGAGCTGCCCGTCGTCGTTGGCTCCCCAGCACCGCGCCGCGCCCGCGCTCGTCCACGCGCACGCGTGAAACAACCCCAGCCCCACCCCCGCCGCGCCGCTCAGCCCCACCACCGGGCTGCTCGCCCGAGGGATCCCGTACATCCCCGCGGAGTTGATCCCCAGCCTCCCGTTGTTGTTGCTCCCCCAGCACCGCACGCTCCCTCCCGAGAGGGCGCACGCGAAGGTCTGCCCCAGCCCGAGGTCGGTCACCCCGCTCAGCCCGAGCGCCACCGTCGGCGTCGCGCGCGTGCCCCCCTCGGTGCCGTCTCCGATCTGTCCGTCGCTGTTGTATCCCCAGCAGCGCACCGTCCCGTCGGTCATCCTCGCGCAGGTGCCGAAGCTCCCCGCCGCGAGCGCCGCGGCGCCCGTGAGCCCGCTCACCGCGACGGGCACGTGCCGCGACCTCGCCGTGACGCCATCGCCGAGCTCGCCGGTGTTGCCGCTGCCCCAGCACTGCGCCGATCCGTCTGCGAAGCGGGCGCAGGTGTGCTCGCCGCCCGCCGCGACCTGCACCGCGCCGGCCCGTACGCCCAGCGCCGCCTCCGGGGTGCGGTGGCCCGAGAGGCCCGCGTCGTCGCCAAGCTCTCCCGCCGCGTCGCTTCCCCAGCAGCGGACGCTCGCGTCCATCCGTCGGGCGCAGGCGTGGTTGCCTCGCGCCGTGACCTCCGTCACCGCCCCGAGCCCGGGCACCACCGTCGGGGTCATCTGGGCGCCGCCGAGGGTTCCGTCTCCCATCTGCCCGAGGGCGTGGGTGCCCCAGCAGAGCACGGCCCCGTCGGTGCGCCGGGCGCACGTGAACGAGGCGCCCGAGGTGAGGCTCGCCACCCGGTCGAGCCCCAGCACGGCGACGGCTGCGTCGCGGCGTGTGCTGGTGCCGTCGCCGAGGTCGTAGCCGCTGTTGTCCCCCCAGCAGCGAGCGGTCCCGTCGGAGCGCCATGCGCAGGAGTGGAAGCTGCCGAGGGAGACCCCCACGGCGCCGCTCAGCCCCTGGACCATCACCGGAGACAGCGCCCGATCCACCCCGGCGCCCGCGCCGCTCTGGCCCTGGAAGTTCATCCCCCAGCAGCGCGCCGTGCCGTCGGAGAGCACCGCGCAGGTGTGAGCGACCCCCGAAGAGATCGACACCACCCCGCTCAAGCCCGGAACCATCGTCGGAGTCAGCACCGACCCGGTCTGGGTCCCGAGGCCCATCTGCCCGCTGAGGTTGGTGCCCCAGCAGCGCACCGTCCCGTCGGTGAGCCGGGCGCAGGTGAAGTTCTCCCCCAGGGAGAGTTCTGCGACGCCGCCGAGACCGACGACCGCGCGAGGAGTCAGCCCGAGGCCCCCGGCCGTCCCGCCGCCGAGCTGCCCGCTGCTGTTGCGCCCCCAGCACTGCGCCGTCCCGTCGGCCAGGCGGGCGCACGCGTGGGTGTTGCCCGCCACGATCTGCACGGCGTTGCCCAGGCCGATCACCGGCGTCGGTCGCCATCGCCCGGTGCGCGTCCCGCCGGTTCCGTCGCCGAGCTGCCCGTTCTCGTTGTTGCCCCAGCAGCGCGCCGCGCCGTCGACCAGCCGGGCGCAGGTGAAGTCCGTGCCCGCCGCCACCTGAGCCACCTGGGTGCAGGCTCCGCGGCTGCACACCCCGGCGCAGCGCACGCCGCAGGCGCCGCAGTGGGCGCTGTCGCTCGCGGTGTCGGTGCACACGTCGCCGCAGAGGCGACGGGGAGAGACGCAGCCCACGTCGGGGGTTCCGGCGTCGACCGGACCGGTGTCGGGAGCGCCCGCGTCTCGGCCCACGTCTGTCGCGACATCGAGCACCACCGGGACATCCACCACGTCGAAGCCCGCATCGCGCGCCCCGGCATCGACCCCGACATCGACAGGAGCGCCACGGTCCGCGGGCACATCGACCGTGGGCACATCGACGGCGGGCACATCGACGATGGGCGCATCGACGACGGGCACATCGACCCTCGGGACATCGACCGTGGGTGCATCGACCCTCGGGACATCGACCCTCGGGACATCGACCGGGCTGCCGAGGTCCATGACGACGACGTCGTCGACGGGGGTCTCCGCGTCCGAGGTGGGACCGACAGGCGCCGGGTCCGACGAGCAGGCAGCGGCAGCGGCGATGAGCAGGGGGAGGGCGGCGCGGCGGATCATGGGCAATCCGTTACTGCGCGGCTCGGCCTTTGGGTAGTGGCCCTCCGTGTACGCTCCGATCGCCGTGCCCCCACGCTCCATCCGCCTTCGCATCGCCGCCCTCGCGCTCTCTGCGGCCCTCGCCGCTTGTGACGACGGGCCCCAGGTGAACCCCATGGACAGCTCCCGCTCCTACGTCGCCGAGGCCTTCACGCCCACCGCGGCGACCCGCGCCTACTGCGGCGCGGCCGACGCCGACGCCATCGAGGCCCGCATCACCGCCCTGCTCTCGGCCCTCACCCCCGCGGAGAAGGTCGCCCTCATGCACGGCCACACCCTCGGGCTCGTCGAGCATACGTGGGAGCTTCCGGGCAACGAGGCCCACCGCATCCCAGGGCTCCACATGCTCGACGGGCCGCGCGGCCTCAGCGCCTTCACCCAGGTCGAGGCCACGGCCTTCCCGGTGGCCATGATGCGAGGCGCCACCTGGGACCCGTCGCTCGAGCGCCGCGTGGGAGAGGCCATCGCCGAGGAGGTGCGCTCCCTCGGCGTCGACGTGCTGCTCGCGCCCACCATGAACATCCTCCGCCACCCCCGCTGGGGCCGCGCCCAGGAGACCTACTCCGAGGACACCCACCACCTCGGCGCCATGGCCGTCGCCTTCATCGAGGGCGTGCAGTCGCGAGGGGTGCTCGCCAGCGCCAAACACTTCGCCGCCAACAGCATCGAGGACAGCCGCCACCGCGTCGACGTGCGCGTGGACGAGCGCACGCTGAGAGAGGTCTACCTCCCTCACTTCCGCCGCGCCGTGGTCGACGCCCGCGTGGCCTCGGTGATGAGCGCCTACAACAAGGTCAACGGCGACTGGAGCGACCAGAGCGCCCACCTGCTGCGCGACGTGCTCCGGGGCGAGTGGGGCTTCGCGGGCTTCGTCGAGTCCGACTGGATCCTCGGCACCCACGGCGACGTCGAGTCGGTGCGGGCGGGCCTCGACATCGAGATGCCCATCGGGCTGCACTTCGAGCGCCTGACCTCCCGCATCGAGCAGGGAGAGATCAGCGAGCGGGAGATCGACGTCTCGCTCCGTCGCATCCTGCGCGCCCAGCTCTGCTACGGCCTCGACGCCCGCGCACGGGTCGCCGACGACCCCACGCGCCGCCTCACCCCGGAGCACCTCTCGCTCGCCCGCGAGGTCGCCCGCCGCGGCATGGTGCTCCTGCGCAACGAGGCCACGCATGGGGCGCCCGCGCTGCCCCTCGACTCGGGCTCGCTGCGACGCCTGGTGGTGCTGGGGCGCAACGCCGACGTCGAGAACCTCGGCGACCACGGCAGCAGCAACGTGCGCTCGGCGGAGGTGGTGACGGCCCTGGAGGGCCTGAGGGCGCGCGCCGGGGCGGGGGTCGCGGTGACGCACCTCGCGGGCGACGCGCTCGACGAGGCGGGGCAGCGCGCGGTGCGGGAGGCCGACGCCGTGGTGGTCGTGACGGGCCTCCAGGCTGGCGACGAGGGCGAGGCGGAGGTGGGCGCCGGAGACCGCGACGGCCTGGAGCTGCCGAGCGGGGAGGTGGGGCTGATCCGCGCGGCGGCGGCGCTCAACGAGCGGGTGGTGGTGGTGCTGGAGGGGGGCGCGGCGATCCTGACGAGGGGGTGGCGCGACGAGGTCGAGGCGGTGGTGATGGCGTTCTACCCGGGCGCCCAAGGGGGCAGCGCGCTGGCCGAGGTGCTCTTCGGCGACGCGGCCCCATCGGGGAGGCTGCCCTTCTCGATCCCCGAGCGGGAGGCCGACCTGCCGGGCTTCGACAACCGCTCCGACGCGGTGACGTATGGGTACTTCCACGGCTACCGGCACCTCGCGAGGGAGGGCGTCCCTGCGGCGCACGCCTTCGGCAGCGGGCTCAGCTACACGACCTTCGGCTACAGCGACCTCGCGCTCTCGGCGACGACGGTGCGCGCTGGCCAGCGCTTCACGGCCTCGGTGACGGTGACCAACCAGGGCGCGGTGAGGGCCATCGAGACCCCGCAGCTCTATGTGACGGCGCGAGGGTCGAGGGTGGAGCGCTCCCCTCGCGACCTGCGCTCCTTCGCGCAGGTGGAGCTCGGCCCCGGGGCGAGCGCCCGGGTGACGCTGACCGTGCGCGTCGACGACCTCGCGTACTGGGACACCGCGACCTCGGCCTGGGTGCTGGAGCCCATCGGCTACGACGTCATCGTGGCGCCCGACGCGGCCGCCGAGGGGCTGCGCGCGACGGTGCGGGCGGAGTGAGCTGACGCCCGTCGTTGACGCGCGTCGCCGCGCCGGGATAGCGCTGGAAGACCTGTGAAGATCCATCGCATGAAGTCCTCCATCCCTTCGGCCCGCGTCCTCGGATCGATCTCCCTGCTCGCCGCGCTCGGCGCATGCGACGCCCGCGGTAGCGGCAACACCGGTCCCATCGACAGCGACGGCGGCGCGTCGGACACCGGCGCCCCCACCGACGCCACGCTGCCCCCTGCCGACATCGGGACGCCCCCTGTCGACGTGGGAACGCCCCCTGTAGACGTTGGGACGCCCCCTGTAGACGTGGGAACGCCCCCTGTAGACGTTGGGACGCCCCCTGTAGACGTTGGGACGCCCCCTGTCGACGTTGGGACGCCTCCTGTAGACGTTGGGACCCCCCCTGTAGACGTTGGGACGCCCCCTGTCGACGCGGGTGGGTTCGCCCGCTACCGACGCACGGTAACCGACGCGACGCTGGTCGAGGCGTGCACGCTGCCCGGCGCACAGCGCGTGCTGGTGAACGCGGACGACGAGTCGACCACGCTGATCGCTCCCTTCTCCATGCGCTTCTTCGGCATCCCGGTGCCGCAGAGCCTGGGGCTGCAGGTCTACTCCAACGGCTTCATCAGCCAGATGGCGATCGACCCGACGATGGCCATCGGAGGGACGATCCCCGACTCGCGCCCGCCCAACGGGTTGATCGCTCCCTACTGGGCCGACCTGGTCACCGGGACCGACGGGGTGTGCTCCGTCGTCGTGGGCAGCGCCCCCATCCGCCGCTGGATCATCCAGTGGAAGAACGCGCGCTTCTACACCGGCGAGACGTCGATGCCCGTCGCCGGCACCGCCTCCTTCGAGGTGATCTACAACGAGGCCGACGCCTCGATGGACTTCATCTACGAGACCATCACCGGCCAGCCGATGAACGCCCCCACCCGCGCCGCCGTGGGCCTGGAGCACCCCGACGGCAGCCTCGCCTTCGTGGTGTGCCCCGGCGGTCGCATCGACGCCACGCCCCGCGCCCCGGACTGCACCTCGGTCACCACCGGGACGCGCTTCCGCGTGGTTCCGACGGGCGACTGATCGCGGCGTCGGAGCGGCCTCTCCCCTGCGTGGTAGGGTCGCGCCCAGATGTTCGCGATCGACATGCTGCCCGCCGATCACGGTGACTGCCTCTGGATCGACTACGGCCCCGCCTCCGCCCCGCGTCGCATCCTGATCGACGGCGGCACGCCCGCCACCTTCCGCGCCCTGCGCCCCCGCATCGCGGCGCTCCCTCCGGCGCAGCGCCGCTTCGAGCTCCTGGTCGTCTCCCACATCGACGCCGACCACATCGGCGGGGTCATCGAGCTGCTCGAAGACACCTCCCTCGGCGTCACCTTCGGGGACATCTGGTTCAACGGCTTCCGCCACCTCCCGACGCCGGAAGGCACCCGCGGCGCCGCGCAGGGAGAGCGCCTCTCCGAGCTGCTCCGCGCCCGCCGCCTCCCCTGGAACCTCGCCTTCCGCGGCGACGCCGTGATGGTCCCGGCGGAGGGCGCGCTCCCCCGGGTCACCCTCGACGGCGCGATGACCCTCACGCTGCTCTCCCCCCACCGCGCTGGCCTCGAGCGCCTCCGCAGCGCCTGGGAGAAGGAGTGCCGCGACGCGGGCATCGCCCCCGGCGCCACGCGCGCCCGCGACGTGGGCCCTCCCCCGAAGGAGGCCCGCAGGCGCCCCCGGCCCGGCGCCCGCCCCGACCTGGAGAAGCTGCTCGACGTCCCCTTCGCGCAGGACGGCGCCGAGGCCAACGGCAGCAGCATCGCGCTCCTCGCCGAGCACGACGGCAAGCGCTGCCTGCTCACCGGCGACGCGTACCCCGGCGTGCTGATGGAGTCCTTCGAGCGCCTCTTCGCCGAGCGCGGCCACGCCCCGCTGCGCCTCGACGCCATGAAGGTCTCGCACCACGGCAGCCGGGGCAACACCACGTGGCCGCTGCTCTACCGCATCGAGTGCGGGCGCTACCTCTTCAGCACCGACGGCAGCGTGTTCGACCACCCCGACGACGAGTGCATCTCCCGGGTCATCGCCCACGGCGGACCGGGCGCCACCCTCTGCTTCAACTACCGCTGCGACCGCACCGAGCCATGGGCCGACCCCGCCCTGGCGAGGGCGCTGGAGTACACCGCCATGTATCCTTCCTCCGAGGCCGGGGGCCTTCGGGTGGAGCTGTGATGGCCCCTTCCCCGCTGCCGTGCGCCCTCACCCCCGCGGGGCGGGGGCAGGGCTCCGACGTCTGCAGTCCGAGCGTGAACCTGACAGCACCCGGAGCCCTGCCCCCGCCCCGCGGGGGTAGGGCGCGCGGCAGCGGGGAAGGGGGCCGCGCGAGAGCGAGCGACCGCGGAGGCCCCCCATGACGAAGCGCGCTCTCTGCGTGGGCATCAACCGCTTCACCGACCGCGAGCTGCCGCCGCTCAAGGGGGCGGTCAACGACGCCCGCACGCTGTCGCTGATGCTGATGCGGGACTTCGGCTTCGATCCTCGCAACGTGCTGGTGCTGGCCGACGAGCAGGCCACCCGGTCGGCGCTGCTCTCGTCCATCGGCGCGCTGCTGGAGGGCTCCCGCCCGGGCGACGAGCTGGTGCTCTTCGCGTCGACGCACGGCTCGCACGTCCCCGACCAGGACGGCGACGACGAGGACGGCTACGACGAGGTGCTGGTCGCCCACGACCACGACTGGGAGCGCGGGGTGCTCTCCGACGACGAGCTGGCCCGCGCGCTGGCGAGGGTGCCCCAGGGGGTGCGCCTCGCCGCGATCTGGGACACCTGCCACGCCGGAACCATGCAGGACACCGCCTCGGCGGCCTATCGCACCCGCTCGGCGCCGCGAGGGCTCTCGGAGGGCGTCGAGCTGCTGGGCCCGCGCTACGTGCCGCTGCCCGAGCGCTACGACGTGACGCGGGGCACCAGGGCCGCGCGCAGGAGGCCCGCGAAGGCGTCGACCCGGAAGAAGAAGAAGCCCCCCGCCGGGGCCGAGCACGGGGCGATGGGGGCGCTGCTCCACGACGGCTTCCCCGCGGTGTCGCTGGGGGCCTGCTCGGACGACGAGACCTCCGCCGACGCGAGCTTCGGGGGCATCTACGAGGGCGCCTTCAGCCACGCGATGCTCGACGTGCTGCGCCGCACGAAGGACGACCTCACCTGGGAGGAGCTGCACGCGCGCACCAGGGCCCTGATGGCGAGGCTGGGCATCAAGCAGACGCCGCAGATCCATGTGCCCGAGGGGCGCTCGGGCGCGCCGGTCTTCGGCGGCCGGTCGCGGCGGGCAGCGGCCACGGCGGAGGGCGCGGCGGAGCTGGCCTCGGTGGAGCGGGAGATCACGGCGCACGAGCAGGCGGGGCGCTGGGCCGAGGCGGTGGCGGCGTGCTGGCGGCGCGCGGCGCTGGTCACGAGCGCGGCGGAGAAGGTGCGCACCATCGAGCACGTGGTGAGCATCCACCGCGCGGTGCTGCGCGACGAGGCGGCGGCGCTGAGGGCGACCGAGGAGGTGCTGCGCATCGACCCCGGGCACGCCGGGGCGCTGGCCTACCTGCGCTCGTCGGGCAGCGGTTACAGAGGAACGTCATAGATGAAGAAGCCTTCCGAAGGGCAGACCCAGGCGCAGCGGACGGGGCTGCAGCAGCTCGTCGAGCGCGACCGCGACCACAACTGCGGCGGCTTCGGGGTGCACCACGTCTGCGTGAAGGTCGACGCGGTGGCGCGGCTGCCCACCCGCTTCGGCGACTTCCAGATCGTCGCCTTCTGGAACAACCGCGACAACAAGGAGCACATCGCCCTGGTGCACGGCGACGTGATCGGCGCGTCGGATGTTCCCACGCGGCTGCACTCCGAGTGCCTCACCGGCGACGCGCTGGGCTCCCTGCGCTGCGACTGCCGCGACCAGCTGGAGACCGCGCTCCGGGCGCTGGCCTCGATGGAGCGCGGCGTGCTGCTCTACCTCCGCCAGGAGGGCCGAGGCATCGGCCTCGTGAACAAGGTGAGGGCCTACGCCCTCCAGGAGCAGGGGCTGGACACGGTCGACGCCAACCGGGCGCTGGGCTTCCGAGACGACGAGCGCGACTACGCCATCGCCGCGCACATGCTCCAGAGCCTCGGGGTGCGGTCGATCCAGCTGATGACCAACAACCCTGACAAGATCAGGCAGCTGGAGCAGCACGGCATCACGGTGAGCGGGCGGCTGCCGCACGTGATGGCGCCCAACGAGCACAACCGCTTCTACCTGGAGACCAAGGCCGCCCGGTCGGGGCACTTCATCGACCTGGACGAGACCGAGCGCCTGCCGGAGCAGGACGACCCGGTGATCGTCGAGGGCGAGCCCAAGGGCTGAGAGGGAGGGGAGGGAGAGAGGCTCAGGCGGGAGGGATCAGGGGACGCAGGCGGTGGAGCGGACGGTCATCACGCTCTGTCCCCCGGCGGTGGCGAGGGTGTCGTAGCCCGCCGGCGCCGCGGTGATCTGCGAGTGCACCGACTGCCCCCAGTTGGAGAGCGAGGCGCTGCTGGAGCCCGCCATCGTCGGGTGCGACGGGGTGGTCACGGTCACCGCGTCGAAGCTGAGGCCGCCCGTGCCGGTGAAGGTGCCGATGGGCACGAGCTGGCTGAAGCCGCGGAAGGTGCCGCCGAACTGGCCGTCGACGTAGAGCGCGGTGCCGGGGCCGGAGAGCAGCCAGGCCCAGGTGGCGCGAAGCACCGTCTGACCCTGGCTGTGGGCCATCATGTGGAGCCCGGTGAGGGCGATGCGCCCGTTGACCGCGGGCGCCCAGGTGGCGCGCGTGTCGACGGTGCTCTGGTAGTTGGTCGACGACGCGCCCTCCCCCATGATGATGAGCTGGTACGACTGGAACTGCGCCGGCGTCATCGCCCGCCACTGCGCGTCGGTCACCGTGGTGACGGTCACGCCCGACGGGAGGTTGGGCAGCAGCGTCGAGGCCGCCACGCCGATGGACAGCACCTGGCGCGCGCCGCTGTTGCAGCGCAGCCCGCACACGCCGCCGGAGCAGCTCCCGGTGGCGCACGCGTTGCCGCAGGCGCCGCAGTTGCCGGTGCTGGTGGCGAGGTTGACCTCGCAGCCGTCGGCCGGGTTGTTGTTGCAGTCGGCGAAGCCCGCGAGGCAGCTCCCGACGCGGCACGCGCCCGCCACGCAGGCGGCCACGGCGTTGGCCGGGGCGCAGACCGTCCCGCAGCCGCCGCAGCTCGCCACGGTGGTCTGGGTGTTCACCTCGCAGCCATCCGTGGAGACGCGGTTGCAGTCCGCGAAGCCCGGGGCGCACACGAAGGAGCACACGCCCGCCGCGCAGGCCCCGAAGGAGTTGGCCGGCTCGGCGCACACCCGCCCGCAGGCCCCGCAGTTGTCCGGATCGATCGCGACGGTGGTGCACTGACCCCCGCACACGGTCTGCGTCGGGGAGCAGCCCGCCGCGCAGACGCCCGCGGTGCACACCTGGCCCGCGGTGCAGACGCGGCCGCAGCCGCCGCAGTTGGCGCGGTCGGTGGCCGTGTCGCGGCAGACGCCCGTGCAGGCGGTCTGGCCCGGCCCGCAGGAGAGCACACAGGCGCCCGCGGTGCAGACCTCGCCCGCGCCGCACGCGCGGCCGCACGAGCCGCAGTTGGCCCGGTCGGTGGACGTGTCGCGGCAGACGCCCGCGCAGGTGGTGAGCCCCGCGCTGCACGACACCACGCAGGCGCTGCCCACGCAGACCGTGCCGGCCGCGCAGATGGTGCCGCAGGCGCCGCAGTTCAGGCGGTCGGTGGTGGTGTCGCGGCAGGTGGCGCCGCAGCTCGTGAGCCCCGCGGCGCAGGAGAGCTCGCACGCCCCGGCGTTGCAGATCTGGCCCGCCGCGCAGGTGTTTCCGCAGGTTCCGCAGTTGCCGCGGTCGGTCTGGAGGTCACGGCAGGTGCCGCTGCAGCTGTTGAGGCCCGCGACGCACGAGAGCTCGCAGACCCCGGCGTTGCAGATGCGCCCCGCGGCGCAGACGTTGGCGCACGCGCCGCAGTTGAGGCGGTCGTTGTTGAGGTCGCGGCACACGCCCGAGCAGTTGGAGAGCCCGGTGCTGCACGACACCACGCAGGCGCCGGCCACGCAGGCCTGGCCGCCGGGGCACACGTTGCCGCAGGCGCCGCAGTGGTTGCGGTCGGTCTGCAGGTCACGGCAGACGCCCGAGCAGGCGTCGAGCTCGGTGCCGCACGACACCTGGCAGGAGCCCGCGGCGCAGACCTGGCCCGAGGGGCAGGAGGCGCCGCAGGCGCCGCAGTTGGCGCGGTCGGTGAGCAGGTCGCGGCAGACGCCCGAGCAGGCCGTCTGACCCGCGAGGCACGACACCTCGCAGGAGCCCGCGTTGCACACCTGCCCGGTGGGGCAGGAGGTGCCGCAGGCGCCGCAGTTGGCGCGGTCGGTCTGCAGGTCGCGGCAGGTGCCCGAGCAGTTGTTGAGGCCCGAGAGGCACGACACGGCGCAGGCGCCGCCGGCGCAGACCTGGCCCGCGGGGCAGGCGCTGTCGCAGGCGCCGCAGTGGGCGCGGTCGGTCTGCAGGTCACGGCAGGTGCCCGAGCAGGTGGTGAGGCCCGAGAGGCAGGAGACCTCGCAGGTGCCGCCCGCGCAGACCTGGCCCGCGGGGCAGGCGGTGCCGCACGCGCCGCAGTGGGCGCGGTCGGTCTGCAGGTCGCGGCAGACGCCCGAGCAGGTGGTCTGCCCGGCGAGGCACGAGACCTCGCAGGCGCCCGCGTTGCAGACCTCGCCGCCGGGGCACACGGTGCCGCAGGCGCCGCAGTGGTTGCGGTCGGTCTGGAGGTCACGGCAGATGCCCGAGCAGGTGGTCTGCCCGGCGAGGCACGACACCTCGCAGGCGCCGCCGTTGCACACCTGCCCGGCGGGGCAGATGGCGCCGCAGCCGCCGCAGTTCAGGCGGTCGGTGCGGGTGTCGGCGCAGTAGCGCGCCGAGGTCCCGGCGTCGGAGGTCCCGGCGTCGGAGGCGCCGCCGCAGAGGGCCAGCATCGGGCCGCACTCCAGGCCGCAGACGCCCATGGCGCAGACCTGGCCGGCGCCGCACGCGTTGCCGCAGGCGCCGCAGTGGGCGCGGTCGGTGGACAGCGTGACGCACGCGCCGCCGCAGGCCTGCTGGCTCGGGGGGCAGCCGATCTGGCAGCTCCCGGCGACGCAGACCTGCGAGCCCGGGCACGCGTTGCCGCAGGTGCCGCAGTTCTCCCGGCTGGCCTGGAGGTCCACGCAGCGCCCGCCGCAGGTCGACTCGTTGGCCGCGCAGCGCGGGCCGATGTCGGTGGCGGCGTCCACGGAGGCGTCGCTGGTGCCACCGACGACGGACGATCCGTCGGTACAGCCGGCGATCGCGGCCCAGGCGAGGAGCGCCAGCCAGGCTGGGAGGGCGCTCGGTCTTCTTCGTTCAAGCATTGCTAGGGGAGTCCTTGTGGAAAGGGTTTTCCGGGGGTGAAGGCGCCCAGCACACCCCGTGCGTGCGCGCCCGTGACAACGGTGTCTCACGCGTCACGGCGAAGGACCAAGAGACCGCCGACGGGCGTCATGGTCCCTCCCGCGGGCCTCGGTGGTGAATCGTTGCCGCGGGGCAATTTGGGGCGCGTGGCATCGCTTGACGCGCGGCGAGCATCGCGGAGATACGAAGCCTCGATGAACCGTCGCCCGGTGTCGCTGCTCTCCTTCGCGCTCGCCTCGATGGTGGCGTCGCCGGCGCTCGCGCAGCGGGTCGAGGGGCCGACGATCACCGCGGAGGAGATCTTCCAACGGTGGCTGGGCCACAGCCGGGAGGTGGCCTCGCTGCGCACCCAGGTGCGCGGGGCGCGCTTCGACGTGATCACCGCGGCGCTCTGGCCCAACCCCTCGCTCCAGGTGAACTTCCTGGGCACCCCGGCGGGAACGCCCCCCGACGGGCGCACCAACTACGGGCTGCAGGTGACGCAGGCCCTGCCGGTGTTCGGGCAGGTGCGGGCGCGCCGCGAGGCCGCCGTGGCCGCGCTCTCCATGACCGAGGTGAGCGTGGCGACCGCGCTCTGGAACATCGCGTCGCAGCTCGAGGCGCTGATGGTGGAGCGGGCCTTCGCCAGCGCGCGCGTGACCATGGCCGAGCGCAACCTCGGCGAGGTGACCCGGCTGCAGGAGATCATCCAGCGGCGCGTGGCGGCCGGGGCGAACTCCCAGTACGACGCGCTCCGGGTGCAGGTGGGGGCCTCGACGCTGGGGGCGGCGCTCAACGACGCGCTGGTCGAGCGCGACCGGGCCGAGGCGAGGCTGGCCGCGCTGCTGGCCGACCCCACCATGACCGCGGTGCCCATCACCCGCGAGGGGCTCGCGGCCTTCCGTGGGCCGGAGGACCTCCAGGGGCTCCTGGCGCTGGCGCTGCGGCGGCGACCCGACCTGGAGCTGGCGCGGCGCGGGGTGCTGGTCGCGACGGCCTCGGCGACGCGCTGGTCGAGGGAGAACCGCTGGACCCCGAGCGTGTGGGTCGGGGCCTACGGCACCCACGACGCGGACAGCCTCTCGGTGACCGCGGGGCTGTCCTTCCCGCTGCCGGTGTTCGACCGCAACCAGGGCCTCGTCGGCCGCGCCCGCAGCGACGCCGAGGGTCAGCGCCTGCTCTCCGAGGCGCTGGAGGTGCGCATCGCGAGGGAGGTCACCGGGGCGTGGACGGCGCGCTCCGCCGCCCGCGAGGCGATCGCCCGCTTCCGGGTGCAGGGCATGACCGCGACCGCGGAGCTGCTGCGCCGGGCGGAGGTGACCTACGAGGCCGGCGGGAGCGGCAGCGCGTCCTTCACCATCCAGGACCTCTTCGACGCCTACCGCACCATGTGGGACGCCCGCTCGCAGGAGCTCGCGCTGCAGCGCACCTTCGCCGAGGCCGAGGCCGACCTCGATCGCGCGGCCGCCCTGGTGGTGCCGTAGCCCCCGCTCAGTCCGTCTCTCCGGCTCCGGGCGCATCGACGCCGTCGCCGCGCTCGACGAGCGTGTAGATCACCGGCAGCGTGAGCAGCAGCAGCGGCGTGGCGACCAGCACGCCCCCCACGATCACCAGCGCGAAGGGCCGCTGCGTCTCGCTGCCCATGGCGTGGGACATCGCCGCCGGGAGCAGGCCCAGCGCGGCGAGCGTGGCGGTGATGAGCACCGCGCGCATGCGCCGGGCGGTGCCCTCGGTGACGGCCTCGGTGAGGGTCATCCCCTGGTCGCGCAGCTCGTTGATGGACGACACCACCACCACGCCGGCGAGCACGGTCTGCCCCAGCAGCGCGATGGCGCCGACGATGGCCGACACGGAGACGTTCACCCCCGCGGCCATGAGCGTGAGCGCCGCGCCGGGCAGGCACATGGGCGCCGCGGCCAGCACCACCAGCGCGCTGCGCATCCGCTGGAACACCCCGTACAGCAGCAGGCAGATGAGCAGCAGGACGACGGGCAGGATGAACGCGAGCCGGCGCATCGCGCGCTGCTGGCTCTCGAACTCCCCGCCCCAGGTCATGGTGTACCCGCTCGGCAGGCGCACCGCGCGCCGCACGCGGGAGCGCGCCTCGGTCACCACGCTCCCCAGGTCGCGGCCCTCGATGTTGAACTTGAGGGCGATGAAGCGCGATCCCTGGTTGCGCTGGATGGCCGCGCGCCCGGTGCCGACGTGCACCGTGGCCAGCGCCCCGAGCGGCACCCTCGCGCCCGACGGCGTGCTCACGGGTATCTCCCGGATGCGGTCGATGCCCACGCGGAAGGGCTCCGCGAGGCGCACGGCCACCTCGACGCGGCGCTCTCCCTCCCAGATCTCCGTGGCCACGTCGCCGCCGATGGCGGCCTCGATGACGTCGTCGACGTCGGCCACGCGCAGCCCGTAGCGGGCGATGGCCTCGCGGTCGATGTCGAGCCGCAGCTGCGGCACCACGCCGGTCTGGTAGAGCCCGAGGTCGCGCACGCCGCGCACCGGCGCGATGGCGTCGCGGGTCGCCTCGGCGAGGCGCTGCATCTGGTCGAGGTCGTCGCCGTAGATCTTGATGGCGACCTTGCCCTTGATGCCGGAGATGCTCTCCAGCACGTTGTCCACGATGGGCTGGGAGAAGATGTACTGCACCCCCGGCACGCGGGTGAGCGCGGCGCGCATGGCCTCCACCAGCTGAGCGCGGGAGCGCCCGGTGGTCCACTCGCCCTCCGGGCGCAGGCTCACCATGATCTGGGCGATGTTGACCGGCGCGGGGTCGGTCCCGTCCTCCGGGCGGCCGAGCTGCGAGACGGCCTCGCGCACCTCCGGGAAGCTTCGGATGATGGCGCGCAGCTGCGGCACGATGCGCTCGCCCTCCTCCAGCGACTGCGACGAGGGGAAGAGCGCGCTCACGAACATCCCTCCCTCGTTGAGCTCCGGGAGAAACTCCGAGCCCAGCGTGCGCCCAGCGAGCCCTGCGGTGACGAGCGCGGCGAGGGCCACCGCCCCCACGGCGGCGCGGTGCGAGAGCGCCCAGGCGATGACCCGCTCGTAGCCGCGGCGCAGTGCGGAGACCCAGCGCGGCTCCGGGTGGTGCCCGGGGCCCGGCAGGCGGATGGCGAGGCGGGAGAGCGCGGGCACGACGGTGAGCGACCAGACGAGCGCGCCCAGCAGGGCGAAGCCGTAGGTGAGGGCCATCGGCGCGAAGATGCGGCCCTCGACGCGCTCCATGGTGAAGATCGGGAGCAGCGCCGCGGTGATGATCGCGAGCGAGAACACCACCGGGCGCACCACCTGCGCGGCGGCCTCGCGCACCACGTCGGCGCGGTTGAGTTCGGGGCGCGTGGCGCCGACGTGATAGACGGTCTCGACGAAGATCACCGCCCCGTCGACGAGGATGCCGAAGTCCACGGCGCCCAGGGAGATGAGGTTGGCGGGCATCTTCAGGAGGCGCAGGCCGGTGAAGGCCGTGAGCAGCGCGAGGGGGATGACCGTGGCGACCACGAGCGGCCCGCGCCACGCGCCGAGGAAGAGCATCAGCACGAGGATGACGAAGCCCGCGCCCTCGACGAGGTTGTGCCTCACGGTGCGGAGCGAGCGCTCCATCAGGTTGGTGCGGTCGTAGTAGGGGACCACCCTCGCGCCCCGCGGCAGCACCTCGCGGTTGAGCCGCTCGACGGCCTGGTGGATCTCGTCGAGCACGATGGCCGGGTGCGAGCGCTTGCGCAGGAGCACGATGCCTTCGGGGGACTCGTTCTCGGCGCCGCGGCCGACGACGCCGCGGCGAGGGACGTGGCCGAGCACGACCTGGGCGACGTCGTCGAGGTGCACCGGCACGCCGTGCGGCGCGGAGAGGGCGATGTGCGCGAGGTCCCGCGGGTCTTGCAGGTAGCCGAGGCCTCGGACGACGTACTCCTCGGCGCCGTGGCGGAGGTAGTTGCCGCCCGCGGCGCCCGACGAGCGCTGCAGCGCCGACACCACGTCCGGCACGCTCAGCCCTCGCGCGGACAGCCGGTTGGGGTCGACGCGCACCTGGTACTGCCGCTGAAACCCGCCGAAGGACACCACGTCCGCCACGCCCGGGACGCGCCGCAGGTAGCGGGAGACCACCCAGTCCTGCAGGCCGCGACGGTCCATGGCGGTCATGCCCGGGGCCTCGACGGTGTAGCGGTAGACCTCGCCCACGGGCGTGGACTCCGGGCCCAGGTGGGCGATGAGCCCCTGCGGCAGGTCGACCTCCCGCAGCCGCTCTCCCACCCGGGTGCGCGCCACGAAGTCGTCGGCGCCGTCGTCGAAGGTGCAGGTGATCTGCGAGAGCCCGAACACCGAGATGGAGCGCAGGTCGACCATGTCGGGCGTGCCCGCGAGCTCGCGCTCGATGGGGATGGTGACCTGGCGCTCGACCTCCTCGGCCGCCCTCCCCGGCGAGAGGGTGATCACCTGCACCTGGAGGTTGGTCACGTCCGGGAAGGCCTCGATCGGGACGCCCAGCATCTGCCCGTAGCCGATGAGCGCCGCGACCATCGTCACGACGATCACCGCCCACGGGCGCTGCACCGCGAAGGCGACGAGCCGCTGCAGCAGCATCAGAGCACCTGCTCGGCGGCCGCGTCGAGGAGCAGCGCGCCCTCCACCACCACGCGCTCGCCCACCCGGAGGCCCTCGCGCACCTGGGCCCTCCCTTCGAGCTCCGCGCCCAGCACCACGTGGCGGCGCTCGTAGTGGCCGGGGCTCGTCTCCACGAAGGCCCCGTAGCCGCCGGGCTCGGTGACCAGCGCGCTCACCGGCACCAGCGCGATGCCCGCGGACTGCGTGCGCACGGTCACCCTCGCGAACATCTCGGGCTTGAGCGCGTGGTCGAGGTTGGGCAGCCCGATGCGCACCACCAGGGTGCGGGTGTTGGGGTCGACCGCCTCGGCCACCCGGTCGACGGTGCTGGTGAAGTGCCGGCCCGGGAGCGCGGGCACGTCGATCTCCACGCGGTCGCCCGCGTGCACGGCGGCCCCTTGCGTCTCGTGCAGGTGCGCGAGCACCCAGACCCGGTCGAGGTCGGCGATGAGGAAGGCCGGCTCGGCCGCGTCGGGCCTCGCCTCGGAGCCCACCCGCAGCGAGCGCTGGATGACGGTGCCGCCGATGGGGGCGCGGAGGGTGTACGTGCCGACCGCCACGCGCGGTGCGCCCATGCTCTGGAGCACCGCCCCGGCGCGGGACTCCTCGGCGCGCGCGGTGGCCAGGGAGGTGCGGGCGTCGATGACGTCGCGCTGCGACCCCGCCCCCTCGGCGGCGAGGCGCTCGGCGCGGGCGAGGCTCTGCTCGGCGGCGATGCGGTTGATGCGCGCCTCGGAGAGCCCGGCGCCCGCGCTCGCGACCTCGGCGCTGTACACGCTGGCGAGCGCGGCCCCGGCGGCGATGTGATCGCCCGGCGCGGCCAGCAGCCGGATCACCCGCCCCTGCACCGGGGGGATGATGGCGGCGACGTGCTCCTCGTCGAAGGTCACGCTCCCCTGGGCGACGATGGCCGCGCCGTGGGCGTCGAGCGTGACGGTCTCCACGCGCACGAAGGCCGAGGGGTTGGTGGGCTCCGGGGGCCTCACCTCGTGGCGACGGCGCCCGGTGCAGGCGACGAGGGCGAGGGCCAGCGTGAGAGGCGGGAGGGCGTTCATCGCAGGCCTCGGTATCTGCGCTCACCCGATGGGTCGTCAAGCGATGCCACACGGGGCAAAATGCCCCATAAACCAGCGGGATTGGCCCGTCGGGGCCACGGCGGGGGCGCGCGGCGCCGGGCGCCGTGGAGTTCGCCCGGAGGGTGTTGTACGAAGCGCCCATGAGCGAGGGCCTCGACCTGCCGCGCGTCGATCGTGGGGCGTCGCTGCCCGAGGCCGACCGGCTGGCCCGCTTCGACGCCGCGCTGCCGCAGGTGCTCTCGGCGCTCGACGGCGAGGGCGACGCGGTGGCGCTGCAGTCGACGCTGGCGTGCCTCCTCTGGGAGGTCTTCGCCCAGGCGAGCTGGTGCGGCTTCTACCGTCGCGTGGCCGAGTCGACGCTGGCCGTCGGCCCCTACCAGGGCCCCATGGGGTGCCTCCGCATCGACTTCGCTCGCGGCGTATGCGGGGCCGCGGCGCGCACGGGCGAGACGCAGCTCGTGCCCGACGTGGAGGCCTTCCCCGGGCACATCGCCTGCGACGGGGCGACCCGCTCCGAGCTGGTGGTCCCGGTGCGCGACGGCGACGGCCGGGTGCGCGCGGTGCTCGACCTCGACTCGCACCTCCCCTCGGCCTTCAGCGCGGCCGAGGCGGCGAGGCTCGAGGCCCTGCTCGACGAGGTGTTCGCCCGTCGAGCCGGCGTGGACTGGTAGGCGCTCCGGGTCAGAGCACCTCCCACCAGAGCGGCGAGGCCGCGAAGGCCGCGTGGATCACCCCGACGTGGGAGTACGCCTGCGGGAAGTTGCCCCACATGGCGCCGGTGGCGGGGTCGAGGTCTTCGGCCAGCAGCCCCAGCGGGCTCTGCACCTGGTCGAGCTGGGCCATCATGGCGCGCGCCTCGTCCTGGCGCCCGACCTTGGCGAGCGCCTCGATGAGCCAGAAGGTGCAGATCACGAAGGCCACGTCGGCCTGGCCGAACTCGTCGGAGCGGTAGCGGCGCAGCCAGCCGCCGTGCTCGAGCTGCTGGCGCACGGTGTCGATGGTGACGTGCGAGCGCGGGTCGTCGGCGGTGACCAGCCGCAGGGTGATGGCCTGCAGCAGCGCCGCGTCGACCTCCGTGCCGCCGTAGCTCTCGACCAGGGTGCCCCTCGCCGGGTCGACCGCCCTCGCCAGGATCTCGTCCCGGATGCGCGTCGCGTGCGCCCGAAACTCCGCCTCCGCCTCGGGCTTGTGGATCTTCGCGATCATCGCCATGCGGTCGACCGCGGCCCAGCACATGAGGGAGGAGAAGGTCTGCGGCCGCCACTCCGAGCGGTACTCCCAGATGCCCGCGTCGGGCTGGCCCGCGACCGCGGCGGCCTTGCGGGCGAGGCGCTCCACGAGGTCGAGGGTGGCGGGCGTCGCCTGGTCGCTGAAGCGCTTGTCGAGGAAGATGGGCGCGAGCGCGAGCACCATCTCGCCGAAGACGTCGTGCTGGAGGTGCAGGGCGGCGGCGTTGCCCACGCGCACGGGGCCGTTGGACTTGTACCCGGGCCACTCGGTGAGCACGGCCTCCTCCAGGTCGACGCCGCCGTCGATGCGGTAGAGCGGCGCGAGGTCGAGGCCCGGCGAGGCGCTCGCCACGTTGAGCAGAAACTGCAGGAACTTCTCCCGCTCCTCGAAGTGACCGAGCAGCCCGAAGGCGCCGAGGGCGTAGTAGGAGTCGCGCAGCCAGCAGTAGCGGTAGTCCCAGTTGCGGCCGCTGCCGGGCGACTCGGGAATCGACGTGGTGAGCGCGGCGACGATGGCCCCGGTGTCCTCGAAGCAGTGGAGCTTCAGCGCGAGCGCCGAGCGGATCACCTTCTCCTGGTACATCGGCGGCACGTCGCAGTGCTTCACCCACTGGTGCCAGTAGTGGGTGGTCTCCCGCAGGAAGCGCTCGCAGATCGGGGCGAGGGCCTCCTGGATGGGCTCTCCCCAGGCGAGCACCAGGTGCCGCCGCTCGGTGAGCGCGAAGGCCCGGGCGTTGATGTACGCGAGGGGCACGTCCGTGGTGAGCCGCACCTCGCTGCCGAAGCCCAGGTAGGAGACGTGGTTGGAGCCCTGCTCCTGCCTCGGCACCCCCTTCGACCAGCCGTGCCTCGGGTCGCAGTGGATCACCACCCTCGGGGTGCCCGACAGCGGCTCGACGATGCGCACGATCTTCGAGGGGCGGAAGCTGCGCTCGAAGAGCGTGAAGCGGGGGCAGAAGTCGAGCACCCGAAACGACCCCGTGGCCGAGGTGAAGCGGGTCTCGAGGATGTTGGTGTTCTCGAGGTAGCGCTGCACCCCGATGGTGCCGTCCTCCGGCGCGACGGTGAAGTGCCCACCGCCCTCCGCGTCGAGGAGCGTCGAGAAGATCGGCTCGGAGTCGAAGCGGGGGAGGCACGACCACACCACCGAGCCGTGCGAGTTCACCAGCGCCGAGCACTGACAGTTGCCGATGAGACCGAGCTGATCGAGGGCCATGTCCCGGGAGCCTAAGACGGCGCCGCGGGATGACCAGAGGCAACGGGCGCCCCCTCGGGCGGCCTTCACCCCCCGCGCGACCGCCGGATCATCGCCACGGAGAACCCGAAGCGCGCCCCCGCGGTGGGCCCGTCCACCGCCACCGGGGCGATGAGCCCCATGGCGCTGCCGCGATAGACCATCACCCGCCCCTGGAAGCCCATGAAGCGCTCGGCGCCGATGAGCACGTCCGAGAGGCCGTCGCGGTCGAGGTCCCTCGCGCCCGCGAGCGAGCCACCGAAGTACGACCCCGTGGCCGCGCCATCGAAGGTCTGCGCCGGCGCCTCGGGCAGCCCCGCTCGGCCTCCCAGGAAGAGGTACGCCGCGCCCGTGTACCCGCCGCGCCTCGGCGCCCCGACGAGCACGTCGTCGTCGCCGTCGCCGTCCACGTCTCCCGCCGCCGCGAGGGCCCCGCCGAACTCCGCGTCGGCGCCGCCCGGCCCGCTCAGCACCCTCGACGCCGTGGACACCCGCAGCGCCCGGTCTCCATGAAACACGTACACCCGGCCTCGCGCGCTCTCGACGTTCGCGGCGCCCACCGCGAAGTCTGGCAGCCCGTCGGCGTTGGTGTCTCCGAGGCCCGCGACCGCCCCGCCGAACTGTCCCCCCTCCGGGCTCTCGATGCGCAGCGTCGCCGAGGACGACACGCCGAAGGGAGCGCCCGCGAAGAGGTAGGCCGCGCCGGTGAAGCCTCCCGTGGCGTTGGCTCCGACGAGCAGGTCGCTGTCCCCGTCGCCGTCGATGTCCCCGGCGTCGGCGATGGCAGAGCCGAAGCGCACCATCGTCGCGTCCGAGGGGATGAGCACCGTGGTCGGCGACGCGGCGATGCCCCCCGGCGAGCCGAGGTAGAGGAAGACCCTGCCGGTGATGCTCCCCTGCGGCGCGCCGATGACGAGGTCGGCGTAGCCGTCGGTGTTGATGTCCCCCGCGCCGGAGACCACCGAGCCGAAGAGCGAGCCCCCCTCGCCGAGGCCCGTGATGACCGAGTCCGGCGTGGTGCGCAGTCCACCGAGGCCGCCGAGGTACACGAAGACCTGGCCGAGCTCCCGCTGCGCCGAGGGGGCGCCCACCGCGAGGTCGCCGAAGCCGTCGCCGTTCACGTCCCCGATCGCCGCGACGGAGAAGCCATAGAGCGCCGCGGGCATCGGCGGCGTCAGCGTCAGCGCGCCCCCGGCCTGCAGGCCCATCGCGCTCCCGAGAAGCACCGTCACGCCCGGCCCTGGCGAGGTGCGGAAGGGGAGGCCCACCGCGGCGTCGTCGTAGCCGTCGCCGTTGAAGTCCGGAACCGCCCCCCACATGCTCCCGCCCGCCGGGGTGACGCCCTCCGGGGTGTCGGCTCCCCCGCTCGCGAACTCCCACACCACGCTCGACACTTCCCCCGCGCGCAGCCGCCAGAACACGTTGCCCCGGGGCAGGTCGACGGTCGGCGCGCCCCGGCCTCCCCTCGGTCGCAGCGTGGTGATGACGGCGCGGCACTCGCGGTCGCGGCACAGCTCCACCACCGAGTCGCTCGCGTCGGGGTCCACGTCCGTCGGGACCACCCAGCGCAGCATCGGCCGCCTGCTGGTGACGTGCACGTGGGACGGCGGCCACTCCAGCCGCGGGAGCTCGCGGCACACCATCCCGCTCCGCACATAGCCCGCGTCGCAGGCGAAGCCGCAGGACCCTGCCACGCAGGTGGCGCTGCCATGCGCCGGGGCGGGGCAGGGCTCGCACCGCGCGCCGCACGAGGCGGGCGAGTCGTCGCGGGCGCAGTCCTCGCCGCAGCGGTGGGTGCCGGCGTCGCACACGAGCCCGCAGGTGGCCGCCACGCAGGTCGCTCGCCCGTTGGCGGGCACCCGGCATCGTGTGCACGACGGACCGCACCCGAGCGGCGAGGTGCCGTCCGAGCAGGCGTCGCCGCAGCGCATGTAGCCCGCGCTGCAGGTGATCTCGCAGCGCCCCGCGGCGCACGTCGGCGCGCCGTTGGCCGGGGTGGCGCAGGGCTCGCAGCGGTCTCCGCAGGAGGCGACGGCGTCGTTGGCGAGGCAGCGCTCTCCGCACAGGTGGAAGCCCGCGGCGCAGGTGATCACGCAGCGCCCGGCGGCGCAGGCGACGGCCCCGTTGGCGGGCGTCGGGCAGGCCTGGCAGCGGTCTCCGCACGAGGCGACGGCGTCGTTGGGGGCGCAGCGATCGGCGCAGCGGTGGGTGCCTGCGGGGCAGGTGAAGTCGCAGGTGGCGGTGGCGCCCATGAGGGAGCAACGCGCGGTGGCTCCGGCGGGGGCGACGCAGGGCTGGCAGCGGGTTCCGCACGAGGCGGGGCTGTTGTCCTGGAGGCAGGCGGTCGCGCAGCGGTGGGTGCCCGCGGGGCAGGGGGTGAGGCAGCGGCCTTCGATGCACTGCGACCCTGCGGCGCAGGTCACTCCGCAGGCGCCGCAGTGGGCGGTGTCCACCCTCGTGTCGACGCACCCGACCGTCGGGCAGTGCACCTGCGACTCCGGGCAGGCGCACGCGCCGTCGCGGCACCACGCACCGGCGGCGCAGGCGTTGCCGCATCGGCCGCAGTGCTCGGGGTCGCTGCGGCTGTCGACGCAGCGGTCGGCGCACTGCGAGGCGCGGTCCGCGGGGCACTGGCAGGCGCCGCCGCGACAGCTCCGCCCGGAGCCCTGCGCGCCGCACGGGGTCTCCGCCGGGAGCTCGTCGAAGACGCACACCCGCAGCGTGGCGTCACAGCGCTCGGCGACGGTGCACGGGTCGTCGTCGCGGCATTCCCCGCTGTCGGAGCAGGGGCGCACGGCGCGGCATCCGCGGGTGAGGTCGCACGCGGCGCCGGCGGGGCAGAGCCCGCTCGAGGGCGAGTGCTCGCAGCGCCCCGAGCGGCAGGTGTCGACGGTGCACGAGACGCCGTCGTTGCACTCGCCGTCGGTGCGGCACCCTGGCGGAGGGGCGTCGGCGGCGTCGCTGCGGTCGAGCCCGCTGACTGCGTCGGTGGGGCTCGCGGCGTCGAGGGAGGGGCCGCCGACCACGGAGTCACCCGAGGCGCATCCGAGGCCGAGGAGGATCGCGAGCGGCGTCAGGCGCGGGGACATCGGGTGGTCGCTCTTCGGGGTGACGGGTCGAAGCGTTGGCCTGCGGGCTCTCTAAGGGGCCGGGAAGAAGTGGCGCGATGCTACGTGGTAGCGTCCGCGCCGCCAACGGAGGAGAGCCGTAGATGTCTGAAGAGCGATTGGCCGACGGGTTCTGGATCATCGAGGACGAGTCGCTGGGGTTGACGGTCGACCTGACGGCGATGGCGCTCGACCCGGATGCGATGGAGGTGATGGCGCCGCGGGTGACCCGCGCGGTGGAGGCGATGGCGGCGCTGGAGTCGGGCGCGATCGCGAACCCTGACGAGGGCCGGCGGGTGGGGCACTACTGGCTGCGCGCCCCGGAGCTGGCGCCTGAGCCGGAGCTGACCGCGGCGATCACCGGGGCGCTCGCGCAGATCAGGGACTTCGCGGCGAAGGTGCACTCCGGCGAGGTGAGCGGCTTCGGCGCGCGCTTCGAGCAGGTGCTGGTGATCGGCATCGGGGGGTCGACGCTGGGGCCGCAGTACGTCTCCCACGCGCTGGGCGGCGCGGGCGACGCGATGCGCGCGGCGTTCATCGACAACACCGACCCGGACGGCATCGACCGGGTGGTGGCGCGGCTGCGCGCGGGCCCCGGGCTCGGCGCGACGCTCACCGTGGTGATCTCCAAGTCGGGTGCGACCAAGGAGACCCGCAACGGGATGCTGGAGGTGGCTCGCGCCTACCGCGACGACGGGCTGTCCTTCGCGGCGCACGCGGTGGCGGTGACGGGCGAGGGGAGCGAGCTCGACCGGCTGGCTCGCTCGGAGGGCTGGCGCGCGGTGTTCCCGATGTGGGACTGGGTTGGTGGTCGCACCTCCGAGCTGTCCGCGGTGGGCTTGCTCCCTGCGGCGCTCCAGGGCCTGGACATCGACGCGATGCTGGCTGGCGCGCGGGCGATGGACGCCGCCACGAGGCGCGACGGATGGCAGCGCAACCCGGCGGCGGCGCTGGCGGTGGCGTGGTTCCTGACGGGCGACGGGCACGGCGACCGGGCGATGGTGGTGCTGCCGTACAAAGACCGGCTGGAGCTGTTCTCTCGCTACCTTCAGCAGCTGGTGATGGAGTCTCTCGGCAAGGAGACCGACCTCTCCGGGGCCACGGTGAACCAGGGCATCGCGGTGTACGGCAACAAGGGGAGCACCGACCAGCACGCCTTCGTGCAGCAGCTCCGCGACGGCCGCGACGACTTCTTCGCGACCTTCATCGAGGTGCTCCGCTCTCGCGCGGGCGACGCCTTCGAGGTCGAGCCCGGTGTGACCTCCGCGGATTACCTGTTCGGGTATCTGGAGGGGACGCGGCGCGCGCTCTCGGAGAAGGGACGGCCCTCGCTGACGGTGACCATCGGCGAGGCCGACGCGCGCGGCGTGGGGATGCTCATCGCGCTCTACGAGCGGGCGGTCGGGCTCTACGCGACGCTGGTGGACATCAACGCGTACCACCAGCCTGGCGTGGAGGCGGGCAAGCGCGCGGCGACGAAGCTGCTCGCGCTGCAGGCGCGCATCGAGGCCGCGCTGCCGGGCGACGAGGGCGCGGCGATCGACGCCGCGGGCGTGGCGAGAGCGCTGGGCGAAGCGGACGTGCTGCAGGTCGCGCGGGTGCTGCGGCACCTGGGCGGCGGCGGCGAGCACGCGGTCTCCCGCGTGACGGGAACTGGACTGCTCACCGCGAGATATTGCAGCCGCCGCGGGAGTTGACCGAAACACGATGTGTGCACGCTTCTTGGCGTGGGGCTTTTCCACCGGCCTAAATGGGCCCCGAGGAACGAGGGACCACACCGATGAGCGCAGAACTGACCGTACGCCAGAAGATCCTGATGGCCGCCGTTGCGATGGGCAGCGACACCGAGAACTTCTCCGTGGAAGACCTGATCGTTCGGTCGTGGAAGATGTTCCCGGAGTCGTTCTCGCTGCGCGGCTTCGAGCGGCTCTACCCCGACTCCAACCGCGTGCTGGCGAAGCTCTCCGGGGCTGACGGCCTCTGCGGGCTCGGCTGGCTCGAGCACACCGACCAGCGCACCTACCGCCTGTCCCGCAAGGGCCGCACGGTGGCTCGCACGCTGGCGTCGATCCAGGACAACGTCGCGATCGAGCCCGAGGCCGTCGAGGAGAAGGCCGTCGAGGAGAAGGCCGTCGAGGAGAAGGTCGATCGCCCGGCGCCGCTGCGGGTGGCGAGCGAAGCCCCGGTGAAGGCTCCCGTGAAGGAGAGCCGGCCCGCTCCGGTGCGCGCGGCGAGGGCGGTGCGCGAGGTGAAGCCCGCGGCCGTGGCGGAGGGCCGCCCGATGACGAGCACCGCGACGCTGACGGCGATGGACGTCAACGCGCTCCAGCAGATCGGCAAGGCCGACGCGCTGAGGAAGTTCCTCCGTGGGCAGCCGCTGTCGTTCTCCGACGCGTGCGCGTTCTGGGGCTTCTCCTCGGCGAGCCGCGCCGCGGTGGTGCAGCAGCGCCTCGACATGACCACCGACCTGCTCAAGCGCGCGGTGGAGAGCTTCTCCAACGGCGTCGACGCGCGCATCCCGCCGCTGTCGACCTGCTACGGCCTCTTCAACCTCAACCGGCTGATGGCGGAGAAGTTCGCCCGCGAGCTGGAAGGCCTGCGTCTGCCGGTCGCTTCGGGGGGCTGATACTTTTTCTTTGCGAGATGCTTGACGGTGTCTCGGGACGGGCGTAGACACCGCCTCCCGCTGACGAAGGGGCCCTGAAGAGGGCGCCGACGACGGAGGGAAAAAAGAAGCCGGCAACGATTAAAAAGTTGACGGCGGACGGAGAGCGAGTAAAACCGCCCTCCCCGACGGCGAAAGGGTGACGCGAGAGCGAAGCCAGCGCTGAAGGGAAACTGACAGGAAGGGATGCTTCATCCCGAACCGGTCTTTGAAAATCAGGTTGCAAGGAGATCTTCGGTCATCACCTGACTGGAGATCCACGGACGGCGGCTCTCGGCAACGAGGGACCGACGTCGGTAGAAGAATCGAACACAATCGAGCGGTGCTTCGGCATCGACTCGAGTTACAGCATCGAGCAATCAACGATCAATCAGGTCGGAGAGAGCTCACCAGTCTTGACGCAAA